>Ga0209358_10002804_pt1 | contig 13084 bp, 11 predicted proteins | sample LauGreFa1BDMLBSN_2_FD_187574 | JGI IMG/M metagenome (GOLD analysis project Ga0209358, IMG submission 187574) | Freshwater lake microbial communities from Lake Michigan, USA - Fa13.BD.MLB.SN (SPAdes) (version 2) | ecosystem: Environmental > Aquatic > Freshwater > Lake | place: Lake Michigan, USA...
CCAACATCATGGGAATGGACTTTTCCTGGAGGAACTCCATCTACCTCTAACCTTCAAAATCCAACCGTACAATATACTTCACCGGGTACTTACAATGTAACTTTAAATGCTACAAATGTAGACGGTTCGGATAGTTTACATAAAACAAATTATATTAAAATTGTTCAGCCAAATCAAGGAGAAGTTAATGATGTTACTTTATGTGCATCTGGAATTGGAAATTTTACAGTAAATGGAACTACCGGATCAGTTTTATGGTATGCAGATAGTTTAAGTGAGGCGGTTTTAAACACAGGTTATAGTTTTTCTCCACAAATTAACGGAGCAGAAAATTATTTTTACACGGTATCTCAATCGATAAATGTAATTGAAAAAATTGGTCCGGAGTTAATCATTAATGATGGAACTATCCATGCAGGAAACTTTTTTAATATAATAAATGTGGATAAAGCTTTTGTTTTAAAAAGTTTTATTGCTAATGCTAATGGGACTAAAAATCGGACGGTAATACTTAGAGACGCAAATGGAACAATTTTACAGCAAATAGATGTAAATATTCCTGATGGAATTTCAAGAGTTGAATTAAATATGAATATTCCTGTTGGACAAGGATTACAAATTGGAATGGCGAGTGGAGCAGATGTTTTTAGAAGCAATGCCGGTTTAAATTATCCTTACAATATAGATGGTTTATCGATTGTGGGCTCTAATGCAAGTAATCCTACTGGTTTCTTTTATTATATGTATGATTGGGAAGTAGAACGAAACGATTTTTGTTATAGTATTCCTAAAAGAGTTACTGCAACCATAAATGATGCTGGTTTTCCAGTTTATGAAGATGTTACGGTTTGTGAGTTAGGTGCGGTAACTTTAACAGCAACTTCTTCTAATAACAATTCGGTTTTTTGGTACGATAATGCCACAGATACTATTCCTGCATTTGTGGGTGAAACATATGAAACAAATATTCAAACGCCTAAGTCATTTTATGTTAGTTCTTCTACAAGTATTGGAACACAAAAAATTGGATTAAATTCTATAATTCCTGCAGATGGTACTTTCCACAATGGCGGATTTTTTATGGTTTTTGATGCACCAAAACCAGTATTGTTAAAATCGGCTTTGGTTTTATCTGAGGAAGCTAGAAATCGTACAATTGTTATTCGTAACGCCAATGGTGTTGAAATAGCTAGTAAACAAGTGTTTATTCCTGCTGGGGAATCCAGAGTTAAATTTGATTTTACAATTCCGCAAGGAAATAATTTACAAATTGGCTTCTCGGATAGTAATTTAAAATTGTATCGTACCAATGTTGGGGTAAGTTATCCATACAGTGTAGGTGGTTTAATTACTATCAAAACCACAACTGTAGCCGACCAAAACATAGCCAATAATTTTTACTATTATTTATACGATATGGAAATTATGGATACGGATTATTGCGAAAGCGCTAAAGCAGAAGTTGTAGTAAATGTAGATATTTGTACAGGTACTGATGTTGTTTCGCAAACTAAAGTGATAGAAATTTACCCCAATCCAACACAAAATCAAGTAACAGTTAAAAATAAAGAGGCTAAAAAATTACAGTTATTTGATGTTCAAGGTAAATTGTTGCAAACAGTTAGTATCAATAATGCTAATCAAACCGTTAACTTAAGCTCTTATGCACCAGGAACGTATTATATTCAGGTTACTTTAACAAACGATAAAATTGTTAGCGAAAGAGTAATTAAACTTTAAACCCAACAATTGATTTATCCCATCTTCAAAAAAATTGAAGATGGGAGACACTATCTCAAAAAGACACTATCTCAAAAAGTGTGTAAGTTAAAAAGTTGAGTTTATTTAGAGTTTTATTCTGTTTTCAAAAATAATCAAAAATTGGTTTAAAACAATTCCCCAGTTATGAATTGGTGACGACCATCTTAAAGCTAGGAAAACCGACTTTAAGACAGCCTCATCAGTAGGAAAAGACATTTTATTTTTAGTGTATTTTCTAATTTTACCATTCAAATTTTCAATTAAATTAGTGGTGTAAATTATTTTCCTAATTTCGAGAGGGAAATCAAAAAACACAGTAAGTTCGTCCCAGTTCTCCCTCCAGGATTAAATTGCATAAGCATATTTAGATTCCCATTTTACAGCAAAATCACTTAAAGCCGCTTCTGCTGCTTGTTTATTAGGAGATGTATAAATTAGTTTCATATCCGCAACAAATTCTTTTTTATCTTTCCAAACAACATATTTTACAGCATTTCTAATTTGATGAACTACACAAATTTGTGTTTGCGACAAGGGGAAAACAGACCGAATAGTTTGTGTAAATCCATTTAAATTATCTGTAGCTGTAATTAAAATATCTTCTACTCCTCTAGCTTTTAAATCCGTTAAAACACTCATCCAGAAACTAGAACTTTCGTTTTTTCCAAGCCACATTCCAAGAACTTCTTTTTTACCATCCCTATTTAAACCAATGGCTAGATATATCGTTTTATTGATAACTTTTGAGTTCTCTCTTACTTTAAACACAATACCATCCATCCAAACAATCAAATATAAATCATCTAGAGGTCTATTTTGCCAGCTAATCATCTCATTAGATACCGAAGTGGTAATTCTAGAAATTGTAGAAGCAGATATCTCAAAATTATACATTTCACGGATTTGTTCTTCAATATCGCTAACACTCATTCCTTTAGCATAAAAAGAAATAATAATATTCTCTAAACCTTCAATAATATTGTGTCTTTTAGGTACTAAAGCAGGTTCAAAACTGCCGTTTCTATCTCTAGGGACTTTAATTTCAGATTCTCCAAAAGAAGATTTTATTTTTTTAGCCCCATAACCATTTCGGTAATTACCATCTTTAGATTTGTCGTGCTTTTCATAATCTAAATGAGCATCTAATTCGGCCTCGAGCATATGTTCTACAGCTCGTTTGTGCATTTGTTTAAAGAAAGAATTTAAATCTTCTCCATTTTTAAAGGATTTATAAAAATCCTTGTTGTTTAATAATTCGTCTTTGTCGATCATAACCATGTAAAAAAATTAAAATTAATAAAGAATAAACCGTTAAACCGTGACAGTCCTGATATAAAAATTGTTTAAAAGTATTGGTTTTACTGGGTAAACATATAATAAAGCCTATCAAAAACTTTGTGTTTTTGATAGGCTTTTTTGTTTAAATTGTTAGTAACAGAGGTTTAAATAGGAAATTTATTCTAATAATTGAAAAAATTGTTGAGTTTTTCAATTTGTTATTGACTTTTTCTTGACTTTAAGTTGATTTTCACTAAAAATAATAGCTTAATTGGCTATTTTACTTCGATTTTCTCAATAAATATTGATTACGAACAATATTTTTGGCCGTTTAGTTTGAAAAATAGATTAAAAGAGTGTAGCTTATTTAAGTGAAGTGTTTACAGGTCGTCCTCTTGGGTTAAAATTAAATTCTTTTTTTAGAAGTTTTTCTATGGTTGCAATAAAATCGAAGCTTCCTATAGGGAAATTTTTAATTGTAGCTGATCGGATTTCCGCCCATTTTTGATTAATTAAACTTATGTTTTCTTTTATTTCTGCAATATTTTCGGTTAAATATGCCTTCCAGTTTTTAATATCTAAATATTCGGGAAGTTTGTTTAAAAAGTATTCACATCTGTTCCCTAAATGTTCGGCAATACTCGACCATTTGTACTCCCCTAAAACAGATTCTTTTTTTGCTTTATAAGGATTTAGTTCTACATATCTAATTGCTTCGTACAAATGCTCTTCATCAAGTAAACAAGAAAAAAATCTATCTCCCAATAGCTTACCTGTAATGCCATATTTTTTATTAAAATATCTTACATATTTGGTATTGAGGCACAAAAACAATTTGCTTAATCCTTTTTTGTTAGAGGGCTGTAAAATAAAATGGACATGATTATCCATTAAACACCAAGCAAAAACTTTTACTTTAAGTATTTTACGATATTTCATAAAACTGCGCAAGTAAAATTCTTTATCCTCATCATCTAAAAAAATATTTTCACGACGATTTCCTCGTTGAGTTATATGCATTGGAATATCAGGAATTATATTTCTAGCTAATCTTGGCAATGAATAATTATTTTTAAATAATACAACAAAGAAACAAAAATATTTTTAAATGTAAAAAATAAAGTTAAAATATATAAATTAAGGGTCAAAATACTTTTTGTTTTGAATAGATATAAAACCCTTGAACCCTTTAAAATAATTGAGTTATATTTGTATTTTTAAACAAGGAACGTCCCGGATTAATTAAGATTAATTAATAATTAAGAACTAACTATTTTAATAAGTATAACAATTTTCAATATGGGTCATACAGTTATTTTGGATATCAAAATCCTTATTCATTATGGTAAATAATGTTTATAAGATAACTTCACTAATTGTGATAATTTTTTTATTACAAACTTGTTATGTTTTTATGAATACACACCAACAAAAACAAGTTTTTGAGTACTGTTATGATGGTGAAAATTTAAAATTAGAGGAACTTTTAAATATTAATGGTTATTTCGAATTTAAAGTTCCTTATGTAAGAACTGTAACAACTCCAAATAAAAATTTATCTCATTCGTTACCAGTAACTTTAAATGAAAATCTAATTTTTTTTAAAGATGGGACTGTTTGCGATGGCTTCTATGATTTTGAAAAAGAATTAAGACCCGATAGCTTGCCAAATATTAATTTATTATTTAATGAAATTAAAAACAATCCTAATGGTAAAGTTTCAAAAATATTTAAAAACGTTTTTAGATGGGGTATTTATAAACTTACAGGTGATACTATTAAAGCACAATTTATTCATCATACTTCGAGATTAGACGTTTATTGGACTGCTTATGAAATTTGGTATAAAATTATAGATAGAAATAATATAAAAGAGATATTTAAAAAAACATTAAATAAAAGGGATCAAGTAATTAGAAAATACGAATATTATGAAGGTAAATTTATTCCTACAGATTATTTACCACCATCAGATTGTAGATTAAAAAATTATAAATGGTTTTGGTGTGAAACTAAAAAAATAAAAAAATGAAAAACATACTTTTAACAACAGCTTTAATAATTAGCGGAATACTAACTGCCCAAACAGTAACTTTTGAATATACTTATGATGCAACGGGCAATAGGATTAAACGTAAAGTAATCGAAATTGTGGAGCAAACTCCTGAAATGGCTAATAAAAATTTTAAGCTTGAAAATGTTTTGAAAGAAGAAGAAACGTTGGCAATGACAATTGATGTTTACCCAAATCCTGCTACTAGTTACTTAAATATTAAGATTAGCGAAATTAAAGATGCAAGTTTTACCATGTTGAACACCAACGGACAAAATATTGCATCGGAAACAATTAATCAAACAGAATATCAAATACAATTACACACTTTGCCACCGGGAATTTATTTTTTAAAAATACATAACAAAGGTGTTTACAAGGAATTTAAAGTGATTAAAAACTAAACTAATGAAAAAAAATCTATTTTTAATTTGCGTTTTGCTAATAGTTAATTACACATTTGCACAAAATAATTTTGAAGAGGAAGAAGAGTTGCAAAAATTTAAAAAAGAATTTGTAATTTCTGGAGGTTTATTGTTTGGAGGAGGAAGTTTAATTGGTGCGGATCTAGAATTTAGATTACACAAAAAATTAACCGGACAAGTAGGTTTAGGTTTTAGAGGTTTTGGTGCAGGTATTAACTTACATTACGAGAAAGATTTACACAGTAATTTTATCAGTTTTCAGTATTATCATCAAGGAATTGGACAGTATCATGTACAATCCTTAATAGGTCCAACCTACAATTTTAGAGCATTTAAATATATAGCAGGCTCTATTGGTTTAGGCCGAAAAGTAATGGAAGGTCCAGCTTATTATAATTTACCTTCTCAATATAGATTAAGTACTTTATTATTATATTCAATAGGTTTTTATAAAGTTTTTTAGATTTTGAACTTTTCTGTTTTAAACCAAAATGCCAAACGGAGACGAAATGGAAACCACAACAGAATGGGATATTACAAATGCTGATAATTCTAGTTATCAAAATCAGTCTACTTTATATAAAGTTACCAATACAGGAACCAATCAACCTACTTCTGTATCGTGGTACAATAGGACTGGTTTAGAGGTAAAATCTACTACCGAAGGTTTATCCAACACCTTTATAAAAAGTATGGCGTATGATGATTTAGGCAGAATTACACAAGCTACAGAGCCTTATTATCAAGGCGAAACACCTATTGTTGTAACAACAACTTATGATGAATTTGGCAGAGTAAAAACTCAAGGTACACCCACACAACAGCAAAGTTTTGCTTACACTTACGGAAGGCATACCAATATTGTAACCACAACTTTTCCTGATGGAACAACTAAAAAAAATACAACAGATGCTAGCGGTTTAACTATTAAAGCCGAGGATAACGGTGGGACATTAGTTTACGCTTATTACAGCGATGGTAATTTAAAATCGGTAAGTTTAAACGGTACCGAAATGGTAAGTTTAGAATATGATTTAAATGGTAATAAAACTAAAACAGTAGATAAAAATGCAGGTACATATACTTATCAATACAATGCTTATGGTTTATTAAAAACTCAAACTAATCCTAACAATCAAACCAACTCTTATAATTACGATGAATTTAATCGTTTAACTACTGCTCAAACTCCCGAAGGTGCAGTAGCTTACACTTATGTTAATAATGGTAAAGGTTTAAATCAAGTTAAAACTATTAATTACCCTAAGTACTCCTTATCATACGAGTATGGCGATTTTAATCAAATTAGTAAAATTACCGAGGTTATCGACGACCAAACTTTGGTTTATAATTATCAATACGATAATAAAGGGAATAAAACCACTCTTACTTATCCATCGGGTTTTAAAATTAAATACAATTACACCGATAAAGGATTTTTAAATAAAATTACTAGCGATTTACAGCCTAATATAACTTTATGGGAAGCGCAGGAGCAAAATTCTATGGGCGTAACCAACAAGTATTTATCAGGTAACGGAGTGCAAACGGTTAAAACTTTCGATGAGTTTAAATTACCTAAAACTATAAAAGCTGGAAATATTATGGATTTAGAGTTGGATTTTAATCCAGAAAATGCTAATTTAAGGTTTCGTAAGGATAAATTACGGAATTTAACAGAAGTTTTTACTTACGATAATTTAGATAGATTAACCCAAAGCCGAGTGAATAATTATACGCCAATAAATATTAGTTATGCGCCTAATGGCAATATCACACAAAAATCGGATGTGGGGGCGTATGCTTATGATGCTACTAAAATTAATGCGGTTAAGGAAGTTAGTAGTAATAATTTAGATGTGTTGGCGCAACAAAATATTACCTATTCATCTTTCCAATCTCCTACTTTAATAAAAGAAGGTGATTATCAATTGGAGTTATTATACAGCCACGATAGGTCTCGTAAAAAAACAACATTAAAACAAAACAATCAAACCAAACTAACCACTTATTTTAGTGGCGGGTACGAAAAACAAGTGGATGCGCAAAACAACACTACCGAGTTGCATTACCTTAACAGTATCAACACTATTGTAGTAAAACAAAACAACCAGTACAAATATTATTTTACCTATAAGGACCATTTAGGAACTATCGTTGCCATTACGGATATCAACGGAAATGTAGTAGAAGAATTTAACTATGATGCATGGGGATTACAAAGAAATCCTGATAATTGGACGTATGAACTAGACACTACCCCTTCCACTTTAATATGGTTTAAAAGAGGCTACACTGGGCACGAACATTTGGAGGAATTTGGATTAATCAACATGAATTCCAGATTATACGACCCCAAAATCGGCAGAATGTTATCGCCCGATAACTACATCCAATCCGCTGGCTACTCCCAAAACTATAACCGTTATTCCTACGTGTGGAATAACCCAATGAAATTCACCGATCCTAGTGGGGATTTTGTTATCACTGCCATGATTATAGGAGCTGGTATAGGAATGTGGCAAGGAGGCTCTATAGCTAATGGCACAATGAACCCTTTAAAATGGGATTTCAGCAGTGGAAAAACTTGGGGATATATGGCAGGTGGAGCAACTGTCGGGGCTTTATCGGGTTCTATGGGAGCAAGTATTGCACAATCCGGTGTTGCATTTGCAAATACAAAAGCTTTAATATTTTCATCTACTTTTAGTAGTATGGGAACAACTGCATATACCAATGGCGCAACTGATGTTAGTGTAAACTTTGGGTTTGGAAGTTATAATTTATCACAAAACGAATTTAATTACTTAGGTAAAAAAGGGAATTCATGGCAAGAAAATTTAGGGTATGGTTTGGGGGCCATGGCGAATCTTGCGGATGTATTAGCTGGTGTTAACCCTGGAGATGTAAGTTTGAGAACAGAGAATGACCCTAATTATAGCAAACCTCAAGCAGTATTTGATGAAAATGGAAATATTGTAGGTTATGAAAATATTGCGCGTAAAGACTTGATAGGGCATTCTCAAATAGTAGATATGAAAGGTAAACCTTTAATTGATTGGGGTCCTACTGAGAGTGTAGGTTTTAAAGATTGGGTTCAAGGTACAAATTCATATGAAGGAGGAGTTTCAATCTCTGCATCAAAAATGAAATGGGATGCCATTACAATTAAAGGTGTTAATACGAATAGAATATCTAATTGGAATCCATCAGGGAATTATAATTTAGCTCTCAATAGTTGTGTATCTCAGACATCAAGAGCTTTAAATGCTTCTGGTGTTTTTAACTTTGGATTTCATCCTTATATACTTCATGGACAAATGTATTTACGTTCACTAGGAGTAAGACCAATGATGTATTCATATTACTTAAATTAACTATTTTATGAATAACTATTTAAAAACATTACTAATAATTTTATTTATGTTTTTTGGGTGTACAAATTTAAAAAAGCGACATGATACAAAGTATCAGATTAATGAAATATTTTTTTATCTAGATTTTCAAGAAAAGGGATATACAACAGCTGGTGCATATTCTCATTTTGACGATTTATCTCACTATTGCATTGATACTATAACCCTATCATTAAACGAGTTACATAATATTGAATTAGCTTTATCAAATGCATTACATAAAAAGCATAAGCAATCAAAATTAGGAATAAATCTTATTTTTTGTAAAGTAAAATACATTAATAATAAAAATGAATATTCAAAAGTTGTAATTGGAATAGGGCAAAACAGTATACATTTTATTGATTTAACTAGAATGATAGATTTTGAAATTGTAAAAAAAGATCATAGGCAATTAATTTTAGATATTTTTACTAGATATAAAAATAACTAATTGGCAATATAATACAATCTGTCCCCTTATTTATACTTAACTCATAAAAATGAAAGAAATTCTATTTATTAACATTATGTTGTTGTTTAACACAATTATCTCATCACAAAACGAACAAAATAATGACTCGATTTTAATTAGTCATAATTGTAAAATTATTGAGCATGGATATTTTTCTTTTATTATTTTTATAGACAAAGAATCTATTAATAAAAAGACTTTCAGTTATAGTATTGATTTAAATAATGATACGTTTATATTATATTTAATAGATGATAAAATTATAAATAGAAATAATCTTAAAAAGAATGATTTATATAATTTTGAATCAAGTGATGATTGGAATATAAAAAGAAATAAAAAATCAGTTGAAAAATATTTTTTAACTTTTCATCAAGATTTTTTAAAATGGAACAATAAGAAAAAATTAGATTTTTTCACACAAAACTGTAAATTGAAATTTTAGTGAATCATTATTATACACCTATCACAATTAGTTACGCGCCTAACGGAAATATCACACAAAAATCGGATGTGGGGGCGTATGCTTATCATCCTAATAAAGTGAATGCAGTTAAGGAAGTTAGCGGACAAAATTTGGCAGATTTACCTCAACAAAATATTACTTACGCTTCTTTTCAATCGCCAACATTAATTACCGAAGGGGATTACACTTTGGAGTTATTATACAGCCACAACAGAGCGCGTAAAAAAACCACGTTAAAACAAAATAATCAAATCAAACAAACCACTTATTTTAGCGGTGGGTACGAAAAACAGGTGGATGCGCAAAATAACACAACAGAGTTGCACTACCTTAACAGCATCAACACCATTGTTGTAAAACAAAACAATCAGTACCAATATTATTTCACCTACAAAGACCATTTAGGAACTATCGTTGCCATTACGGATATCAACGGAAATGCGGTTAAAGAATTTAACTACGATGCATGGGGTTTGATATTAAGAGGAAGTTTTGCCTTTTGGCAATACGGAAAATTGGGTTTATCCAATTCATTAAATATATCCCCCGAGGATTGGACTTACGAATTAGACGCAACTCCTAGTACTTTAACATGGTTTAAAAGAGGCTACACAGGACACGAACATTTGGATGAATTTGGATTAATCAACATGAATTCCAGATTATACGACCCCAAAATCGGCCGTATGTTATCGCCAGATAACTACATCCAATCCGCTGGTTACTCCCAAAACTACAACCGTTATTCCTACGTGTGGAATAACCCTATGAAATACACCGATCCTAGTGGGGATTTAGTTTTCACAGCTTTGGCAGTTTATACATTGTTTTTTACTGATTTTGGATATGATGTACAAAAATACGTTTCTCCTGTTGCAGTAAAATTTAATTTAGGATACGGAAGTGGAGGGTTTCATGCAGGAGTTGAAACCTCTATAGGTGTTCCAAAATCTGTTCCTTTTAGCGTTAGAGATCATTATGGAATTTCCTATTATTCTGGTGCTTATGATAATGGAGTAAGTGGAGTTGTTAAAACAAGTGGAAGAGAAGTAACCTACTTTGGAGTATTTTCTTTATCTTCAACAACTTATCAAAGCAAAGGTGCTGATGGAACAAATACTAGTCAAACTACAGGTAGAGTTATGATAGGTATGCCAGGTTTAAATGTAAAATACGAAAATGACTATCATCCAGAATGGATGGATAAACTGGCTATTGGTTTTGATTTAAACGATGGTGGAGATAGATACAGAACAGCGGCTTTTCAGCTTAATATTGGGCATTTTAAAATGGGCTTTAATTTATTTACTGGTGATCCGGGGTTGGATAAAGACGATAGAATTAGTGAAGAAGGCTCTGGTATTCATGAAGGAAAAAGGGTTTTTACTAGTGGAAATATCAATAAATACAGACAAGGAGTTGCTTATGTTGGGTTTGGTCCATTAAAAATAGGAGCAAATTCTGAAAAAATTCGTCATCAAGTTCAAAATCGTTTTTCGCATGATTTGTTAAAACCAGGGCCTCATGTACAAGTTTTAAATCGTCCTGATGAATTTTATTGGTATGGAGGAACAGGATATGGAACAGGATTATGGTAATAATAACGAAATCTAATTATAAACAATAATTTTATGAAAATGAAAACTTTAATAATATTAGCCATGTTATTTAATTTATTAAATTGTGGAAAAGATAGAGACGATAAACTTAATTTTCTACAGCAAGATTTTAATGGAAATCAATTACGATTAGATGGGTATTATTATACTGAAATGGAAAATTCTGAAGGTATTATTTATAGTAGATATGCCTTTTATAAAAACGGAATAGTAAGAGATTTAGGTTCAACTAAAAATTTAAATCAAGTGAATTTTCTAAATGGAAATTACAAATTTGATTGGGGATTATTTATAATTGAAAACGAACACATAAAGTTTGAAAGATGGTATTCAAATTCAACAGGCCCTTATCTAGCTTATGTAAGAGCAGGTAAAATTTTAAACGACACTACCTTTCATATTACAGAAACATACCGTTTATTAAATGAAGAAAAAACAGAATTTCGTTTAATTGATGAAATCTACCACTTCAAACAATTTTCGCCAAAACCAGATAGTACCAATAATTTTATAAAATAATTAAGTAGTTTTAATTTATAAAAATAAATTTTATTCTTACAATAAATGAAAATAAATTTTAAAAAAATCGGACTAATAATGTTAATGCTAATCTATTCTTCGGTTAGTTTTAGCCAATATAAAATAGATAAGGAAAAATATGATTTTAGAGATTATAAATATCAACAAAATGATAAATACAATCCAATTATTGCAGGTGTATCTTCCTATATTATCCCCGGACTTGGACAAATGTATTGTAATGAAAATAAAAGAGGAAATAGTTTTTTAGCTGGTTATACCGGTGGAATTTTATTAATGATGACTGGTTTTATTATTGATTTACCCAATATGATGAGTGAAAATAATAAATTTAGTTTGGGCGAAGGTTTACTTATAGGCGGAGCTGTAACAACTGTAGGCGTACAAATTTGGTCCACAGTGGATGCAGTAAGAGTTGCAAAGGTTAAAAATATGGCAAACAGAGATGAAAAAGATTTAGGAATGAGTTTATTATTAAAACCAAACATAATTAACAAAGATTTTCAATCTCTAAACCTAAGTTTGGTAATAAAATTATAGCAATACATAGTTAATATTTTTAACCTGAATAAACCGTGACAGTCCTGATATAAAAAAACGTTTGAAAGTATTGGTTTTACTGGGTAAATATATAATAAAGCCTATCAAAAACTTTGTGTTTTTGATAAGCTTTTTTGTTTAAATTGTTAGTAACAGAGGTTTAAATAGGAAATTTATTCTAATAATTGAAAAAACTTTTAAGTTTTTTAATAAACCGTGACAGTCCTGATATAAAAATTGTTTAAAAGTATTGGTTTTACTGGGTAAACATATAATAAAGCCTAACAAAAAACTTTGTTTTTTTAATATGCTTTTTTGTTTAAATTTTTAGTAACAGAGGTTTAAATAGGAAATTTATTCTAATAATTGAAAAAATTGTTGAGTTTTTCAATTTGTTATTGACTTTTTCTTGACTTTAAGTTGATTTTCATTAAAAGTAATAGCTTAATTTGCTGTTTTACTTCGATTTTCTCAATAAATGACACTATCTCAAAAAGTGTGTAAGTTAAAAAGTTGAGTTTATTTAGAGTTT
>Ga0209358_10002806_pt1 | contig 13083 bp, 10 predicted proteins | sample LauGreFa1BDMLBSN_2_FD_187574 | JGI IMG/M metagenome (GOLD analysis project Ga0209358, IMG submission 187574) | Freshwater lake microbial communities from Lake Michigan, USA - Fa13.BD.MLB.SN (SPAdes) (version 2) | ecosystem: Environmental > Aquatic > Freshwater > Lake | place: Lake Michigan, USA...
GCAGATTTAGGTAATGTGCAATCACCTGATGGCGATGAAGGTATAGCTCGTGTTCACAGCGCAGTTAAAGGCTTGTTAAGTAAGCATAAATTACTCATTGCATTAGGTGGCGATAACTCCATTACTTTCAGTGTTGCATCAGGCTTATGGTCTGATTTATCTAATGTTGGACTCATTACTTTTGATGCTCATCATGATCTGCGTGATGGCCATAGCAATGGTTCGCCTGTGTGGGAGTTAATTCAGGCAGGGCTGCCAGGTAAGAATATTGTGCAGATTGGTATCGCTGATTTTGCTAACAGTGCCCAATACAGCGCACGAGCAAAAGAAAATGGAATCACAGTCATTCCACGGTGCGATCTTCGCAAGCGCTCTATCTCAGAAGTTGTTAAACAAGCCTTAGATATCGCTGGTGCTGGTGGGCGAGAGATATATGTGGACTTAGATGTTGATGTGTGTGATCGAAGTGTTGTGCCAGCTTGTCCTGCAGCAATGCCAGGAGGCATATCTGCCGATGAACTGCGCCAAGGCGCATTCTTTTTAGCTGCAGATAAGCGCGTTCGTGCTATTGATATCACTGAGATTGACGCGTCCATTGATACAGATGATCAACGCACAGTGCGCTTAGCAGCCCTACTTGTTCTTGAAGCAGCCGCTGGTCTAGCCTCTAGATAAGCTGGGCAACAACTTCCTTTGCAGCAGCAACAACTGCGCCAGAGTTAACCAGGGCAGTAGCAGCTTCTAATTCCGGTGATAGGAATCGATCAGGTCCTACTCCCCCCACTACTGTGCGAAGCTCTTTCACCACGCGCGCAGTTGCTGGAGCTGGAGTTAAACCAGTGCGAAATTCAATTGCTCTAGCTGCAGTTACTAACTCAATTGCCAAGATGCGAGCCACGTTATCAACTACTTTGCGTAGCTTTCTTGCAGCAGACCAACCCATAGAAACATGATCTTCTTGCATGGCAGAGGAAGGAATTGAATCAACACTTGCTGGAGTTGAAAGACGTTTGTTTTCACTAACTAACCCAGCTTGAGTGTATTGAGCAATCATCAGGCCTGAATCAACGCCTGGATCATGGGCCAAAAACGGTGGCAGACCAGCAGAGCGGTATTGGTCCAGTGCGCGGTCTGTGCGGCGCTCTGCAATGGAACCTAAATCAGTTGCTGCAATAGCAAGGAAATCTAAAACATAACCGACGGGTGCTCCATGGAAGTTTCCATTTGATTCCACACGACCATCAGGCAATACAACTGGATTATCAATTGAACTAGCTAGCTCGCGAGCAGCAATTGTTGAGGCATAAGCAATGGTGTCACGCACCGCACCTGCAACTTGAGGAGCACAACGCAGAGAATAAGCATCTTGGACGCGTGAATCATTTTCACGGTGTGATGCAACAATTCCTGAACCCTTAAGGAGGGCATAGATATTTGCAGCACTGATTGCTTGTCCGATTTGTGGGCGAAGTGGAGCATGCAGATCTGGTGCAAAGACACGATCTGTTCCTAGTAATCCCTCAATACTCATCGCTGTTGTTATATCTGCAACTATGCACAGTTGTTCAAGATCATCACAGGCCATAATCAACATTCCGAGCATTCCATCGGTGCCATTGATAAGTGCAAGACCTTCTTTTGCCTCTAGCTCAATTGGTTTAATGCCAGCGGCATTGAGCGCTTGCATTGTCTCCATCTCAACACCATTGGCATCGTGCACGCGGCCCTCTCCCATCAAGGCAAGTGCGCAGTGTGAAAGCGGTGCCAAATCTCCGCTGCAACCAAGGGAACCAAACTCTGGAACTACAGGAGTAATCCCCTTATTTAAGAAATCAACGTATGACTGCGCTAAGGCAACGCGCACACCTGTGCGACCAGATGCCATCGTGCGAAGGCGCAAAAACATCAATGCCCGCACTACTTCGCGCTCAATGGCAGGTCCAACACCTGCAGCATGTGAGCGAATAAGAGATTTCTGTAGTTGAGAGCGATCTTTAACATCAATATGGCGATTAGCGAGTGCTCCAAAGCCAGTTGAAACACCATAAACAGGTACTCCGCCTGCTGCGTAGCCTTCAATGTATTTTCTAGATGCATTCATTGCATCAATAGATGCAGAAGAGAGTGCGACCTGTGCACCATGGCGGGCCACATCAATAACATCGGCGAATGTCGTGCCAGATGTTGAGAGCGTTACGGTCTTATTTGATTTGGAGGCCATCTCGCCACACCTGTTCTATTAATTGAACACCTGGACGATATGCCAAGTGAATGTATGAATCAGCGTTCAGAATAGAAAAATCAGCTCGAGCACCTTCAAATAAATGCCCGATGTCATCACGGCGTAGCGCTTTTGCCCCGCCCATAGTTGCTGACCACAAGGCTTGTTCTGGAGAGAAATGCATTTCACGAACTGCAATAGCCATGATGAAGGCCATGCTAGTTGTGTAAGAAGATCCTGGGTTGCAATCAGAGGCAAGTGCCACAGTGATGCTGGCCTCCAGTAGTGGGCGAACATCAGGATAAGGCGAGCGAGTAGAGAACTCAGCGCCTGGCAAAAGCGTTGCAACTGTTTTTGACTTTGATAGCGCTTCTATATCTTTCTCACTTAAATGAGAGACGTGATCAACTGATGCAGCATCGAGTTCAACGCCTAAGCGAACTCCTTGGCCTTCTTGGAGTTGGTTGGCATGAATACGTGGCAACAAACCTTTAGCCATTCCTGCTTTTAGGATTGTGCGGGCATCATCGACTGAGAATGCACCTTTGTCACAAAAAACATCTACCCACTTTGAAAAAGGAAGAACGGCGTCCAGCATTAGACCAGTAACTAAATCAACATAATCCTTTGGGTTCTTTTTATACTCCACTGGCACAACGTGTGCGCCTAGAAAAGTTGTTTCATCGGTAAGACCCTGTGCGATTTCAAGTGATCTACGCTCATCTTCAACGCTTAATCCATAGCCAGACTTAATTTCAACCGTTGTCGTGCCGCTGGAATAAGCCTCATTTATTAGGCTTTGCGCGTTAGAGCGCAGTAATTCATCACTGGCAGCTCTGGTTTTCTCCACTGTGTGGGCAATGCCGCCAGCGCTATAGCTCTCCCCCAACATGCGTGCGCGAAACTCTTTACTACGATCTCCAGCAAAAATCATATGTGTGTGGCTATCTACAAAACCTGGAATAACTGCCCGGCCCTTTGCATCCAATTTACGTTTGATGTGATGTGTTGGTGCATCTGAATCTGGACCCGCCCAAGCAACTACTCCATCTTCAATCAGTAGTGCTGCCTTTTCAATGACTCCTAGCTTTGTTCCATCATGTTGGGGATCATTGGTGACTAACTGACCAATGTTGTGGACAAGCGTGCTTGTCATTGAGTATCCAACATAGGAACGTGCACATGGCGGTGCTTGGCAGTATCAACAGCTAAGTCATAACCGGCATCAGCATGTCGAATAACTCCCATGCCTGGATCATTTGTTAATACTCGCTCTAGTTTTTGTGCGGCTAGCTTTGTGCCATCAGCAACTGAAACTTGTCCAGCGTGAATAGAGCGTCCCATACCAACGCCACCACCATGGTGAATGGAAACCCATGAAGCACCGGAAGAGATATTGACCATTGCATTAAGTAATGGCCAGTCTGCAATTGCATCAGAGCCATCAAGCATTGCTTCTGTTTCACGGTAAGGAGATGCAACAGAGCCGCAATCTAGGTGATCGCGTCCAATAACAATGGGAGCAGATACTTCACCGCGTGCAACTAAATCATTAAATGCAAGACCGGCTTTATCTCGCTCTCCATAACCCAACCAACAGATGCGTGCAGGCAGACCTTGGAAGGCAACTTTCTCCTGCGCCATGGTTATCCAGCGATGCAAGCCTTCATTTTCTGGGAACAAATCAAGAACTGCTTTATCTGTGCGATAAATATCTTTGGGATTACCAGATAAAGCCACCCAACGAAATGGGCCTTTTCCTTCACAAAATAATGGGCGAATATAAGCAGGAACAAAGCCTGGGAAGGCAAAGGCACGTGAGAAGCCGCCTTGGCGGGCTTCATCACGGATTGAATTACCGTAATCAAATACTTCTGCGCCTTTATCCATAAAGCCCACCATCGCTTCAACATGTTTTGCCATGGATGCTTGAGAGCGCTTAGTGAAATCTGCTGGATTATCTTTTGCCATCTGCGCTGCATCATGAACGCTGACTCCCACAGGAACGTATGAGAAAGGATCATGGGCTGAGGTTTGATCTGTGACGATATCGATTGGAACATCCATAGACAGGAGCAGCGGGAAGAGCTCTGCAGCATTTCCTTCGAGTCCAACAGAGAGTGGAACTTTGGCAGCCTTTGCTTTGAGTACACGCTCAACGGCGTCATCAACGTTATCTGCAATCTCATCGAGATATCTAGTTTCAATACGCTTTTCTAATCTGGTCTTATCAATATCAATAACTAAGCAGACTCCGCCATTCATGGTCACAGCTAGAGGTTGTGCTCCGCCCATACCACCGCAGCCACCCGTAAGAGTCAGAGTTCCTTGAAGCGTTCCGTTAAAGCGCTTTTGTGCAACGGCGGCAAAGGTTTCATATGTTCCTTGCAAGATTCCTTGTGTACCGATGTAGATCCAAGAACCAGCAGTCATCTGCCCATACATCGTTAAACCAAGTTGCTCTAATCTGCGAAACTCTGGCCAGTTAGCCCAATCCCCCACGAGGTTAGAGTTTGCGATCAATACACGCGGTGCCCATTCATGGGTTTGAAACACTCCCACAGGCTTACCTGATTGCACCAGAAGAGTTTCATCATCTTTTAAGTTAGTAAGGCTCTTTACAATTGCATCAAAAGAAGGCCAATTACGTGCAGCTTTACCTGTGCCACCATAGACAACTAAGTTTTCAGGATGCTCGGCAACTGCTGGATCTAAGTTGTTGTGCAACATACGAATTGCTGCCTCTTGTGCCCAACCCTTAGCGGTCAGATTTGAACCCGTTGCGGCATGCAAAATGCGCGAAGAAGTTGTCATGGGTAAACACTATCGGGGCTTTGAGAGAGTGCAAAGAGGCTAACTGCGCAGGCTTTGGGCCCACTCTTGGTATTTAGCTGAGAGTTCTTTTACTGCCGCAATCTCTTCTACTTTAGAGCGCTCTCCATTTTTTGCTGCATAAAGATCTGCAATGGAGACGTTGTGCGCCGGCTTAGAAATAACTTCAATTTCATCGGCTGCACTTATGTGACCTTCTTGAATAATGCGTAGGTATGTTCCAGGTTTGCCAGAGGCCATAAACTCTTTAATCAATGTTGGTCGCTGCCAGAAACCAGCAAAGACGCGGCAAGGAATGCGTGGCTGTGAAACTTCAAGAATGGTTGTGCCAATCTTCCAGCGCTCCCCCACAAGGGCACCATTAACATCAATGCCAGAAGTAGTTAGGTTTTCACCAAATCGCCCGTTAGCAATTGATTGACCTAGCTCTTTTTCCCACCAGTCAGCATCTTCTCGTGCATATGCATAAACTGCTTGGTCATATCCCCCGTGGTGATTGCGATCTACAACAACATCGCCTGTGACTTCTTCATTAGCAAAGTGAACTGGGCCTACCGCTGCCCGCTTATCAATTCCAGTTTTACCTTCACTGCCAGTCCATTCACCTTCATGCACAACGCTGGTGATGTTAACTGTTAGTACTTTCATTTTTCTACTTTTCTGGGAAGTGACAAGCTACTTGTGATTTACCAATTGTAAGCAATTGTGGCTCGGTAGTTGCGCAGGCTTCCTGTGCTTTCCAGCAGCGTGTTCGGAAGCGGCAGCCTGAAGGTGGATTAGCTGGGCTTGGAACATCACCGGTGAGAACAATGCGTGACGTCTTACGAATTCGCTCCTGCTTGGGATTAGCAAGTGGAACTGCTGAAATAAGCGCCTTTGTATATGGGTGCTTAGGGTTTTCAAATATCTCTTCGCGTGTTCCGATTTCAACGATCTTGCCCAAATACATCACAGCAACACGGGCAGATATATGTGAAACAACTGAAAGATCGTGAGCCACGAACAAGTAACTAAAGCCAAACTTTTCGCGCAGATCATCAAGTAAGTTAAGGATTTGAGCCTGAACAGATACATCTAACGCTGATACTGGCTCATCTAGAACAACAAGCTTTGGACGAGTCACTAGGGCGCGTGCGATACCAACACGTTGGCGTTGTCCACCAGAGAACTCATGTGGGTAGCGGTTACCGAATTCACGAGAAAGACCACAGAGCTCAATCATTTCATCGACTGCAGGATCTGAATCATCCTTAGCTAAACCATGAACGATGAGAGGTTCAGCCACAATCTGACGAACCGTCATACGTGGATTAAGGGAAGCGTATGGATCCTGGAAAACAATCTGCATATCTTTGCGGACTGCGCGAATTTCATCGCGGGGCATCGCATGAATCTCTTTACCATCAAAGTAAATCTCACCTGATGTTGGGTCCAGTAGGCGCAGAATCAATCGGGCTGTTGTTGACTTACCGCACCCTGATTCACCCACAAGACCAAGAGTTTCACCTGGAGCGATCTCAAATGAGATTCCATCGACAGCATGAATCTGACCAACGGTGCGCTTGAACATGCCGCGCTGAATTGGAAACTTTTTCTCCAAATTAACAACTCTTAGTAGTGGCTCACTCATTTGAGCACCTTCACAAAGTTAGGTTCATTCACACGGTGGCAACGCACCATGCGATTAGCTGCATATTCTGTCAACTCTGGAACTTCTGTTTGACACTTATCAACTGCAAATTCACAACGCGCAGCAAAAGCACAACCCTTGGGTGGACGTGACATAACGGGAGGTGCACCGGGAATTGTGTAAAGGCGACCACCTTGAACTTCATCCATTTGTGGGATGGATTTCATGAGGCCCCATGTGTAAGGCATGAGTGGACGCTCAAATAAATCATCAACCGGTGCCTCTTCAACAATGCGTCCACCATACATAACAGCAACGCGATCACAGATACCAGCAACAACGCCTAGATCGTGAGTAATGAGTAGAACTGCAACGTTTAGTTCACGTGCAGACTTCTCTAAAATCTCAAGGATTTGTGCCTGAATAGTCACATCAAGAGCAGTTGTTGGCTCATCTGCAATGAGTAGTTCAGGATTACAAGACAGGGCCATTGCAATCATTGCTCTCTGGCGCATTCCACCTGAGAACTGATGTGGGTAATCATCAACGCGCTGCTTTGGATTTGGTACTCCTACTAAGTTCAACATTTCAATTGAGCGCTCTTTGGCTGCCTTTGCAGACATGCGCTCGTGCACGCGGATCATTTCAGAGATCTGGTGGCCGATTGTGTAAACAGGGTTAAGAGAAGTCATGGGATCTTGGAAAATCATTGAGATTTCCCCACCTCGAATTTCGCGCAGTTCTCGGTCGGGAGTTGTTAGTAAATCAATTCCCTTCCACAAAATACGTCCCTCTGGATAAACAGCTGGTGGCTTTGGAACTAATCCCAAAATACTCATAGCTGTTACAGATTTACCTGAACCAGATTCACCTACGAGGCCAACAATTTCACCTGGGTTAAGAGTCAGCGAAGCACCGTTAATCGCCTGCACAACACCATCGGAGGTATTGAAATGAACGTGCAGGTTATCAATGTGAAGTAGCGGCTGACTCACTTGACTCCTCGTAACTTAGGATCAAGGGCATCGCGCAGACCATCACCGATGAGAACAATTGAAAGAGTAAGCAGAACCAAGACTGATCCTGGAATAAAGAATACGAATGGCTTATCTGTTAAGTAGTTACGTGAGCTTGAAATCATTACACCTAGTGATGGAGTTGGCTCACGGAAGCCCACACCTAAGAAGGCATAGACAGACTCCGAGAGAATCGCACCAGCAACAGAGAATGCAAGAACAACAATGATGGGTGGAATCGCATTTGGGCCGATGTGGCGCAAAATAATGCGCTTGGTTGTAGCACCAGTTGCTCTTGCCGCTTCAACATAATCTAAAGATTTCACTTGCATAACAGAGGCACGGAATAAACGCGTGGTCGAGTACCAACCTGTAAATACCAACGCTGCCACGATGACCCAGAAAGAAGAGCCAAATACAGTGATAATTGCAAAGCCAATAAGAACGAATGGGATTACCTGCCAAGTATCAATGAATCGGCTAATGATTGTGTCTACCCAGCCACCGAAGTAGCCTGCGATTCCACCTAAAGTAACTCCAACAAAGACTGAAATGACTGTAACAACGATTGCAACCGTCAATGAAAGTCGAATACCAAAGGTAACGCGGGTGAAAATATCTCGACCTAGATCATCTGTTCCTAGCCAATGTCCATTGGACCCAGGTCCGACCAAGATATCTGGCCCTAGATCATCGTATTTCCAACCACTGATGAATGGCCCAATGATTCCAGCAAGAATGAGAGAAACAAGAATTGCTAAACCAACAATTGAAATCTTGTTGCCAAAGAAGCGCTTGCGCACATCTTGCCAATAAGAAAGTGAAACAGGTACCTGTTCTTCCATAGACATTAGTGCACCGCCTTTGCATCTATCTTGATGCGGGGATCAATTAAGGCATAGCTCAGGTCAACGATTAAGTTAACAAAGGCACCAAAGGAAATGACAACAATTGCAAGACCAAGCACAACTGGTGCATCTTGTGACAACGCAGAATCAGCAATAGTTGATCCCATGCCAGGCAATGAGAAGACCTTCTCCGTCTGAACTGCAACACCAAAGATTGCAATCAAAGAAGTTCCATACACAGTTACCACTGGAATGAGAGCATTGCGAAGTGCGTGGTGGAACCACACACGCCTTGCAGATAATCCCTTAGCAAAAGCAGTGCGAATGTAATCAGCACGCAGAACTTCTAGCAATGATGAGCGAAGCATGCGTGCGATAAAGGCTGCATCAACAACTGCAACCACCAGCGCAGGCAGAATCATTCCCTTCCAACTATCAGTAGGAATGACTCCTAGCGCCCAGGTTTGCGGCCACGGTTTAAAGAAGTTGAGCCAATCCCATCCCACCTGAAATGGAAGTACTCCGAAAAGATATTGAGCTAAAAGACCTGAAACGAAGACCGGAATACCTTGAATACCTACTGAAAACACTGTTCCTATGCGATCGCCGAGGGAGCCGCGCTTAATTGCGCTCGTTAGACCTACAGCCAAAGCAATAATTAATTGGAAGAGAGCTCCCCAGAAAAGCAGACGAGCACTTGTTGATAGACCATCTTGCAAAATTGTGTTTACAGATTTGTCATTCTTATATGAATATCCAAGGTCGCCTCGAAATAGATTTCCCCAGAATCGGAAATACTGAACATAGGTTGGCTTATCTAATCCATATTTTCTCTCGATGTTATCCAGAATCTCTTGAGGCAAAGCCTTCTCGCCGCTTTTGAGTGAGATTGGATCGCCAGGAATAATGAAAAAGAGAGCAAACATCAAGGTAACCGCAGCCCAGACCACCAAAAGGCTCTGGAGCAGGCGCTTGATTGTGTAAGTAAACATTTCTCTCAATCTTAGTGGTGTTGCAAGTTAAATAAGAAATTCATGAGCTACAAATCGAAGTGAGGGGCTCCCTTTCGAGAACCCCTCACCTTAAAGAACGTAAATTAGTTCTTTACGATTTGATCGTAAACAATCATTCCAAGTGGAGTGATTGGGAATGTTGTTGTGCTTGCAGCAAGCACAACAGCTACTCCGCGGTTTACGGTTGGAACCATTACAACGTCAGTCTTTAGAGCTTGTACCTCAGCGCGACGGTACTGGCTCTCTGCAAATGACTTGTTAGTTGAAGAGCGTGCTGAATCAACAAGAGCATCAAATGCCTTGCTGTTGTAGCGCTCTAGGTTGTCTCCATCAATTGTCTTTGAGTGAAGAAGTGGGTACAAGAAGTTGTCAGCAATTGGGTAGTCAGCGAACCAACCACCACGAATGATCTGACCCTTACCTGAACGCATCTTTGAGAAGTAAGTTCCGTCAGCTGCGAATGGATCGAGCTTTGCAGGAATTCCTACATCCTTAAGGTTTGCAACAATAATTGATGCAACCTTGTCCCAGCCAGCGCCATCGTTGTATGAAAGACGAATTGCTGAAGGTGTCTTGTTTCCAAGAGCTAACCACTTCTTGTAATCAGCCTTTGCACCATCTAGGTCGCGACCTGAAGTTAGTCCCTGTCCAGCTCTAAAGCCTGGGATACCTGGTGGAAGTAGGCCTGATGCAGGCTTACGGATACCTTGGTAGATAACTTCTGAAATCTGGTTCTTATCAATTGCCTTTGCAATTGCTGAACGGAGCAACTTGTTCTTTGTTCCGCCAACTGTTGGATCTTCCCAGTTGAAACCCCAGTAGTCAGTTCCAAGAACAGTCTTTACACCCTTTGTTCCCCACTTAGTGAGAAGTTCTGTGTAACGACCTGCTGGAATTGGACCGTTGTCGCACTGACCTGATGCAAATGCATTGTATGCAGCGTTAACATCAGAGAAAATCTTGAAAGTAATCTTTGAAAGAGTTGGAGCTTTTCCACCGAAGTTAGGGTTTGGAACGATTACAACTTCGCCACCTGCACGCTTTGTAATTGCCTTATCTAACATGAATGGACCATTTCCAACAAGCTTTGTTCCATCTTCTTCAACCTTGTCAGATGCTCCGACCATTGAAGTTGGGATTGGTGAGAATACTGAGTGGCTAACAATTGCTGGCCAGTCTGCAGTTGGGTTTTCCATCTTCACTGTAAGTGTCAATGCCTTGTCATCTGCAACTACTGATGATGCAGGGAATGCAGCCTTACCAGTTGAGTATGCGTTCATACCTGCGATGAAGTCACCGTGGTATGCAACCTCTGAAGCTAGCTTTGAATCTAGCGCGCGCTTCCAACCGTTAACGAATGATGATGGAAGAACTGCTTCTCCGTTAGAGAACTTAAGGCCCTTCTTAAATGTGAAGACCCAAGTCTTTGCACCATCTTTTGTAGTCCACTTTGAAGCAACTTCACCGTAAAGGTTTCCGTTTGCATCAGTATCTGTAAGACCATCAAAAAGCATTGTTGCTGTGTTTGCACCAACAAGAGTTGATGTCAGAGCTGGATCAATATGATCAGGCTCGCCTGCACTGAAGTTCTGGCAATCAATGTATGCAGGTGCTGCAGCGTGAGCTGAAACAACTGTTCCACCGACTGCAAGGGCGAGAGCTGCTAGAACTGCAACGCTCTTTCCTAGTGTCTGTACTTTCATGTAAACCATCCTTTAAATAACTGCGATGACGAGGGTCAAAGCATTGAATTGAAGCCATAAAGGCTCCGAGGGTGTGCTCACTCTAGGCGATATGCCTGATATTCCCAAGATTCATGCGTAAGGAAAGGGCTATTACTAGCGTAAATGAGCCTGTTCATTAAGAGTTCGAAGCGCTCTTAATCCATCACTTGGCCACACTGAGAGCGTTGTGATTGAACATGGTGAAACATCGATATGAAAGATTGATTCAGCAGGTGCTCCGACTACAACTTTAGCTGCAGATTTAATTGTTCCATTGTGTGTAACAACTACTACACGCTGTCCTGGATATTCAGATGCAATCTGTGAGATCGCGGCATCCACGCGCAATGCCACAGAGTCATAAGACTCACCTTCTGGCGGTGCAAAAGAAGTTGAACACACCCATGAGTTGTAATCAGCTGGATAGCGCTCTTTTACTTCATCAATAGACATGCCATCCCAGATTCCAAATGAGCATTCCATCCAAGCATCTTCAAAGACGATAGGAAGGCCTGTTGCTTTGGAGATAGCTTCAGCCGTTTGAGTTGTGCGCTTGAGAGGTGAAGCAATAATCACTTCTGGATTAAATCTGGCTATCGCCTCTGCAACTTTCTCAGCTTGCCCTAAACCAATATCAGTTAGCTCTGGATTTAATGGACCATCTCCAGAAAACTTCTTCATAGGTGTTAATACAGTCTCACCATGTCTGACTAGAAAGATAGTTGTTGATTCTTCCGGGTTAAGAAGGCGATCAGTTAAGTAGTTCTGGCGCACAGAGATGATTTCTCCCCCGCCACTTTGCTCATCCAATGCCTTATTTGCCAAGCGATCTGCATGTGAGTTTTCATCACGTGGAATCCAGGTGTAAGTGACAAGGGCTGCGGTGTGGGCAGAACGGGCATCACTGGCTAGTTTGCGCATATCTGCATGCTTAATCTGCCAGCGCCCAGACATCTGCTCTACTACTAACTTGCTATCCATTTTCACATCAACAGTTGCCTCAGGATCCATCGCATTAATAGCGGTTAATCCGGCGATAAGTCCGCAGTATTCAGCAACGTTATTAGTTGCAATTCCAATGAAGTCATAGAGCTCGGCAATGATCTTGCCGTTTTCTGTAATAACTGTTCCGTAACCAGCAGGACCAGGATTGCCGCGTGAACCACCATCTGCAGTTAATGAAAAATGACGTGCCATTTACTACGCTCCGCGCACCAAGATGCAGCGGCACTCTTCACAGCGCACCACTTCATCATCAGCCAACTCAGAAATTCGCTTGAGCTCCACAGTATTGATTGAAAGGTGACAACCCGTGCACGCACCAGCAACCAGTGCAGCCGCACCTGTTCCATTATTCGATGCTCGAATTTTTTCATATAGCGCAACAAATTCACCAGAAACAGATGCCAGAGTTTGACTGCGTTCTTTAGCAATACTTTCTAGTTCGCCATTTATCTTTGCGAGCGCATTTTCTTTACGGATATTGAGATCATTAATCTGTGCGGTGAAATCAGTTTCTTGGTTTTGCAGATCTGTGATGCGGGCCTTGATTTCATCCACTCGCATCATGATCTCTAGCTCTACTTCTTCAAGTTCAGCGCGACGGGCATTAAGAGTTCCCACTTCATGCTGAAGTTGTTCAAGCTCTTTAGGTGATGCTGATCCCCCAGAGAGACGGGATTCATCACGGGTAATGCGAGTGACTATCTGCTCAACATCAGCCTCTGCACGCAAGAGTTCGCGCTTAACATCATTGAGTTCAGTCTCTGCTGCAATACGAAGATCACGAGCGTTATGAG
>Ga0209358_10002807_pt1 | contig 13081 bp, 13 predicted proteins | sample LauGreFa1BDMLBSN_2_FD_187574 | JGI IMG/M metagenome (GOLD analysis project Ga0209358, IMG submission 187574) | Freshwater lake microbial communities from Lake Michigan, USA - Fa13.BD.MLB.SN (SPAdes) (version 2) | ecosystem: Environmental > Aquatic > Freshwater > Lake | place: Lake Michigan, USA...
AGCGCAATTTGCTGTAAGGGCTCCAGGCGGCTGGTTAATTGCCAGCCATTGGGTGCAGCGACGGCTTCAATTTGCGCGACTGCCAGACCGGACGGAGCCGGATCTGTTGCCTCGGGCTTGCATTGATTGTTTTGCTGCAGCGCGATCAAGGCAGCCGCAGATTGGGTAACTGTATCGCGGTCGTCTTGGATCAGGATGCCATTGAAATTTGTGCCAGGTAGGGGGCCGGGTTGGGCAAAGTTGCCACTCATCACCACCAGCCCGTCAATGACGCATACTGAGGTGTGCAGGGCAATCTGGTCAGGCACCAGCCAGATCAATTGGCCGCCCATGGCCGTCAGTCGCTCCCAGGCAATGGCCGAATTCAGATTTTCCGGGATGGCTTCTACGCCGAGAGTGACCGCCAGGCCGCGTCGAAGACCCTGGAGCATTAAATCGAACCAGGCTCGTCCGCACGGACCTTCAATGCAGGCATTGAGCGTGTATCGGGCCAGTCCGACCTGGCTACTGACAGCTTGGAGTGGATCAGAGAAAAAGGCCTGGCTTGAGCTTTGGCGTGCTTGTGTCGCAGTTGGCAGCTGATGCATGTCAGATGGGTTCAGTCATAGCCTTGGAAGTTGGCTTGCTGGCACAGACGCGCCATGTCTTGGGCAGCTGCGATTTGGGGTGCAATCATTTGCTGTGCAACATAGTCACGGCCCTTAATCGCCTCAGCATGTCCGCTGATGGCGCCCAAATTGAACCACATGTGCGCCCGGACATAGTCTTGCAATACGCCTAAGCCTCTGGCATACAACCAACCCAGGGCGACCTTGGCATCGTCATGGCCTTGGGTCGCAGCCATTCGGAAGCAGGCCAGAGCCTGCCCATAGTTGGCGTCGAGGTGGGTGTCGTCTTGATGGAGCACGCCCAAGTTGTAAAGTGCCTGTGCGTCACCTTGGTCGGCCGCCAGCTGAAGCCATTGTTTGGCAATCGTGTGGTTAGCTCCTGTGCCCAGCCCGTTGGCGATCATCACGCCCAGGTTGTACTGAGCCTGTGCATCGCCTTGGTCCGCAGCAAGTTGGTACCAGGCGATGGCGACGGTGTCGTCTCGAGTCGTTCCTTGGCCGGTGGCATACATCAACCCCAGGTTGTACTGGGCGGCAGCGTCGCCTTTGTGTGCCGCAGCCAGGTAGCATTGCAGCGCCTTTTCGTGGTCCGTTTCAACGCCTTGTCCAGTGCTGTACATCACCCCCAAGTTGTAGTGTGCAGCCGCCTCGCCGTGACTCGCTGCGCGCTCGTACCAGCTAACAGCTTTACGATAGTCAATGGGGAGATCTTGCCCTTGAGAATAGAAAAAACCGATATTAAATTGAGCTTGCGGGTGCTCGCGCTCTGCCGCGAGAGTGAACCAATGGCAGGCTTTCTTGACATCGCGTTTTACCCCGTGGCCTTGGGCGTAAATCACGCCTAGACCGTATTGAGCTACTGGGTCATCGAGCTCGGCGCCACTTTGGTAATAGCTAAGCGCTTTTTCATAGTCCTGGTTCACCCCTTGGCCGTTGGCATACATGACGCCCAAGTTGATTTGTGCCACGGTATCGCCTTGTGCCGCTGCCGCTTCGTACCACTTCAGGGCTTCATGGTAGTCAGGCTCTACGCCTCGTCCATTGGCGTACATCACAGCGAGGTTGGATTGAGCGTAGGGCAGTCCTTGTTCGGCTGCGGCCCGGTACCACTTGAGGGCTTCTTGGTCGTCCTGCGCAACGCCTTGACCGTTGGCATACATCACAGCAAGATTGGATTGCGCACTGGCCACGCCCTGCTCTGCAGCCAACCGGTAGCACCTCAGGGCTTCTGCGAAGTCTTGCTCAACGCCCTGGCCACTGGCATACATCAGGCCCAAGTTGTTGAGGGCAGCAAGTTGGAGATTCAAAGGCTTGCCTTTCAAGGGTGCAGTCTCCCAACGATCAAGACGTGTGGCTGGGTACCAATTTTACACGAACACCAACGGTAGCAATCGCATGTCACCAGCAGCCTTTTGGCCTGTTATGATCCTGTCAAATTTTGTCAAATCGGTTCACGGTTTGGACAGTTATTCGGAGTCCGTGCTATGCAAAGGTTTGCCTGTTAGCCAATGGCCGTCAATACACCCCAATTCATCGGTGACAGCGACGCTGTGCGTGCCATTCGTGGCTTGCTGCCGGTGGTTGCCTTGTCCAGCTCGACGGTATTGATCACCGGAGAGAGCGGCACAGGCAAAGAAATTGTGGCGCGCTCGCTGCATGATCTATCTGGGCGCTCGGCTGGAAATTTTGTACCCATCAACTGCGCGGCTATTCCCAAAGACTTGATCGAAAGTGAGCTATTCGGGCACAGCAAGGGGGCCTTTACCGGAGCAGCCACAGACCGAAAGGGGCGCTTTGAGTTGGCCCACAATGGATCCATCTTTTTGGATGAAATTGGCGACTTGTCCTTGGAGCTGCAAGTTAAATTGCTGCGTGTTTTACAGGAGCGGGTGGTGGACCCGGTTGGTGGTGCGAAGGCCGTGTCCATCAATGTACGGGTGATTGCTGCGACGCACCGAGACCTGGAAGCCGAAATAGTGGCGGGTCGATTCAGGGAGGACCTGTACTACAGGCTGAATGTGTTGCCAATTAGTACACCGCCGTTGCGTGAGCGCTCCGCCGATGTGCCCCTGCTCTTGAACTATTTCGCACAAAGATTTATGGCAGAGGGCGAGCTGCCGGTCAGTTTTTCTACCGACTTTATGCGTGCGCTCACAGCCTACCACTGGCCCGGTAACGTTCGGGAGCTGTCAAATTTGGTTGACCGATTCAGCACCCTCTTTGCTGGGCAGCGCTTGAGCCTGCGTTCATTGCCAGCCGCTTTGCTCCCCAAGGGGCTGGCCGCACTTCAGTTGCTTGCAAAAGAAGGTGGGCTCGGGGAGGAGGAAGCGAGCCCACTTCCAGATGCTCCCGCTTGGGAAAACTCGCCCGTGGCAGATGGGGTGGTAGGGGAAGTTTCGGCGCCGACCTATGATGAGAGCAACGCCAGTGCCTTGGAGCAAATGACCTTTTTATCTGAAAACTTGGCAGTTTTGCCTCCAGAAGGCTTGTCGCTGAAAAACCGTTTGGCAGAGATTGAACGAGATCTGATTTCCCAGGCCCTCAGCCGCACCAAGGGTAATGTGTCACAAACTGCCCGTATCTTGAACTTGCAGCGTACGACGCTGATTGAAAAAATTCAGAAGTTCGGATTACGCGCCAACTAGGTTGACTGATCCTTGGGTCAGGGCGCCGAAGTTGTCCCATTTGGATTAGGTAGTTTGGGGTAGCGCACCAGGGCCTCTGCTGCCTTGGCTGGCGGCGCCGTTTTCACCGCAGGAACTGGCGGCACATTGGCGGGTGCTGCGACCGGGGATGTTGCAGCAGCCACCGGCGCAGAACTGACGGCCTTTTGCTGGCGCTGCAAAACGGCCTCGACCTCTCGCCTTATCAGCGCCGGGTCTGGACGCGGGGCCGCAGTCGGGGCCGCCTGCAACTTGTTTGAATGTGTTTTCAGTGCTGTTGCATGGCTCTGGATGTTTGCCTCTGCTGCGGCTAGGCGCTTGGCGTTGTCTTTGCCTTGGGTGTCAATGGTTTGCGCGTTGGTTTGAATGGCGCTTTGCGCCGCTTTCATGAGATCTTCAACCCGTGTGTCAAGTTTCACTTGCTGGCGCGAGATCGTGTCTTGCCTTTCTGCAATGGCTTGGAAGACTTCGCCGGAGTTGTTCACGAGCTTGAGTGACTCGTCCATGGCGATAACCCGCTTGCCCACCGCCAGTAGCATGGCGTCTAACTGGTTGATCCTTTGTTGGAGCCGAATGGACATCACACCGAACAAAAGCAGGCCCATCACGACCAAAACGGCAAAAACAGAAAGAACCACGATGCCGTGTTTGCGTTGTGTGGCGTGGTCTACTGCCAAGTCTTTGGCAGCTGCGTGCATGTCTGCGCCTGCTTTGGCAGCTTGAACGCCGGCACGGCCAGCGAGTTCAGCAGCGTCGATCAGGGTAAGTTTGATGTCGACGATCTGGGGGTCTTCGTCCATCTGCGCCAGCGCCGACGAGTCCGCATCAGGTGTGTCGCCGGAGATGGTTGTGTTGATGTCCTCTGACGCGTCCATATTGGCGGTGAGGTCTTGGGCAGAATCCGGATTAGCGGCTGCGGTGGGTTCGTTCATGGCATCTACCGATGTTGGTTTGATGAAGGTATTCAGGCCTTGGCCAATGATTGCGAATCGAAGGCATCTAGGCTGGTTCTGACGGCGTTATTTTGGGTTTTGAGAGTCTCGAGCCGGGCGGCAATGTGAGGGTCGGGTTCAGGGTGCTTAAGGACCGTTGTCTTGGCAACTGTACTCAGCGCAGCTTCGGTGCTGATCTCTTCTGCCGGACTTTGTATGGGGAGCGGCTGAGCGACTTCCAACTTGAGCAGTGTGGCTGGACTCGCCGGCCGATCTTGATCAGCTGATTCGAGCACACTTGCTTTTGTGACTTCAACTTCGGGGTAGATGGATTCTTTTTTCCCTGAGTGCGGTGCTATGTCGCCAGAAAAAGAAACTTTTTTTCTGGCTTCGGAGTCCATGGCGTGAGCCATGTCATCCGTAATCTCAGGGTCAGGTTCATGGTGCCCAGGCGTCGTTATCTTGGTGCCTGCACTGGGGATGCTGATGTCTTCAGTCGGTGTTTGAATGGAGATTGGCTGAGCAACTTCAAACTTGGGCGGTGCGGCTTGATTCACGGACCGATCTTGAACAGCTGATTCGGACACACTTGCTTTGGTGACTGCAAGGTCGGGGTTTATGGATTCTTTTTTTTCCGCATTCGTTGTAGTTTCGGCAGAAAAAGACACTTTTTTTCTGTTTGCGGCATCCATGGCGTCAGCCATGTCGTCCGAATTGACTGCCGGCTGTCGATCTTCTTCAACGACATATGACTTGCGCCCCTTGGCGTCGCGGCTGCCCTCATCCACGGCAATACGGTGCGGGGCAGAACTATTGATCAACTCGGGTGTTTTCATCTGGTCACCTTTGCTTTAGCAGCTGCAGCCTTTGGTTCACGCGATAGCCGATCTGCCATCAGTTTCACCGGCATGGCCCAGGCGCTTTTGGGCATGTCTGCGCCTTTTGCAAAACGCGTCGCCTCAAGCCTTGAGTCGAAAGGCCCAGAAACAATCGAGTACTTGAGATCGGAATCAGCTGAGGTGTAGTTGGCCACAATGTGCAGGTTGTCAAGCTCAGGCCGATCTTTGATCCATGTTGACGCAGCTGCGTAGGACGACTTTGTTGAATACAGCACCAAGAAAATGTCTGTAGGCATGGACAGAATCCAGGCGTGCCCGGCGCGCAATTGGTCTGCTATCGTGCTGATGACCTCTTCTTTTGGCGCGATGTCGATGGGTGTCGTAGGCGGCGATTTGGTAGCAGGCGCCGATGTTGTGGGAGCAGGTGGAGCTGTGGCCAATACGGCCTGCTCTGGGATTGCGGCAGCCGAAGCGGTGGCTAAGGGGATGCCGGGTGTTGCCTGGGAACTTGGAAGCGTAGCAGGGTAGGGTACTGCAACCGCAACTGATGGGATGGGCGCAGTGCCAGGGGCTGCTGAGGCTGGCGGGCTTTGAGGCGAAGACAAGCGCTTGAAGTCGGCTTTGATTGATTCCCAAGCCCTGGTACTGATGGAAAACCCGCCATAGAGTTGGGTTAAAACGATCCCAGACAGAATCAGCAATACGGAAATTGGCAGTAGCCATCGCAACAACCAAGCGTTTGCCCGTGCGGGTTTGACTTGCCAGTTTTGTGCGACGTCCACCGGATCGACTTGAATCGCATTTCCTTCTGGCAAGGTCTGTAAAGGCGGGAGTTCATCGGATGTGACAAGCTGCTTAAGAAGAGCATTGACCAAGGTCTCGCGGCCCTGCGCCCGGGCCTGCTCCAGCAGAACTTTCGTTTGCCCAACCGTAGGAGGCTCAATATCCCAGTGCATGAACCGACGGCCAAAGGCATTGAGCAGCTGGTGTTTCTGGCTGGATTCAGCCAAGAGCATCACCACCCTGATGTTGGCACCCGGAAAATTTTGCACCAAACGGGCTAATAACTGGATTTCATGATCAGGAAGAGCAGCGGCATCATGAACGATCCAAATTTTTGGCGGGGCCTGGTTGGTCAGGTTACCCATCGCATCTTCAATGGAGCATGTGCGCAGAACTTCATTGAATCGGGAAATCAGCGCGTCCGCGCTGGCTGGAAAGCACACCTCAAGCTCGATGTGCGGGGCTGCCTCGCGTAGCCTCGCCACCAGCAACTTGCCGTAGTGATCCAGAATCACGTCCTGGCTGCTCACCATGGACAGACTCATGCCACTTTGCGTCAGGCCCGCGACATAGCCCTCAAGACGAAGTCGGTCAGAGACCCGAAAAAAAATCGCCTGATCCAAGGTCAGTTCATCGTCATGGTGATGCAAGGGCAGCGTCATGATGTGGCCGGCTCGGGCGACAGTTGTTTGCCGGAGGAATCAAACAACATGGATTTCGGGATGGTCGGCGACGGCCGCGCCATGGGATCCACGCCCGGTTGAACATTGGCGAGACTGAAAACGTACGCGATCACTTGAGCCACGGAAAAGTAAAGTGACTCAGGAATGGGCTGGTCAACTTCAGTGGTGAAGTAAAGGGCACGGGCCAATGGGGCTGCTTCAAAAATTTCGATGCCATGGATCTTGGCTTCCTCACGAATTCTTGCGGCTACAAAATCGCCGCCCTTGGCGAGCAGTATGGGCGCACCGTCTGCAGTCGGGTCATAGCTGAGTGCCACGGCGAAGTGCTCAGGGTTGGTGATGATGACATCGGCATCCTTCACTTTTCTCATCATTTGAGCTGTCGCAATTTCGCGCTGACGTCGTTTGATCTGCGCCTTGACTTCTGGCCGGCCTTCCATGTCCTTGTGCTCATCCCGAATCTCTTGCTTGGTCATGCGCATGCGTTTCATGAACGCCAGCCTCTGATAGGGCGCATCGATCAGGGCAATGACGACCAAACCAAAGGTCAGCCAAATCAAGGCCTCAAGCATCAAGGAGCCTGTCAATTCAAAGGCTGGCTGCAGACCCATGGTTCCCATACCCACAAGCGCTGCAAAATGTTTGTCGAGCAGCACCAGCAAGATGATGGCGACGAGCAGAAATTTAAGAACAGCTTTCAACAATTCCACCAGGGCGTGGGTTCCCAGCATTCTCTTGAGGCCAGCAAGCGGGCTAAGTTTGGAAAATTTCGGGACTACCGACTTGACCGAAAAAAGATAGCCGCCGATAGCGCCAGAAGCCAGCACAGCCAAGACAATCGTCAGCAACATCATGGGCATGAACAATAAAAACGCATCCGCCATCTGGGTCGAAAAAACATGAGGAAGCAATGCGGGTGTGTCTAATGTCTTGCGGTCAAATGTGAAGCCTGCAGCAAACTTGGCGCGTATCTCTTGCCACCAAAAACGGCCGAGCACAAAGAAGGACAAGACCGCACCAATCATGACCGCAGCGGATGTCAATTCGACCGAGCGCGCTATTTGCCCCTCTTCGCGCGAACGCTGGAGTTTGCGCGCGGTGGGGTCTTCTGTTCGATCAGCGCTATCTTCCGCCATGATTGCTCATTGCACTAGCTCATGCCGAGCTGGGTGCGAACCTCCATAAAACCCTGCATCCAGAGCCATTCGATGCGACTGCCCATGCTTGGCAGTGTGAGGATCAAAACGCCAAATCCTGCAATGATCATGGCCGGTAGTCCAACTTGGAATATGTTCAGGCTGGGCGCGGCACGTGAAGCTACGCCCAAGCCGATATTGATAAAAAGTAGGGTTACCATGACCGGTATAGCGACCAGCAGGGCTCCGAGAAAAATCATCGAGCTCCAAACCAAAAAATGAGCCCAGGCGCCGTCTGTCAAAAGCCCTTTGCCCACAGGCATGCTGTAGAAGCTGTCAACCACCAAGCCTAGCAGCATGGCATGTCCGCCAAGGCCGACGAATATCAGGGTGCTCAGTATCAGCATGAACTGCGCGATCACCGGGACGTTACCTAAATTGGGATCCATCATGGTAGCAATTGAGAGGCCCATAGCATTGGAGATAGACTGACCTGCCAGCAGGATCGCGGCGGTGATGATTTGCATGCTCAAGCCCATGACCAGGCCGATGGCGATTTGATTGAATATCTCAACCATGCCTGGTCCCGACAGAGGGTCCAGGCTGGGCCATTGAAAAAGCGGGTAGATCATCCACGTTAGTGCGCCGGCCAAAAGGATTCGCAAGCGCAAGTTGAAAGAGCGCAGGGAAAAAATCGGCGCTGACAGAAGCAGTGCTGACACGCGAAGCATAGGCCACAAGAAAGAATAAAAGCGCTCCACGATCTCGTTGGCAAGCAGGTTCATGACTTGTGCTTTTGCGCGTTTGGATTCAGGCAAACAAAAGTGGTATGCGCTGAAACACGCTTTTGGTGTAATCCACCAGGGTGGCCAATTGCCAGCCTCCCACCAACGCCAGGGTCAGTGCCATGGCGGTCACTTTGGGAATGAAGCTTAGGGTGGACTCGTTGATGGATGTGGCTGCTTGGATGATGCCAACCAGCAGGCCGACCGCCAGTGCCACGCCTAGCAGGGGTGCAGAGATCAGCACGGTCATCCATAAAGCCATGCGTCCAACGTCAATAACGGCAGCAATGTCCATATTCAGATTTTTTTGGGTTGAAGAATAAAGGGGCTACGCACTCTTGTGAATTTTTCAAGTGACGAAACTGGCCGCCAAAGAGCTCATGATCAGGCTCCAACCATCCACCAGTACAAACAGCATTAACTTGAAGGGCGCAGAGATCATCATGGGAGATAACATCATCATGCCCATAGACATCAGGACGCTGGCCACAATAAGGTCAATCACGACGAATGGGACATAGATCAGAAAGCCGATCGTGAAGGCGCTCTTGAGTTCAGAGGTGATAAAAGCGGGGACCAAAGTGGTAAAAGGCACGGATTCGGCGCCGCCGACATCTTCCTTGCGCGCCATTTGCATAAACAGGCCTATATCGTCTTGCCGGGTCTGCTTGACCATAAAACCACGAATCGGTGCTTCGGCCGCTGCGAGCGCCTTGTCAAAACCCATGCTCCCTTGCATGTAAGGTGTTATGGCATTTTTGTACACATCAGTCAGCACCGGTGACATGATGAAGAGTGTGAGGAACAGTGAAATCCCCACAAGGACGTTATTGGGTGGCGTTTGGCCTGTGCCCAACGCTTGGCGAAGAATGGACATGACTATGATGATCCGAACGAAGGAGGTCATCATCAGCAAGAAGGACGGCAGCAGAGTGATCGAAGTCATCAGTGCCAAAATCTGCAATGACAGGCTGTACTGGGTTCCCTTGCCTGAGTCGCTCACGTTGACCATGGGGATCCCCTGCGCCCAGGAAAGCACCGGGATACAAACCAGCAGAGCGACCAGCCCGGTCCAAAAAATACCTCGCCTCAAGACATATCTCCGGTATTCGACTTGGCCTGCTGCCACTGCCCCAGGGCCGTGAATTGGTTTGCGCTCATGCCAATCAGAAGCATGTGCTGTTCGACGCGCAAAAGAGCAATTTTTTGCCTTGGACCGACGCTAATGGTTTCCACGATCTCAAGTTTACTCATGCCGCCTTTTGCGATTTGCATTGAGCGCAGGCGACGCAATACCCAGAGCATTGTCAGGAGAAGTACGAACACGAGAGCGATACTGCCGCCGATCCGCAACCAATCTATGTTTCCAGGTACTGTTGTTCCCATGATGCTGTATTCAGAGGTTCTTCATACGTTCTGAAGCTGGAACAACGCGAGTGAGCCGAATTCCGTATCGCTCATTGACTAAGACAACCTCACCCTGTGCGACAACCGTATCATTGACCAGCAGATCTAAAGGCTCCCCTGCGATTCGATCCAGTTCCACCACGCTGCCTTGTGTGAGCCGCATGAGGTCTTTGATTTTTATCATCGCTCTTCCCACCTCGACACTGAGCGTTACGCTGATGGTCTGCAAAACGTCTTTATGGATCTGCTTGTCCTGGTCCTGCGCTTCGCTTGAGGCGCTGCCTTCGAGGGTGGTGTCTGTCATGGGGTGTCCTGATAAAGATTAATGCGTGCCGGGGCTGACAGCGCTGGCGATTTGTACGGCAGTCTGAGCGCCCAGGGTGCCAACGTGAACATTGAAAGCAGGTATGCCAGCCGCTTGAAGAGTGGCAAATTCAGGCTTCTTGAAGTACAGGATGTCGCCAGCCTGCATGGTTTCAATGTCTTTGATGGTTGTTTTGATGACGCCCAGAACTACGTTGGCTTGCAGGCAAGAGTCGTTGACAGACTCTTCAAAGCCCTCGCGCCATTGCCGGTCTGAGTCCTCATTACCATCACCTGTTTGAACCCGGCTACGGAGCAGCTCGCGCACCGGTTTGAGCGACGCATACGGCTGGACAATATCGATGAACCCGGTGTTTTTGGTAGCAGTCTCTGTTTCAAAGCGGCTGACAATCACCAGATCATTCTCATCCGATATTTGGGCAAATTGCGGGTTGATCTCAGAGCTTACGAACTCAAGGTTGATATGCATCAAAGGGGCCCATGCCTCTTTCATGTCTGCAAATGTGACATCAAGAATCATCTTGATGATTCGCATTTCCATGGGTGTGAACATGCGCCCGGGCGACAAGGTGCCTACTGTGCCTTGACCAAATCCACCAAAGAAGCTGTCGAGGGAACTGAACACAATGGTTGGGTCGATCACGACCAAAGAGTAGCCACGCAGTGGATTTATCCGCACCACGTTGACTGATAAGGGTGCTTTCAGATCCTTGATGTATTGGCCAAACTTGACGATGGTCGATTTGGTCGGAGTGACTCTGGGACTTGTCCGCAGCACCTCCATCAGGTTTGGGCGAAACAGCCGTATGAACCGCTCATTGATCATGTCAATAGAATTGGTATTGACACCTAGGCTACTGTCTTCACTGGCTAGGTCATGTTTTTTATAGCGTGTTGAAGTATTAAAGCCGGTATCGATGGCGATCGATCCATCGTCCACCCCTTCAGCGAGTGCTGCGAATTCGTCAGCAGAGAGCAGGTTTTCGGCCATATTGGGTAAGCTGCGTGAGTTACTCGGTTTACTGGACGACGAAGGATGTGAAGAAAACTTCTTCAATCCCACCGAAGTCTTCCAGTTTTTCAAGTAAGGAGTTCATGGCATCCCGCAGCTTGATGGCCAGATCTTTTCTGAATTCTGGCTTTACCAAGTCTGCCTCTGTGGTTTGCCGCAACACGTCCAGGATGACAGAACGCAGTGCTGCTTCGTGTTTGTCAACGTTTTCGAAGACGCGCTCGTCGTAGCGGGTCATGATCGAGATTTGAATCGACATGACCTTCTTGGAGCTCATGAGGTTGGACAGGAAGTCACGTTTGAGCTGGTGATACGTGTACTCAAAGCGAGGGCTGTCAGGCGACTTTTTGTTCAATTTTGGTGGGCCGTCAGCTGGTTTTTTGTCACCTTTGACATCGGCCGGTTTCTTATCGCCCTTGGCATCAGCGGGCTTATCGCCCTTGGCATCAGCGGGCTTTTTGTCCCCCTTGGCATCGGCGGGTTTGGCGCCATGGGCGTCAACTCCCGGGGCGCCATGCCCGTCTTCTTCAGTCAATTGCTGTTCAGCCGACGGCTGTGGCTTGGAGAAAAAGCCAGTGATAAACAGTGTGCCGACCATGGTGCCGGCGATGATGACGACCAGTGCGAGTACGCCAGCTATGATCAGGACTATGGGTTTCTTGGACTTTGCGGGGGCTTCATCCCCCGCCGCTGCCGCTGGCGCTGCTGCTGCTGTCTTAGCCATGGAACACCTCTATGTAATGATTCAATTTCATTGCTGCCTGGCTGCGCTGTCATGCCAATATGTTTAATCCGTTATCCGTGCGCGTCGACGTTGTCTCTGGCACTGCGGCTGATACCTCTGCCCGGGCTTTAACGGGTCTGGCATCAGCGGTAGATTGGTTACCCCGTTGGGGTGTCGAATTTCCGCCAGATTGACTCGTTTGATCGCCGTTCACAGTGACTGAAGCAACTGTCATGCCAGCTTGGGTCAGTGTTTCTTTGAGTCTGGCGCTGCCTTGGGCAATCAGTTCCCGGGTGAGGGCGCTGTCAGCGCTAAACATAGCCTCAAGGCCACGGGCATGCATGGTGAGCTCAACATCGATCCTCCCTAGCTTGCCCGGTTGCAGCCGCATTTGCATCTTCCACTCACCTCGTTCGATCTGCGCAATCAGCCGATGGGCTGCCGCTTCGCCGAGTCGATCTGCCAGCTGTTGTTGCTGGACGGCGCGCAGCTCGGTTTGGGCTGCGGCAGCTGAAGCTTCCCCTCGCATCAGTTGCGCGGTAGAGGTTCCGGACTTCGCTGCAGGTCCCTCAGCTTGCTGTTGAGTGCCAGGCGCAGTGACCTGGTCCTGGTCCGAGCTTGACAACGTGCCGCTTTGCTCGTCAAGGTCGAAGCCCTCTGGTATCGTTAGATGTAGGGCTTCCCACGCGGTGCTTACTGCGGCTTTATTTGCGCTGGGTCCGGCAAGCATCCTCGACCAGTTGAGAGTCTCTGCGGTGCCGGCGGTGTTGGCCGCGCGCTTTGTGATGTCTTTGGTAGGCATGGTGATGCTAACCCGTATTGCGTCCTGTATGGACTCTTCGGCATTGACGTCCAGTCGCATGTCGGGTCTTGCTTCGGCAACCTTGCTTGTGCTAACTTGCCCCAAAGAGACCCAGCCTGCGACGGCGATGCCCACGGGCTCCTTTTCGGTGTTGGCTTGATCGGTATCTGGCACAACGGCGCCAGATGATGCTGCCAAAGGCATGTTCACCAGCTGCGGGCGGCCGACAACTTGAGTTGTCAAGCCCTCTGGAACTTGCAGTCGCCCAGTTTTTTGAACGCTCGCTGGCAGGGTGACGGCCACCCCAGGGGCCCTGACAGTCGCGATAAGTTCGGGTTGCGATTCATGGTTGGCCTTAGCAACGGGGGCGGGTTGCAGTGTGC
>Ga0209358_10002810_pt1 | contig 13067 bp, 10 predicted proteins | sample LauGreFa1BDMLBSN_2_FD_187574 | JGI IMG/M metagenome (GOLD analysis project Ga0209358, IMG submission 187574) | Freshwater lake microbial communities from Lake Michigan, USA - Fa13.BD.MLB.SN (SPAdes) (version 2) | ecosystem: Environmental > Aquatic > Freshwater > Lake | place: Lake Michigan, USA...
GGCGGCGCGACGACCGCCTGCTTCGTCCTGCCGTTGGCCTTGGCCGCCCTTCACCCGATAGGCAGCGCCTACGGCCGAGGCTTCCGCTTCGTCGGGGCGCTCGGCGTGACGACCATCACGCTCATCATCGGGATGCTCGGTCGCTCCATCAGCAGCTCGTCGGACACGAGACTGCTCAGGGATCCGCTCCTGCTGACCCTGACGCTGCTCGCGGCGGGCTGGGCCCTCTGGGCGGGCAAGCGGGACAAGGACGCCTCCCGAACCTGGCCAGCCGCCATCGCCCTCGGCACCCTGGCCGTCGGACTCGGCCATGAGCTGAGCCTTAAGTCCGAAGTGACGGACGCGCTCATCAAAGCCGCCGCCAACGTGCTCACGCTTGCCACGGCGGTCTGGTTGGTGCGCACGGGCCTCGGCGAAGGACGGCTCCGCCCTTACGTCTACGGCTCGCTGGTCTTCCTCGCCTGGCTGACGGCCCGCTACGTCGACATCGCCAAGGACTTCGGCATGCTCGGGACCGCGGGCTTCTTCGCGGTGATCGGCGTGATCCTGTTCATCCTCGCCCGAGTCTGGCGCGACCAGAAGGAAAGCCCTGCGCCCGCCGAAGAGCCGAGCCTGGAACTCCCCTGGCTGGAACGCGCCTTCACGGCGGTCACGTCCCGCGCGCGTTCAGTGGCGCTGGTCGCCGCGTCGCTGCAATGTCTCGGCCTGGTCTGGATGGCCTGGAACCACAGTCGTCCCTCCGAGGTCGGGCAGCGCTTCGTGCTGCGCTGCCAAGCGGTCGATCCGCGCGACCTGATGCGCGGAGAATACGTGACGCTCGGTTATGAATTCTCCAATCCGGGTCCGGCAGACATCAAAAGAATCAGCGACGAGTGGGCCGAACTTCACGGGAAAGATCGCGGCGTAATCGGGAACGCATCCTACCTGACGCTACCGGATGACACGTCGGTCTACGTCCCGCTGAAGGTCGATGCGAAGGGTCTGGCCAGCGGCGACGGCATCACGCTGAAGCGCCCGGCATCGGGGCCCTATCTCAAGGGCTACGCGGGTTCGCGCAGCTTCGGGCAGCTCCGCTTCGGCATCGAGGCTTTCTATGTGAAGGAAGGCACCGGGAACACCTGGGAGAAACTCCGCGACCAAGGCCAGCTCGTCGCGGAGATCGGCGTATTGCCCGACGGCCGCGCCGGCCTGGTGGGCCTCCGCAAGGCGGATCAATCGATGACGAAAGCCGTCCCCTTCCATCGTCTGGAACAGCACTTCTATTCAGGTCCGAACAAGTGGGTGCAACGCGAGGTCATCCGCACGCAGGCGGAGTTCCAGCGGCTGCTCAGCCCGGCCCGGATCGCCGGGCCGGCCCCGCGGCTGCCGGACTTCTCCAAGGAGATCGTGGTACTCATCTCCGAGAACGAGACGGACCGCGGCGTACGGATCGCCGTCACGGGCGTCGAGCGTTTCGGCAGCTCGCTCATGGTGCGCTACCGCGTCGCGCAAGGAGCGAAGACCTCGCATATGTCCAAGCCGACGGAAGCCGTGATCATCGAGCGCGGCGACGCGACCGAAGTCACGCTGATCAAGGAACCGCTCGGCGACGGGCCCGGCATCCGGATACCCTTACGCTGAAAAAAGGCCCGGGCCTCTCACGAAGACCGGGCCTTGATTTTAAGAACGGAGCTACTTACTTCGCCGGGACGAGTTCGGCTTCGGTCAGCATGGGCTTACCAACCTCGCCACGCAGGGCCTTGACCTGCTCAGGCGTGATGGCCGGAGCGGAGTTGCCGAAGCTGTTGCGGACGTAGGTCAGGACGGCGGCGATCTGCTCGTCGGTCTGGTGCGGCAGAGCCATCATCGGCGCAGGCGGCGCATACTTCTTGCCGGAGACGGTGATCGGCCCCTGCAGGCCGCGCAGCTGGATGCGGATGAGGTTCTCCACTGGGCCGTTGACCCAGTTGGACTTGGCCAGCGGCGGCGCGATGACGGTGCCTTCGCCGTTCGCCCCGTGGCAGGCCATGCAGGTCATGAAGGCCTGCTTGCCGGCGGCCAGGACGGCCGGGTCGACGTTCGTGACGGCGGCGACCGCGACGGGCTTGATGGTCGAGATGTCCAGCGGCTTAGGCTCGGCGGGCTTGGCCTTCTTGGGCGCCTTCTCGAGCGTCGCGAGCCAGGCGACGATGTCGCGAACTTCGTTCAGGGTGAGGGCGTCCATCGCCGGCATACCGGAGACGGGGGCGCTCATGGCCTTGATGTCCTTGCGGACCACGCGCCAGCGATTACCGGCGACGTCGACGTCGACGTGCTCCTTCTCTTCCTTGATCAAGGTGCCTACCAAGGCTCCGCCATTGGCGAGGTCGAGGTTGACGGTACCGTAACCGGAGACGACGACGGCCCCGGAATTCACGACGGACTCGAGGAGGTAGCGGCGATCACCACGCTTGGCGATGCCGGCGAGGTTCGGTCCGGCTTCGCCACCGGCGGCATGCGAGTCATCGGAAGCGCGGTGACAGCGGAGGCACTGGCCGGCCGGCAGAGCGGTGAAGAGCGCGAAGCCGTTCTTGGCATCGCCGCCTTCGAGCGCGGGCAGCCACTTGGCGAGCTTATCGGAGCCACCGGCGATGGCCTTCTGCGTGGCGGCGAGGGCTTCCTTGACCGTGGCCTCGGGTCGCTGCGCGGAGGCTTCGAGGAGTTCGATCGCGGCGGGCGAGACGCCCTTGGCCTGCGCGAGCGCCTTGAGGCTTTCGACGAAGAGCACGTCGACGCCGGGAGCCGTCAGCTTGGCGAGCGCCTTCCAGGCGCCCTGACGACGGGCGGCGGAACCAGCCTTGGCCGACTGGGAGAGCTCGATGAGGCCTTGAGCGGGATTCAGCTGGGCGAGCGCCCCAAGGGCGACCATGGCGACTTCGTCCTGCTTATCCTTGGCGAACTTACCAGCGACTTCGGCGAGATCGGCCGGCTTGCGCTCGAGCCAGAGCTCAAGGGCCTTGGCGCGGGCGGAGCCGCTGAGCTTGGCGTTGGCGACCAGACCGGCGAGGAGGTCATTGGACAGCGAGGCGACCTCGAGCTTATACTGCTCCACGAGTTCAAGAGAGGCGCGCAGGATTTCGGAATCACCCTTCAGGAGCGCGGGTAAGGCGGCGCTCAGGCTGACGCGCAGCTCCTTGGCGTCGCGGGCCGGCAGCGGGGCCCAGTGGCCGGTCGACTGGTCGACGGGATACGGGTTGGCCCAGAGGGCGAGGAGACGGAGGGCCTCGGCCCGGGCTTCGTCCGGAAGCTTCTCGTTGGCGGCGATGGCCACCACGCGGGCGGCGTTCGCTTCGCCACCGAGACGGAAGGCGCTATGCGTCAGGCGACGCAGCATGAAGGTCGTCCATTCGCGGGAGCCGAGGTCGTCGATGAGCGCGGCGACGGCCGGTCGGCCAGCTTCAAGTCCGAGGTCATGCACGGCGCGGATGGCTTCGTCGGCGACGAGCGGAGACTTGTCCTTCACGAAGCGGGCGGCGGAGGCGTCGAGACGACGGCGCAGGGTGATGACGGCGGCGAGGCGGACGGAGGCGCTGTCATCATTGGCCACGGCCTCGAAGGCGGCGGCGTCCTTGCAGAGGTGGTCGATGGCGAAGGAACCGGCGTGACGGAGCACGGGATCCGCATCGGCGTTCTCCTTGAGCATCGTGAGGACTTCCGGGAGATACTTGTCCGCACCGAGACGGGCCGCGGCGATGGCGGCGAAGGAACGGACGCGGGCCGAGGGATCGAGGATCAGCTTGCCGAGCGGCAGGTCGTTGCCCTTGAGCGGGGCTTCTTCCAGCGCCTTGACGGCCTGGGCACGGACTTCGGCGTCAGCGTGCGCAAGCAGCGGGACGAGACGACGCGCGGCGGCGGTGCGCGCTTCGAGCGAAGCCATCGGGGTCGGGCCCTTCCAGGCTCCACCGGGGGCGATGGCGGCGCCACGACGGGCGAGGATGCCGAGACCCCAGATGCCGTGCACGCGTTCGAGGGCGTGGGCGGACTGGGTGGCGGCTTCAAAGCGGTCCGCGGCGTCAGGGCGTCGGGTGAGTTCGATCTGGGCGCGCAGGCGGACACGCTGGTCGGCGTGCGCGAGGAGCGCGGCGAGCTCGGCGGACGAAGCCTTGGCGATACCACCGTTGATGAGCGCGGCCACGGGGGCGACGGCTTCAGGCTTCATCATCTTGCCGGCCTCGAGGGTCACGAGACGGCCGGCCTGGTGGGATTCCCAACCGGTGATGAAGTCGGAGACGACGAGGCGTCCCTTCCAGTCATACTCGACATCGGTCGCGGCGACGCCCCAGAGCAGCTGGTGCGAGGAGGTCATCTTCATGCCGGCGCCCGCGGGCTCCATCTTGAAGGACCAGATACCGGAGGCACCCGCGGAACCGCGGTAGTCGCAGATATGGAAATGACCGGCTTCGGATTCGAGGAAGCCCGCGCCCGGGTGGTAAGTCAGGCCGGAAGGACCGGAGCTGATGTAAGCGGAGGGGGGAATGATGAAGGCCGGCTGGGCTGGGTTCTGGAGTTCCCAGACCTTCTCGGTCATCCAGCGCGACAGCGGACGCTGCTCGAGTCCGATCGAGCGGTGGAAGGTGTGCATGGCCTGGTGCTCCATCTCCCAGCCGGAATCGGCGCCTTCGACGACGTAGACCACGCGGGCGGCGTCGCCCTGGTCGGAGTTGTTATCGACGGAGAAGGCGTTGCCGAAGTCATCGAAGGCGATCTCCTTCGGATTACGCAGGCCGAAGTGGACGACTTCGAAGTTCGTGCCGTCAGGTTCGAAACGGAAGACCGCGCCGCGGTTACGGGAGTCATACTTCTTCCCTTCCTTGGTCGTGAGGTTGAAACCGCGGTCGCCGATGGTGCCCCAGACGCGGCCATCCGGACCGATGGCGAAGCCGTTCATGTCGTGACCCGAAAGCGAGATGCGGACGCCGAAGCCGTCTTCGATGACCTTACGGCCCGTCTCGACACCGTCTTTCTTACCGTCCTGCAGCATCCAGAGTTTGGGGATGCAGGCGAAGTAGACCGTATCATCCCAGGCCATGACGCCGGCGCCGGTGCCGTCGAGGACGTCATTGAAGCCGCCGGCGAAGACCTTGTTCGTGGTGAAGGTGCCGTCGGCCTGCTCGCCACCGACATGGCGGATGAGCTCGGACTTGGCGGTCATCCATTCGTGCGAACGCTTGGCTTCCCACTTCTTGTGCAGGGCGAGACGATCGGCGGTGGTGGCCGCGGCGAGGTCGTCGTGATACCAGTAGAGATGGTTACGGTCGTCTTCGACGCCGAAGCGGAAGCGGTGCGTCTCGGCGACATACACGGAGCCGTCGTTACCGAAGCCGATCGCGGTCGGCGAGGTGACACCGGTGACCTTGCGGTCGGCGGTCGTCTTGAAGGTGGCGCCAGGGACGAGCGCGGCGCTGCCTTCGCCGGCCACGCGCACGAGGCTGCTGTCGGCCTTCGGCTTCGGGCGACCGCCCTTCGCGAAGTTCGGCTTGGCGTCGGTGGAAAAGACGAAGTGGTCGGCGGCGATGAAACCCCACGCACCCACGTGCTCGTCGACGATGCGGATGACGCCCTTCTTGCCCTTGAATTCCGCGATGTCCCAGACGGTCTCGCGCAGGGTGAGGTCGTTGGCGCCGGTGGCCTCCCGCACGACCTTGCCGCCGACGAGGAGCTGGACGGCGGTCTTGCCGGGGTGATTGCCGCCCGCGACGAGGAAGCCGAGCTTGGCGTGGGTGAGCATGATCTCCGGCGATGTCAGCGTGCCGGTCGCGGCGTCGCCGCGGTGGCCGGAGCAGACGAGGGCGTTGCCGCCGTAGTTGCGGAACTCGCCGTTGACGCCATCGACCTTGCCGGCGATGGGCGCCAGACCGAAGCCGGTGCCGGCGGTCTGCCAGCTGTCGAAACCGTCGCCTTCGAAGGCTTCGATGACCTTGGTGTCGGCCGACAGGACGGACGCGCCAAGGCAGAGGGTGAACGTGGCGAAGAGGGAGGACTTCATCGGGAAAAGAGGGGGTCACCCCAGAAAAGGAGATGTTCCCCGCAGGTCGAGCGTGGCTTCCAAAAACCTGCGATTAACCCCGGATGGCGTGCAGGACCTGGAACTTCGCCCCGAAATGCGCCGGGTGCGTCAAGGCCCGGAGCCGTCCGGTAGCCTCAGAGTCGCCCGACAGGGCGATGCGCTCCATCTCGGCACCGGCATACTTGACGAAAAAGGCCTCCTGGCGGTCGAGGCGTATATTCCGGAAACCGGCATCGGCCAAGACGGGCTCGATCCGATCCCAAAGCACATGGCAGGTGAGGTCCTGCGAGCCGAGGTTCTCGAGGATCGCTCCCGACAACTGATGGCTCCGATAGGCGCGGGCCGTGCCGGCCGGCGAGGATTCGAGGCACTGTGCGATGGTCTTGCCGTAATCGAGCAAGATGACCGCGCCAGCCCAAGAGCCGGCGAAAAGCTTCCGGAGCAGATCTTCGGCGGCCAACGGCGCATCGATGATCCAGCCTTCCTCCGCGACCGGCAGGGTCGCGACGAATTCGGCCGCCGTCGTCGTGGAAAAATCCGTCAGGGTTTCCACGGTCAGCTCGACGCCGTCGACCCGTAAGCCCAGCTCGCGCCACGCTCCGCCTTGGAAGACAAAGCGGTGGAAGGGCTGAGCGTCGAGGAGTTCGTTCGCGACGAGGACGCTTCGCGCCGGGAACGCAGGATCGGCGCCGAAGCGGAAGGTGCGCAGTTCGGCGAACCGCGACGCGACGCCGGCGTAATGCGCCTGACCGGGTTCGGCGCCGACTTCGACGAGGGCATGCGTCTGCAAATCGCCGACGAGCGACGTCGCGGCACCGGCGATGAGTTCTCCGAACATGGGGCCAAGCGCAGCCGCGGTGGTGAAGTCCGTGCCGGCGGCCTTGCCCACGCGCGTCCGGTCCGCGACGTAATACCCGAGTCCAGGGGCGTAGAGGGCCGCCTCGACGAGGCGCGCGAACGAGACCGCGCCGCCGCGGGCCTCGCGACGGAGCAAGGCGACGATGGCGTCATGTCGGGCCGCGGGCTCCACGCCAGAAGCGTTATGCGGTCTTTTCGCCTCCGCCAGACGAATCGGGATTGAGCCGACCTCCGAATTGGGCTGACTGCAGGCAGATGATCCTCGCGATCGAAAGTTCCTGCGATGAATCGGCCCTGGCGCTCTTCGACCCGGCCCGCGGCCTCGTGCGCGAACTGATCAGCTCGCAGGCGGCGGAACACGAGAAATACGGCGGCGTGGTCCCCGAACTGGCCAGCCGGATGCACCTCTCCGCCCTGCCCCTCCTGCTCGCCGATTTCCGCGCCGAACTCGCGTCAGCCCAGACGATCGCCGTCACCCGCGGCCCCGGCCTGCTGCCCTGCCTATCGATGGGCGTGACCCTCGCCCGTTCCCTGGCGCTCGCCCGCGGCCTCCCGATCGTCGGCGTCAATCACCTGCGCGCCCACGTGCATTCGCCGTTCATCGCCGTGCACTCAGCGGATCCGGCGGGCTTCGCCGCGGCCCGCGCGGCCCTGCTCCCGCATCTCGCCATCGTGGTCTCCGGCGGCAACACGCTGCTGGTGAAACTCGACGCACAGCTCCGTCTCACGGTCGTCGCGCGCACGGTCGATGACGCCGCCGGCGAAGCGTTCGACAAAGGTGCGAAACTACTCGGCCTGCCCTACCCGGGCGGCGCGCTCATCGAGAAGCACGCCCAGCAAGGCGACGTCCGGAAATTCGTCTTCCCGCGCGGCATCCCGGAGAAGGCTGATCTCCGTCTCAGCTTCTCGGGCCTGAAGACCGCCCTCCGCTACCAGCTGGAGAAGATGTCCGATGCGGACGTGGCCGCGGCCATGCCTGATCTCTGCGCGGGCTATCAGCATGCGATCATCGAACAGCTGGTCTCCAAGGCCGGCGCGGTCCTCGATCTCGGCGGCTACAAGTCCGTTGGTCTTTCCGGCGGTGTGGCCAATAACCGCACGCTCCGCTCGCGCCTCACGAACGCGGCCGAGCAACGCGGCTTGCCGATGCTGGTCGCCGAGCCGAAGCACTGCGGTGACAATGCAGGCATGATCGCCTTCGCGGCTTGGGCGGACGTCGGCCTACCCGTCGGCGCCGCGGTGGTGCCGGCGGCGAGCCTGACGGTCGATCAGGCCTAAGCGGCCTGCTTGACGAGTTCGGTGAACGCCCGGAACTGCGGATGCGTCGCATCCCCGAGCAGCGCGTAGAAGACGGTCTCGGCCGGCAGCACGTGGGCTCCGGCGGCGCGCAGGGCGGCGAGGCAGGCCTGACCGTCCTCTGACCGACGACCGGTCACGGCATCGGAGAGGATCGTGACGCCCATGCCCTCGCGGAGCGCATCCATGGCGGTCTGGTAGACGCAGACCGGGATCTCCAAGCCACAGATGAGCAACTGGCTCACCTCGGCCTTACCGCAGGCCTCGGTCAGTCCCGGCGCCCCGAAAGCCGAGAAGGCGGTCTTACCGAAAACGGCCCGGCCTTCGCCCGCGGCGGCCAGGAGATCGGGATGGGTCGGGCCGAGCTTGGCGGGGACTTGTTCGGTGAACAGGACAGGGATCGCCAGCAGTTGGGCGGCGGCGACGGCTAGCCGGCAACGGCGCAGGCAGACCTCGCCCTCGGGCATGGCCTTGAGGAAGGTCGGCTGGACGTCCACGACGAGCAAGGCGACGCCGGCGGCGGGGGTTTCGGACATGCCCGGCAGACTGCCCGGGAGGGCCAATAAGTCAGCCGCAAACCACCGTGAATGGGGTTGCCCGCCCCGCCCCGCCCGACTTCTCTTAGCGGTCATGGACTGGCAGGTTAAACCTATCGCGCGCGTCTGCGCCGCTTCCGGCAAGGAACTCCACGTCGGCGACCTCGTGACGTGCGTCGTCTTCAAGCCCCTCGGCGGTAACATCGAGCGCCTCGACGTGCTCAAGGAACACGCCGCGAGCTTCCAGCCCGAGGGCATCCTGCTCGGCCGCTGGAGCCGCGAAGTCAAGGAACGCGGCGAGGAAGACCAGGCTCAGCGGGCCCAGCTCCTGGCGTCCCGCGAGGAGTTCTTCCTCTCCCTTTACGAAGACCCCGCCGACCCGTCGGGCGACAAGGGCGTGCTCAAGCACATCCTCGCGATGCTGCTCGAGCGTAAGCGTATCATCAAGCAGGTCGGCGCCGCCGCCGAAGGCCAGCTGACGTATGTCCACGCCGCCAGCAAGCAGACGTATCTCGTGCCGATGATCGACCTTCAGCCCGCCCACATCCTGCAGGTCGGCGCTTCGCTCGACCTGCTCGTCGGCTAAGCCCTTCCATGACCTCTCTCCGCCTCCTGGCCGCCCTTGCCGTCCTGCTGCTCGCCGGCTGCAAGAATAACGACATCCCCGAGGAGATCGCGTCCGTCTTCGTCGAGGCTTCCCCCGCCCTCAGCCCGGCGATGAAGCAACAAGTCCGCCTGCCGGTCAGCCAGCTGGCCGTCTCGGTGATGACGCGTGCGCTCGTCCCGGCCGAAGAGATCCTCAACACCTACCCGATCACCAGCGGCGATCCCGACCTGCGCCAGGATTTCCTGCTCGTGCAGCTCGACCGCAAGGCCGCCGTCGACGTGATGAACTACACCAAGGAGGCCGTCGGCCGCCACTTCGTCCTCGTCATCAACGACACGGCCGTGGGCATCATGCCGATCGATAACCAGATCACGGACGGCAACCTGATCTTCCACGTCGAGCAGAAGGGCATGAGCAACAGCCAGGCGGTGATGGACATCAGCCGCCGCCTCAACATCTCCGCGCTCAAGCTCCGTAAGATCAAGGAGTCCGAACGTCAGTGAGCCTGCGGATCCGCCTCGCCCTCCTCTCCCTCGGCCTGGCGTCGGTCCCGCTGTTCGCCACGGAGGTCGTCTGGCCGACCACCCTTGACCTGAGCACCGTCCGCACGGCCCAGGATTATCTCCAGCCGACCGTCTCCGGCCGCCTCGAGTCGGCGACCTTCGGGATGGTCCGCGAAGAAGGCCACCGCTTCCACGAGGGCGTCGACATCCGACCCGGCCGGCGCGACGCCGCGGGCGAGGCGCTCGACTTGGTGCGCGTGGCGATGGACGGCCAGGTAGCCTACGTCAACCCGCACGTCAACGGACCCTACGGCAAATACGTGGTGATCGACCACCCGGGAGCGGAGCTTCGGGTCTATTCGCTTTACGCCCACCTGGCCTCGATCGATCCGGCGATGAAGCTTGGTGCTTTCACGCGCCGCGGGACGACGCTCGGCCGCATGGGGCGCACCTCCGCCGGGGCGAGCCCGATCACGCCCGACCGGGCGCACCTCCACTTCGAGGTCGGCCTGCTGCTGTCGACCGGCTTCTACTCCTGGTATGCGGCGCAGCCGGACAACCGTAAGAGCCCCAACCTGCACGGACTCTATAACGGTCAGAACCTCATCGGCATGGATCCGCTTCCGCTCCTCGGCCAACGGAGCGTCGACGTGCTCGCGCTCCTGCGTCGGCAACCGACGGCGCTCACGGTCGTCCTCCGTGCGGCGAAGACGCCCGACTTCGTCGAGCGCTACCCCGTCCTCGCCCGCGGCGAACGCAAAAAGGCCGCAGGCTGGTATGTCGAGTTCTCGTGGCAAGGCATGCCGCTGCGCTGGACGGCGCTCGAAGCCGGCAACCCGCGGCTCCCCGCGCAAGGCTGGCAGATCGCCGAAGTCGACGTCACGCAGCGCCCGCTGCTGATCCGTCGCAAGCTGCTGGCGGCCGACGGACGTAAGCCGGGCGAACTGCTCACGCAGAACGTCGGCATCCTGCTCTCGACGGCCCGCTAGTTAAGGCCGGGGTCCTCGGGCGAATCCGCCTCGAGCCGCAGGTCCGGTCGATGGGCCGCCAGCAAGTGCTTCCAGAGGTCTGAGCCCTCGAGGTCGGCGCAGGCGAAGTCGAACGGACAGACGACCCAGGCGTTCATGCGGAGTTCGTTCTCGAGCTGACCAGGCGACCAGCCGGCGTAACCCACGTAAGCGCGCAAGGTGAAGCGACCCTCGGCGGCGAGCCGGACGGCTTCTTCCTGATCGAGCCCGAAACGGACGTCCGGCGCGGCGTCTTCCGGGAAGCACCAGCCTCCGAAGGCGAGTCGGTCCGTGGCCACGGGGCCGCCCTCGAAGAGCGGCACGCCTTCCAGCGGCGCAAGGTTCACGGCGGCGTCGATCTGCCCGAGTTCGCGGCCGAGCGGCCGGTTGATGATCACGCCCAACGCGCCGTCCTGGGCGTCATGGGAATGCAGCAGGACGACGGTCTCGCGGAAATGGTCGTCGCGCAGCTGGGGATGGGAGACCAGCAGCGAGCCTGCCAACGTTCGCGGCGTCTGCGCCATCAGCGCGCGAGCCGCGTGACCTTCACGCCGGCCTGACCGAACATCTCCGCGACGAGCGGGTCGTTCTTGTAGTCGTGACGGTAGCGCACCTCGGTGATGCCGGCGGCGGCGAGGATCTTCGCGCAATTCACGCACGGGAAATGGGTGACGTAGCAGATCGTGCCCTGCAGCGACACGCCGCGCTTGGCGGCGTCGGCCACGGCGTTCTGTTCGGCATGGACGGTCGCGAGCTCATGCCCGTCGCGGACGTGCGAGTCGTGCGGTGCGCCCGGCAGGAAGCCGTTGTAGCCGGCGGCGACGAGGCGGTTCGGATGCTTGCCGGTGGAGACGATGATGCAGCCGACGTGCAGGCGCTCGCAGCTGGAGCGCGAGCTGACGAGCACCGCGGTGGCCATGAAGTATTCATCCCATGTCGGACGGGAACCCCCGTTGACGAGGGCTTCGAGCTGTTCGGCGAGGGACGGGGGCTGGCTCATCGCATCCAGAGGCTGTCAGCCGGCACCCACCCGAGGCAAGTGGCAGTTACGCACAGGATCGTCGCCAGCAGCATCAGGCCGGCCGCCCGGCCCAGAAAGGGCAGGAAATCGGCCGGCTGGGCGGCCCTACGGAAAGCGAGGTGCTGCCAGATCGCCAGCGGCAGCAAGGCCATCGGAGCCCAGCCGAAAACATGCCCTAGGCAGGCCAGACCGACCACGGAGTTGAAGCCATGCAGATTGCGCGCGAAGCCGCGGCCGAAACGGACGACCGTGGTACGCTTGCCGACGGCGAGGTCGGTCTCGTAATCGCGCGCGTTGTTCGCGACGAGGATGTTATCGGCCAGCAAGCCTAGCCCGAGGCCGGCGAGCAGCGCGGGCCGCCAAGGCATGAGCAGCGTATCGCAGCCGCAATCATATGGACCAGGCGTGCAGATCGCGAGCACGGTCAGGACAGTCGCCTGCACCCCGAAACAACCGACGACGAAGACGTCGCCAAGCCCGCGGTAAGCCAACGGGAACGGACCGAGGGTATACGCCAGGGCGCAAGCGATGGCCAGTAGTCCGGCAAGCAACAGCCAAGGAGAGAGCATCGCGACCGGCGCGCCGAGGAGGAGTGCCAGCAAGCACGCGATCCAGATGCCGCGGCGCATGGAGGCGGGCGTGATATCGCCGGCGGACACGGCGCGACGCGGGCCGACACGCCCGGCGGTGTCCGCGCCCGTGTAGGAGTCGCCGAGGTCGTTGGCGAAATTACAGGCGACCTGCACGCAGAGCGCGAAGCCCAGGCAGCTCAGCAGGGTCAGGACGAAGACTCGATCCGTCCAGAGGCCCGATGCGCCCGCGTAGGCGACGACGACCGCTCCGCCGAGCGCGATGGGCGCGACGGCCGCCACCAAGGTCTTGGGGCGAGTCGCGGACAGCCAAGCGCGGAGGTTCGTCATGCGTCGATGAAGGTGTCAGCCCACGAACGGACGGAAACAAAAAAGCCCCGCTGGACGGGGCTTTTCGGGAGGCCGCAAGCGGCTTACTGCTGCGGCAGGGCGAGCGCGCTGGCCGGCACGCTACGGGACTGCAGCCAGTTAGCGGTCGGTGCACCAGTGGTGTCCGTGAAGTAGTTCTGACCGGTCACCAGCGTATTGGTGCACCAAGAGACGTGGCCGTCGCCGTAGACGATGTGGCCGCCTTCCGGACCCCAGCAGGAACCGGTGACATTGCCATCGGCGGCGGGCCAGACG
>Ga0209358_10002811_pt1 | contig 13066 bp, 9 predicted proteins | sample LauGreFa1BDMLBSN_2_FD_187574 | JGI IMG/M metagenome (GOLD analysis project Ga0209358, IMG submission 187574) | Freshwater lake microbial communities from Lake Michigan, USA - Fa13.BD.MLB.SN (SPAdes) (version 2) | ecosystem: Environmental > Aquatic > Freshwater > Lake | place: Lake Michigan, USA...
CTAGAGCAGTTATTTCACCTGGATGGGCACTGAAGTTCAAGTTATTAATGGCTGTTATTTCATCGAATTTTACGGAAAGATCCGTAACTTCCATGCTTTCTATATTTCTAATTTTTTGGGGATTGGACTTGATTGCAGTTTCTGTTTCTAGAAATTCAAATATTTGATTTGTAGCTCCCAAACCTTCTGCTGCTGCATGGTAATTTGCACCTAATGCTCGAAGTGGCAAATACACTTCGGGAGCAAGAATAAGGATCAATAATCCTGAACCAAGTTCTATATTTCCATTTACTAATCTAATCCCAATTGAAACTGCTATCAGCGCTACCGAAAGAGTTGCGGCAATTTCTAATACGAAAGCGGATAAAAAAGATATTCTTAAGACTTTAAGTAAACTCAGTCGATATTGGTTGCTAGCTGATTGAAGAGTTTTGTCCTGTTTGCGTAATCTTTTAAAAATAGCCAGTGTTGAGAATCCATAAAAGATGTCGTTCATATAGTTGGTTAACTTTTGCAATTCATTCCATTGCTTTTCATTTTCCTTGTTTGTATACCATCCAACTAAAACCATGAATATGGGAATTATTGGCAATGTTAATAAAATTATAATTCCAGATAGTAAATCATTTTTTAAAATAACAAATCCAACAAGTATTGGTACAACAATTACAAGCCCTAGTTGAGGAAGATATCTGGAAAAATAGGCATCTAATCCATCAATGCCGGCATTGATTGTGTTAGTAAGTTGACTTGGTTTGAATTTTGCAATCTGTACTGGACCTAACCTCTGAGCATGTTTCATTACCGCATTTCTTAATTGAGATTTCGCAACTGAAGCACTCCTTATAGCCAAAACTTCATTGAGCCAAATCAAGAAACTTCTTGCCAATATAAGTGTTAAAAGAAATAACAATGATTGCTCAAGATTTTGAATATTTCCACCCTGTTGAAATGCGGTGGTAATTAAATATGCAAGTTTGAAGGAAAATTGGATAATAATTAAAGTTAGTAATATTCCAATAAATACAGAACTAAGCAAGTACCGCGTAGAGGACCGCGCATACTTGCTTAGTCTGGGATCAAAAGGGCGCAAGTTTAGTCCTTTTGCTTTACTGAACCTGCTCTCACTTTGAGGCGCCGTCCAATACACCTGATTCCGCATTAACAATTTGCTTTGCGGAAATTCTCTTTCTAAATACCCAATAAGTCCAACCTTGATAGATCAGAACTATTGGAGTCATGATGACAGCAACAATTGTCATCACTTTTAGTGTGTATTCGGATGAAGACGCATTAGTGATATTCAAGCTGCTAGATGGATCGAGCGAACTTGGCATCACATTTGGATAAAGTCCAGCAAACAATGATGTCACTGTAAACAAAATTGCAGCTGAAGATGAAATAAATGCATATCCTTCACGGCCTGCTCTATGAAAGAACAATCCTGAAACCCAAAACACAACCACTAGCAAAATTGTGATCAGAGTTATTCCTGGATTATTGCTATAAGCAAACTGAGTCCAAGCAAGGAAAATTAATGCAAAAACTGCAGCATATGCACCTAGTTTGAACACAAGAGCAGAAGCTCTATCGTGAATGGTTCCACTGGTTTTCAAACTCAAGAAAATTGCGCCATGAGTTAAGAAAACTAAAGTAATGAAAACTCCCCCGATTAATGCATATGGATTCAATAAATTAAAGAACCCACCTACATATTGGGAGGCTCCATTTGCGTCTACTTCAAGTGGAACACCTTTTGCAATATTGGCAAATGCCACGCCAAACAATAAACCGGGCAAGAAAGAGGAAACTGTGATCAAGCGATCCCAGTTTTTTCTCCATACTTTTCCGCCTAATTTGCTGCGGTATTCGAATGCCACACCACGAAGAATTAATGCAACTAAGATTAAAAATAGTGGTAAATAAAAACCACTAAACAATGTTGCATACCATTCTGGAAATGCTGCAAAAGTGGCTCCGCCTGCAACTAGTAACCAAACTTCGTTACCGTCCCAAACTGGTCCAAGAGTCGTTAACACTGCGCGCTTTTCAGCTTCAGTTTTACCAACCACATTTAATAACATTCCAACTCCGAAATCAAATCCTTCCAAGACGAAGAATCCGATCCAGAGGACTGCAATCAATACGAACCAAATAATTTGTAGATCCATTTTGTTCCTCCTTATTCCTTATTCGCTTAGTAGGTAAATGTGAGCTCTTTGGTATCGCTACCGCCCACATTCTTTGGATTTGTAATTGGTGAACTTGCCGGTGGACCTAATTTCACAGCTTTAGCAAGTAGTGAAACTTCCACGACTGCCAAGATTCCATATAGGAAAGTGAAACCAATCAAGGTTGTAAGCAACATTGGTACTGTCACATTTGGTGAAACACCATCGGCGGTTTTCATTAATCCGAAAACTGCCCAAGGTTGTCTACCAAGTTCAGTAAAAATCCAACCGGCAGAGTTTGCTAACAAGGGAATCACTGGCAAGGCCAATGCACCTCTGGCAAACCACATTGAAGTTGGTCGACGATTTCCTCTGGTTGCATACAACGCATAAACTGCAAACAATAAAGCCAATGTTCCTAGACCTATCATGAGTCTGAAAGTCCAGTATGCAATTGGAATATTTGGTTTGTAGTTTCCTTCACCATATTTAGCAACATATTCAGCTTGTAAATTGTTGATTCCTTTTACTTCGCCATTAAATGATCCTGTTGCCATAAAAGATGTTACGTTTGGCACATCAATTTGAAACACGGGACGAGATCCATCAAGTGTTCCAATTGTAAATAGTGAGAAAGGAGCAGCGTCAGTTGTTTCATACAAAGCTTCAGCTGCAGCCATTTTCATTGGTTGTTGTTGAACCATGATCTTGGCAACATAATCACCTGAAACAACGATTGCAATAAATGCAACGATTGTGGTGATAACTCCAAGTCTCATTGTGCTTTTCACAACATCAACTGATTTACCTTTAACAAGTAACCAAGCACTAATACCTGCCATGAATGCACCTGCGGTAAAGAAGGCAAATGACATGGTGTGCACAAATGCACTGACTGCTGTGTTTTGAGTGAGAACAGCAAAAAAGTCAACTAGTTCTGCACGACCAGTTTCAGCGTTATAGATATAGCCAACTGGATGTTGCATGAAAGCATTTGCTGCCAAAATGAAATAAGCAGAAAGTGCTGTGCCCAGGGATGCCATCCAAATTGTTGCTAAATGCAACTTCTTTGGTAAACGATCCCAACCAAATATCCAGAGACCTAAGAAAACTGATTCAAGGAAAAATGCTAATAATCCTTCAATAGCTAAAGGTGCACCAAAAATATCCCCAACAAATCTTGAGTAATCAGACCAGTTCATTCCAAATTGGAATTCTTGAACTATTCCAGTTACAACTCCCATTGCGAAGTTAATCAAAAAAAGGCGACCAAAGAATTTGGTTCCCCTTAAATATTTCTCTTTATCTGTTCGGACCCACGCTGTTTGCAAACCAGCAACTAAAAAGCCCAATCCAATTGTGATTGGAACAAACAAGAAATGGTAAACCGTAGTAATTCCAAATTGCCATCTGGCTAAATCTAAATTCATTTATCCCTCCTTGGTAAATAAATTTATTGCTAAATCAATCGTTCCACTTTGATCTCTATATAACAACAAAAATTGCCGTTTTAAGACTTGTAATTGGTCACACTTTTATACCCCACTTATTATTTCGCTACGCTCAAATATTGATTTTAAATACGCAACGATTGGGTTTTAAAAACCTTGTCGTTGCTGAATTGCGATAAAAATGACTAAAAACTAAAAGGATTACAAGATTTGACGTATTTTGTTTTTTATTACATCTTTACTTATCAATTTTCAAAATGATCATGGGGAGATTAATTGAAGATAACAAAGAGTGAGAAACAAACAATAGGTCAAGTTCTTTTGCACTTAAGCCCAGTTGCAATCAATGGAAGCAAATGGATTCAAACAGAAATTGATCTACAAATGACAATTTCTCCCAATAGGCCAAACTACTCATTCAAAACTGTAAATGGATTACCAGAGCCAGAAGCTTGGACGAAACAATTAGCAACTGGAATTGCTGAAGTATTGGTTGGGGAAAGACCAGTATTTCAATTAATGCGCTGGGTTTCTTTTGATGTTTACCGAGAAATAGACAGACAAATTCAACCTAAAAATGAATTGCATGCAAAAAGATCAAGACCATTTGTGAGAAGTTTAAGAATTGAAACTCCCAATGAAAAAGTGGTAGAGGCAACAGCTGTCATACAAAAAGGTATTCGAGGACGAGGAATGGGTTTAAGACTAGAAGCAGAAAACGATCGTTGGCGTTGCACCCAACTTTTGGTTGCTTAGTTACTTGCTCCGTGACAACGCTTATATTTCTTTCCTGAACCACAAGGACAAAGTTCGTTTCTACCAACTTCAGCAACTCCACTTGCTTTAACTACTGGAGATCCTGGAGCAACTTCCCCATCAATGGAAGGTGCACTATAGGAAAGATTTTGTTGTTTCTCAACTTTGGTGAAACCTTTTGCTTCAACTGATTCTTGATTTTCCTGAACTTGAACTTGTGCATTAAAAGTGAATCCGACTACTTGTTCTTTTATGGCTTCCATCATGACAACAAACAAGTCATAACCTTCTTTTTGGTATTCAACTAAAGGATCTCTTTGTCCCATAGCTCGAAGTCCGATTCCTTCTTGTAAGTAATCCATTTCATATAAATGTTCGCGCCATTTTCTATCAAGCACACTAAGTACTACTTGGCGTTCTAATTCACGCATAACTTTTGGAGTTAAAAGTGCTTCTCTTGTTCTATAAGCCTGGGCCGCATCTTTTCTAAATGCATCTAACAAAATTTCTTGATCGATAGAGCCACCATTTTGTTGCTTCAAAGATTCAAGAGAAACTGCTATTGGATAAAGATTCTTAAGTGCCAGTGTCAATTGGTCTAGATCCCATTGCTCTGGGTAACCTTCACTAGTAGCTGCAAGTACGTAGGCTTGAATTGTTTCATCAATAAATTCAAGAATTTGATCAGATAAGTCTTGACCTTCTAATACTCTTGCTCGTTCGGCATAAATTACTTGACGTTGTCTGTTTAATACTTCATCATATTTAAGAACGTTTTTTCTAATTTCAAAGTTTTGTTGTTCAACTTGTGTTTGGGCATTTCTAATGGCTGTTGTAACCATTTTTGCTTCAATAGGAACATCATCTGGGACGTTAAATCTTCTTAAGAATGCATCAACTAATTCGCCTTTAAATCTACGCATAAGTTCGTCTTGTAAAGATAGGTAAAACCTTGATTCACCAGGATCTCCTTGACGACCAGATCTTCCTCTTAACTGATTATCAATTCGTCTTGATTCATGTCTTTCTGTTCCTAATACGTAAAGTCCACCTAAGGCAGATACTTCGTTATGTTCTGCTTCAACTCTTTGTGCAGCGAGTTTTACTTCTTCAATGTATGCATGGTTATAAGCATCTAAATCAACATCAGGATCCAAACCTTTTTGCATCAAAGCAGCATTAGCTAGGAATTCAGGGTTTCCACCAAGCATGATGTCGGTTCCTCGACCTGCCATGTTTGTCGCAACTGTTACTGAACCTTTTCGGCCAGCTTGCGCAACAATTGCTGCTTCTCGTTCGTGGTTCTTAGCATTCAATACTTCGTGAGGAATACCACGTTTTTTTAATAAACCGCTTAAATATTCAGATCGTTCAACAGAAGTTGTTCCCACCAATACTGGTTGACCTTTTTCATGTCGTGCAAACAGATCTTCCACAACGGCAATAAATTTTGCTTCTTCGGTTCTATAAATTAAATCAGATTGATCTTTTCTGATCATTGATTTATTTGTTGGAATTTGAACCACGCCAAGTTTGTAAATCTTGTCAAATTCTGCAGCTTCAGTCATCGCAGTTCCAGTCATACCGGAAAGCTTTGAATACATTCTAAAATAGTTCTGCAGAGTAACAGTTGCTAAAGTTTGATTTTCTTGCTTTATCTCAACATTTTCTTTGGCTTCAATCGCTTGATGCATTCCTTCGTTGTATCTACGTCCTTGAAGCATTCTTCCGGTGTGCTCATCAACAATTAATACTTCACCATTCATAACCACATAGTCTTTGTCACGTTTAAATAATTCTTTTGCTTTTAAAGCGTTGTTTAAGTAACCAATAAGAGGAGTATTAACAGATTCATACAAGTTATCTATTTTAAGAGATTTTTCAACTGTGGCTATTCCTTCTTCTAATACGCCTACAGTTCTTTTTCGGATATCTACTTCATAATCTTTACCGGGTTGCATTGTGCTAACAATTCGAGCAAAGTCTTTATAGTAGGCATTTGTGCCATCAACAGGACCACTGATAATTAATGGTGTTCTTGCTTCATCAATCAAAATCGAATCTACTTCGTCAACAATGGCAAAGTTATAACCTCTTTGCACACGATCTGTTGGAGACCAAGCCATGTTGTCTCTTAAATAGTCAAAACCAAATTCATTATTTGTTCCATAAGTTATGTCGCACAAATAGGCATCTCTTCTTGATGCGCTATCCATATTTGGACTAATGGTGCCAACTGTTAAACCTAAGAAGCGATGAATTCTTCCCATCCATTCAGCATCTCGATGAGCAAGGTAATCGTTGACTGTTACAACATGAACACCTTTGCCACTTAAAGCATTTAAATATGCAGGCAATGTTGAGACTAAAGTTTTACCTTCACCAGTTCTCATTTCAGAAATATTTCCAAGATGAAGAGCTGCTCCACCCATTAATTGCACGTCATAATGTCTTTGGCCCAGTGTTCGTAACGATGCTTCTCTTACCGTGGCGAAAGCCTCTGGCAATAAGTCATCAAGTGATTCACCATTTTGTACGCGTTGTTTGTAAGAACTTGTTAAAGATTTAAGTTGGTCATCACTTAATTTTTTAATATCGGCTTCAAGAGCGTTAACTTGTTTGGCAAGACTTTCTAATTTGCGCAGGACTCGACCCTCACCAGCACGCAATATCTTGTCAAGCACTAAAACCACGATTATTTTCCTCTAATTAGTAGTGTCTGAAATAAGCCAAGTCCTATGTTACGCAATTGCGTTTTTAACCAAATCTAAAGACCTATATTCCCTTTAATTTGCTCACATCAGACGCAGATAAAACAGAATCATCCCGATGTCTATGGAAACGTCGTCGGTCAGCGGTTTTACGCAGTTGTTCTACCAATCTCTTCATCGCATGATCCAAACAAGAATTCATATCAGATCCTTCTGATTGAGAACGAAGGTTGGTTCCAGCACCTTTAGCTGTTAAATCAATTTGAAATTCCACTTTCTTTTGTCTTTTATTTTCTCGATGTGTAACTTCAACATCTAGCAAAGCAATGTTTACCCCGAATTTTTCTAATTTGGCACTTTGTTTGATTACATATTCTTTGAAATCATCTTTAATATCTGCGTGTCTACCGTGAATTACAATTTCCACAACACACCTCAATCTGATTATTTCTATTCTAATGCATTTGAATATTTATCTTGTGACTGAGCAGTTCAAGGAAGATTAATGATTCGATGCCAAGATTACGCAAGCCTTGATGTTTACCTTTTTTGCTCTTAATGCACAAATACTCTGAGTAATTGAAGTCCCAGTGGTGATTAAATCATCAACAATTATCACAGGTTTGGTTTCCACAAAGTTGACCTTAAATGCACCTTCAGTGTTCAATTTTCGTTGTTCAAAATTTAAACTTGCCTGATCCTTTCTATCTCTTTGATTTACCAGCAACCGTTTTTCGTAAATAAACCTCCTACCAGCAATTAAGCAGGCGGACTCCGTCATCAAACTAATTGGATCAAATCCTCTTTTCACAATTGCTTTAGTTGTACTTGGCACATTTACAACTTTTACATGTTGATGTTTGGAAAAAAACTTTAAGCCAACTGAAAGTATTTTTGAAAAAGGCTCCACAAGATTAGAAACTCCTTCATCTTTATAAGAGGTTATCAATTTTGAAAAGGTTTTATCTTTTGTGGTCATTGTTAGAATCGGGACATTTTGAATGTATTGTATTTTGGCTAACTCCAAATTTGAGATGACACATTCATGGCAAATAATCTCTTCGACTTTTCCGCAAAAATAGCAGTAGTTCTGTGCTAAAAGTCCCGAAAGATCTTGAAGAATTGAGTTGATAGTCATTAATTAAGTTTGATTTAATTTAGGACTTCAAATAATTATCAGTTATGAATTTGTGGGAAAATATGACTTGTGGACAACTAACCTGGGTAAGTTGCGTTTATTAAATTACCTCTACCAATCCATTCTCCACTAACTCTTTCTAAAAGAGATCCATCTTCCAGGGTTAAATACGTAGGCTTCTTAATAACACTTGCAAGATTTCGTGTACCAAGTTGAGAATAAAGTGATTTAGAAAATCCAGTGAAGGTATCTATCGAGTAGATACTTGCTGGTTCCGACAGGTTGTCCAGATATAGAACAATTCCAGAATCTTGCCAGGTAGCTTGGGTTACGGAAAATCCATCTCTGATTAATTTTCTTACATAAATTATTTTAATGCTCTGATCATCTCTAACAATTGTGCCAATTCTTAATTCCGTTCCATAGGCAGTATTCACAATAAGTAATGCCCTTACGCCATCGGGGGAAGGAATAACATCAATTACATTTTGTTTTTCTATACCATCTATCGATACGTTAACTACCCGATTATTTTGAACAACTGATATTTGGTTTAACCCTGTAACCCAGATTGCATCAAAAATATCGGAGCGAGGAATTCTAAATCCTTGACCTTCAATTAATACTCTTCTAGGAGTCGCAGTAGAACTATTTTGTACAACAAATTTTGTTCTATCTTCTGTAACTGCGGCTAAAATATTTTCATCTCTATTTGCCGTTGCCGCAAACCATCTGCCAGAGTTGAAGTAATCATCAGAAATTGTTGATGTAACTTCGGTATCCATTCTGAGAATTTTTCCATTTTGAATTGCTAAAGCATCGGCTTCACGGTTGGAATCTGGGGAGAATTTTTCCCAAAGTGTTGTGCTTTGTCTAATTGGGGTGTTAGGCACAATTAGAGACGAACTGCCGACGTTGATTCTGACTGTTCTAATTTCAGGGATTTTGGAAAGTGTCTTAACAATTTGAGCTGACAATACTTCTCTTAAGTAAGGTTCAGCACTTAACACCGTTTCATTTAAGGAAACGGTGGCCAATCCGTTACTTACAGGAACAGAATTTATTGCCAAAGTCGTTCCAACTGGAAATGCTGATCTAACTGCTCCAGTTAGATTTTCACCAGGACCTGCCAGAAGTAACTGCATAAGTCTGGTCGCATTTCCTGTTGTTGATCTAGGCAATACCACCACATCCGGGGTAAGGGTTTTAAGTGATGAATCAGGAAACCAAAGTGGAAATGTAGTGAAACTTCTATTTAAATCTGCTCGAGAAATCAATAAACCTTTAATATCTAAATTGATTCTCCACTCATTATCAACTTTTTTTAACTTAAATTCTTGTACTAATTGAGAATCCGGTTCACTCAATGTAATTCTTGATCGAGCATCAATAACAGAATTGAGTGGAGCAGTGAAAACAACAGTGTTACTTTGAGTTAAATTAAGTCGACCTTGTCCTTCATAAACTTGAATCTGTTGTGTTGGTTGCCAAGAACTTCTTAACTCTGGAATTAGATATTCCCTGGCAATTTTAAAATCATTTTCACTTGAAGCTGATGCGTTAAGAAAACCTGAAACTATTTCTTCTGGAGTCATTCCCTCTTGAGGAGCACTTGCAATTACTCGAACAATTGAACCCTCTGGAACTGAACCTAATATTGAGCCTTCTTGAATTGAACTATTTTTAGGAATATTTCCACAAGCAACTAAAGCTAGAGAAATCAAAACAATGAAATACTTTTTCATTGTTTAGCAATCTTTGTATCAGGATCAAGCATTTCTTGAAGTGCTGACATATCTAATTCATATTTTTCTTCACTACCTATTCCAAGTGGTAATGAAGAACTACTTATTGCTTTGTGCGCAATTCTGGGCAAAGTTAATCGAAACATTGTGCCTTTGCCAGGAGAGCCCCAGACATCAATCCATCCTGAATGCAGTCGTGCATCTTCCAAAGCAATCGCTAAACCTAAGCCCGTTCCACCTGTGGTTCTGGCGCGCGCAGGATCTGCTCTCCAGAATCTATTAAATACAAGAGAAGACTCACCTGGTTTTAAACCTGGACCTTTATCTTTAACAACTACAGCAATTGTTTCTTCGTCACTTCCAATTTCAACTTCAATCGGTTTTCCTTCGCCATATTCTGATGCATTGGAAATGAGATTTCTTAATACTCTTTCAATTCTTCTTTGGTCTAATTCAATTTCTGGAGCACTTCCTGTTATCACAACTGGAGTTTCTTGCTTAGCTAACAAATTAGAAAGTGAATCTGCGGTCTTTTCTATAACATCTTTTATGTTGACCATATTCAAACTTAAATCTGCAGCACCTGCGTCAAATCTACTAATTTCTAATAATTGTGAAAGTAATATTTCGAATCTCTCAATTTGTGTACTTAATAACTCTGCAGCTCTGGCAGTTTCGCCTGTGTATTGATCTCGTGATTCATACAGCACATCGGCTGCCATTCGCACTGTCGTTAATGGAGTTCTAAGTTCATGGGAAACATCAGAAACGAATCTTTTTTGCATTCGAGACATTTGCTCCAATTGACCGATTTGTTGCTGAATAGATGAAGCCATTGAATTAAATGAGCCTGCTAATTTAGCTAAATCATCTTCACCACTAACTGGTACTCGTTCGTTAAGTAATCCCATACGTAATCGCTCAGCTGCTTCAGCAGTTTTTCGAACAGGTGACAAGACAGACCTTGTTAAATACCAAACTAAAATTATCAAACCAAAGATCAAGAGGATTCCCGTTGCTAATACCGCGGAACGAATAATTCCAATAGTTTCTTCTTCTTTATCTAATGGGAAAAGTAGAAACAAAGAATAGTTTCCTACGTTATTAATTTTGATCGGTGCTGCTACGACAAGACCTGGAATTTTTCGGCCATCTAGATAATAAATTTCTGTGTAGGCCCAAAGTAATTTCTCAGTTTTTTCGACTCGACTTTTTAAGTCTTCACTCACACTATTTTCGGCCACCAGATTTGTTCCACGCTCAGGTAAACCTTGTTTCGATATATCAGTGGAAGCTAAAAATAAAACATCATAAAGTCCAGATTGACCTGCTCTAACGGCTAAAGCTGTAACTGCGGTGTCAACAACAGTTGAAATATTTGGAGCACCTGCTCCGGTATCTGTTGCTGTTACTACTTTCTGAGCTTCATTAATTGCTGAAGAAGCCTCTGTTATCGAGGAAGATTCTTTAGACGTAAGAATTCCCGAAGAAACTCGGTTAATGAGGATAAGCCCAATAACTGTGACCAAAATAGTAGAAACAATAAATGTTGTAGCAATAATTCTTAAACTTAAAGATTTATTCCAGGCTTGTTTAAATTTATTAAAATACTTCACGGACCAGCCTTGTAGCCAACGCCTCTTACGGTCATGACGATTTGTGGATTTTCGGGATCGTGTTCAACTTTAGACCTAAGTCTTTGCACGTGTACGTTAACTAATCTTGTATCTGCAGGATTTCGGTAATGCCAAACATCTGTTAGTAGTTGTTCACGTGTATAAACTTGCCAAGGTTTTCTCGCTAATGCAAGCAGTAAATCAAATTCCAACGGTGTTAAGGAAATTTCTTTCCCATCTCTTTTAACGCTATGACCTATGACATCTATTGTTAAATCAGCTAATGCTAACGTTTCTGCTTTGACATCTTCTTTTCGCAATCTTGCTTTTATTCTTGCTACTAATTCTTTAGGTTTAAATGGTTTTACGATGTAATCATCTGCCCCAGATTCCAAACCTTTGACAATATCCAAAGTGTCGCCTCTGGCAGTCAACATAACAATTGGTACACCAGACTCAGATCTAATTCTTTTACAAACTTCAATTCCATCAATTCCTGGCAACATCAAATCAAGTAACACAAGATCAGGTTTGGTTTCTTTAAATATTCCTTGGGCTTTGGAGCCATCGTCACAAAACAAGGCGTCATAGCCTTCTGCCCTTAAAACAATTCCCAACATTTCAGAAAGAGCTTGGTCATCATCGACAACTAATACGCGAGCCATAATGCAATGTTGTCACCCCATCTATGACAAAATCAAAGTGGAGGTAGATATGACTCAAGGTCCTGGCCCAAATTTGATTCCTTTAACGAAATTAACCCTCAGTGAAATATTGAGTGGATCTTTGAACTCTCTTAGAAGAATGCCTAAACCGCTTTTAGGAATTGGTTTATTTTCCGGCTTCATAATTGGTTTGAGCAATATCGTTGCCACCGCTTTAGTTGTACAAAATGGTGAAACCTTAAATATGCCAGAATTACCAAATCCATCTGATGTTATTACGCAACAACAAATTCAAGAACTAGTTATAGCACTTGCCCCAACACTTAAAGTTGGAGTTATAACTGCTGTAGTTTTATTCTTTGTGCAGGCAGTAACTGCAGGAATGTTTACTCATGTAGTTGGAAACGCAATTATTGGGAAGAAAATTAATGCGACAGAATCTTGGCAAAAAACAAGACCTCAATTAGTGCGAGTTCTTGTACTTTCAATCATTTCTTTCTTGCTGCCTACGTCAGCTATTTTTATTGGTTTGTTTATCGGTGTAGCACTTTCTGGAGTTAGCTCAATTCTTATTTTTGTGGGATTAGGAATTGGATTTGCTGCCGCCATTTTTTGCTGGATTGGTTTATACGTAAGTATCCCAACTCTTGTTCTGGAAGATTCCAAATTAATCGTTGCCTTTAAGCGTTCTTTCTATTTAGTAAAGACAAATACATTTAGAGTCTTAGGAATTGGAATTATGGGCATTATTACCAGCCAAGCTCTTTCAATTGTGGTTTCAACACCTTTTGCCTTATTTGCCCAATCAGATGC
>Ga0209358_10002813_pt1 | contig 13063 bp, 10 predicted proteins | sample LauGreFa1BDMLBSN_2_FD_187574 | JGI IMG/M metagenome (GOLD analysis project Ga0209358, IMG submission 187574) | Freshwater lake microbial communities from Lake Michigan, USA - Fa13.BD.MLB.SN (SPAdes) (version 2) | ecosystem: Environmental > Aquatic > Freshwater > Lake | place: Lake Michigan, USA...
TGACAAAAAGGTAACAAATACGCATAGCATTTTAAACATATTGGTATTATATACTAGTTTTATATTTTCTTTTTATATCATTTATACATTTAATAAAACAACTTGTGTTTTTTGGTTCTTACCCTTGGTCTGGTTCCAAGTCTTTTTCTAGTCCTAGTCCTTTTTCCAAGTCTTTTTCCACCTAATGCTCCAAGTATAAATGGCGTTGCCACAATTCCCCCTATTCCTACAGCAACTGGCATCGCATATTGTAAATTCATGTTATTACCACCTGGATTATCAACTGGATTATCAAATACATTATTTTGTTCGGATCCATTCCATTTATCCACCTCATAACTTAATTCGAAATTATTAAACTTGAATGTATTATTTTTTAAATCTACAAACAAATTATATGATAAATGCCCGTAAGGAGGTTCACCAAGTATTTCTTCTCGTCCGTTTGGAAAATTTTTAGTTATTACATTTGTAGATATTAACAATTTCGTGTCAAAAATAAATTCTATTGTTTGCTCTTTTTCAGTAAAAGTTATAACAACATTTTTTTGAGGCTGATAAACCAAATTTAATTTTGGAGCTAACATGTTATTAACTTTTTCTGTTACTAAATCATCAATAAAATTAAATATATTTTGACAAGATAAAAGTGCTATTTTATTTATAACATTATAGTTGATTTTTTTATTTACATGATTCGCATAATATTTTATTATCAATTTATAAAAATTATCCGCAACAATATAGTTGTTGTCTAAACCAGAAAAATATGAAGCATTATAAATCTGTTTACTGTATTTTTCTGTGTCAAGTTTCCCATCCGAATCTTTTTTTTCATAGTTAGGATTATAATATTGAATTGTCCTATCATCTCGAGAAATATCCTTCCCCATTTGATATTTTAATGTTTCTAAAAAAGCGTTATTTGTTGTAGGTTTGTCATCTTTTGTAATGAAAGCATCTTTTGTTTTCATATAAAAAGCATAAGCTATTAGCTTATCTAACGGCATATTAGGGTTACTATTAATTTCAGTTTTTAAATTATATATTTTTCCTGTTGGTTTAACTATATTTTTTGTTTCAAACACATCATCTAAATAAATTACATTTTTGTGTTCTATTTCGGCTTGTTTCAAATGTGTAAGATATGTTTCAAAGTTATCTTTCATATAATTTATAATGGGTGTTGTAGGAATAAGATGTGAACCATAAAAATTAGTATCTATTTTGGATGTGTTTTTGTTTGATTTATTTTTGTGTTTGCGTTTATTTTTATATTTATCTCTAGATTGGTTATTTTGTTTCATTATATATTAATTAATATAATAGAAATATGATAAGTTGAGGTTGATTATATTAAATATTTTTGTCTAAATTCTTCTAGGCTCATAATAGGTACCCCTAATTGTTTAGCCTCCGCTGATTTACCTGTATCATCCTCTTTATCTTTTACTAGAACAACGAATGTATTTTTGGATACACTTGAACCTAATTTTGCGCCCACAGATTTTAACGCGTCCTGTATTGAACTGTCTCGAAAACCTGTCATAATAATTGTCTTTCCAAATAAAGGGTGCGACGCGTCTACTGGTTTTTTCTCAATAACAGGTTGATTTAGTTTATTATCTAGTCCAGATTCTTTTATAAATTGAATAAAATTAGGTATTTTTTCTACAAATGCCTCTGCCGTTTTTGCAGCCATACCTTTCATTGCGGCAATCTTTTTGACTTTATCAGAATCACTTTCATTTGATAATAAAACATTGGGATAAGAATCCATAATTATTTCTAGTTTCTTATCACTAAACCCTCTTCCGAAAATATTTGATGCCGACATAATAGTTACGAGAGAAGCAACACTAATTTTTTCCTTGATTCCATCATGAATTTTTGTAGCCGTTTTAATTTTAAAACCCTCTACTTTTAATAGGTCATCCACCGTCATTTTAATTATTTTAGGAACAGTATCATAACCAGACTGAACAATTCTAGCAACATTTCCACTACTCAATCCTTCAACTCCAATCCCCTTAAAAAACCCAGTAATATTTTTTTCTTTAACAGTTTGGTCTGTATCAATATCTTCCAATAAAACATCAATATGGGTATCATTCCATTTAAAAGGAACTGAAGGCATTTTGGCTTGAGTCGCAGGCACGACGACTTTTCGAATGTGCGGAATAACATCCCCGCTGCGAATAAGCTCTATAATAGCCCCAACTCCTACTTTATTGTCATTAATAAAAGAACCATTGAATCCCGTAGCATATTCAATTGTAACACCACCAAGATTAATTGGCTCGATTTGAACACGTGGTTTAAGATATCCATCTTTACTTGGGGTCCAAATAACATCCACGACTTTTGCCTCTGCGATTTGGTCTGAAAGAACCATTTTAAACGCAAAAGCATGCTCTGGGTTTCCATGTTCTCTCGGATAAAGTTTATCATCTGTTACAATAATGCCATCAATTTCGTAAATATAAGTTTTGCGTGCCGCAACTAATAGTTGGGAGAGAATTTCGTTAGATATGTTGCTAGAAGTTTCAAATAATACTCTTTCTACATCAAGTGTTCCTAGGAATTCCATTTGGTCAGAAGGTTTCTTAACAGGTTTAATAACTTCATATGCTACAAAATTAATATCATTAATAGCTTCATTAATTGTCTTGTGATTAATAAGACCCGCAACCATATTTCTAGGATTTGCGAATTTACTCTTATATTTTGTTTCAAACGTTGATTTTGGTATAATGAATTCGCCGCGAATAACAATATTTTTACTTTTTGGAAGACGTAAATGAGGTATCAAATGGCTAACATCTTGGCCCACTTTACCATCTCCTCTTGTATACAATTTTGGTTCTGCGCCTTCTGTTGTATAAAGACCACTTACCCCATCTAATTTACATGACATTACATAGGGTCCTGAATATTTTTTCATCCAATTTGTAAGTGCGGCGGTATCGGGTTTGATTTTATCCATAGATGCCATTTCATAAGGTAATTTGACCTTATTTTTCGTAATAGGAGCGCCGACTTCAAAAATAGCTTTATTACTTGGGTATTTTTGTTCAATATATTCTTTAACAATATCATATTCATTGTCGGTCATAAGAGGCTCTTCGTTATAATATGCTTTATTAGCTTCTCTCAAAATAGATGATAACTGATTTTCATTTAGTTTTTCTAGAACACCAATACCATTTTTCTTAAAATCAAGTACAATTAATTTCACATTAGCATCAACGACTTGTATCTCTAAATCGTCTTGTATGATTAATTTTGTTTTTTTGGAAGGAGCAACCTTTTCCCCTTTTTCCTTTTTTCCCTTTTTTGTCTTGGTTTTAGCATTGGGAGAAGAATTAATATGTATAGGTAAAACAGGTTCAGAAACAGGTTCAGAAACAGGTTCAGAAACAGGTAAAACAACTGTTTTTATAGCAGGCGTTTGTTGTCCCTTAATTATAACGGCTCTTCCATCAATGCGCTCATCCGGAGCCTTGTATTCTAAATTTAAATAATCAAATATATCCTTCTCATTTTTGAAAATATGCGACACTTTTTCACCCTTTTTCTTATTTTCCATTTTATAAAGACCGTGTTCGTTCATCGTGAGTCCCATATTGAGCGCACGACCGCGCATAACAGTATTAAAATTTTTGCTTCCGGTAAAGTAAAGTACCGAAAATGGGTATTCTTCTGGACTAGAATAAAGAAAATCAACCCGTCTCGCGGAATCCGAGCCAGGAATTTTTGTGATAACAAGACATTTTGTAGGTCCTCTAGAAAGTACTTCTATAATGACTTTTTGATTAATTAAATTAGTGATAAATTCTACAAAAACCTTTGGACTATCTGCCGTAATAATCACATCAATATCACCAGATTCTTTAGCTCCGCGACGATAACTTCCTACAATTTCAAATTGTGAGTCGGGAGTAGCAACTTTATTAAATTCGGTCTCAAAAATCTCGGCATATTGCTGTATTTCAGACCGTGGTATACGCTTTAAAATATCCTCATAATACTTGAGTCCGACTTTTTGAATATCATTTAGTTTATCTTGGTTCTCTCGGAGTTGAGCTATAGAAGTAATACCACCTTCTACTAGTTCTTTTGCCTTTTTTGGTCCAACTCCGTATATGTCACCTAAAATATTAACAGGATTATTTTTCTCTCTTTCGATAACCTTTAAAGTACCAGTTTGAGAATACTCATTTAATTTTTCCATAATAGTCGACCCAATATTAGGTTTGCCTTTCAAGTCATTTGCCGACATTATATCACCTGGGTAAGACATAATAGTTTCTTGTGCTTTTTGATAAGCCCGCGCCCTAAAAGTTTCGCCTTGCTTAAGCATTATATCTGCGAGTTTCCCCATAAGGTCACTAAATTTTTCATTCAAACGACCGCTCGGTAATTCAAGAGGTTGTGGCGACATTTTGTTTAAATCTTGCGATATCTTTAAATATGTTTTATTGTCTCCAATATTTGGAGATTTAATTTTAATGTCTTCTTCTTTTTTTACAAATGTTTTCGGCTGCGAAGAAGACGTAGATTCTATTATCAATAATCGCTTTTTAGTCGGATTTTTAGTTTTTTTTGTTTTCACTACTTTCACTACTTTCACTACGTTTGACGATTTCGATGATTTCGATGATTTCGATGATTCAACCAGTTTGAGTTTTTTTGTTAGATTTTTAACCTTCTTCATATATTAATTTAAGATTTAAATAAAAAAAAGTAGTTTGCCTTAAACTAGGCACTACCTTTAATTTTTTTAAAATTAAATCAAATCTACAAACTATTTTACAAGCGACCCATCATTCTTCTGATTGAACCATTAGATATCTTCGGTTGAGCGCTGAAATCTACTGCCGCCGCCTCTGGAACAGCAACTATTTCTTGTACAACCACCGGCTCCGGTCGATAATTGGAAATAATAATGCGGAGCTTTCCGTATATTTCATCATCGATACGGTCGAAGCTGTCCTCGTTAGCATACTCTTCGTGGGCCGAGAGCATAACCTTCACAAGTTGAGACATGGTAACACCTTGTTCGACCAATTTTTGAGTAATATAGTCTGGAGATGGTTTGTCAACATCATCCTCTTCGGCCTCATTAGCAGCAGCTTCCTCTTCCTCATCTTCATCTTCCTCAACTTCATCTTCCAGCTCATTCGGCTCGCCTGCTAACCTATTAACCATAAATCTAAACCCGCGTAGAGCACGGTCGTTGTCCTCCTCATCGGAATCAACGCTTCCCCAGTCGTCGTCTTCGTCGTCGTCGTCTTTGATTTCCTCTGCCATGGCAGTTCGGCAATAAGGGCATCCAAAACCATTATGTGCCACACTAGTCATCAAGCAATTGGTGTGAAAACAATGACCGCACTCCGTAGTGACTCGATTTTTTGTATCAAGAATGCAGTCCATGCAGATAGGACACTCCGCATTCTCGGAAATATTATTATAATTCATTTTCTCAAGGTTGTTCAAGACAACTCAATAAGATACTATACTATTTGATATTGGGATTAAAAGTATTTCAATTTTTTTTGTTCAAACTAATTTTTATTTAAACTAAAAATTTATATTTAATTGTTAACAGATGTAAAGTGACATGAATTTAATTATATTTAATTAATCGATTCAAATTAAATTAATTAAATTAAAATGGACTGGAGTTATTTGGAGTTATACATTAACGAATATAAATTACATTTAAAAATAAAAAAATTGAAATGCTTTAAATCCCAGTATCAAATAGCACTTTAACTAGATACACGTCGCTCAAGCTTTAAAATGTCCACTATTAATAACATTAGTATTTACATTCCTCACGTCTTTGCTAACATCGACAAGGACCGAGTTTCCGATGCCTTTGAAAGCCAAGGTATTGGAAAGGTAAAAAATGTTGACTTTGTAGGTAAGTTGGGAAAAGATGGTTACGCATTTAATGCGGTGTACGTCCACTTTGAGTATTGGTATAATAGCTCGGTAGCGCGTAATTTTCAAGAGCGTGTCTTAAACCCGAATAAGGAAGCTCGTATTGTTTATGAGGATCCTTGGTATTGGATTGTCCTCGAAAATAAGGCAAAGAAACACGCTTCTGGTAGTCGCAAAGTCCGTCTTGTTTTGGAAGAGGGCTTTACCACCCCAGTAAAGCAGCGTTTAAACAAGGATTTCGCCGATATGTGCCAAGCTCCTATCAGACATAAATCTATCAGACAATCCTTGATACATAGTGATGAGGAGTTTGACTCGGATTTCAAGGAGATATGCCGCCAGCTTCATTTCGATACCGAGGATTATGAAATGAACGAAATCGAGAAATTAATAGACGAGACTGAAGCCAGTTTAGACGAAATGGAAGCCAACCTGGCTACATTTGACAGGAGATACGTTCAAGAATTGGAAAAAGAAAATCAATACTACCGACTCTTGTTTCAGAATAGCTACAGCAATACTCCGGTACAAATCCAACACCATCCCGAGATTGTTAACTCGGAACTGTGTTACTATTAGATAGCGATAACCCTTGTACTTTAACTATAATTTTAACTATTTAACTATAATTTTAACTATAATAATAAATTTAATTAAGTGAGACCATTTGGTACCAATTTTTTTAACTCGAATTATTTTTATTTTATTTATTGGTAACTCATTAAAATAAAATAAAATAAATGCGAACAACCTTTATTAACCAGGCAAACATAACCTATTTTTATTATTTTTTTAAATAAAAAAATTGAAAAGCTTTTAAATGTATTAATAAAAGGCATGATAACCAGAAAAGACATCTTTAAAATGGACTCACAATTACTTAGCTTTTATATTCCGCGTGTGAATGTTGGGGTTTCTAAAACAGAGGTAAAAAATATTTTCGAATATAAATTCCTTGATTGTAGAATTGAACGGATTGATTTTGTCTCGATTTTGAATCCAGACAAAACAGTTAATCCGTCCTATCGGACTGTGTTTATTCACATGTATTTGCGGAACAGTCCGTCAAGTATTGCGCTGTATAATGCTACGTATGTAGCAGAAGCAGCATACAAAATGTACTTGAATGATAAAAAAGACCAATATTGGCTTTTGTTAAAGAATAAATATCCTGTCCCCGAAACAGAACTCAACCTTTCCCAGGTCGTGGAGAACGCGAGACTACTGGAAGAGCGTGTCGCACAACAAGAAGAGCTTATCGAATATCAAGTGACCAAAATTGAGAAGATTGAAAACGTTGTATATCAGTTGTTAGGAGGACTATTCAACCATACAACACAGGACAACTTCTTACAACAGCATATTAACTCGCTTCTGGATAACAACGAAGTTTGTTGGAGCCCTACGAATTATAACACAAAAAGCAAATGGGGACATTATCCTACGACTCGCCAAGGTGACGACTCCGAAATGCGTATCCAAGAGCTGGAAAACGATTTGAAACAGGTAAAACGATTTGTGGTTTTCCACAATGAACACAAGTTCAGCGATGAAGATTCAAGCGACGAAGACGAAGATGACATCAGCCCGCATTCATCTATGCCAGGATTAGAGCAAATTTACAGTAATGATGATGATACTTCAAGTAACTGTTGTTCGATGCCAGAGCTTATTTCAAATGATAATAATGAAAAGAACAGCATTGGGACTAGTAGCACACACTCGTCGATGCCCAGTCTAGAATGCGTAAATAATAGCGATAGCGACGCATCAAGAGAGAAAAGAATTCGATATAGCGCGGAGATTTGCGATAACATATAGATAAAAATAAAAAGTATCCAGTTTTAGATTAGTTTTAAATTTAACATGTAATAATAATAATAATAAAATAAAACTTTTTTTATTATTTGAATTAATAAATGAACCATAGTTCAAAAACAGTTTCACTTTTTAGTCGCCCTTACTTAGATACTTACAACCAATGTTATAAAAATATAGTTACTATAAATCTATTACCACAAGGTCCATTAGCAAAAATTGTTAGAAGGGTTCAATTACCTATTTTAAGCGAGTTTAAACAACCGGGTCCATGTAATCGATTAGAAAAATGCTGTCTAGCTTTAACTTCCATGAATAACGATTGTTGTAACAAAAATGGTTCGAATTTGATGGTAGTAGATGAAGTGCCAAATTTAATATCTTTTTTATTATCTAATGGATATAGTGTAGATACAAGTATTACGAAGATGTTTAACCAAAGTGACATAAGATTTCAAACAGACAATGAAAACAAATTAATCTGTTTTATAACGTATAATGGATAAACATAGGTTGCGTGTTGCTTGTTGCTTGTTGCTTGTTGCTTGTTTAAAATAATTATATTTGTTAATAAAATTGATTTAATTATTATCCATATATTTAACATTATGAACGAACAAAATACAATGTTATCGCAAGTCGATTATAAATGTTTGAATTTACCAATACCAGATACAGTATATAAATATTCATTAGAAACTCAAAAGGAAATATTCAAATATTTACAAAATATGGACGCCCATCATACAAAAGCTTATTTGATTGCCGTTTCGCATCTTGGCACATCATTCAACATACAAAAAAGTAATGGATATAAAGAATGGAAACTTAAAAATACTTAAAAATGAAACCTTACTCGTTTAGATTTACCTTTACGTTTTAAATTACGTTTTCTTGTTTTTCTACCGCTGCCTCCTTTCAAATATTCCGTTGGATTCTTTGTAGTTTCCTCAAAATCATTTATAGAATCGTTAACTCTATCCGTTATTTTACTTTTCTCATTTATTGAACTTTTCAAATCCTCTGCTTTTTTGTATTCGTCTTTGAAATTTTCAATACTATCTGTTACTAAATCAGAACTAGTTTCAACTACTTCAGACCCCGCTTCAACAACCGCACTTACACCCTTAGACGTATCATTTATTATTTTACCCATTTCAATAACTGCACCGACATAAGGTACAGCAGCCATCATATCTGTCGCAACTTTTATACCTGTTCCTGCGATACCACCTAAAGCTTTTCCTGTCGCTTCATTCACTTTATCAATAGCCTCATCAATCGGCTTATCCATTGCTTTGAGACTTATTGTGGCTATTTCTGCGGTATTGTTCATAGTCTCAGCTAGTTTTTTTTTAAAATTCGGGTCGTCAAATGTATCATTTACCGAACTCATAATATTTTCTGTTATCTCTTTTGTATCATCCGCGGCTCGCGAAACTGTATCACTTATTAAAGGAGCTTTAAGAACATCATTCATATCACCAATTAATGAGGCCGAGCTGTTATTAACTGAACTACTTATATTAGATGTCACATTGGAAACAGAATTGCTTATAGTTGCCGTAGCATCTGAAAGTGATTTTGTCGCATCATCAATCACCTTCTGGTCTGCTTTTGCCTCCGCAGTATTTATTGGTTTGAAACCAAATAACCTAGCTGTTTTATTTGTTAAATAACTTGTAGCACCTGACGCTAAATCCTCCATTTTATTTCCCATACTATCTATAATACCAGTTCTTTCAGATTTGTCATCAGATTTGTCATCAGATTTGTCATCAGATTTGTCCCCAGATTTACCTCCGCTATATATTCTTTTATTTTTCTTGGTTTTATTAAATCTACCATTAGCCTTTTTTTGATTTCTTGTGTTATATTTTATTGTATCCATAATTATATTATATTATAAGGAGTTATTTATTTTGTTAGTTAAACTTTATATTAGTAAATATTCGTTGTTTATTTCAACCTGCATTTTTTTAAAATCGGAAAAAGATAAGGCCAACTTTTTATCTACCAACTTTTTATCTACTTTTTTCAACATGTTAAAGTTTGATAATTTACCCTCGTATGTGTAACGATTCGCATTTTCCTTTAATAAAATTTTTGTATTTGGACTATTTTCTGTTACAGATTTACTCGGCATACTATTTTTCGGCGGCGCTGCCATATTAACATGTCCTGTTCCTGATTCTTTGTTATAACTTTTAAATTTGGCAAAAACAGTCTTCCTTGCTTGTGCTACTAATTGCCCGTCGCTTTTTCCGTTCTTTAATTCATCTTCCCTCGCTTTTTTTTCTCTCTCTTTCTCCATCTCCTTTTCATCTAATTTAATCTCATAATTTTTTAACTCTTCCTCCATATCGTAATAAATAGGTCTACAATCGAAAAATTTTACGAATTTCCTGCTTACAGTTTCTAAATATCTATATGGGATAGTATTGTCACTATAAAATTGAAAAGAACCACGAACTACATTATACGTCATCAACACATTACCTAATGGTGTTTTTTCTATAACAAAACAATCTTTCAATTTTTCTAGTCGTTTTTCTATAATAAATTGTCTAGCTTGTTCTTTTGCTAAAAGCATAATATCATCATCACCGCCTAATGTGGGTTGGGCAAGGTCCTTGTTTTGCTTACTTGTATCATCTTTAAATTTGTTGAAAAATTCAGTCGTTTTATTCAGTTCTAATTCTTTTTCTTCGACCCCAAAAATAAAATCCTTATTTAATTTCCTTATCTCTTTCAAATATTTATCTTCGTATTTTGCTACAGGCATTAAATTTTCCTCAATCGATAAATCATCGAGTAGTAGTTCCAAATTTTCTAAATTTGCCTGATTTTTCCTTTCATCCTCAATATCATTTAAATTTTTATATAAAATCATTTGATATAAACACCTTGCGAATTTTAAAGCTTCTCTATTAATTACAAACGAGTTTTTAATGTAAAACAAATTTCCATAATAGATAAAAAAAATTAAAAGTGTTGTAGATATAAAATGTGAATTATTGTCGAAAATAGTCATATTATATATTATATATTAAATCCTATATTTATTTTTAAGTGCTTTCACGAATAAGTTTTCTTCTTTCTTCAAATAGTTCGGCTATTTCTACAGATAAATCCGGAAGTTTAATTAGTTCATAGTTTTTCTCTTCGGCATCTGGGTGAAGCCTAACCAAATATAAATCAGTGACTTTTTTGTTATAATTTTTTTCTATTATTGCCTTGTATGTGTTTAGTTGAAGCGCATAATGCCAGAAATTTGAATCGGGAAAATGGCAAACTGCTTGTGATAAAGCAAATTTATTAAATTTATTTATTCGTGTAATATCTTTAGCTCGTTTCCAATCATAAATGGATAATGTGCCATCTGAATTCTCATAAATCATGTCGATAGAACCCGCCAGTTTAAGTTCTTCGTCATAAATCGTCCATTCTGTTCTATACGGTTTCAAATGTGGATAATCTTTTACAAAATTGATAAAGTATTGCCATTCAATCGGCTTATTTACGAGCTGTTCTTTATTATCGGATAAATAAATTTCACACAACTCTTTATTTGTATAATTAAACATGAATCGTTTGTCATTCATAAAACACTCAATTTCAAAATGTAGGTCGGTACCCGCACCAGAAACGGAAGCTCCATTATCGGACCATTGTTTTTTAATTTGGTCTGCTGTTAATCCCCAATATTTGTGACCTTCTTTCCAACTCTTTCCTTTTATCATATTACAAATCACTTTATCCGCGTCAAACTCAGGAAAATGGGAATGGTTCCAGGTTGTAACAGACGTGTACTTGCAGTCCGGGTCACAAGTAATTATATATTTATGACCTTCTTCAAAGAACTGAATATTTTTATCACGCGGATGAACGTTTTTATTTGATAACACATTATATAAAGTTGGCTTCATTATAAGTAATATATGAATTATTTATGAGAATACAATTAGAATCAATTTTATTTATTTGATTAACCCAATAATCTTGTGAGGTTTACCCAGTTCTTCTCCACGTAGCCACACATAGATATGGCGAATACGTATTAATTGTGCCTGTACTAGTTATTGTTACGTTGGTACTAGATGTATTATACGTGCCATTCACATGGTTGTTTGACGTTTGGATTTTGACGTTGTCGCCAGAGTAAGCACCATCATAATCCGTTGTTTCCGTTCTAATAGCGTTCCCTTGTCCACCAGTGGTTATCCAGCCGTGGTAATGACTACTAGAACCTGTAACACTTACGTTAGCAGTAGCAGTTCCTCCAGTGGCTGCTAAATTAAACCCTGTACCACTAGATACTAATGAAATACCAGGACCAATTTGTGTCCATGTACTAGCTGACCAATTTAATATAATATTAGGATTACTTGAACTAGTATAACTCATATAAATTGAGCCTATTGGATAAACGGCGTTTAACATAGAAATTAATAAGTTACTGCCAATGCTAGTAGCATTTAAGGACCCAGACACATCCAAAGCATACCCACTGCTCTTGTTATATGAGCCACCAATTTTCAGATAGTCACCTGGTATATAAACACCTTCATCACCTGTGCCCAAGACTATTTGATTTGAAGCACTGATTACGGCATCAGATCCTATTGCCGATGAATAGCTATATGAACTACCTGATGTTGAATTACCTGTATTATCACCTAAAAAGGTACAATATTGATTGTTTTGAGAGCTATTATAGTTACCCGCCTCCTTACCTACTGCGGTATTGTATAAACCACTTATGTTACTATATAACGCCTTTTGACCTATTGCTGTATTGTAATAACCACCACTATTATCGTATAACGCCTGATAACCTATTGCTGTATTATCATAACCAGTTGTATTTTTGAATAACGCTTCACGACCTACTGCGGTATTATCATAACCAGTTGTATTTGCGTATAACGATTGATACCCGAGTGCTGTATTGCTTGAACCAGTTGTATTAGCAGTTAACGTATTATGACCTAATGCTGTATTCTGACTGCCGCCTAAATTTTGGTTTAACGCGCTATAACCTATTGCAGTATTACTAGCACCTGTATTTTGTTGTAACGCGTTATAACCTACTGCAGTAGTTTGGGAAGTGCCGTTTCCTAATCCGACTGTTAACTCCTGTACTAAAATATTTTTTGTGAAATTCGCATTACCTGTTACATACAAAGCGTAACCAGAAGTTGATGTTGGGGCTGCCGTGTTGACTGACAAACCATCATTTGATATACGAATACCTTTATTAACATTGTAAGGAGCTATTACTAAACCAGCTGAT
>Ga0209358_10002814_pt1 | contig 13061 bp, 24 predicted proteins | sample LauGreFa1BDMLBSN_2_FD_187574 | JGI IMG/M metagenome (GOLD analysis project Ga0209358, IMG submission 187574) | Freshwater lake microbial communities from Lake Michigan, USA - Fa13.BD.MLB.SN (SPAdes) (version 2) | ecosystem: Environmental > Aquatic > Freshwater > Lake | place: Lake Michigan, USA...
CTGCGCTAATTCAAGAGCTCGATACGTACACGCACCCAAAGCCATGGGCCCAGCGCACGCGAAAAACTCCGTGTGGGAGCATGCGCAGGGCTCTCACGTCCTCGTCATCGATTGCCATGTGCTACTCGTGCCAGGAGCGGTAGAGGCGCTCGTAGCTGCTGCCCGCGCCGATGCAGTCGGTCGTGATATGTGGGTCGGGCCATTGCGCAGCGAGGCGGGCAATATCATCGCCACCGAGCTGAGCCCTGAGCTACGCGGTGACTTTTTCGGCACGTGGCTAGTGGATAGTCGCTACCCGGTCAGCGAGACGCGCGAAGTGCATGCACACGGCAGCGCTCTGTCGTTTATGCGCAAGGCCGACTGGCCAAAGTTCTCGCAGCATTTCCGCGGATTTGCAGGCGAAGAGGTTTATATCCACGACAAAGTCCGTCTCCATGGAGGCAAGGTCTTATATCAGCCATGGCTCGGATGGTGCCATCGTTTCCCGCGATTCGGCGCTGTGCCCTACAGCCTGACGCTCAACGACAAGCTGCGCAACTATCTCATCGGTGCCTACGAGATGGGCTGGAATATCAGCCAATTTAGAGAGTATTTTGGCAGGAAGCTACCTCAAGCTCAGCGGCTTGAGGTTGAGCAGCAGGTGCTCGAGATCTACCCGCAAATATTCGACGGCAGGTACGACAATGTGCCAGCCGTCAAAACTCACGACTAGGAGATTAGGTCATGGATGAGGTTAGCCGTTCGTTTGGACCCCATGTCTGGCTGCTCTATGTTGTGCTCTGCGGAGTCAGTGCTGCCGCGTGGTGGCTGGCTCAGAACATCCTTATCCCGGTGCGAGATGATCACCGGGAATTTCTGAAGGAATTGCGCGGCAGCATCAAGGACATCAGCTCGACGCAGCACGATCTTGCCGATACGGCAACTGTCATCTCCGCAAAAATCGATACACTAGGGTGCAGACCTCAACCCCGCAACTCAGGGATACAACAACAATGATGCTAGCAGCGCTGCTCGTACTGGGCCAGCTTGTCGTACCTGCTGAGGTGCGTGGCGAGGTGGCTGAGTTTGTGACGGTGATCGCAACGACTGAGGGCAAGGTCGTCCGATATGTTGCGCTCGATCAGGGATTGCAGGTGTTCCCCTCGAGCTTGTTGGCTAACCAGCGAGCGACCGTGGTAACCAGCGCACGACCCGGCAGGTATCGCCTGCTCGCATATACCAGCGTTGCAGATGTCCCGACTGAGCCAGTCATCACGACCGTGATCATCGGGGGCGCATCACCACCATCTCCACCATCACCGATCGTCGATCCGCTGGCCGATGCCCTCGGCGGTATCTATGGCGGATCGCAGGAGAGAGACAAGGCTGCGACACTGGCGCGCCTGCTGACGCTCTATCGGGCAGCGCCTGCGACCATCAGGTCGCCCACGATCACGACCACCGAGCAGCTCTACTCTGCCATGGTCACGGCTCGCAAAAACGCTGGCATCGCTGACGCTGCTCTGTCGCCCGTGCGTGAGCGCATCGCAGTCGAGTGGACCGCAGTCATGGGCGCAGACGATCGAGCCCTGACGCCTGAGCTACGAGATGCCGCAATCACATTATCCGCCCGCATCGTGTCAGCTCTGGAGACCATCCGATGACGAGTCAATATGTGCCGGGATGGGTAGACGATAAACAGGCAGTCGATGACATCGTCGCAACTTGCGTCGATGCAGACATCAGTAGTACGCCAATCGGCTCGACTCCTATCGAGGATCTGCCCGATCACGTTTATCTCTGGGATCTGGCGCGCAAGGCCACTGGCGCTCTCCTACCTCCACGCAATCAGGGCAAGGTTGGTAGCTGCGTTGCGTTCGGGACTGCCCGCGCCATCGAGTACACCATGTGTTCTGAGATCGTCGCTGGCGAGTCTGAGCAGTACATACCGCTTGCAACTGAGCCAATCTACGGCGGTGCCCGCGTCGAGGTAGGCGGTGGCAGTATTCGCGGTGATGGTGCGATCGGCGCTAACGCTGCGGCTTGGGTGCGAGATTGGGGCGTGCTTGGCCGCGAGGAGTATCTGGGCATCGACCTACGGGAATACTCAGAGTCTCGATGTCGTGAGTATGGCAGTAAAGGCGTGCCTCTCGAGCTGGAGCAGATCGCCAAGATCCACCCGGTGCGAGCCGTCACGAGAGTGCGCAACTGGCTCGACGCCAAGAAAGCCTTGGCCAACGGCTACGGCATTGCGATGTGCTCATCGCAGGGCTTTACGATGACGCGAGACGCCAACGGAGTCGCCATGGCCGCTGGCACGTGGCAGCACTGCATGTGTCTCTGCGGTTACGCAACCATCACTGGCCGCGAGTATGGACGCATCGACAATTCATGGGGCGCATCGTCGCACACTGGGCCAGTAGGACCGGGCAGTCCTGGGCCAGAGGGATTCTATGCCTCGAGTAGCACCATCGAGGCGATGCTGCGCAGTGGCGATTGCTGGATCTTTAGCAACGTCGAGGGATTCCCGCAACGTAAGATCTCATGGATCATATAGGAGGCTGATATGGTCGAGCACATCGAGCGAGTACGACGGCTGGCACGCGGGCAGGAGGGCTGGTCTCAGCTCTGTCTGACCAGCTCAACTACAGTATTGAGTGAGGCGCTGGTCAAGGCGCACACGCTGCAAGCGATCAAAGTAAAGCCGGGCCAAGCTATCCCCGACCCTAAGCTCTTGCGCGTATGGGCTGAGGAGGCATGTGATGCAATCCTCGCCGATCCTGAGTATCCAGACGGGCATGGCTGGCGGATGCTTGCCGAGTTCTGCACTGACCTGATCCGCACTCACGTGCTCGAGGCAGCCAATGTTTAATGCCTTAGCTCGCTGGCTCGATCGTCTGCTCACATCGCCCGGCGTGGCTGATATCTACGGCGGCACTCCTCGATCTCCGAGATGGTCGGCGACCCGGCGCAAGCATCTTGAGCAGCAGCAGAAATGCGAGGCCTGCGACCGTGTCACCTCGCTCGAGGTACACCATGTGATGCCCTATCACTTGCATCCTGAGCTTGAGTTATCGCCCGGCAATCTCATGACGCTGTGCGAGGATTGTCACTTCATTTTTGGCCACTACAGCGACTGGCGCAGCCACAATCCGCTGGTGAGAGTCGATGCCGCGGCATGGCTCGAGAGAGTACGATCACGACCACAGGGGTGAGTTATGCTGCCAAAGATCTCTTGCTTGTGCCCAACGTATGGCAGGCCTCGACAACTCGAGCACGCTATCGAGTCATTTCTCCGGCAGGATTATCAGGGCGAGAAAGAGCTCATAATTCTCAATGACTACGGCGATCAGACGCTGATCTACGATCACCCGCAGGTCAAGATCTACAACGTGGCAGATCAGATCCGCCCGCTCGGGGCGAAGTTCAACGCGACTGCATCGCTCGCCAGCGGCGACCTATTAGCGATCTGGGAAGATGACGATATCTACTTGCCGTGGCGTCTGAGCTACAGCGTCGAACACCTCGACAATAATCGCATCTATCACACAGCTAGTGCATGGTTCGAGGAGGACGCGCACAAGCTCACGCCGTCACGCAATCTGTACCATTGCAACCTGATGATGAGTCGTGAGGTATTTGAGTCAATTGGCAGGTACAGCGAGGTCAGAGATACTGGATCAATAGACGTTCTTTTATTTGATGAGCTACGCAAGCGCTACGGCACCATCACGCAGGAGATCGAGGACAAGGATCGTTTTTACATTTACAGATGGGGCACGTCTGGCGGCTATCACGCCAGCGGCTGGAGCACCAACATCGTAAGCGAGATGGCTGCCAATCATCTGCGGCAGCACAATACGACACGCGGCATCGTCGAGCTGGTGCCACATTGGCCGTACGAGTACACGGAGTATCTCCGATGCGCACGCTAGATCAGGCATTTCTCGATGCGCTCAATCGACCCAGTGACATCTCAGAGCATCTTGAGACAATCCGCTCGCACGCTGCTGGCTACCAGCACGTCACCGAGATGGGTGTTCGCGGTGGCGTCTCCACCTGGGCTCTACTGTCTGCGAGACCGAAACGATTGGTGTGCTACGACATCCTGCCGATCGACATGAGCGAGCATGCCCGCATCGCGGCTGAGGAGCATATCGATTTTGAGTTTCGGCAGATCGATGTAATCGAGGCAGACATCGAGGAGACAGATTGCCTATTGATCGACACGTGGCACACGTACAGCCAGCTCTGCGCAGAGCTACAGCTCCACTCGCCACGTGTAAGAAATCTTGGGCACATTATCCTACATGACACGTACACGTTTGGTTATGTCGATGAGCCTGCGTATCCTCACGCATCGAGCTCAGCGTTGCGATGGGGAAAAATGAGCGCTAAGCGCGGTCTGCGATTAGCGCTCACGGAGTTTATCGATAGCTCGCCCGACTGGCGCATCGTGCTAGATCATCCGCACAATAACGGGCTCACAATCCTGCGCAGATCAGCCTAAGATCTCACGCAGGAGCCAGACGCACCAGTAGAGAGTCCAGCCAAGGGCCGCGGCGAGCAACCCAACGCCGCACCAAGCCAGCGTCTCGTCATATCGTGTCGGTGGTGAGCGCTCATCCATTACTGTTATTCCTAAATACCGCAGCCTTCAATCTGTTATGAAGACTTGCCATTACCCAATAGCCATTATTCGTTTTCCAATCCACTGCATAACCGGAACCGCCATTGAATTGCCAAGGGCCCTGTATCGCAGGCCGTCTGGTGATTCAGTCTTCTTGCGCCAAGGTATATTGGTGTAACCATCTGGAAAGCCTTGCAGTCTTTCGCATTCAACTGGAGTGAGGCGGCGGACGGCTGTTGATGTTGCAACTGCATGGCTATGCGCCTTTGAAATCGTTGGACACGGCTCGCCTTCTTCACCAATGCCAGAACCCATGCGGCCAGTTGTATCGCTTGGCCTTCCTTGCATGGACATACTGTTAAGCGGTATCACTTGCGAGTACGCCGCCGCTATCTGATTAGTGCCCATGTTGATTGACAGTGTTCCGGTGAACTCATGAGTAAAGCGACTTTCGCCACCTATTCTGCGTGCAATGCCCGGCTCAAAGGCTGTGGCAACGTGCTCTTCTTCTGCAATCATGTGTCCACATTCTGCATCTTGCACTTTGCTACTGCGACAAGTGCGCGCTCCAATAGTTCCGGCAACTTCTTTCCCCTTTTCTCGGCTCGGCGCAGGATTCCTTGACACGTTTTCTGACTCAAATAAAACCTTTGCGGCACGGCTTGCGTCTCCAAAGTGTCCGACAACGAACACACGACGACGGCGCTGGGCCACTCCGAACCATTGAGCGTCAAGCACTCGGTAGGCCCACCCATACCCCAGCTTTGCCAGCGACCCGAGGAAGGTTCCAAAATCCCGTCCTCGGTTGCTAGACAATACTCCGGGGACGTTTTCCCAAACGAGCCATCGAGGTTTAAATCGTTCAGCAATCGCCAAATAGGTGAGCATGAGGTTGCCGCGGGGGTCGCTAAGTCCTTGCCTGAGCCCTGCAACGCTGAACGACTGACAGGGGGTTCCTCCGGCCAGAACGTCAATTGAACCAATTCCTCCACTATCCCACTCCTTATATTTTGTCATATCGCCTAGGTTTGGCGTGTCCGGGTAATGGTGCGCCAAAACTGCCGAAGGAAACGGCTCAATCTCAGAATACGCCACCGCCTGCCAGCCTAGTGGGCGCCACGCCACAGTAGCAGCTTCAATTCCTGAGCAGACGCTAAGATATTTCATCGATACCTCACGCACGCATACCAGCCATTGCGCCCCCTACTCACCGCAATCTCGATCGGTGTGCGCTGCCCGTAGTAGCAGCAATTGCGGATCGCCTGCTGCGCACTGGCTGCGGAAAACCCGACGCCCTCATAACGGTAACTGCCGCCACGATGAGCCATGCGCCCCTGCGCCGCACTTGTGCTAGCGCTCTGCTGAGCGCTCTGGCCGATCATCAGTCCTGCAAGTAACGTCAAAATCACGGATCACCCCTCGCACCCAGTCCTGCACCATCAGCTGATCGCCCACGCGGACGACACAATTCTGCCTAATGGCATCTCTCATGCGCTGTATTTCGCGCTCGAGTTTCAATATGCGCTGATGCGCCTCCAGTAACCAATCTGCCTCATTGCTGGTCATATGTAGCCCTCAGCATCTCGAGACATTTGATCGCCTTGTCGATATCCTGCACGCCATTTTTCAGCGTATGACGCCAGACGTATTTGGCCGCATTACCCGCCAGATATGCTCGGTATCCAAGTACACCAAGCCCTGCCAGTTGCGCCCGAGCGCAATCGACATCAGAGCCATCACGCGGATCATAATGAGCCGGGTTGATCGGATCCATATCCCATCCTCCTAAGAACACGCCTCAGGCGTTGTACTGCGTTGCGCCAGTTTCTTGACACTGCTGCCCGCACCTGCCCTAGATCCTTGGCAGCACACGCAAACGACTTATCATTGAGCCATGCCTCGACTGCATAGCGTTCATGTGGCAGACAAAATAGCAGAGCCTTGCCAACATCTCTAGCCACAACCATTGAGTGCTCTTCAGATCCGATGATGTCCTCATATGGCGCAGCTAGATCGTAGTCGCCGATCGTGCCCACTCGCATCGTTTTGCGACGCTCAACCTGCCGCTTGACATGATGCGCGCGCTCACGCCTGACGATCTGGTATACCCACGTCGAAAACGCACCACGGGCAGGATCGTAAGAGTTCATGTGTCCAAGCACCCATGCGATCATCGATTGTGTCCAGTCCTCAGGATCTAGGTCGATTGGCTGGAATCGTCGCGCGGCTGCGTACACTAAACGTAGCTGATCGTCAGTCATAACACTCTCGGCAGTATGGTCGGAGATGCCCAGTGCCATCGTCCTCGCTGCCACCATACTCCTCGACCTTGGAGTGCGCCCACAAGGGCAGAGATTTTTTATTGCGAGTCATTGCCCGGCGACAATTGCAGCAATCCATGATGATCGCATCCTCAGGCAATTGCAGCACACGACCTGATGCGTCCATCGTCGATACTACGACTCCGCTATCCTGCATGCGATCACGCACCTCGAGGTATTGCTGACGAGCCAGCAATAGAGCCTTGGCCTCAGTCGCATCGATGCGCTCGATGCCCCGGCGACCCTCCTGCGGCACAGTACTCGATGGTCGTGTCGCTCGGACAGATACGCGGATCTGATCATCAGGATGTGTCGCCATCGCTAATACCCCATCAGATCAGCAAGATCAGAGCTCAGAGCGTGACGGACCGCAGCTCGATGTTCTTGTAGCGCATGTCGTATCTCCTCAGCTACACGCAGCACCTCGAGCGCCGCTGCTACTTCGTATGGATCACAACTCACGTAGTGCATGATGTCTCCTCCTCAGTATCCTCACCACCGATCGCCCAGGTACTTGACAAATGCTCAGGCCAGAACAGAATCCGTTCTTCTGGCTTAGCTGAGCGATTCAATTGCGTGCTTAGCTCACGCGCAACCTCCTCCGTGAGATTGCTAATCATCGACCACTGCTTGCCACGATGCTCAACCATGACTTGCCATAATGGGCGCATAGATGCAGTCCTGCAAACAAAAAACGGTGACCATGGATGACAGTTCAGCGGCAGCATGCCCGCAGATTGCCTCGCTACAACGAGTAACAAGGCCCATGGTCACCGTTGGCTCAAATAGTCTCCATGCCTTCTGGTATAGCAATCATATCATAAACGTATTGCAGGCAGTGCAGAAAGTCGTACGCTCTCGATCGCTCCCAAAACCTATTGACATTGTCGTACAATGTGTATTTTACAAAGTTGTGATCATAGGTTAGTCTTTTAACGTCAAACCAATACAGAGTGTTATCTTCGATCACTACTTGCTCATCATTAAACTTAATAGCCCATACTCCAAAAGACTTGTGAATCTTCCAACCTTCGTCAGTGTCATCCCGTTCGATCATGTCAACCGGAAAAATAATCGTGCCCGACTTCCGCCTGTTACATGTGACACAAGCCGCAACAAGGTTACAAGGATTGTCGCTGCCGTTACGTGAACGCGGAATTACGTGATCGACTTCAAGGTTTTCCGATCCTGGCCGTGAGCCGCAGTATCGGCATGTAAAGTTGTCTCGATAAAGGATCTTGAACTTATCGCCACACTCAATCCCCATAAAGATCCTCCCGCTCCATCTCCGCGTCACCGTTAGTCTCGCGCCAACAAGAGCGGCAAAGACCATCGGCAATCATGACTCGCTGAGCGCCACACTGAGCGCAAGAGTCCTTGTGGTCAATCCATGGGTCTGTCATCTGTTCCTCCAGATACGCTAAGTGTTCCAAATATTTTTTGAATAGCTACGTCAACAAAAAATCCCAAATCTTGTTGCGTCCCCCCCTTTTCTGCCCAAAGCAATCGTAATGTTTTTACTGTTTGAGCGCTAAGGCGAAGCCTAACTTGCACTTTGTCATTTTCTTTTTTACTTGTTTCTTTTTCCATTTCTTCAAGTAAATCTTTAAATGCAAATATTTGATTCATGTAACTATCCCCCACGATTCAAAATGATTCTTCATGCCAGCTTTATGAAAAGCTTCGCATGTATCATTCTTTCTAAACATCCTTATATTTTTTCTTGATGGATCAAATAAATTTAGGGCATTATAATATTCTGAAACTTGAACAGATCCCCCACGTTTAATAATGCCTCTATTGTGCTGTTTGTTTCTCATATAGGTAAGATGTACATCTGGAATTTCAATGACCTCTGTGGGCTTGCATAGTGCTAAAAAACTTAAGCAAGCATATTCTCTATCATTTGGCTTTAAAATCCATGAAGATACAAATGCCGCTCTTACTGGAACATTTTGGCCGTTTGTCGAAATAGAATTTTTAACTGAAATAGCTGCCTCTAAAGAATCAGCCATATTGAGTGCTGGTAATGGTTGCACAACTGTGGCACCATAACACAAATAGTTAAAGAATTTTACCAGTTGTGCTGATTGTTTTGGTATTCCAGCAGTATCTGATAAAGACCTTCTTGTGCCAGTATCCATGTATCTATAACTTTCATCGCGTTCGTTAAAAGCCACAGCCAAAATACATGGTTTTTTTGAAGCAAAAATGCCAGCTAAACGATGCTGGCCATTTAGCAATCGCCCATCATGAGTAAATGCAATTCCTTGTGAATGAATTCCCCAGTTTCCTGATTGAATAATTTCTTTAAATTGTTTAACTTTTGCAGTTATAAAGGGGCGATTATTCCAATTATTGTTTTCTAAAATAGACTTTGCAAGTTCTGGACTAATTAAAACATAATGCGACGTTCCATATTCTGTAAATCTGCGCAGAGATCGAAGTTGATCGATGTTTGCTAAGGCAGCAATTAACTGCTCGTCTGTAATGCCATTAAGCATGTTCATGATTCGCTCCTCTAACATCCAAACCTGCCGCAAAATCACGGCATCTCACGCCCGAGCCTCGATGCTCGGCTAGTACCCGGCACAGTTGGCACTGTGTGTCTGTACGCGTGAGAGCGATGAGTGACTGGGTACTCACCGCACCCCGGAAGCCTCAGCGCTGAGACGCTGCCAGTCCTCGGGGCATTTCGATGTGCGTGCCGGATCGAGGTGGACCACGTCCGGCATCAGACTCCTCCGTGAGTCTCTGATCCCGTAAGCACAGGATCAGAACGGCATGTCCACTGCCGTGAGCGTCAGCCATGACGCTGTCTCTGGTATATAGCAGTTGATCTCGCTCGGCGAGGTGCCCGAGACCACTAACTGACGGATCGCTGAGACCTGCATCTCCTGCGTCTCTGGATTATTGCCGATCTGCACAAACGCAAAACACGATTGGCGCTTGTAGTCTGCTGCGGTGACGACCGGCACCTTGGCGACTGGAGCAGCCGGTGGCGCAACCGCTGGTCGTCGAGGAGCACTATGCCCGAGCTCATTTGTCGGCGCTGGCGCAGTGCGTGGCCCAGGAGTATACGCTGGAGCCTGAGCTGACGTGACGTTAGCCAATGGGATGTCAGGATCTGCGACCGGGATGGCTCGCATCACTCGTGTGCGTGATCCTGATTTATTGAAATCGACAAAGATCTTGAATGTCTTGCCGATCAGGGCGTCGGCGTCAAACTCCTCGCCAGCAGCAAATGCTCGCCCGAGCATCGAGCGCATTAGCACACCGAGACCGTTCTGGCTCTTGAGCACGCACGGCGTGAACGCTGTGCCGCGCTGCCCTGCCTTTGGCCCTTGCAGCACCTCATACTCCCATGCGAGCGATGAGCCCCAGTCTGGGTGTAACTCGCTAGGAGGCAGTGTCTTCACCTCCTTAAGCCTCGCTGTATATTCGCCAGCGGGCAGATCCTCACGTACATCACTCTGCGCAACCAATTTCATGTCAAACTCCAGCTATCGTGTAACGGTGAATATCACCTCTCGCACCCGTACCCGTCCGACGCAGAACACCTGCATCGACCATCCTCGCTAGGTGGCTCTCAATTGTCTGCCGGGTCTTACCCATGGCAGTAGCGATCTCGTAATGCGACATCGGCTCGCCGACTGACAGCATGTGCGTCATCGCTGTATGGATCCCGCGCGCCTCAGCGTCTCGCAGCGATCCGCATACCGTATATCCCTCATCGCCGAGCTCGATGACTAACTCGACTGGCGTCTGTCTAAATCGACTATTGCTGCGCAGGGTGCGCTGACGGCAATCGACATCGTCTGGATTAGTGCGTGACAACTCAAACGTCACCTCAGGCCATGCCATGAGCGCTGACGACCCGCGAGCGCCAGTACCTTCTGGACCGCCACCTTTTTTGAGATGGTGAATGACTACAATCGCTACGCCAGTCTCCATAAGTCGCCACAATGGCAGCAACGCATCGTCAATCTCGGTGGCGTTGTTCTCATCTCTGAGCGGCATATTGCGCATCAGAGTATCGACTATAAGTAGATCCGCTCGATGGTCGATGCAATCTCTGACCGTAGCAGCAACCCACTCTCGCCACTCGACCATCGTCGGGCGGCTGGTGAACGGTCGCACATACCACGCAACGTGATCGCCGATGCCGATGATGTCGGCGCGTTCTGCAATTGTCGGCCCGTCCTCCTCGGTCAGCACCAGCACTCGAGCTGGCTGAGTCGTGAGCCCTAAAAACTCGCCACCATCCTGTAGAGAGCGCAGCAAGTGCGAGATCAGCGTGGTCTTGCCGACCTTGGGGTGTGCGCTGATCATGGTCGCCGCGCCGCGCCTAATGCAGCCGTACCAAATCCAGTTCATGGCAGGATCCACTCTAGGCAGCTCTGATGTGAGCAGGTATCGTCGCTCACGTCCGTCTGGATGTCGGCGCACTGGATCTGGCGTAGATTGGCTCACGACCGGATCCTCGATAGATGACGTGGCCGTGGCGGGAGGGCTGACCCTGAGCGTAGCGGTGACCTGCTCAGAGCGATAACCATCCCGCCACAGCGCACGGGCGCAGTCGCCATAATCGCCACCATGGCGCATGGCAGTTCTGGCAGCAAATAAAGAGTATGCGCGGCCCGGCTCGAGGTGCGAGGCAGAAGACGTGAACACGTACATCAGCGGCTCGGCCCGGTCGTTACGACAATGCCCGACGGTAGCTGAGATCCCATCTCTCTTGCCGGGTCGTCTCCAGTACTGGCTCTCGCCTCGAGTCGAGACAAGCGTCCATCCCGCCTCGGTCAGCAGCGTGTCCCAACTGCCGCGTGAGTTGTAAACCTGACCGGGTGCATCTGTCTCACTGCCAGCTCCTGGTACTCGTGTCACCGGATCGGCGCGCTGCGCAGGTGGTACGTGAGCGTGCTGGCTCTGTGCGATCGTCAGGATCTGGTGGACATGTGGACCTGACCAGAGCGCTCTAGACTCAGGATCGATGTATCGATCCCATCGATATAGGATCCCGGTAGGGTGTACATGCTCAGGACTACCAGCAGCAACAATGTAGTGCCCCTGCCCACGAGTCTCGATCAGCACATTACCCGCAGCCGTTCTAGCCAGCACAGTGCCGGGCGGAGTTGAATAGTCGAGGTGCATCAAGAGATGACGACCACCCGATGGCGTGATGCTCAGGCTACTTGTCTCGATCATGTCAACTAGCTGCTGATCCGCACCGAGTCGCACAGTATCGAGCAGACGCAGCCATGCGTCCTCGCTCTCGACATCTAGCACCAGCAGCTGGTTGCTCACATGGCCGCAAACGATACCGATTCCGTGACCTGATGATGACGTGTACCACTGCTGGATCGTCTGCTCGTCGGCACGATGCAGCATGTACGGCGCCCATGGTATCGCAGGCTTTTTTGCCCGCGCCACAGGGATGATGCTGTACCCGTCACGCAGCAATAGCTGCGCTGATGCCAATGTCTCAATGGTCATGATGGTGTCGCCTCGTCCGTGAGTGGTCCCTGATATCGCCTGATCCCGATTTCAGGGCTCGCCATAATCCGCAAGCGTGCCGATGATGAGTCGAGCCGTGCCAGCGTCACTACAGCCAGCACGACGACCTCGTCACCTTTTTGGACGGTGAGCACTACGTGCTCCCCCTCTTTTCTCGTCAATGTCAATCCGCGCATCCTTGCGTCTCCGTAATTTGCCTAGTGCAGTCCGTGCCTTTGATTCTTCGATCACACTCGAGACATGTACCTGCCAGAATCCGCGCTCATCACGATCTGCGCGCAACTGGCGAGCGGTAATAAGATAGTTGACCCAGCGCACAGAGCAGCCTAGCGTTTTGGCCGCTGCCGTAGTGGTGATCGTTGCCGCTTGTCGAGCCATGTATCCTCCTCAGGACCTTCGTAGTCTATGTTTCGCCCGGCGTCTCCGCAGTAAGACCTAACTTGTGGTGCGCATGCAAGCGGCTGCACAAGCTTATCGCAAACAAAACACCTGCCATCTTCGATGACTAAGCCATCGCATCCACGTACAGAGCACGATGCTGGTTTCATGCTGTTCATGTCACTTATCTCCTATGTGCACAAAATTGATTGATAAAAAATAAGACGCAGGCAGCG
>Ga0209358_10002815_pt1 | contig 13061 bp, 22 predicted proteins | sample LauGreFa1BDMLBSN_2_FD_187574 | JGI IMG/M metagenome (GOLD analysis project Ga0209358, IMG submission 187574) | Freshwater lake microbial communities from Lake Michigan, USA - Fa13.BD.MLB.SN (SPAdes) (version 2) | ecosystem: Environmental > Aquatic > Freshwater > Lake | place: Lake Michigan, USA...
GAAAATTGCACACTTGAACTCCACGAAATCAAAATGATTTAAGGTCATTGTGCCAAATTGCCCTAACATGAGTACTCACGTATGGTCTATTTCATCGTTAAGTAGCGGGCCTTGAAATTGCGCAATTTATGCTCGCCACACTGCATCATGCTATCATTGTGACTCATGTGTGTTCGACGTGCACATAACCATTGAAGCACGGCTCGTATGCACGCTCGGTAATTTAACACCGCGGACCCATAATGACAGCATCACTATGTGAGTTCGACAGAGTCTCAAGATGATGATAGCATGCAAGATGTTGGATGTGTCTGTCGAACTCAGGATGTTGATTTTTTTTTTGGAAATCAGTTTCATTACCCACTCCACGGGGAGAAGGCCCGCTTTGGCCTTCAAGATGTTGATGTGTCTGTCGAACTTACAAGATGATGATAGTATGTCGATGTGTCTGTACAATTCACAAGATGATGATAGCATGTCGATGTGTCTGTCGAACTCAAGATGTTGATGCGTCTGTTAAACTCACAAGATGATGATAGCACGTCGATGACATCCATGTAGCGAACAAAAAATGGCGCGATGTCGCACCCACGACTTAACGACGGAACTTGCGTACGTGAGTACTCAACAATCAGGCCAATTCGACGCACTTATTTTAAATCATTTTAGTGTCCATTGTAACTTGGACTGATTGTTGAGTACTCACGTATGCAAGTTCCGTCGTTAAGTCGTGGGTGCGACATCGCGCCATTTTTTGTTCGCCATACCGCGACACACACATCGGCATGATATAATCTTCTTGTGACTCTGAAGTTAACCATCGTCTGTCCAAACGGGCGTTTGCAAAACGTGACAATGAGTACGCTCACCTCCCTTTTGTCAATATTTGGCGGACGTACGTCCGTCTTGGACGGATTACGTTTATGACTCCCAAACGAAGATGTTGGAAGGCCGAACGAACCGAACCGTCCGGCGCATCGTTTCGACGCACTTTTCAAGGACGTGAGTACTCGATTTGGGCGACGAATCGTTGGGCCATGTTCCATTGAAAAGTCCGTCGAAAATCCGGATTTCATCTTTTGTTCCTCCTTCCAAAATCTTCGTTTGGGGAGCATACATTTGTTGGACAATCTCCATTTCGAACATTTTATCCCCGCCAAACGAAGATTTGGGAAGGATGAACAAAAGATGAAACCCAGATTTTCGACGCAGTGTCAAGGGCGTGAGTACTCGATTTTGGCTACGAACCATTGAAAAGTATATCGAAAATCCGGATTGCATCTTTTGTTCCTCCTTCCCAAATCTTCGTTTGGGGGAGCATAAATCCTTCCAAAATCTTCGTTTGGGGAGCATACATTTCGACAAATACTTCAACCTGCATATATGGCTTACGCTTTTGTCGAAATGGAGATTGTCCAACTTATTGGGATGAGTGGCACACGCCTGGTTTATTCAGTGTCGATTCACCGTTCGCTCAATGTGGAATTAAACCGTCGGGTAAGACAAATCCCCATTGTCTGAGTTGGTCGGTTGACAAGCTAACTGGCGAGTGAAACAGCATGTGGTGCTCTGGTTGGCTAGTGATGATGGCTCTGCACTCCGGGGTTTCTAAGTCGCATATGGTGTTTGTTTGCGGGTCGAGATACTCGAGCCTATCATCGACGGTTTTTCGGATGAGAAACACATGCCCAATCCCAAAGAACTGGCCTCTAAACCCGGCTAAGACCGCATTCCCTCGCGGTAGATGATGGAGCATCATCCAAAACTCTTCGAGCGGAAGTCGTTTGAAATCGTGATGACGTCCAGTGAGTATGATGAAGATGCTGACGATTTGCACATGTGTGAATCCACTCACACCTGCACTGGAAACTCGCATGATGTTCGCCGTCTGTGCATCCAAAACCCTCAAAAGCTGCAGTGCGTTGATGAAGCAATCCATGTAACTTGCGCTTATCGGTACGATGCTTATGTATTGGGCAATGCTGTCTTGTTCGACGACGAATTGCGTCAGGAGTGTGCATTCTGGTAGGTTGGGCGCCTGTGCCGGGTCGGGAACGGTAGCGACGGGTGGGTGGCTACCGGACGGCGGGGATGTTGGGCGCCGCAATAGCAGCCGCCTCGCGTGGTTCCGCTGATGAAAGGGCGACGTTGCGCGGCGATGCCCTTTCTGGATTCCTTTCCGTGGTGTCATGTTGTCTATGATATATGATTTTTTCTAAATGATTCGTACAGGGCGCGATTCTGACACGCGAACGACGACCCAATCCGTGGCAATCACCGGCCCGCACTGCGAGTGAATCAGTAGTAGTGATGCGGCTCATCCAAACCATCGGCACCACAAGCATCGCGACTCGTGTTAACGAGCGCTGCGTGGGTAAGGCACGTACGAAAACGTAGTCACTGGCGAGCGATTCGGCGCACATCCTCCTCTAGAGGATGTTGAAAATGGTGCCCATGACAGTGCGCTTCTGCTCCGAAGTTAGCAACTGCAGGTTATCGCGCTTGTATTCGTTCTGCTTATTGTAGTAAATGACCTCGTCATTCGAAACAACGATGACGTTGTATGGCAACACGCCACACGCAAGTTCGTAGACCTTGTTGAACAGCCTCTCGTTATCGCGACACGACTGCAAACATGACAAAACGGTGTTGTGTCGTATTTGCATCCTATATTTTAATTTTTTTGCTAATTCGCAGCCGTAAAGCCAGCGATACCGTCGCCTACTCGCCACTCGAGCGCTCACACGAGCCATGCATCCCCAATCCCCAGTCGCGTGTAGCACAGAGTGATAGACCCGCAATCGGGCTCGTCCATATGGAGCATGTAGCACATGGAAGCGTGTCGTTCCAATCGGACATGATGCTAGTGGTCGTATGTCTGTCGTACGTTTGAGCGACCGTTGCGATGGCAAGCCAGCAGGCCTCTACCCAGAGATTTTCGACAACATAGAGCCCAGCAGCCATCATCGTGTGTATCATCGAACGTGATTGACGAACCACGAGCATATCCGCTTTGAATCATGTTGAAAACATTGTGGCGACTCACCGGCGAGACACTCGCGACTCACTCGCGAGAAAGAGTCGTGTGCTTTCACACCTTGGGAAGGCGATGTAGCGAGCCAAATGTCGTGCCCTCGGTTGTTCACTCAGCAAGCGCTGAACGTCTTTGAAATATACCCATTCCGAACGGGAAAAATGCACTGGAAGAGGTTGGTTCCGACAGTGGTTCGGCCTTCTAGAAACTTCGCCGCATCATCACATCATGTCCTCCAATAGTTGTGTGTGGTTCGCCTCCGGCGCGTGCCCTGTACCATGGCCTGTAGCGTGTGTTACCGATAATCACAGTCCGTCCAGAATGTATCCCACTTTGTTGCCCACACAAGATTGGGGAAGAAGGGCCAACCAACATTTCAGAATGCGTTTTCGAAGCACTTTGCAGCGTTCTGCATCCCAAATCTTGTGCTCACACCCTTGCAAAGTGCTTCGAAACTTGAATCGAAAGCGCATTCTGAAATGCGTTTACCGTCCCCAAACGAAGAATTTGGAAGGCCGAACAAACCAAACCACCCGGATAGTCTTTTCGATGCACTTTGCAAGGGCGTGTAAAGTTGAAATTCAAACTATGCAAGATGGGCTTACAAAACACACGCGTGAGATGACAGCGATGCGTTGCTCTCGAGTTTGGGGCGCAAACATATTTGCAAGATGGGCTTACAAAAACACACGCTCCGTAACACGGATGATGCGATGCTCTCCGACGGACGGACGCAATCGTCGTGCGAGCATCAATGACACGGATTCATCATCTTTGTGATTTCGCATGTCATCTTTTGTTCATCCTTCCCAAATCGTCGCTTGGGGGAGCATAAAATGCGCAGATTATGGCCGATACACGGCGTTTTACCATTGGTCGATGCACGGCTGGGGGCAGACGATTTTATGCTCCCCGTTGAGTCCCCCAAAGAAGATTTGGGAAGGCCGAACCAACCTTTCCGAATACGTTTCCCGGGGAAGCACTTTTCAATGATTCGGAGCCCAACATCTAGCACTCACGCCCTTGAAAAGTGCTTCCCCTGGAAACGTATTCGGAAAGGTTGGTTCGGCCTTCCCAAATCTTCTTTGGGATGGGTAGATTTGGAGTATAGAAACGGAAACGATTTGAAAACACGTACAGTAAAATATGGACAAACGCCGAGCTCGTATATCACGAAACTCACCAAGGATGCGAATGGTTGGGCGTGGTGACCAGGCCCAACCACCGAGTGAGCCAGCGTCTGGATTCGGTCGTTTGCTACCACCGAAGCAATACTCGGACGAAATCACCGTGAATATCCTAGGCACGAGCGGTAAGTCATTCAAGCTCCAAGTAGGCAGGGATGAAACGGTCTATGAGGTTATGTATAAAATCTTCTGGTTGGACCGTGCATGGCTCCACCCCCAAAACATTCGACTTGTTTTTAACAGAAAGCAGATGGACCAAGACCGTACGATGGATGAGTGTGGAATAGACCACGAGTCACTTATATTGGAAGGAGGAACAAAAGATGCAATCCGGATTTTCTAAGCACTTTTCAACGTTTCGTAGCCCAAATAGAGTACTAACACCCTTGAAAAGTGCTTAGAAAATCCGGATTGCATCTTTTGTTCCTCCTTCCAAAATCTTCGTTTGGGAGGGATAACTTATTCACATTTCCTGGCGTTATGGAGGTTCTCGACCACCGCTTCCAACAGAACCTTACGCCGTTGCCGTGTGGAAGCCAGGATTGGACGCATTGTCCGACTGGCGTCTCAAAGAGCAAGAGTGGCGTCTCAAAGAGCAAGAGTGGCGTGTCAGAGAACAAGCACTGATGCAAACGATTAGGGACTACTCACAGCGTCTCCAGTCAGGCGCTCGCAAGTAGAGTCCATGTGATAACCATCGATGGTACCCATGTGGGAGTCACTGGGACTCAATTTCTGGGAGACACCATTGCTGAGCAATACCACGCGCGCCCATAGTACAGTAGCGACTGAAAAATTGCGCGATTTCAGACCCTACTTAACGAAGGTCACCCTCATACGTGAGCACTTGAATTTGGGCAAGCTCGTGAGTCCATTTAATGCGCTCCATGCGCTCCAAATTTGTATCCATCATGACCGGCGCCGTGTAACAAACGGATGGGCCGATATCTGATGCGTCGGAAAGTCTATCCCTCCCAAACGAAAATTTTGGAACGATTGACAAAAGAGGAAATCCGGATTTCGAAGAAAGCACTCTTCAAGGGAGTGAGTACTCGATTTGGGCTACGAACCATTGAAAAGTATATCGAAAATCTGGATTTCATCTGTTGTTCCATCTTCCAAACCAACGCGCCCAGGACCACTTGACGACCTACTCGACGCTAGTAAACGGGCGTATCCGATTACACACGAGCCGTATGCCGCGTACCACATTGCCCTCATATATGCCTGCATGTTTTCCAAAGAGGAGGCCGTCTCCATTTTACTAAACGACGCACGCGTAGACCCTACCCATCGCCAATACGCATGTCTACGCGCGGCATGCTCGATCGACAATCCAAAAATCGTCCGGATTCTGTTGGATGACCCAAGGGTGGACCCGTCATTTGACGATTGCATGGTATTGTTTGACACGTGCGAAATTGGTGGAGACAAGGTGATGCCTCTGTTGTTATTACACCCTGCTGTGCGCCGTTCGCTACACACGGACCGGCTCTTGGATCACGCGTTTCGATTTCGTAATGTAACGGCGATGCGTGAGATCATTTTACACGCCAAACTTGTCAAAGCGTCGCCCAAGCAAGTCGCGTGTTTGTAACAACGAGAGTCCCCATTCATCGTCCTTGCATCCAAGGGGATTTCGGCGTCTGACTAGCGGTCGACATGTTGCGGCGCTCGCTGCTGTGCGTGATGTGGATATTACACTCGATAATGCAGCCCCTGGTTACAGCAGATGGATGGTGCGCTTGGTGGCGAGCAAAAGTCGCACTTTCAACCATCGGGTCAAGTGCGCATGAAAACGTAGATAGGAACAATCGATAGCAACAAAAGCAATGATTTGGGCAATTCGATGCACCAAAGTGCCTGTTGGCGAATTTGTTCGCACGATTTTCTACCCAAATCAATGCTTTTATGTTATCGATTGTTCTTATCTGGCAATGGTGCGACGCTCTTTCACACGGCTGGTGCCGAAGTGGTGTGACGCTATTAAGTGTAGCAGGAATCTTGTGATTTCGACAGACACATCGTCGTCTTGTTATTTCGAGAGCGTCCGACATGCGATGGTTTGATCGTAGTACTCGAGTGTGGACATTACGTCCATTACATTTTGTTTGAGAATGTAAATTGGAACAAGTTGAAATAAGGTAGATGCCTCCCGGCGGGCTGAGAAATGTCGTAGCTTGAGGGTCAAAGTGGAGGTTGGTGTGTCGGGGTGTGCCTAGCGCCCCATACTCGCTTCCGCCCCAGGCTCCCTTCCGCCCCATTCTCCCTTCCGCCAGTGGGCGTCCGTGGATGTGTATCGGCAGAAGTCGAGTGCGACGGCGCGGCGCTAGCGAGCTGTTCGGTATCGATGTGTGAATGCGCTGCCCGAATGTGTGGCGGCTCGCAGGCTCATCCGCTGCCGAGTTGCGCGCCCGTGGTTGCGCGGCTTGCAGTGCACGCACGTTCGCATTCGATGGCACCCAACGAACGGTCTCGAGCACAAACTATGGCTAACACACCTTTGGCACGACGTATGCGCGACGAATCCGGCTCGCCCTGCCCCAACCCCGTCATCCAGCATGCGTTCGGACGCCAAACGTCGCCCGCATGGCGATTTCGCTCCGGCAGCCGGCTGGGTCGAAGGACGCATCGGAGCGGCACGCTTCCTGTGCATGACCTGCATTAAATGGGTCGTGGAGCCTGCTGCCGCCATGACATAGCGTATCCGGTGAGTTGGCGGCGAGTACGCACCTGCAGCGGTCTTTGCGGTGGGGGAATGCATCTCGGTTTGAGAGCTCGCGACCTGAAATTTTAATTACTGCGATCCTCCAAAATCGTGTTTACGTCCGATTCAGACGCCTATTTCGCTTCTCCCATCGAACCTGCGACCCGTCCTCTAAGTAGGCCGTGCTACGCCCCGGCCCCGCCGCGCGCCGGTCGAACGGCCCGGCGGTTCGGCGCGCCGCTCACGCCCCGCCTCGCTCGTCGCCCCCTATGCGGCGAGCCGCTCCTACCGCCAACTTTCCGGCGGCGGGTGGCCGGCGTCCCGCCGGTGAGACGCGGTGCGTTGCGTTGGACAGCCTCAGTTTGTTGTCGGGCACAGGGCCGCTTTTTCAGTTTAAACTCGGAACATTTTGCCAAATTGGCCCCCCTGGCGAAATAAAGGGGTAGAAAGCTGAAAGTATACTAAAGTAGTACATTTCTCAGAATAAAACGCTAATCTAAATGAGATGCGACGCCCGGTGTCGAAAGAACGTTGGAACGATTTTCGAGACGCTCGTAGAAAACGGGAACTGCGCGAAGGTCATCCCCGATGCCTCTTGCAGCGTCCAGCAATTCTGTCCAATGTACTCGACATCGGTAGATAGTCGTGATAAACCCATTCAATCGTAGCGTGCTAAGGGGGATGCGAGTGCGTGATGTTATTCTTTGCATCGAACGATAACAACAAAAGCAATTTTATGCTCCCCAAACGAAGATTTTCGACCGTCGAACAAGCCGTTTGGAGAGTATTTTCGAACCACTTTTCATCGAGTAGTAGCCCAAATCCGGTACTCACGCCCTTGAAAAGTGCTTCGAAAAGACGCGACCGATCTTTTGTTCTGTCTTCCAAAATCTTCGTTTGAGGAGCATAAATTTCCATGGCATTTTAATGTGCGTTCATACCATACTCATTGCTTTTGTTGTTATCATTCGACCTTATCTACGTTCTGATTCAACTTCTGAAAGAGCGACTTTTGCTCGCCATAATGAGAATCTTAGGCTCAATGTTTATTTAATTGCTATTGTAAAAATGGAACATGGACTGTTGCTCGACGAAGTGTTTTATCCACTCGAAAAGATCCATCTCCCTTTGTCTAAAGGTGAGAAAGGAGCGCAAATGAGCATGGTGAATCAACTTTACAAGCTGAAACGTGATTACGGACACGTGGATCCGGCCCTGCAAAAACTTAGCATATACACAATCCCGGCTACCGTTAAAGGCGCCACTTACAACAAAACTGACATGTGCCAAAACACAGCAGATGCCAGAGATTTTTTTAGGGTATTTTCGTCAAGCACCGACCGATCGAAGCAATACATTCTGACTCCTCTCAAGACCGGCGATGGAGTAAAACGTGACCCGTGTCAGGACCGATGCTTTCACACCGATCGTAAATTCCACGACTCGTGCCGTGCAAGAGTACACGAGTTGTATGAAGGGTCGGGGATCGGGATAGAACACAAAGCGCCGTCGAGACGGTGCATCGACGATGTCCTTGTGTACGAGTGGCAGTCGCGCTTTGACTCGCTGGGCAACCTACTAGTATGCCCGCCGACTAAACTCCGACCCACGGGAACAATCCTATACGGAAACGCCACTCCAGATGCGAAGATGAACCTTGACTTCACCTGGACACCCGTGTGTCAGCCGAGGGATGACGGAATCGTCGACCCTTTCTGCACAACGGAGCAGACGATTCACCTGAACAGTGTGCATAGCACTTGCGACGGCGAAGATGAAATCACCGACATCAGCCCAGCGCTACGGCACATCTTTGATACCAACTTTAGTTCACAGCATGTAGCATCGGTCTATACCGGCTGGCTCGAAGTCGGGCACATCGACGAGATCATTTCATTCGTAAAGCACCCGGATGGTGAGTTTGGATTTAAAATGCTAATCAACTCCCCTTCATTATTCCTGAGCATGTGGTCGGCCGCATCGGACCGCATTGACTGCCTATTTGATACCACCCTCGAGTCGGGTGGGGATCAGTTGCTGGGGATGAGGTCCGATGCGGACGAAAATTGCCCGCATTCAGGGTTTGCGTTGCCATCAGTCGATGATTGCACGATTCGTCTCGCACAGTTCACGGATGCTGAATTGTCTAATTTGATACGCTTCAATTCCTTTCTCCAGAGCGTTCTGGACACCATAGAGCAAAGTCTTTGCCGTGAATTGGGTCTTCGATCAAGCGATGTGATAAAAATCCCCATTCTTTTCACCGGACCAGATGAGCTTTACGCACCAGCGATTGTCCAACAAGCCGAAGAGTGGGGCATGACGGTTGAAAGCTTTTACAGGGAAGTATTCCGCACACGAATCGGGGGCGTGTATCACCTATCTAGCAACCTCGTCAACTCGGTCATTTCACCCACCTTCATGATATGCGACGACCCACATTCGATACTGCCGATTGATGAGCATCTCAGGGATACTATCATACGTCGCGGTGGTATTGAGGCGATTTACTTTGTCGATACATGGGATAGTATCAAATACCAACATGGTGGCATTCATTGTTTTACAGGAGAGACGCGGGACTTGACACGACCAGTAGATGACGCGTGGCAGCCGTCGCCAGTGTCTGCGTCCACTCAGACGCCACGCCACTATGCGAGGTCGCCCCGTCGCGTCTCGAGGTCACAACGTCACCACCACGTCGTCTGAAAGGTCGGAATCTCGACATATGATCATCTTTTGATCTCGACAGACGAATCGCGATTCGTGATGTTACTCGTAAGAGCGTCGCCTCATCCGTGTTAAAGAGCGTCGCACCGGCCCTCTTACTTTCGAAATCACAAGATGATTATACTGTTTCCAACTGCAACTTTATGCCCCCCAAACGAAGATTTTGGACCGTCGAACAAGCCGTTTGGAGAGTATTTTCGAACAACTTTTCATCGAGTAGTAGCCCAAATCCGGTACTCACGCCCTTGAAAAGGGCTTCGAAAAGACACGACCGATCTTTTGTTCTGTCTTCCAAAATCTTCGTTTGGAGAGCATAAAGTTCCCAGAACCCGAAATCCCCCCCCCCCTCACATTCCCGATTTATCATCCATGCATCCAAACGACGTTTCGTGCCCATCTGAGCATCTTTATCGGGGACTTAGGGTCTGCATGTGATGATATCAAGATCCATCATATGCGACGAGCCATAGCAACATCAGCCTCGGTTGTTCATACGATCAACGTATTGCGACGCTCGTGAAGTAGCGTGGTTGAGTGCGGCCATCTACGTGATACAATTACCCACGATCTGAGACATCTTTAAATTTAGAATATGAGACGACCCGGCCGTGTTTTGGAATGCAAGATGCCATGCTGCTAGGATTGTGCAAAATGTTGCTCGTATTTTCCTTGACCAAAATCCCATGGTCATTGCTATAGACGACTGTTCGGATGCGATGAACTTGCAGCAACTCCACACATCTTGAGCAAGGTCTTGACATTCGCATGTCGGCGTGTGTTTTGTCGAATCTCACGACTACCATGGTCAGATGCGGGTTTATTCGATGCTTTTGTGTCCTTAGGGCCCGTAGTGCATTATGCTCTGCGTGCTTATTCGTCGAATTCGGCATCCAGTTACCAATTGGCTTGTTTCCCTTGAAAAGTTTAGCGAAATGGTGACAGGACGTATCGAACCGACCTGGTCGGTAGAGGGCGGGAATTCCATCGTGTACATGCCTTCCGATGGTCATTAAAGACGACGAGGGCAATCATTTAAATCATAAACAAACATCACTGCTGCACCGGGCCAGTGCGCCCTTGGCGACAACGCCAAGGACATGCTTGAACGCACCATGAGCGGGGTTATCGGAGGTCTCAATGCCAGTCGTCCAGCCAAGTGACTTGGATTCTAATGTCGTCTGTTACGGGCGGTGCCACTCGTTCGCCGATGCGCTCATGCAGCCATTGCAGGGATCGAGTGCAGCGCCTCTTAATCTCCTGAATGGTTGCGTCGAGTTCATCGCACATCTCGACTTCGCTCATGGATGGGTCCAAGTGCTTGACATACGATGCTCTGCTCATGGCGATTTGAATGCCTACGTCTACGTAGTTTTCGAGACTAGGCGCCGTCACCAACGTCGCATCATCAAACCCCGTTGCGTCGTCAAATGAGATGAAAAGCTTAGTCTGAACCACCCGAAATAGCCATTGGCACGTATCTTCATAAGTAATTGCAGGTGAGGTGTCGATTGCACCGCCGACGATGAACCGAAAGCAGGAGCGCGGCGATGCAACCCCGTCATCGAAACTGCACTCATACAAGCGCACTCTTTACGGACCGGCACATGTTCCTCAGGCCAAAGATGCATCGGGTGCAACATACCTGACTCTCGCCCACATGAGCGGTGCATCCGGTGGGGCAAGCGCTCGTGCACGCGCTCACTTGCATGCACTCGCTACAGCGTGCGAGTTCCTTGTGGTACACGGCCGCGTGCAGCTCTAGCGACGAGCACATATGGTCGCTACAAATTTGGAACTGGGACGCGATGACCTCCGGTGATACCTGGTACCGACAGGTAGACATCAGCTGCACGATGCTCGACCTCTGGTGCACGCAGGCCTCCATCATGCCTACGATGGCGTCGAAGATAATCGCCGTGTTCGACGGGTCGTGCGTTGGTCGCGCCATGTACTCGATGATTGACTTGATGTCGCGAATGTTACAGCTGATTCGATGGTCGTACAACCGAAAGCGACCGAGTGCCTTTTGATACGAGTCGGCGATGTAGTCGACGAAGCTAAATGCACACGTGCTGTGCGACCCCGGGCGTATTTGATAGAGTAGCTTCTTTCCATAGTCCGATTGCGTCGTCAGAACGCATACCATGGTCGTCATGCGGTGCATGCACCGCGTAATCTGCTCCAGGATGGCCACGAGCTCGACGTACTCGGCCGTGATCTCATTGAGCATCGCTGTGGGCGTGGCCAACGCACCATTCATCGTCGTGTTGAGGAAGGTGCACAGCTCGCGCGAACGGTACACGCAGCATCGGTCGCCGTTCACGGTAACTGTGAACGCACCGAGCGCCGCGTAAAAGTTCTCCAAGCATTCGAGTTGCGTTCGTTTGATTTTGTCGGACCCGGTTTTCATGATGGGAAGTGCCCGCCCACTGACGTCGATGGGTCGAGAATCGACCCACATGTACATTTATGGTACCATTTATTCTTATCGTCGCGGAACGAGCCTCGTGGACATTGCAATCTCGAAATGGCGGCGTGTCAATCGTCCGAATCGTCGTCATCGTCATCGTCGGATAGGGTCTTGTCGCTTTCGCTTTGGACGTCCTCGCTTCCGAGGTCGCTCGACTCGGACTGGGATGGACTGTATGTCCCATCCGTGCCGTATCCAAAACACTCTTCACAACAAAAGATGACCTTTCCGGTAGACGCGTTGTAAGGTCTAGTGGTGCACTTCATGCCACATTGGTCGCATGTATCCTTGGTGTCCTGGTCCTGGCTACTAACCACCGGCTTCTCAGTGGACTTTGCTTTCGGAGGCATGTGTAAATAGGTGAATGTGTCATTTTAAATCATTTGCACGGGTGGGAGTGTGCGATGTGCACGCACACTGCGTCGGTCAGAGTCTCGGACTCCGACACACGGTCCATCGCCTACAACAGCGACATACGTTCCTTTCCTGAGGCGCTTCATCACTGAGAATGACATCATGACGTTCGCAGACATGGGATGTGGCGATTGTGCAGCGTTTATGGTCGCTACAAATATACCCCCAAACGAAGATTTTGGCATGAAGAACCAACGTCGAAAACGCATTCTGAAACGTTGAGTCTTCCTGCCAAAATCTTCGTTTGGGACGTAAAATGCCATTTAGTTATGATCTTATGCTCCCCAAACGAAGATTGGAAGAATGAACAAAAGATGAAATGCGGATGTTCGAAGCGCTTTTCAATGGTTCGTGGCCGAAGTTAACTTAGTTAAGTAATCTTCGTTTGGGGACATTGTGGCGAGCAAAAAAGTCGCACTTTCGGGCCTCGGTCGAAATGGCATGAAAATCGTAGATAAGAAAACTCGATAACAACAAAAGCAATGATGTGGGTAGGAAAACACCCAAAAAGGTAATTTT
>Ga0209358_10002820_pt1 | contig 13030 bp, 10 predicted proteins | sample LauGreFa1BDMLBSN_2_FD_187574 | JGI IMG/M metagenome (GOLD analysis project Ga0209358, IMG submission 187574) | Freshwater lake microbial communities from Lake Michigan, USA - Fa13.BD.MLB.SN (SPAdes) (version 2) | ecosystem: Environmental > Aquatic > Freshwater > Lake | place: Lake Michigan, USA...
TAATTTTACTTCAACCTTTTTTTATGCAATTTTTGAAAAAAATAACCCCTTTTATTGCCAATCGATATTTTGTCGTGGCCGTTGGTTTTTTTGTGTGGATGCTATTTTTTGATCAAAGAGATTTTTTTCAGCAAAGCCAAAGGACTGGGGAATTAAAAAAAGTAGAAGCTGCTAAAAAATATTACCAAGATGAAATTGAAAAAACAAAGAAGCAGTTAAATAATTTGCAAAACAATCCCGCCTCCGTTGAAAAATATGCACGTGAAAGATATTTATTAAGACGTGAGGGGGAAGAGGTTTATTTGTTTGAAGATACCATGCCTGCACCCACAAAAAAATGACAAAGAAGGAAAGGTATTTACAAGTACTCAATTATTTTCAGCAACAAATGCCGATTGCTGAAACGGAATTAACGTATGAAAGTCCATTTCAATTATTGGTGGCTGTTATTTTATCAGCACAATGCACGGACAAACGCGTTAATGAAACCACACCGTCAATTTTTAAAAAATTTCCTTCACCTGAGACCATGGCATTCGCCGAGTTTGATGACTTATTTCCTTTGGTAAAAAGTATTTCCTATCCAAATAATAAAACGAAGCACTTAATTAGGATGAGCCAGCTTTTACTGGAAAATTTTAATGGTGAAGTGCCCATGACCATTGAGGCATTGGTTACCCTCCCTGGGGTGGGTCGCAAAACGGCCAATGTAATTACAAGTGTCATTGATCAACAACCCAATATGGCTGTGGATACGCATGTATATAGGGTGAGTAGAAGAATCGGCTTGGTACCCATGACGGCAACCACACCGTTGGCTGTAGAAAAAGAATTAATCAAACATATCCCAACGCATCAAGTTCATACCGCACACCATTGGTTGATATTACATGGGAGGTACACTTGTTTGGCAAGAAGTCCAAAGTGTGGGTCGTGCGGCATTCATGCATTTTGTAAAGAGGGCACTAAAAACAAAAAAGCTTTCTTAGAATAACTTTTCTATTTCCGCTACTAATTCATGTTTTGCAATTGGGCTACCCATGATTCTATTAAATCCTTTTGCGTCAATAAAATATTTGTCTCTAATAATTTTAATCAATTGACCATTATTAATTTCAGGAATTAATACGGTCTCGTAATTTTTCAAAATCTCACCTAAATTTTTAGGGAAGGGACGCATATATTTTATATGTGCATGACTCACATCTTTTCCTTTTTCTTGTAATTCTTGAACTGCACTTTTAATAGTACCGTATGTTGATCCCCAACCTACTACCAATACTTTTCCTTTTTCTTTTCCGCTATCTATAGTTTGTAAAGGGATATAATCTGCAATTTTCTCCACTTTAGCCTCTCTTGTTTTTACCATGAACTCATGGTTATCAGAATCATAGCTTACATTACCTGTTTCTGCTTGTTTTTCCAAACCACCAATTCGGTGTTCAAATCCTGGTGTACCAGGTATGGCCCAAGGTCTAGCTAATTTTTCATTTCTTTTATATGGAAGAAATTTTTCTTCCCCTTCATCTAAACTAGTTTTAAAATGTACTTCTATTTTAGGAAGGTCACTAGCATTAGGGTATTTCCATGGCTCAGCACCATTGGCAATATAACCGTCACTTAATAAAATGACTGGTGTCATGTGTTGAAGTGCTATACGAACTGCTTCAAAGGCCATTTCAAAACAATCACTTGGCGTTGAAGCTGCAATTACAGGAATAGGTGCTTCCCCATTTCTTCCATAATAAGCCTGCATCAAATCACTTTGTTCTGTTTTGGTTGGCAAACCTGTTGAAGGCCCACCTCTTTGAATATTTACAATGACTAATGGTATTTCCAACATCATCGCTAATCCAAGGGCTTCAGTTTTTAAAGCCATACCTGGTCCTGAAGTGGTTGTTAAACCAATCGATCCACCATAGCTAGCACCAATAGCCGCAGAAATACCTGCGATTTCATCTTCCGCTTGGAAAGTACGAATACCAAAGTTTTTATACTTACTTAATTCATGTAAAATATCGGTAGCCGGTGTAATTGGGTAAGATCCCAAAAATAAGGGTAGGCCACTTTTTTGTGAACCAGCAATTAAACCCATTGATAAAGCTTGGTTACCCATAATACTACGGTAATGACCAGGCTCCATTTTAGATTTCTCTACCTTGTATCTAGTGGTAAATAATTCTGCGGTTTCCCCATAAAAATAACCCGCTTTTAATACGTCCACGTTACTATTAAAAATGGTTGGTTTTTTACCAAACTTATCTTTTAAAAATTCAATCGTTGTTTCCAAGTTTCTATTGTAAATCCAATAGATCAAACCTAGTACAAACATATTCTTCGCACGGTCTCTTTCTTTATTTCCTAATTCAGTATATTCTTTTAAAGCTTCACGTGTTAATTTGGTAACATCAACTTTCACCAATTCATAACCATCTAAACTGCCATCTTCCAATGGATTCACGCCATCAGTATAAGCGGCTAATCTTAAGTTTTTGGTATCAAAACCTTCCAAGTTTGCAATAATCTTTCCGCCCTTTTTTAATCCCTTTAAATTTACTTTTAAAGCAGCTGCATTCATAGCAACTAAAACATCACAAACATCACCAGGTGTGTATACACGATTTGAACTAAAGTGAATTTGAAAACCACTTACTCCAGGAACGGTTCCTAATGGCGCTCTAATTTCTGCAGGGAAGTCAGGAAAAGTTGCTAAGTCAATACCTAATAGTGCGGTATTATTAGTGAATTGCTGACCTGTTAATTGCATACCGTCACCACTATCACCAGCAAACTTTATTACCACATCCTGTAAAACCACTTCATTTTGCATATAATCTTAAATTTGAGCACGAAGGTACAAATCGTCGGCTTAAAATGGCTATTTTTTGACATTTTATTCTGCTTTTCTGAACTAAGTTTGCGCCTTGAATCACCCCCTTTATGCCCTTTGCCCTGGTTTTTTATTACTTCATCGCTTTTTTAGTAAATATTAGCCCTTTTTTGATCTGAAATTAAAGGGAGCGCCCCTTATACACGGAAAAATAAAGAGTGTTGGATAATGGGGCGTACTCAAAGGGAATTAGCAAATTTTGCTTTTTTAAAAGTTGGGCCATTTGCAAGTGTAGTAACTTTAGCTAGGCGAAGTAGTTTAGCTATTTAATTAAAACTATTGTGTATTTTTGAATCATTAATAAAATCAATTAATTATGGCAATGTTTAAATCTAGTAATCCAACACTCACTGCAAAAATTTTTGATAAAAGTTTGCATGAAAATGCGAGTGCATTTGGCGTCATGAGTATTCGTGGCACGATGAATAAATTTGGATTTTTATTATTGATGGTGATGGCTTCGGCAATGTATGTTTGGAATATTTATTCTGAAGGTAATGTGTCAACGGCAACCACTTTAATGTTAGCGGGAGCTATTGGTGGCTTTGTTTTAGCAATTGTGATGATGTTTAAACCTACTTGGGCTGGTTATATTGCACCTGCTTATGGAATTTTAGAAGGGTTGTTTATTGGCGGTATCAGTGCATTTTTTAATGCCATGTTTCAAAAATCATATCCAAATATTGTATTGCATGCCGTGGGCTTAACCTTGGGTGTTGCATTAGCGATGTTTTTATTATACAATTTTAGAGTGATCAGTGTGACCAATCGTTTACGTTCCATTATTATGTCAGCGACCTTGGGTATCGGTTTGTTTTATTTAATTGTTTGGATATTGGGCATGTTTGGCGTAGATATGGGCTTCGCGTTTGATAGCTCTCCATTAAGTATTGGCATAAGTTTATTTATTGTGGGAATTGCTGCATTAAACTTGCTTTTGGATTTTGACTCTATTGAAAAAGCGGCCGAAATGGGTGCCCCAAAGTATATGGAGTGGTATAGCGCTTTTGGTTTGTTAGTTACTTTAGTATGGTTATACCTTGAAATCTTGAGATTATTGAGCAAATTAAATTCGAAAGATTAATCGCAACCTGCTTTTATAATATTTACAGTCCCGGGTAGAACACTCGGGACTGTTTTTTTATAGCTACCTACTTTATTTGAAAGCAGTAATACAGATGCGTTGACTTATCCAATGAATTCATTTTTTAGCTGTTATTAAAAATGGTAAATTTGAATCACAACCCAGTATTCCATGAATTTTAAGTGCGGAAAATTAGATAATGACCAGCTGATTCATTTTTATCGCTCTTTGCTTTTGCCAAGAATGATAGAAGATAAAATGCTTGTGTTGTTAAGGCAAGGAAAAATTGGTAAATGGTTTAGTGGCATTGGGCAGGAAGCGATTTCAGTTGGTGCCACTTTGGCCATGGAAAAAAATGAATGGATCCTGCCTTTACATCGAAACTTAGGGGTGTTCACTTCTCGAAATATGCCATTGGCCAATTTATTTAATCAATGGCAGGGAAATGCGTCAGGTTATTCTAAGGCAAGGGAACGCAGTTTTCATTTTGGTAGTAAGGCACATTATATATGTGGGATGATTTCACACTTGGGTCCGCAATTGGCCATTGCTGATGGTATTGCGTTGGCGTATCAACAAAGAGGTCAATTAAAAGCTACACTTGTATTTTCTGGTGAAGGAGGAACGAGTGAAGGCGATTTTCATGAAGCATTAAATGTAGCAGCTGTTTGGGGACTTCCTGTAATTTTTCTAATAGAAAATAATGGTTATGGATTAAGCACACCCACCAATGAACAATACCATTGTGAGTATTTAGTAGATCGCGCTAAAGGTTATGGCATGGAAGGTGAGCGTATTGATGGAAATAATATTTTAGAAGTTTATCAAACGATACAGCGTGCTAGGGAGTATTGTATCAATACGCAAAGGCCTTTTTTGATTGAGTGTACTACTTTCAGAATGCGCGGACACGAGGAAGCGAGTGGTGTGAAATATGTTCCAAAAAATTTAATGGAACAATGGTCTCGCAAAGATCCTATTAAAAATTACGAACAATTCTTGGTGCAAGAAAAAGTACTCACCGAAATGCAGGTGGCAACCATACGCAATGAAATTAAAGATCATATTGATGCGGAATTAAACGATGCAATGCAACCCCAATCCTTTGATATTTCTATTGATCAGGAATTGGCAGATGTGTTTGCTGCTGATGAAGGAGTCGCCATTACGCCCTATGAAAAATTGAATAATCCAATTTTAAATTCAAAGCGATTTATTGAGGCAATATCGGAGGCGTTAAAACAAGCGATGGTATTATATCCTGAATTAATTTTAATGGGACAGGATATTGCAGAATATGGCGGCGCTTTTAAAGTAACCGAAGGATTTGTTTTACAGTTTGGAAAACAACGCGTTCGAAATACACCCATATGTGAGAGTGCTATAGTAGGTGCCGCACTTGGTTTAAGTTTGGAAGGAATAAAGTCGGTGGTTGAAATGCAGTTTGCCGATTTTGTTTCTGTTGGATTTAATCAAATCGTAAATAATTTAGCTAAATTAAATTATAGGTGGGGACAAAATGCAGATGTGGTAATTCGAATGCCAACGGGAGCGGGTGTTGGCGCAGGTCCATTTCATTCGCAATCCAATGAGGCATGGTTTACCCATGTGCCAGGATTGAAAGTTGTATATCCTTCCAATCCAGTGGATGCAAAAGGCTTATTGATGGCTGCTATCGCAGATCCAAATCCAGTTTTATTTTTTGAACACAAAGCGTTGTATCGAAGCATAAGTGCTGAGGTGCCAGATGAATACTATCAAATTCCAATGGGGAAAGCAAAGTTGGTTACGGAAGGTGATGATGCTTGTATCATTACTTATGGGATGGGTGTTATTTGGGCGCAGCAATACCAAGAAAATCATCCAGCAGTCGCTATCAGCATATTAGATTTACGCAGTTTAGCTCCTTTGGATCATGAAGCGATTGGTGAAGTTGTTAAAGCAACAGGTAAGGTTTGTGTTTTACATGAAGATAATTTAACTGGAGGTATCGGCGGTGAAATCAGTGCCTGGATTTCAGAACATTATTTTGCATATTTGGATGCACCCATTATGCGTTGCGCCTCATTGGACACACCGATTCCTTTTAATTTAGCATTAGAAAAACAATACCTAGCCAATAGTAGACTAGAAGAAACGATGCAGCGATTACTTAGTTATTAATTATTGCGGATTATTTAAACGGTAGACTCTTAGGAAATTCCCACCCAATACCTTGCTAATATCCTTATTGGAATAACCTCTAGCGATTAAGGCTTGTGTAAACACAGGATAGTCCACCACTGTTTTTAATTCCTTGGGTGCTGAATTGATGCCATCAAAATCGGAGCCTAATCCAACATGATCAACACCAACTAATTTTACAATATGATCAAAGTGTTGCATGAGTTGTTCTAGGTCTGGTTTGATATTGCCACTTTCACTTGGGTATTTGTCTGATACCATCGTGAATGCATATTCGCGTTGAATTCCTGTCGCTAATAAAGAGTCAATCTCATTCGCATGATTTTTTCGGAATGCCGCATCTTTTTTTGAAAAATTACTATCCACAAAACCAGAGAAAAAATTTAAATGTATCACACCGCCATTTTTTCCTATCGCAATGATTTGCTCATCTTTCAAATTTCTTGAAACAGGACAAATACTATACGCATTACTATGTGAAGCAATGACGGGTTTATTAGTTGTATTAATGGCGTCCCAAAAAGTGGTTTCCCCCACATGTGATACATCCACTATGATGCCCAGTTGATTCATGCGATGTATAATTTCTTTTCCAAATGCATTTAGCCCTTTTTTACGGGGGAAGTTTGGATTTTTTTCATCTGCGTGTGAGCTTGCCCAGCTCGGTGAATTATTCCAAGTCAATGTCATGTATCTAACACCACGTGCATAAAAAGTATCCAACCTATTAATATCTTCTTCAATCATATGACCACCTTCAACGCCATACTGTGCAATAAATTTATTTTTCTTCAATGCGTTTTGAATTTCTTTCCAAGTTTTTGCTACCACCATTTTGTCTCGATTACGCGCTGCAACTGCATCAATAGTATCCATTTCGCGCATCGCCCAAGCATAGGGATTTACTTTTTCACCATCACACCAAATAGAGAATAATTGATAATCAACCCCGCCTTGCTTAAAACGGGCCAAATCGGAATGATTTATTCCCTTCAAATCCTGGTCTAGGCTTACTTTTTTCTCGATACAAGCAGTAACACAGTCATTATGGGCGTCAACAAGTACTGATTTGAAATGGATTGCCTGCGCGCTTGCACTAGCTGAAACGAGGAGTAAAAGGGCGGCTAAATATTTCATACAATAGGATTGTTTTAATTGACAACTAAAATAACTATTTTTGCGCACAGAAAAACGACTATGTTAGATAAATTAGAAGCCATACAAGCTAGGTTTGAACAAGTGGGCGTGGCTTTGACCAACCCTGAGATCATTAATAACCAATCAGAGTTTGGTAAAATGAGCAAAGAGTACCGCGCTTTGGAAAAAATCATGCAACCTTTTGAACGTTATAAAAGAGTTTTAGCGGATCATCAATTTGCCAAAGAGAGCTTAAATGGAGATGATCCTGAGATGCGTGAGCTAGGTAAGCTTGAATTGCCAGCATTAGAAGATGAAAAAATTCAATTAGAAAAGGACTTAACTAAATTATTGATACCTAAGGATCCGCAGGATGATAAAAATGCAATTATAGAATTAAGAGCGGGAACTGGTGGAGACGAAGCAAGTTTATTCGTAGGTGATTTATTAACCATGTATACCAGGTATTGTCAAAAGAAAGGATGGAAAGTAGCCATTGCAAGTGAGAGTGAAGGAACAGTGGGCGGTTATAAGGAAGTAATATTAGAAGTAGCAGGTGAAGATGTATACGGCACCATGAAATTTGAAAGTGGCGTACACCGTGTACAACGCGTTCCAAGTACAGAGACCCAAGGAAGGGTGCATACTTCTGCAGCTACTGTTGCAGTGATGCCGGAAGCGGAAGAGGTTGATTTTGTATTGAATCCTGCAGATGTTAAAATGGAAACCTCTCGAAGTGGTGGTGCTGGTGGACAAAACGTAAATAAAGTAGAGACCAAGGTAATGTTAACGCATATTCCAACGGGCACGGTGATCATTTGTCAAACAGAAAGATCTCAATTAGGCAATAGAGAAAAAGCCATGGGCATGATGCGTACCAAATTATTTGAAGAGCAAGTGCGCAAGCAAGAAGATGAAATTTCTCGTCATCGTAAAACATTGGTAAGCACCGGTGATCGTAGTGCAAAAATTAGAACTTATAATTGGCCACAAGGAAGGGTGACAGACCATCGCGTAGGGGTCACTTCTTATAATTTAGATGCAGTGATTAATGGAGAGATTGAAGAATTTATTGAAGCGCTTCAAGTTGCAGAGAATGCAGAAAAAATGTTGGTGCAAAGTTAATTTTTATTAATTTTTTGCAGCAATACTTTTTTCCCAATCCCAAGCCGTGCGCATCATATCCTCTAAGGAGTATTTAATTTCCCAACCTAATTTTTTAACCGCATAATCGTTGTTGGCATAAATGGCAACAATATCTCCTGCGCGTCTTGGTCCTATTTGATAATTTAGTGCAAGTCCAGATACTTTTTCAAATGCTTTGATGGCTTCAAGAACAGTGATTCCATTGCCTGTACCCAAATTAAAAATTTCGCAACTTTTAGGTTGGTTGTTTTTTATTGAATATTGTAATGCGAGTGTATGTGCGCGTGCAATATCACAAACATGAATATAGTCACGAATACAACTACCATCACGCGTATCATAGTCGTCACCGTAAACTTGCATCGTAGCTAATTTCCCGATTGCTGTTTGTGTTATGGCAGGCACTAAATTTTGAGGACGACCAATAGGTAATTCTCCAATTGCAGTGGACGGATGTGCGCCTACTGGATTAAAATAGCGCAATAAAATAGTGGAAAGGGGTGCAACAAATGCAGTATCCTTAATAATGCTTTCGCCCATTTGTTTAGTAGCACCATAAGGAGATGCTGCTGGTTGTAATGGGGTTAGTTCCGTAACAGGGATGGTATCAGGATTGCCATATACTGTACAAGAGGAAGAAAAAATAAAATGCATTGCATTGTGCTTTACGGCTAATTTTAATAAGTTCACTAAGGAGAAAATGTTATTCTCGTAATAGGCCAAAGGCATTTCTACTGATTCACCTACTGCTTTGTAAGCAGCGAAATGTATGACGCCTGTTATATTTGGATTTTCTGTAAAGATGGATTCTGCTGCTTGTGCATTGGTTAAGTCGATATTGTAATTTTTTACTTTTTTACCAGTAATTTTTTCAATACCTGCCAATGAATTTTCGGATGACCTTGATAAATTATCAACTGAAATTACATTAAATCCATTTTCAATTAAATCTACAATGGTGTGTGCGCCAATATAACCACAACCACCTGTCACCAAAATTGTTTGCATGTTGGAAATTTATTTTACAAAGTAACGGAAAAATATCCTTAAGACATCGTGTTGGGTAATGTAAAACCAACCGTTGTACCCACATTTACGGTACTTCTGATATGCATGGTTTCTTGATGTGCTTCTAATATGTGTTTGCAGATGGCAAGTCCAAGGCCAGTGCCACCAATATCTCTGCTTCTTGCATCGTCGGTTCGATAAAAACGCTCCGATAATCTTGGAATATGTTCTTCCGCAATACCAATGCCATCATCACTTATTTCAATCAATACTTTGCCGTCTTCTAACTTGTATACGCTAGCGATGATTTGACCATCTATTTTTCCATACTTTGCTGCATTTGAAAATATATTTACTAAAACTTGGTAAATTTTATTTTTATCGGCAAACACAGTAGTGGGTGATTCGCTTCCTTTTTTAAAATGAAATTGAATATTTTTTTTAAGTCCCTTGACGCTTAAATTTTGCGCTACTTCATTGATTAAATCCTGAATGATAAAGGAATGTTTCAAGATAGGATCTTTGCTTATCTCTAAATTAGTTATCGTGTCAACATCGTTTAATAACTGTACCAATCGCAACACATTGGCTTGTGCTTGACGAATAAATTTTTCTTTTTGTGCAGCATTATCAATGTCGCCGTCACTTAATAATTCAAGGTAACCTTGTATGGCAAAAATGGGTGTTTTAATTTCGTGGGATAAATTCTGTAAAAATTCTTTTCTAAATTCCTCGTTAGATTGAAGTGTTGCAATTTCATTTACTTTTTGAGCGGCCCATGCTTCTACATCTTCTCTAACCTCATCCATTCCCTTTTTAGGTAGTATATATTTTTGATAGGCCTCTTCACGTTTGGTTGCTTTTGTTTGTGCAATTAATTTGTAAATCAATTTTATCTTTCGGTAAACAAAAAAATCTAAAATTTGATGAACTAATAAGTAAGCAAAAATAAAGCTGATAAAAAAGTAAGCCACCCAGTAACGCCAATCATGTATTAATAAAAAAACACTGGTCGCAATAATCACTGATAGTATTAGTGCAGTAAGCGCAGCTAATTGTTTTGGCGATAAATTTTTTTGTTTAAACATGCACCTGTGCCTTTTTATCGGCGAATACAAAGGTATCTATTTTGTTACTAATAATCGAATTTGTAACCCACCCCTTTCACAGTGGTAATGCAATCAATACCTAGTTTCGCTCTTATCTTACGAATATGAACATCAATAGTTCGATCACCTACGATAACATCATTGCCCCAAACTTGGGAAAGAATTTCGTTTCTTAAAAATACGCGTCCTTTTTGTGCGGCCAATAAATAGAGTAGTTCAAATTCTTTTTTAGCTAAGATATATTGCACACCATTGAGGGACGTTCTGTATTGTACAGGATCAATCGTTAAGCCATTGGCAGTAACAATTTTTGAATCGCCAGCGGCCGGTTGAATTCTTCGGAAAAGTGCAGTAATTCGGCTAATTAAAACTTTTGGACTAATGGGTTTGGTAACAAAATCATCCCCGCCTAATTCAAGTCCTTTAATATGTGAAGCCTCATCATTCAGCGCCGTTAATAAAACGATTAAAGTTTTATCAAACTGTGAATTGCTTCGTAAGTATTCGCAAACTTCAAATCCAGTTCGCTTTGGCATCATCACATCTAAAATAATACAATCTGGTTCAAACTGTTTTGCTTTTTCAATGGCCTCGCTTCCGTCTCTTGCTGTTGCAATATCAAACCCGGCCTTCATTAAATGAAAACTTATAATTTCGATGATGTCGGGTTCGTCATCAGCAATCAATATTTTTATAGGAGCGTCTGCCATAGGTGTTACAAAAGTAATTAAATAGCACAACCTTCCTTTTGCTTCTTATTATCAAATTGTTAACTAAATAACTCAAACCCTTAATCCTTAAGTAAGTACTTAATATAAGCGTTGTGTAATTTTTCTCTACCCCAAGTAGTGGCTGGCCCATGACCCGAATAAATAGTGAGGCTATCGGGCAAGGGGAAAATTTGTTCTTGGATACTTTTAACGAGGTCAGATGGGTTGCTTCCAGGTAAATCGGTACGGCCTACCCCATCCATGAAAATTAAATCCCCACCAATGATAAAATCCTGACTTTCATTATAAAAACAAACACTACCAGGGGAGTGACCTGGGGTAAGTAACACCTTGAAGCTGTCTTTACCAAATGAAATAATTTCATCTTGTTGTATATACTTTACTGCGCCAGTATAAGGTTCAGTAGCGACCCCCCATTTAGCGGCTGCTTCAGGCAAACGATCTAAAACAATTTGTTCATTGGGATGAAAATGCGCAGCCAATTGGTAGGTGGTACTAATTAAATTATTTCCGAATACATGGTCTAAGTGACAATGTGTATTTAATAATAATGTGGGTGTTAATTGTTGTGTGCTAATAAAGTCAGTCAACATTTTTTGTTCCATGCGTGTGTAACAACCTGGATCAATAATAATGGCTTCTTTATGCTCATTATAAAGTATATAAGTATTCTCTTGAAAAGCATTAAAACAAAATTCCTGAATCGTTAACATGTATATTATTTATTAGCACTTAAATGACCGCAAATATTTTTTACAATGCTCGGGCCTTCGTAAATAAATCCTGTCCAAATTTGGACCAATGATGCGCCTGCATCTATTTTTTCTTTTGCATCTGCACCTGTGAAAATACCGCCACTGGCAATGATTGGGATTCGACCATTCAATCCTTTGTGTAAGTAGGTAAGCACGTCCGTTGACTTTGCTAGTAAAGGTTTTCCGCTGAGTCCGCCTGCGCCAAATGTTTCTGCAGTGTTAAAATTGGTTGTATTTAAAAGGGTACGATCAATGGTCGTATTACTTGAAACTAATCCATCAATTTTCACTTCCTGTACCAATGATATAATATCATCCAATGCACTGGTTTCTAAATCAGGTGCAATTTTTAGCAAAACGGGTTTGTTATTTTTATTCAAATTTTGCAATTCTGAAAAAATCTTTCTTAATGATTCTTTTTCTTGTAGCGCCCTTAATCCTGGTGTGTTAGGTGAACTTACATTCACCACAAAATAATCTACGACTTCTTCCAAGCCTTTAAAATTGATGCAATAATCTTTCCAGGCATCTTCATTTTCAGTCACTTTATTTTTTCCAATATTACCACCAATAATTAATTGGCTGTTTGTTTTTTGTTTTCGTTTTTTTAACCTTGTAGCAATGGTTTCCACGCCTTCGTTATTAAATCCCATGCGATTGATTAATGCTTGTTCACTTGGCAGTCGTAACATTCTAGGTTTTGGATTACCTAATTGTCCTTTGGGTGTCACCGTGCCAATTTCAACAAAGCCAAATCCTAGTAATTCTAAAATATCCAAATGCTCGGCATTTTTATCGAATCCGGCCCCCAGTCCCACTGGATTGGGAAAGTGCAAGCCAAAATGTGTACTGGTTAAATCCTGGTTTTTATATTGAAATTGTCGCGCGATTAGTTCGTTCATCAATGAAGGGATACCTGTAGCCATATGTAAAGCCTTCATGGAAAAGGTATGCGCAGTTTCAGGAGGCAACAAAAACAGTAGGTT
>Ga0209358_10002822_pt1 | contig 13028 bp, 10 predicted proteins | sample LauGreFa1BDMLBSN_2_FD_187574 | JGI IMG/M metagenome (GOLD analysis project Ga0209358, IMG submission 187574) | Freshwater lake microbial communities from Lake Michigan, USA - Fa13.BD.MLB.SN (SPAdes) (version 2) | ecosystem: Environmental > Aquatic > Freshwater > Lake | place: Lake Michigan, USA...
TTCATGCTCCACAATACCCATCAACATATTAAATCCTTTGCGCATATCACAAGGTTTTTGATACACATAAACCTCCGTGTTTGCTCCCCACCACATTACTCGAAAATTGTAATACGTAAACCCGAACTAAAATTAAACTCTACCTGTTTTTTACCCTTTAGCTCCTTTATTGAGTTTTCTTCCCAAGCAAATGTTTCTAACTTTGTAAAGCTAACAGGATCCATCTTTTTGAAATTGGTCGAAGTAAAATTTTCCTCCTCCATATACCGTTTTTCCAGTAATAATAACGTTGCCTCACCAAACCGTGCAACTTAATAAACTCCTCCTTTTGTCCCTTGTAAGTCAAGCACTCCTTTACTAATTTAAACATGCGCACCTTGTTTTCCTTTGCCGATAATTTTTTCATAATAAATTTTTTTAGCAAAATTCCACCAATTTAATTACCTAAGAAAGATGTACTTCGTCGGGGGGATACTTTTTAGTTCAAAAAAATGAGAGATATTTTTTAAAATCTCTCACTACCTAAACTGCAAGAATGACCTTATGAAAAAAACTATTTTAGAACAGTTATTGTACCTTTATATTCTTCAAATTTCAAATATGAATTTTTATCACCTTTTAATCGGATTAGATAAACATAAACGTCATTTTGAACTTTGTTATTTTTATAAAATCCATCCCAACCAACATTTATATCATTGGTTTGAAATATAATATCACCCCATCTATTGTAAATGTACATCTCGTATTCATTAACATTTTCTATATGAGGTTTAAAAATATCATTTAATCCATCATCATTTGGAGAAAATGAGTTCGGGATTAAAATTTTTATTTCACATTGATTAATAATATTTACAGTTTGATCAATCGAGCAATTTTCATAATTAAATGAAGTAATTAAATATTCACCTTCTTGTGTAATTGGGATTATATTTTCTGTTAATATTGATCTATTATCGTTATTTAAATAGTAGTATTTAGCTTTTGTTGGAATATTCAAATAAAGTGTATCGTTGTTATCAAAACAAAAATATTCATCACGCATAACTATTTTTTCTGGAGAAAAGTTAAAATTTACTTTAATTGAATCTGCAATTGAACAAGATATTTTAGGTGTTTCATTAATTAAATTAAAATATTCAATTTTTGTATTTTTAACTAGCATTCTATTTTGTGTAGAACCATTTTCCCATTTAATTTTATAATTATTCAGATTTAATTTTATTTCATAATTATCTTCATCACAAATATTTATTTCTCTTTCAATATCTAAACTCGGTAAATCTACTATATTGATAAAAGTGTTTTTTGTAACTGAACATCCTTTTTTTGAAACACCTTTCACAAAATGAATGCCCGATACATCTGTTGTAAACGTTGCCGAAGCTAAGGTGTCATTCCATAGTATTTTCTCAATATTTTTATGTTGGTCTGTTTTTAAAATTGCTATGTCATTTTTACAAATGTTGTATTCATTTTGTATCGAAAAATCTAACTCCTCAATACTTATACTTAATTCATCATTCCCAACGCAACCATTATTATCTGTTACCTTAACACTATATTCTCCTACTTTATTTACTTCTATGGTTTTAACACTTGATCCATTACTCCATAAATAATCAATATATTCATCTCCCGCATTCAATGTAATTGTTTGTTCTTTACAAATAATGGTATCATTACCTAAATCTATTACAGGTAGGTTATTTACAGTTAAATTTATCTCGTCACTTCCTACACAACCCTTGTTATCTGTTACGGTTAAAGTGTAGTTACCAGACTGGTTGGTCGTTAAGGTACTTAATGTACTGTTATCATTCCATAAATAACTTGCATATGTTCCAGATACTCCCAAAGTGATGTTCTTATCTGCACATATCGCGGTGTCATTACCTAAATCTATTACGGGTAGGGAGTTTACAGTTAATTTTATCTCGTCACTTCCTACACAACCCTTATTATCTGTTACGGTTAAAGTGTAGTTGCCAGATTGGTTAGTCGTTAAGGTACTTAATGTACTGTTATCATTCCATAAATAACTTGCATATGTTCCAGATACTCCCAAAGTGATGTTCTTATCTGCACATATCGCGGTGTCATTACCTAAATCTATTACGGGTAGGGAGTTTACAGTTAATTTTATCTCGTCACTTCCTACACAACCTTTATTATCTGTTACGGTTAAAGTGTAGTTGCCAGATTGGTAGGTCGTTAAGGTACTTAATGTACTGTTATCATTCCATAAATAACTTGCATATATTCCAGATACTCCAAAAGTGATGTTCTTATCTGCACATATCGCGGTGTCATTACCTAAATCTATTACGGGTAGGGAGTTTACAGTTAATTTTATCTCGTCACTACCCACACAACCTTTATTATCTGTTACGGTTAAAGTGTAGTTGCCAGACTGGTTGGTCGTTAAGGTACTTAATGTACTGTTATCATTCCATAAATAACTTGCATATGTTCCAGATACTCCAAAAGTGATGTTCTTATCTGCACATATCGCGGTGTCATTGCCTAAATTTATTACGGGCAGAGTATTTATACTTAAATTTATATCGTCACTTCCTACACAACCTTTATTATCTGTTACTGTTAAAGTGTAGTTGCCAGATTGGTAGGTCGTTAAGGTACTTAATGTACTGTTATCATTCCATAAATAACTTGCATATGTTCCAGATACTCCAAAAGTGATGTTCTTATCTACACATATCGCGGTGTCATTACCTAAATCTATTACGGGTAGGGAGTTTACAGTTAATTTTATCTCGTCACTACCCATACAACCCTTGTTATCTGTTACGGTTAAAGTGTAGTTACCAGATTGGTTAGTCGTTAAGGTACTTAATGTACTGTTATCATTCCATAAATAACTTGCATATGTTCCAGATACTCCCAAAGTGATGTTCTTATCTGCACATATCGCGGTGTCATTGCCTAAATTAATTTCGGGGTTTTTATTTATAATACCCGAAACTAATGTTCTATTTGAACTCACACAACCTGTAGTTGTATTTCTTACTTCTGCATAATAATCATTCGTACTTGTAATGGATGGAGTTGTAAATGAAGCTGTTGCTAAACCTCCTGTCAATACTGAACCACCTGTTGCCTCAGAATACCAATCTACCGTTGTTCCTGTTCCCAATCCATTAACACTTATTTCTACAACTCCTTCTCCACATCTACTGCCATTTACAGCCTCTAATGAATTGACTATGGGTGAATTAACAGAAATAATTATATGGTTTGTCCAGTTGGACCATGCTAAAGGTGAGCAATCCCTTCTTCCTCTTCTACGATACCATCTAGTAGAATTCAATTCTGTAGGTGGATTATATGTTGATTGATCGAATTGTGAAATAGTTGTCCAATTTGCCCCTTTATCATCTGAAAACGCCCACTCAAAAATTGTAGCCCCACCACTATTTTGATTATCTATTACATTTGGTTTATCTCCAAAACAAATTGTTTGATTCCCTTTAATTGCACCTGATTCAGGAGCTTCACATACCTTACATGAATTATTAAATTTTACATTAATTTTTAAATTAGCTTTCTCTATTATTTTATCACCAAAAACTGAAGAAGCTTCCATCTCTACTTCATATAAAAAAGGACCCACATTTCCATTCTGATCATAATCAAATAAATAGGTAGAATCATTTAATCTTACTAATAAATCCATATTACCACTTGGACTATTCCAAACATATTTTTGAGCACCATTAGCCAATAATCTAACTGTATCCATTTCGCAATTTAACGAATATTCTAAAACTCCAATTTCTGAAACTCCTGCATTTGTGGATACTGAAGCAAATCCTGAAAAATATCCAGCTGCACCAACAGATCCACTCACAATAGACACCGCTGCATTTATTGGTCCTGTTGACTCAATTAAAAAACTTGAATTCGATCCTTCATTTGCACAAGATGAACCCGTTAAACAAAAGTTTGAATTTAATTCGTTCGGAGAGATTCTATAAGAAACCCAATTGCTATTTCCAGAGTTTTCTATACTTGATAAATTTAAAACCTTACCATTTATACTAACTTTTTCACCTTTTTTTGCAATAATATATAAACTGGATTGACCAATTGAATTAACCCCAGATATTAAAACAGATTTTGAAGCATCTTCTCTTAAACCAGGGACAAACACCATTCCCATGCCTGAAAAGGCTCCATTACCCGATAAATTTTGGTAAACCAAACTTGGATTATTCATTTTTAAGTGCATTGTGTTATTTAAAAAATTATTCCCCTTTATTAATGTATACTGTCCTTTATTCAAGGTTACAAAAGGACTGGAACTACCATTTACATAAATGTTAGTATTATTCTCGGTTGCAACAACTAATGCAGTTTCCATTTCAGGATCGTTCCCTTGCCCTTTTACTAAAATAAATTCACTATTTAATTGTTTAACAGGTACAATTTGATCAATACCAGCATCTTGTTGTCCTGCATTCGTATTTCCTCCCAAAAAAGAACCTGAATTCATTACTATGGGCTTATTTGATGTAACATGTGTACCATTAAACGCATTCCATTTATCAATTGAAGTATTAATTGAGTTGATATAATTAAAAGGAGCTGCCACAACATATGATTCTCCTTTATTTAAGGTTACATTAAAAGATTTTGATTGTCCTTCCCAAGCTATATTAGGATTATCAAAACTTACTACAGTATTATCTTCAGTAGCAATTACTGAAATAAAATGTGCTCTTGAACTATTAGATCCTGATTTTGAAAATAAATGCCCGCTATAAAATTCTGTACCCATCCCAGCACTTCCCTTTGAAGCTATAATTTCTGCCTGATTACTAACGGAATGAATTTGATTTACAAAAAAGAATTTCTCTGAAGATAAAATAAAACTTTCATTTTTTAGTACTTTATTAGTTTTACTTTCAGACGCTAAAAATATGCCATCTAAATTACCACCCTTTGGTAAATTAATTGTAATTGGATTAGACTTTGACAAACCTGAAATAATCTTATTGTAAGTACCATCAGCATTTGAAATTTGAACATCAAATGGTTTTGTTTCTAATGTTGATATTGTTATACTAGAAAAAATTAAAGCCGAAGATTGATTATAAGTAGGTGGTAAAAAATGTATCTTACTATATTGAGCTTGTAAAAAATTAGAATATATTATATAAATTAATAAAAATGAAATTTTACATTTAAAAATACTTTCCATTTAATTTTTTTAAACATTTAAAAAAAACCATGCCAAAAAAATAAAGTATAGACAATGAGGTGTTTAAATACAGTTTCATTGTTTAAACTGTTTGTTATTATGACAAATTAGTCTTAATTTAAAACAAAAAATGCAAGATATTTATTAAATACCTCGAACTACCTAAACTGCAAGAACGACCTTATGAAAAAAACTATTTTATTACGGTTATTGTACCTTTATATTCTTCAAATTTTAAATGTGAATTTTTATCACCTTTCCTGACTTCCGCACTGGGACACCCAAATTAAAATTCAAATAATTCTTGAAACTTAGGAGAAATTTTATTCGTGCTAAATTTAATTTACCATTAAATTCTTTTTGTAAAACTTGGAATAATGTTTTATCTTCGTTATTAACCTTGGAAATCTGGCTTAAATTATACCTGAGAATCATACTCTAAGATACTGATTTTAAAGGTTTTAAACAAATAATGCAACAATTATTTTATTGATAATCAGATGTTTACATCTTTTTGTCATCTATTAAAAAACCCGAGTTAAATAAACATTTGTAGAAAATTTGTAAACCCAACAACTTACTCGTTTAATTATAAATATTTTAGGGATTATGGTGTCTATTCCTCAATGTTATATTTAAGTTTGTACTTAACTCCTCTCTCATTTTTGGGTGTCCGTAGGACGGAGTGGGATTTTTGTAATCCATATCTTTAAATCAAAGTTTCCCCAATTAAAAAACACCTGTCAGGTAAAAAATTTTCGCCTTTTTTTAGAAAATATTTAATTTAAACCCTATCAAAAAAAACACTATTTTTAAACACCTTTTTAATCTAAATCAGTAAAATCAAACTTCATAGAATAGCTTGTAAATGATGGGCGCCCCCGTTTAATAAAGCCAATCCCATTATAACAAATTCTAATCTTTAATACAACGGACTGAAGACCCACGACCACGTGGTATCCAATTTCGCATTTGATAACCACCAGCTAAATCTGCTTGAGTTGCATTTACTCCTCCTGCAAAAGTACTAGTCCAATATATAAATGGTAGAGGAGTTACGTACACCTCTAAAAATATAGCTAAGCTATATAAAACTTGTTAAGTAAATTGATGAAATAACAGCAACTAAAAACGAAGTTTTTAAAACGCCCAACAACTCCTTTCCCTCGGGGAAGGTGCCCGATAGGGCGGAAAGGGGTGAATGTTTTAATTAGGAAAAGTTGAAATTAATACCAATAATTGGTATATTTGATAAAAAAAAGTTATGGCGCGAAATACATCAATATTATTAGGAGACTATTTTGAAAATTTTATCAATGAACAAATTGCTACTGGAAAATATAGTTCGGTAAGCGAAGTTGTTAGAGCAGCATTAAGAGTATTTGAACAAGAAGAAACGAAAACAAAATCTTTAATCAATGAATTAAAAATTGGAGAAAAGAGTCCTAAAATCAGACATTTTGATCGCAATAAAAATCTTGAAATGCTAAAAGCTAATTTTAAAAAATAGTGACGGAGTATGTAATTAGTGCAAAAGCTATAGAAGACATTAATAATATTTGGGTTTTTACAGCAGAAAATTGGACTGTGGAGCAAGCAGATAGATACCATAACTTAATTTTTGATGAAATTGAATATATAGTGCGAAATTTTGAAATGGCTCGAGACTTTGGAAAAATTCGAAAATCGTATAAATATTCAAAAGTAAAAGAACATTTAATTTTCTTCAAAAAAAACAAAACAAATGAGATTGAAATTGTTAGAGTTTTACACGAAAGAATGGAGATTGAAAATAGATTAGCGGATTAAATAAATTAACTTACTGTTAAAATGTAAGCGCTAAATTAGGTGTGATTATATGTTTATTTAAATTGGGACGACCTACAAATGATTTAGGCCTCGTAGTACCATTTTTACCACCATTAATGTCCAATATTATTTAAAAAAATAGATGGCATGATTTAGCTTCTTTCAAAAAAAACTTTTCCTACTCGTTCAATATGTTCAAGGAGTTCCTTGTTTTCTATTTGCTTATGCAACGATAAATCTATTTTATAAGGTAAAAGTAGGTCGTCTAATTCATCTTCTATTTTTTGCAGTATAGTTAGGCTTAGTTTTTCTCCACCTAAGGTAAGGTCAATATCAGATCCAGGACGGTAATTGCCAATTGCTCTTGAGCCATATAAAATGGCTTTTTCAACTTCATGGTGTAGTTTAAAAACTTCCTGAATTGCTTGGATGGTAGCTATTTTTAATCCAAAATTCATAATAGTTTTTGTTGTTCATCGCTTTCCAATTCTTCCATTCGGTTTTTAAATTGATTAAACTCCTGATAGTATTCATGAACAATTTTCATAAATATATCATCAGCCGTTTCTTCATTATAGGTATGCGAAGTTTTATTACGACTTTTAATCATGTCCATCCAAACCTCACCATTTATAATTAAGCCCGAAGCAAAAGCTTCTCTAGTAGCATCTTTTGAACCAAAAATATTGTTGTTTCCGGCATTTACTAAAAAATCCTTCATTACATTCCATGCTAATTCATGGGTGTACTCAAAACGTTGTATTAATCCTTCTTTAATAATGTCATCTAAGAAGCTATCTTTATTAATGGTGCCATCGTCTTTAATCTGATATTCCACTTTTATTTTTAAAACAGCTTCTTCTAATTTCAAAAATGCCTTCACATAATTATTAAAGCGTTGTTTCCAGCGTAAATCTTGTAAACTCATACTTTAATTTTTGAAAGATTAATACTTATTCGTTCATTGATGTTTTAAGCTAATTGTTTCAGTATTTTTTTCATACTTACTTTTTCGTCTAGTATTTTACCCAACATATCAATATTTATACGTTGTTGTTCCATAGTATCTCTATCGCGAATAGTTACTGTATTATCCTCTAAAGTTTGGTGATCTACTGTAATACAAAATGGCGTTCCAATAGCATCTTGTCGACGGTAACGTTTACCAATAGCATCTTTTTCTTCGTAATAACAATTGTAATCCAACTTTAAAGCATTCATTATTTGTTTTGCTTTTGCTGGTAAACCATCTTTTTTGGTTAAAGGTAAAATGGCTACTTTGTAAGGTGCTAAAAACGGTGGAAATTTTAAAACTACACGTGTGCTACCATCTTCTAATTCCTCTTCTTGATAAGCTTTGGATACTACTGCTAAAAACATTCTGTCTAATCCAACCGATGTTTCCACCACATATGGAACATAATTTTGATTTTCTTCTGGATCAAAATATTGTAACTTTTTCTTAGCAAATTCTTGATGACTAGATAAATCGAAATCTGTACGCGAATGTATTCCTTCTAATTCTTTAAAACCAAATGGAAATTTAAATTCGATGTCGCATGCTGCATTGGCATAATGCGCTAATTTTAGATGGTCGTGAAATTGATACGAATTATCCTCAAAACCCAATAATTTATGCCATTTCATACGTTGAGCTTTCCAGTAATCGTACCACTGAATTTCATCTCCAGGGCGAACAAAATATTGCATTTCCATTTGTTCAAATTCGCGCATACGGAAAATAAACTGACGAGCCACAATTTCATTTCTGAAAGCTTTTCCAATTTGTGCAATACCAAAAGGAATTTTCATTCTTCCGGTTTTTTGTACATTTAAAAAGTTTACAAAAATACCTTGAGCAGTTTCGGGACGTAAATAAATTTTATTGGCTTCCTCACTAACCGAACCAATTTCTGTGGCAAACATTAAATTAAATTGCCTAACATCTGTCCAATTACATGTTCCACTCACTGGGCAAACGATATTTAAATCTTCGATTAATTGTTTAAAGTCGGCTAAATTTTCCTCCTCCATTGCTTTTTTCATTCTCGCCTCCACTTCAGCAATCTTAGCACTATATTCTAAAACTCTAGGATTGGTTTGTAAGAACTGATTTTTATCAAATGCAGCACCAAATCTTTCGGCAGCTTTATCAACCTCTTTATCAATTTTAGCTTGCAACTTATTGGCAATATACTCTTCAACTAAAACATCGGCACGGTATCTTTTTTTAGAATCCTTGTTATCCACCATTGGGTCGTTAAAAGCATCAACATGACCCGAAGCCTTCCAAGTAGTTGGATGCATAAAAATTGCCGCGTCGATACCTACAATATTATCATGCAATTTTACCATTGCACTCCACCAATACTCGCGAATATTACGTTTTAACTCCGTACCATTTTGTCCGTAATCGTACACAGCGCTTAATCCATCATATATTTCCGATGAAGGAAATACAAAACCGTACTCCTTACAATGAGCTACGATTTTTTTAAAAAGTTCTTCGTTATTTATCATGAGTGCGAAAATAATAAAATTTGTTTGTTTTTATAAAAATTCCCAAAATTAGCAATAGATATAAAAATAAGGAGTAAAAAATAAATTTTTTAGCATTGGTACTTTCAAATTTATATTGTACGGTACCTTTTGAATTTGCGGGAATTTCAATAGCCATTAAAGCTTGATTAACAGAATAGATTTGTGTAGGTTTTCCATTAATAAAAGCCTGCCATAAAGGATGGTAATTTTGATTGATTACCAAAATATCTGTTTGATTACTTTGGTTTTCAAATCGGGTATAAAATTCATTATAACCAATTTTACTGTCCTTTATTTTAAGTGAGTTGGAATTAATATTTAAAGCTTTTCTATTTGTCCAATCCCAAACTAAATTTGGCTTGTAAACAGTTACGGTATCTAATAATACTTTTTCGTTAATATCATAAAATAATGGATTTTGTGCAGTTATTTCTAAACCTTTGTTTTCTTCTAGTATATTAAATCCTTTAAATTGCGCCTGATTATGGGCGCTTATGGTTAATGATTTTGCAAAAGTTGCTGTATTGCGCCAAATTCCTTCTTGTTTGGGTTGATAATCCTCAACGTTTAAATGATAGGGTTGTTGGGCAGATTCCTGATGAATTTCGTTGGGTAGTTGATTAAAAAAATGAATAAAATCGTTTTGTTTTAAATTGTAATGTAAAGTATATGAACTGGTTAATTGAGCATATATTCCTAATTCGATTATTGTAAAAATAAGTATAACCTTTTTTAATTGATTCTTTTTTTTAAACCAACTATAAAAAACTAACATTAAAAAAAGTATGATTACAGCGTGAACCAAAATATAGGTGCGCATGGAGTAGTGTATTGTGGGGCTGGATTTATCCCAATTGCTTATATAACATTTTATTTCGTTTCCATAAGGTTCCCAACCTGTGGCTACAAATAAGCCAATAAATAAAATGCCTAAGCTATATAAACTGTATTTTAAAAAAGTGCTATTTTCTTGTGTTTTAAATTGATGAAATCCGTACGATCCCAAAATAACCAAAATAAAAATAAGATAGGAACGAAAAAATGCTGGATGACGAAATAATCCAAATCCGGGAGCAAAATCATACATAAATTTATACAAAGGCGTATATTTTCCCATACTTAGTAAACCAAACAAAATTGCACAAATCCATAAGGTAATTACCCAAAAGTTTCGGTAAAATTTTAAAGTAAAAATGGCAAATATTAAGGGTAATAAACCGATGTAAGAACTGCGCATGGTTAAATCTGTTCCTTCAAATAAATTGGAATTTGCAAGTGTTGCTGTAGGAGAAATTAACGAAATAAAATTTCCAATTCGATAGGAGTTTTCCAGTAAAAAATCGCCATATTTTAATTTGCTTGCCCTCCCCATAAATGGAATAAACTCGAATATGGCTATAATATAAGGACTTAAAATTGCTAAGGTAATAATAGCTGCACCTGTAGTTTGGTAGAAATTTTTTTTAATAGATACTTTGCCCCAGTTTTTGATACTGAAAACAATAAAATAAAAAGACAAAATATAAACTAAAATAATGGTATATGCCGGACTGGCACTAGTGATTTGCAAAGCTAAAACCAATACTAGTTTTAAGGCATCTTTCCAGTAGTAATAATGTAATAATTTAGTAAGGTAATATATAATCCAAGGTAAAAGTGCAATACCTGCAACAAAAATCATGATTTGAGATGTACCCATCATAAATCCTGAAAACACAAAACTAAATGCGCCAAAAAATTGAACGTGTGTGTCCTTACTAAATAAGGATATAATTTTAAACATTCCAACTCCTCCAAGTATGTAATAAATTAATAGTTCTATAGTTAATGAAACTGAAGTGTATTTTCCAAAAAGCATTAAAAACCATACAATAGGACTATACATTCCGTTTTGTGTTTCGCTGTAACTAGGAATTCCCATTTGTTGGTAAGGATTCCAAAATGGTAAAACACCATTGTGTAACATATCGCTTACAAAATAACGATAAGGAAGATAACAATCGATATTATCCCATTTGCTTACGTAAATAAAAAAACTTAAAGGCCATAAAAAAAGGCAAATTACCACAAAAATAAAAAGGTAATTTACCCAAGAAGAAGTTTTGCCAAACATGCCAGATTATTTGTTTTTATCTATTATAACACCCAGCTCCATTACGTAAGGTAAAGGATCCATTGCCATGTTGTGCGTTAGTTTTATAGTGTATTCGCCAATTTCATGTAAGTTTAATTGAGAATCTACCAAATGTTTACTATCCCATAAATCCATACCAGCTTCGCCAATATAATTTCCTTCATCATCTTTAATTTTTAAAGTATATTCTTTTTGTATTATTTCACCACTTGGCGCAATAATATCTGCCATAACATTTAAAGTTTTAAAAGGATAACCAGTAACAAATCGTAATTCCAAGTTTAAGGTATAGTTTAAATCCGCTTCTTTTGTTGAAAATTTAAAAGTTTTTACATCACTTCCTACCCATTCTAAATTGGGTGATAATTCTTGTCTTTCTGTATATAACCTATTTTCTGGCGTGCAAGAATGAAGTAAAATAACTAAACTTAGGCTAGTAAATAAAAACTTGAACATAAAAAATTTAAATAAAGATTACCACTCGGTTAATTCCGCTTTAATTTTTACTTTGCTTACTTCGTTAGCAGTTACAGGAATTTCGTAACGTACCCCAACAGTAACATTTTTCCCTCTGCTATTTTTAACATTCCAAATTTTAAAATCATCAAATCCTTGCATAGAAGCACCAAATTTATTTTCGAAATAACTTTCCAATTCTACTAACAATTGTGGTGTTCTGCTATCATTAGATGGGTAAATTTCTATTTCAACTTTTTTTAAGGTATCTTCTACCATAAAGTATTCGATATCAAAAAATTCAGCAGCATTTAAATCAGCCTGAAAATAAGCGTAATTATCTTCTTTAACTTCTTGTTTTGCTAGTTCTTTATCTATCTGACTTCCAGGCATACCCAATTCCATACCTCTGATAATTCCTTCTTCATTAACAACAATGTTTTGAACATCTTCTGTCCACATATCAAATGTTAATTTAGTGTTTTCATCTTTATTAGACTTACATGAAGCTAAAACAGAAAGTATTGTGATTCCGAAAATTAATTTTTTCATGATTTGGTATATTTGAACGTGAAATTTAGCTTAAAATAAATTTTTTGTGAATATCGTAATCTATATTCTAAATGTCAAAAAAAACAGCAAAAACTTTTGTAAAAAACTAAATTAAAGCTTTTTTTTAGGTGTTCCTGCCATAAATTCTTTTCCATACAAGGGTTCGGATAAAATAGGGTCTGCAAAATCTTGTTTTAAAAACTTTAGGTAAGCCAACTCGATTAAATTACTAGCCGAGCAATGTATATAGGGAATAAATGTTCCGCCTTTAGATTCTAAAATTTCAATTCCTTTATCTGCACCATCACC
>Ga0209358_10002823_pt1 | contig 13027 bp, 16 predicted proteins | sample LauGreFa1BDMLBSN_2_FD_187574 | JGI IMG/M metagenome (GOLD analysis project Ga0209358, IMG submission 187574) | Freshwater lake microbial communities from Lake Michigan, USA - Fa13.BD.MLB.SN (SPAdes) (version 2) | ecosystem: Environmental > Aquatic > Freshwater > Lake | place: Lake Michigan, USA...
TATTATCTTGATTTTCTTTGAGAAGTTCTATTGCGTTTATGTTTCCAGATAAAGCAAACCAATCTATTTTTTCTGGGTTTTCTTTTAAGAGTTGAATTGCATTCGGATTAGTCGATAAATTATTCCAGTCGATATTATCTTGATTTTCTCTGAGTATTTTGATAGCATTCGGATTTTCACTTAGATAATAAAAGTCAATTTTATCAATATTATCTTTTAAAAGGCTAATAGCATTAGGATTGATTGAAAGAAAATCCCATTTTATTTTATCTGGATTTTCTTTTAAGAATTTAATTGCCTTCGGATTACATGAAACTAAAGGCCATATTATTTTATCAGGGTTTGATTTCATATAATCCACTGCTTCTGGATTTTTGGAGAAATTATACCAATTAATTTTTTCATGATTTGCTTTTAAAAAATCTATGGCACTAGGATTTTCACTTAAATAAAAATAGTCAATTTTTTCAGAATTGGCTTTTAAGATATCCATCGCATTCGGATTTTTAGATAAAAATGACCAGTTTATTTTATTTAAATTTTCTTTGATAAGGTCAATGGCGTTCGGATTTGTTGATAATAATGACCAGTTTATTTTTTCTGGATTTTCCATAAGAAATTGAACGGCATTAGGATTACCTGCCATATAATGACACTCTAATTTATTTTTATCAATCCAATCTAATAATTTCATCGGTAGCATTTGTTTATTTTTTTTAAATAAAAATCTATTAATCATTTTTTATATCATTACTATAATATACTGCAATACAACAACCTATTACTGATATACATATTCCTATAATAGCTCTGTAATCTAATATAACATTATAACATAAATAAACCAATATTAATGATAATATTGGCGCAGAGTGTATTAAAGTTATAACTATTGGTAAATTCATTTTAGAACTTATTTTTATTGAATACCACATTAAACAATCAGCTAATATTGTTCCTATTACAATTGCAAATATTGCATAATATATATATTTTCTATTTTTTTCATCTAATAAATATTTATTTATTTTAGTATAGTTATATATATAAATAAATATGCTAAAAACAGTATAACAAATGCCCAATAAAAATAAAAAAACATCAAATGGCATTTCGTCTAATGCAATTTTTCCGAATAATACATCACTACTATATGCTAATGAGCTCAATAAAGGAAATATAAATTGTAACATATTAATAAATAATAATATTAATAATTAAACATCCGTTTTATTGTAATCTTCTAGGAGTTTGAATATTCGTTTTGGATTTAAGGAGGTAGCGACGATTTATTCATTTTTATCATTTTTAAAGAAAATAATAAAAAATATGATTTTAATTTTAATAAAAATATTTTATAACCTTCTCATGTTAGGTAATCATCGTATCAAAAAGCGTTCGTATTACTTGTTTGCAGTTCGCAAACATAATATTATGCATTGCGGCACGTATAGTTCAAATGGTGTGAATGATACTATTACTTCGGTAGAAACAGGTGAAATATTTCATTCTATTCATGATTTCGTTTATAGTGTATATGGAATGAATACGAAAAACGAGTTCTATAATTGCTATTACTATAGCGAATTTAGGAACAGGTGGCGCCCAATCAGATACATTGTTGTGAAATCAAAGACAAAAAAAAACTAATATTCAAAGTATGCTTTATAAACCTCGTTCCTTTTGTATTTTTCAGCTAATTTAAATATTCTAGTGGGATTTAAGGCGGCAGCAATGATTTCTTCTTTTAGGTCTAAGTTAAAGTTTCGCATTTTCTCATAATCATAGGTAAAGATTGCTGGATTATTTGAGAATTTGAACCAGTCAATTTTATGTTGATTTTCTTTTAAAATCTCCATTGCATTACGATTAGCCGATAATACAGACCAATTGATTTTAGTAGGATGTTTTTTGAGTATTTCAATTGCATTCGGATTAGTTGATAATATAGTCCAATTAATTTTGTCTAAATTTTCTTTTATGAGTTCGATAGCATTTTCATTTGAAGATAATATCATATAATTTATTTTATTTTTGTTTTTAGTCAAAAGCTTAATTGCATTAGGATTTTTTGATAACATTGCCCAGTCGATATTATCTGGATTTTCTTCGAGAATTTTGACAGCATTCGGATTTAAACATAATTTGAACCAGTTGATTTTATCTTGATTTTCTTTGAGAATTTCAATTGCATTCGGATTACCCGAAAGGCCTGTCCAGTAAATCTTATTTGGATTTTCTTTGATGAGGCTGATGGCATTCGGATTAGTTGATAATAAATCCCAGTCAATTTTATTCTGATATTTTCTGATAATTTCAATAGCTCCTGGATTACTGCTTAATGATAACCAATTGATTTTGTCAATGTTATCTTTTAATAATTCGGAAGCTCCTGAATTAGCTGATAACATGTACCAATAAATTTTTTCTTGATTTTCTTTTAAAAGTTCTATGGCATTCGGATTACCTGATAATATTGACCATACGATTTTTTCTGGATTTTCCTTTAATAGGTCAATAGCGTTCTCATTAGATGATAATAAACCCCAAATTAGATTTCTTTTATCAATCCAATCATATAATTTCATAGGTAGCATTTTTATAAAGTTATAAAAATAAAAATATTATCATTTTTTATCGATGTTACAAGTTTTTTTCACGTTGTGGGTATTTATATTAGTCGTTTTTCATAAATATACAAAAAAAATATTCTCATTACCATTTCTGACATTTATTATTATGTTTATGGGGTTTTACATTTCTTATATTAATCCTCGTAAATATTACGTCGATTATAATGGAACTCAAATAATTATCGATGGATATAAAAAAATTATTTTAGATTTTTTATTTCATATTGTCCCATTCTTTTTCATTTATTTTAAATATGGAATTGAACCTGTTTTTAATAATATTAAAATTATACCATCTATTTTATTGATTATTTTATATAATTTAAGTTATTGTCCTGATAAGATTTATCATTTACCTAAACATGAAATTGCCGTCGTTTCTTTATTAAGTCTGGTATCATATATTTTAATATCTTATTATATGAATTAACCATCGAATAAGATAATGTTTAATAAATTTGTTAAAATTGGTCATCACGGTATTCATAATTGTCTTTTCTTTGAATATCGAAGGGTTTCTCGATATGTAAAACCAATTTATTTTTTCTTTATTGGCTTTTAACAATGATATGGCATTCGGATTTGTTGATAATTCTATCCAGTTTATTTTGTCTGGATTTTTTTTTAAAAGTTTTATGGCATTCGGGTTTTTAGATAAATAATTCCAGTTTATTTTGTCTTCATTATCTTGTAAGACGTCTATTGCATCTGGATTAGCAGAAATTGCAATCCAGTCAATTTTATCTGGATAAATATTATAAATTTCTAATGCCCGTGGATTAATTCCCAATAACATCCAGTCAATTTTATGTGGATTTCTTCTTAATATTTCGATTGCTTCTGGATTTGTTGATAAACCAGACCAATTTATTTTATTCTGATGCAACTTTAAATAATTTATTGCTTTCGGATTTCTTGAAAACATGTACCAATTTATTTTGTCTGGATTTTCGTTTAAAAGATAATCTACTGCTGAAGGATTTTCTGATAATGATATCCAGTTTATTTTGTCTGGATTTTCTTTTAACAATTCCATAGCATTTGGATTTAAAGAAAGATGTAACCATTTGATTTTATCTTGATTATTTTTTAATATCGAAATTGCATTAGGGTTTCGTGATAATGCCGACCAATCAACCTTTTCAATATTCTCTGATAATAATTTAATGGCATTTTCGTTTTTGGATAATTCGAACCAGTTCAATTTATCTTTCTCTATCCAACTCAACAATTCCATTATTATTTATAAATATAATTTTGTATTAATTTAATAATAATTAAATAAAAAGTGATTTGAGTTATGGTTTATAATTATTGTGATTGTTATCAGAAAATGACCTCAACAGCACCATTCAACGAAGCTACCTTTGTTACACTTGTCGGAGACGAATACCTGCGTAGATGCGTCGTCGTAAATGGCTTTACTGATATTTACGACATCATCGACGAATTCTTAGTTAGATATCCAGATTTTAGAGAGTATCCTCCTTATCTGAATTCAACCTTAAATCAAATACAATATCATCTATTCTGTAAAGTAGATGAATATATAGATGACGGTTGTATAAGTGGGGCGGACACTTATGACGGAGAAGACAACTAAAAGAAAAAACCCAAAAAAAATGGCAAAAAGAAATTTTTGTCATTTAAATAAAAAACCTTAGAAAAGAAAATGACAAAAATTTCTTTTTGCCATTTTTTTGGATATCTCTACTTTTAGTCATTTTCATTTTCATCATCAGTATCGGCACCGCTTTCATAATCATCATCTAAAATATCGGAAATTTTATAATATAGATGTGATTTCATGTTGTCGGTGTTGTTGATATTTGGATAATGAACCCGAAAATATTGAGGATAATCCGGATATGTAACAATCAACGCTTCGATTATATCTATGATATCATCATAAATGCCATTTTCGCAGCGGCGATGATACTCATTGATAACCTCGGAAACAAAGTTAGCTTCGGAAAACATAGTGGTGGTGGTAGTCATTTCAATCTAATCACAATAATAATATTATAAACATATTTTCCTTTTTTATCAATTTACTATAAAATTAATACAAATGTTTATGTTTATATTTAAATGACAAAAATTTCTTTTTGCCATTTTCTTTTTCTTTTAAAATCTATTCATCATCCTTTTTCGGATGTTTCTTAGATTTTTTTGCTTGTCCCTCATCTTTTTCCTTCTTATCTTTCTTCTCCTTCTTATCTTCATTCTCCTTCTTGTCCTTCTTATCTGCCTTTTTCCCTTTGGGAGGAGGCTTAACAGGTTCTTCTTCCTCTGCTTCAGAGCCTTTGTCTTCAGGAGCATCTTCATGAGCATCTGAAAAAGCTTCTTCTTCTTCAGCTTCTCCGCCCGCCGCCTGTTCCTTCTGAGCTTTCCACAGTGAAGCAATATGAGCCATCTTCTCCTTAGCACTCATACGTTCCTCTTTAGAAAGACTTTGTTCTTTCGCTCTAAGGACGGCCGATTGTTCCTTGTAAAAGTTGTTATAAGCAGATGGTTTGCGTTTAGGCTTATCATCTGATTGTTTCTTCTCTTCCTTGGCAGCAGCGGCTTTATCCTTATAAACCCGAGTAACAGCAGCTGCTAAATCTTTCTTAGACGGTTCATTCGTGCAAGTGAGAATAAGGTCCTTGAGGCGCTGAAGCAGTTTGTCAGTCATTTTGGGTGATCCAGAATTTAATAGGATAATTATTTAATAAAAATTACTTAATCATTTTTTTATTAGTTTTTTATTTTTTACTACAATTATATAAAAGTATTAGTATTATTTAAAAATATATAAATGTCTTCAGCCAAAATATTGATATATATATTAACTTACAGTAATGAAACATTGAATATTGCTAAAAAGATGTATGGACATAATAAATGGGCTAAATTCGTAATATTGCCACCTACGATATTATTTGAGAATTATATGTATGACGAATGGCTGCCGAATAATTATGATGATTGGAAAGACTACGATTATGTAGGAACATTATCATGGAAAGCAGAAACAAAAGTATTATTACCTGATATTAATAAATTGGCTAATTTTCTATTTGATAATAAATTTGACGTCATACCGTTTTATGTCATTGATGATAGAAACCTATTAAATTGCATAGATATAAGACAACCAAATAATAAAAAAATCTTAAAAATATTATTTGAAGAATTAGGCGGATACAATAATAATTTTATAAATAACAATTTTATAGAATTCTATTGTAATTATTGGATTGCTACACCTAAAGTTATGTTAGATTACATTCAAGTTTTTAAAAAATGTAAGAATATTATTAATTCCAATCAAGATATTCAAAAACTTCTATGGAGTTATATTGAATATATCAGTGAATTAGATGATGAAATGTTATTACAAATTTTCGGCCAATTAAAATATTCATATCATCCTTTTATTTATGAACGCATACCTTATTTATATTTGAGTAAGTATAATATAGCCCATCCTTATATTTTATATACCAATGGATTGTATCCTAAAAAAAAAGCAGAAAAAAGCAATAATATTCTTTTTGCTTTTTGGAAAAATAATGCGGCCAAATTTAATAATCGAACCATTAATATCGCCAATAAAATAGAATTGCATGAATTACATTTCGTTGATAACTTTTATAATAAACAAATAATAATAAACCCTAGATGATACTTTCATAAAATTGTTTAGCCGTTAAATCCTCGGTTTCATTCAAATCATATGATTTGAATTCTTCTTCTAGTAGTTTTAAATCATATGGTACTTGTTTTTCTTTTTTAAAATCAGCACGACCTCGCATTCTGATGATTTTATATTCATGAAATGTTTTGCATTTATAATGATTTAGCTGAATTACATCTAAACAAATATTAGGATTGAAAGGACTGTATAATATATCACCGTTTGTTGATTTTATATATCCCTCTTTTAATTGAGCTATATGCGGGTTAATAAATCCAACTAAATGTCGGATGTCACATAAGGTTTTTATGTGTTTGTCGCCTTTACTATCGCATTTTGTAAATCGTTTTGTAATTGGTTCCGTGCTATAAGTTGTATGTCCGGATGAGCCAAAAAATCTCCAATTCATACCTATTCCAGTGCAATCGCCTTTTATATATTCTTTAATAAATTCAATAATATTAGGATGTTTTTTTAATGTAATATATTCATCAATGTCTATATGTGCTACATGTGTGACGGTATTTTTTATTTGAGAACTTACAATTTCATTGAAATGTTTTAATATCATATATTGAATTGCTAGTTCGTGGTCATTTCCAGCTACATGAAATATAGTCATTTTATCTAAATATTTTTCTAATATTTTTGAATAAGTCTCTGGAATATCTTGATTATCATATAAAATAATATGTTTGAACCCTAAGGCCAAATGATATTTCACAAATTCTTCGATATAATTATATTCATTCTTTGCCAAACATAAAATAACAGGGAAAATATTAATATTATCCATTTTTTATTATTATTATAAATTAATTACTTTATATGATTTATAATGAAATTGAATAAATAAACAATACTTACACTATAAAAATATAATTTGACTAACGTTAAATCATTATCAAAATCATTATTGAAATCATCAAACTTAATTTTATAAATAGTCGCATTTCGTTTTGCAATTGACCTCGAAATATTTGATGTTAAATTATTGTTGGTGTCATCAAACTTAATTTTATAGGTAGTCGAAGTATTAAAGGAAGTTCTTAAAATAGATGATTTAATCGAAGGTCGTTTTTGTATAGGTATGAAATTATTAATAAAGGCAGAGCTTGATAATAAAAAAGATAAAAATAAAATTCTGATTTTCATTATAATATATTTAAGTCGCTTTTTTTTATATAATATACATCATACTTTTTACTATATTTAAAATTAGACAAATCGACATTGTTATTATTTATTTTTACATATCTATTTTTAAAAACAACACGATTTATTATTTTCTTGTTAATAATAATTTTAACTTTTTTATTTGCACCTCCTAATTTTGCTTCTGGTTCTGTTGTTGCTTCATATTCTTCTATTTTTTGTTTTATAACTGTTTCACAATCAGCAACCGAAACTCCTATATCAGTTAAAGAACCTAATTTTATATATGCTTGAATAGTATGTGAATTAATTGTACTATAACATAGTTTATAATAATCTTTATAAGGTTGGTCTGGTAAGCTTGCTATATCTGTTAATTGTTTGTTATAACATTTTCTTACACAAAAATCTATAGTATCAACTATATTCCAATTTTGTCGAAATAATGGACAAGGTATTCTTATTTCTTCATCATCACCACATTTAATATGATGTTCTAATGTTTCATTAATATTAAATTGTGAATTATACATATATTTTTGTTTATTATATGTTATTGCAGATATAACATGTCCGCATTTTAAAGTTTCACATTTACCTTCTTCATTATCATTAATAATAATATAATCTAATACATATATATTATCATTTAATATAATTATTTCAAGATTAGGATAAGTTAAAAAGGAAGTTTCATAATCTTCTAACATTTTATATTTTTTATCTAAAAATTTATCTTTTATATTATCAATAAATATAATATCAGGATTTTCATCTGAATATATAGAAAATATTGATTTACGATATTTTTTATTAGCTCTTTTATTCATTTCATATAAATATAATGTTTTTACATTGAACAAATTATATAAATATGCTAATATAATAAATTCATGAGTTGAAATACCATATAATGATTTTTTTGGTTGTCCAGATTTTTTATTATATTCTGTTTTTAGATATATTTTATAATAATATGCCATAGCACTTCCTATATAACTATCCATATTTGATATATATTGATCAATATTATCATCTATATTTGGATATTGTTTTTCAATTTTAGGCAATAAATCGGCATATATTGCATCTAAATAGTTTGTTTGATTATTTTTAAAATTTATAAAATGTCCACAGTCGTCACTCAACTCATTAGAATATCCTAACTTCTTTGATGTTATAGTATTTATAATATATTTTATAAATTCGGTAAATAATGTATTTGCTGCATTCATAGGCGTTGTGTCTTGTTCAATTGGTAGGTTAGGTATTGATGTAGAAAATTGTTTTTGTAATAATTTACGACTTCTGTCACTATAAGACATTCCTGTAATCATTGATATATACCAACAATTTCCTACATATTGTGGTATAGTTATATAATTATCGATTTTTTTATATTTAATAGGTTCATATGACATATAATTTCTAACAATTATTAAAATTTGTTTAAATAATTCATTTATAGTGTTTTCTGATGGTGTTTCTGGTGGTGTTTCTGATATTAATGTATCAATATTATCTGTTATATCTTTTTTTGTATCTGTCTTAAATTTATATACATATCTAATTATTTCGTTTTTATTTTCGTCTATTAATAATACAACTTTATTAAATTGTTCTATTAAATAATTTTTAAAAATATTTTTTATAGGAACTGATAAAATACAGTTCATTTCTGCCATTTCTGCACATTCTTCTAAATCAATACCACTAAATATATGTTCTATTAATTCATTAAGAGCAATATCTGCAATATTTTTTGTTGTTTTTATAAACTCATCTATTTTTTTAATATAATGATAATATCCATATAATATTAAAATTGTTCTTACATTTATTGCATCTAATATAGCTTGTGATAAATCTTGACAACGCTCTTTATTTGAAATTTTATTCCAAATATTCATAATATCATTATAATGTGTTATAAATGATATACCAATTTTAATAATATCTGCTATATTATTCTCTATTATTTTAGTTTTAATATAATTAATTAAATATGATGATAAATTATCGTCAAATACAAATAATTTAAAATCCTCTAAACAATTAACATAATGTGTTAATATATTTATAAATAAAATGCTAAATTCATTACATTCAACTGTAGAAGAAGTTTCAACCATAGTTAATGCCTTATCTTTCCAGTCTTGAATTATAGGATCATTTAAATACTTGTTTAAACTGCTAAAAAAATTAGTTAGTATATCCATACATTCTTCTTCGTTACTATCTGGAAATGAATCTAAATTTTTTTTTAAATCATTAATATATGATTTTAATTCTTTAGTATATTCACAAGTCATATTTTATTCTCTAATACAATAAAATATTTAAATTGATATACTTATCGACACCTTTTTTTAAATAAAAATGTATTATTTTTTTTAAAATCCTTTAAAAAATGATTTTAGTTATCTTAATTATTAATTATTACTAATTAGAAAGAGTAATCAACCAAACCTCAAAGAGAAAATGATGGCATATTTCGAATATACGGATAAGACCTATGGAACGATTAATCTGGGCTCATACAATGAGATGAAGTCAGATTGTTACATAGAGACAGTTCCATATTTGCTAAGTATGGCATTGGAAATGATTTATCACCATCACCGGAGTAATCTGATAATGTCTGAATGTCTAAATTCAAACGATGATATTACGACTATCGTTGAGAGAATTGATATAAAGACAATGTCGGAATTCTTCGACACGCGAGAGTTATTCTAAAAGGAAAGGCTAAAAAGCCGAAGGAAAGAAAAAAAAAGCCCAAATTTATAATTTTGGTCTTTTCTATAAAAAGAATAAAAACAAATAATTCTTATTTTAGAAGTATGTTCTCGATGATATGAATGACAAAAATTTCTTTTTGCCATTTTTTTTGATTTTTTGTTTTTACATGTCAGCCCAATCAACCTTGCCATTCTTGGCCTCTTGAATTTCTTGGGCGATTTTCTTTCGCATCTGGATAGCTTTCAATTGCTTATTGAACTGTTTGAAGATAACTTTCCTCATCTCCAAATCATTAACACCGCTATGGGTGAAAGTGCAGTCTTTCTCGAAACATCGGACGCCAAACTTACATGGAACTTTTCCCAGAGGTTTAAATTCTGTGATAAGTTTGACATGTTCGGGTGAAGTGTTGATAATCTCGGATAATAACTGTCTTTCATTCCTAGGATGATGATGAACGCATCGGCAATTGTCATCAGTGCAGAAGGAAGTATAGAAACAATACATTTTCGCAGGCATTTTGGTTTGTGATTACTCTCTCAATATGTAGTAATGAAAGACCTATTAAAATTATACTATCATTTTTTATACAAATACTATAAAATTAATACAAATTATTTATTTTTTATAATAAACAAAATGACAAAAATTTCTTTTTGCCATTTTTTGGTTTTTAATTAATCGTCGCTCATATAGACATCATAGATTAAATCCTCGCCATATTCTGCGATTAACCGAAATATCCTTTTCGGATGCAACGCCATTGCTACTATTTCTTCCTTCAATTCGATATTAGAATTACGCATTTCTTCGTAATCATAACTAAAGATTGCAGGATTTGCTGATAAATTCTTCCAATTAATAGCAGATTTATTAGCTTTGAGCAATGAAATTGCATTCGGATTTTTAGACAACTTCGACCAATTAATTCTATCTACATTTTCCTTCAGCATTTCGATTGCATTCGGATTAGCAGATAATGCAGACCAGTCAATTTTATCTTCATGTTCTTTCAGCATTTCAATTGCATTCGGATTTTTAGACAACATCGACCAGTTGATTTTATCTTCATGTTCCTTAAGCATTTCGATTGCATTCGGATTTTTAGATAACATTGCCCAGTTAATTTTATCTTCATGTTCCTTCAGCATTTCGATTGCATTCGGATTAGCAGATAATTCATACCAGTTGATTTTACCTTCATTTTCCTTTAGCAAGTCAATCGCATTCGGATTTTTAGATAACATTGACCATACGATATGTTTTTGATGCTGTCTAAGAATTTCAATTCCAGACGGGTTTGCGGATAACATATGCACATCGATGTATTCAAATTGTTCTTTTAGCAATTCAATACCATTCGGATTAGACGAAAGATAAAACCAATCGATTTTCTCATAATTTTCTTCCAAAAACGAAATAGCATTGGGATTTTTTGACAAATATTGCCAGTTCAGCTTATCAATCTTAATCCAGCTCAATAATTTCATTGAAAACACAATAAAGCGAGTATTATTAAAAAAATCATTTTTTATCAAAGTTATATTTTAATAATACAATAATATTTTATATTACGATATTAAATAAAACAAATATGCCGAATAAAGAATGTCAATTTGATAAAATTCTTAATCCTATCACAAATAGATGCGTTAATAGAAATGGTAAAATAGGAAAAGCCATATTGGCTAATAAAATTATCAATCCTATTACAAATAGATATGTTAATAGAAATGGTAAAATAGGAAAAGCTATATTGGCTAAAAAAATTAAGGACCAATTAATAAAACCTCGATTTAATTTAGATATTAATATACCTATCGACCATTCTTTGAATAAAGAACAAGTTAAAAAATATATTAATGCATGCGATTTAGAGGTAAGACCTGTTATTAAGAAAATTTTCAATAATACTGTACATATATCATTTGAAGTATTTATAAAAAATTTAAATAAAAATATAAAAGATTTACTCAATGTAACGAGTAAAACTAAGAAAATATATTTTTATATAGATGAATTTTTTAAAGAAAAATCTAATTATTGGGTTTATAAATATGTAAAAAATTACATTAAATATAATTATCCTGATTATGATATTTTTATAATTGAAAATCTTGATAAAAGTAAAACTGGCGATTATATTGTTTTTGTTGATGATTGTATATATACTGGTAATCAATTTGCATGCGAGTTAAGTGAAATTAGAATTAAAACATCAACACAACTCAATTATTATATATTAGCTCCATATATATCTAAAAACGGTAAATCAAATATTGAAAAAAAGATGGATAGAAATAAGGAATTTAAGAAAAGTAAATCTGAACTTATATTTAGTGCATATAGTAATGATATACCTTTAATAGATAATTATTTATCAAAAAGCGATTTTACAATACTTTATAAATATCTTGAATATTTTATGAGGGAAGAATCAATTGAAGGTAAATATTTAATATATTTTGACCATAAATTGGCAGATTATATTTCTACAATCACACCTATTTACAGTGGTTATGTTATGAATAAACATAATTTAGTAGATTATTATAAAATTGAATTCAATGATTTATCAGACAATGAGAAACTAGAACGATTTGAAATAATACCTGTTATCAATAATTGTTCTAATAATAATAAAATTAATTACGATTTCTTACATCCTATTTGTCCTCATACACCTTACAAGAAAAAATTTAATAAATATATAGCCAAAACTAAAGATGATATTATAAAATATAGGTCAGAAGAACAAAAACCCAAACAAAAAGAAGTCAGATTATCTTTATAAAAATGACAAAAATTTCTTTTT
>Ga0209358_10002824_pt1 | contig 13021 bp, 8 predicted proteins | sample LauGreFa1BDMLBSN_2_FD_187574 | JGI IMG/M metagenome (GOLD analysis project Ga0209358, IMG submission 187574) | Freshwater lake microbial communities from Lake Michigan, USA - Fa13.BD.MLB.SN (SPAdes) (version 2) | ecosystem: Environmental > Aquatic > Freshwater > Lake | place: Lake Michigan, USA...
TTTTGGCAGATTTGCTGGTAGGTCTCCCGGCCGCGGGCCAGCGCCGCCCTGTTCCAGCCGCGAATCAAGCCCGCGTGATCGATGTCCTTTTCGTAGGCCGGCAACGCCGATTCCGGGAGCAATGGTTCACCGGGCGGCAGGACGGGCTGCGCCTGCGCGAAGAGCGTTGTGACCACGGCGAGGCACGCCCCCACGGCTGATTTTTTCACGATGTTCATCAATGTGACACCGGGAGATTCCGGTGCAGGTAGTCGGTCAGCACCGAGTAGAAATGCCGCTCGGTGTTCTTGCCTTCGTTGATTGCGTGAGAACGCCCCGGATAAGGCAGGACCGTGAAGCGCTTGTTGTGCGCGATGAGTGCGTTCATGAGCCGCTCGGTGCCTTGATAGTGACCGTTGTCGTCGCCGGTGCCGTGAACAAGAAGGAGGTTGCCTTGCAGGCGCGCGGCGTGGGTGAGAGGTGAGCCTTCGCGATAGCCGTCAGCGTTGTCCGCCGGCAGGCCCATGTAACGCTCCTGGTAAATCGTGTCGTAGAGGAGCTGGCTGGCATTCGGCGCCACGGCCATCGCGGTGCGATACAGCTCGGGATACCGGAAAATCGCGTTCAGGCTCATGCTGCCGCCGCCACTCCAGCCCCAGATTCCCACCCGCGCAGGATCGACCGACGGCCAGCGGGCGAGCAGGACCTTGGCTGCCGCGGCCTGTTCCTGCGCCGCGAGAATACCGATCTGCCGGTAAATCACCTTGCGCCACTCGCGCCCGCGCGGCGCCGCCGTCCCGCGATTGTCCACGCTGACCACCCTGTAGCCCTGCTGGGCCAGCATCCAGTGCCACAACCCGCGCTTCCCGCCCCAGGCGTCCCGCACCGACTGGCTCGCGGGTTCGCCATACACGTGAAACAGCAGCGGATGCGGACGCTGCGTCTCGGACGCCGACGGGCTCAGGCTCCACGCGTCGAGTTCGATCCCGCCCCCGATATCGACCCGCAGAAATTCCGCCGCGGGCTGCTTCAGCGCGGCAACTTTCTCGCGGAGCTTCCGGTTGTCCCGCAGCACGCGCACGACCCGATGATCGGGCAGGTGGACGAGCGCCACGACCGGCGGGGTGGTGAAGCTGGAGTAGGTGTGAACGGCCCACTGCGCATCTGGCGAAAAATCATACGTGTGCCAGCCCGGCTGATCGGCGGGCGAAATCCGTTCGGACGTTCCGCCGTCGAGGCGCGCCCGGAAAAGGTAGCGCTGCGTGGCATTCGTCGGCGACGCGGCGTAGTAGAGCCAGCCACCCTTGGCATCGATGGCTTCAGCGTGGATGACATCCGCGGCGCCCCGGGTAACCCGGGTGAAACCTTTTCCATCGGTGCCCGCCACGTAGGCGTGGCGCCAGCCGTCGCGTTCGCTCAGCCACAGGAAGTCCTTTCCACCGTTCAGCCAGTGGACGGGATTGTGGTTGTCCACCCACGCGGCATCGGTCTCGGTGAGGATGGTCCGCGTCCCGCCCGTCTTCGGATCGGCGAGCATCACGCGATGCGTGTTTTGCAGGCGATTCAGCTGCTGGATCAGGAGCTGCGATCCATCGGGCGACCACTCTTGGCGAGGGAGATAGTGCTCGCGCGGATCGCCGGGCACATCGAGCCAGCGCGCGGCGCCGCCCGTAGCGGCGATCACCCCCAGGCGCGTGGCTGAATTTTTTTCGCCGACTTTCGGATAGGCGAACGACGCGATCTTCGGGTAGAGAGCCGAGGTGTTGTCGATGAGGTGAAACTGCCCCACTCCGCTCGTATTGAACTGCCAGAACGCGACGGCCGCGCCGTCGGGACTCCAGCGGAACCCGTCGCGGATGCCGAGTTCCTCCTCGTTGACCCAATCCGACGTGCCGTTGACCAGCGTCGCCGATCCGTCGGTCGTCAGCGCGGTGATCCGCAGCGCGGACAATTCCTGGACATAAAGATTGTTGGCTCGGACGTAGGCTACCCGGGAGCCGTCGGGAGAGAACTTGGCAAACATTAGCGTCGCAGGCTCGGCGTCCCCGCCCAGCTGCTTCAGTTCGCGCGTCGCCACGTCCAGCACCCAATAATCGCCGCGGGTGTTTTGCCGCCAGACGCGCTGGCTGTTGGTGAAAATCAACAACCGCGATTCATCGTTCGAAAACTGAAAGGCCTCCACCTTGAGCGGCTTTTCCCTTCCCGGGGGGATGAAGGCGCTCGCCGACACCACGACCTCGCTGCCGCCACCCACGAGGTGGTGGCGCACCAGATCGAGCGGTGCGTCCGCCCCGGCGTCTTGCGCCGGGGACTCGAGCGTGAAGTAGGTCGCGCTGCGCTTGCTCCACACGAGCGGCGCGGTTTTCTCCGGCTGAAATTCCTCCGAACCGAAAATCCGGTCGACGGTGAGCAAGACGGATTCGGCGACTATCGGCCCCGAGGGCGTCGGTTGCTGCGGGCGGGCCGGCACGCTCGCGAGCGCGGACAGCACGCCAAGAAGGGAGAGCGACGAAGCCGTGGGTCTCATCGGCGAGGCGGAGATTTTTTTGCCCCGTGATTCATGAGCGCCTCGACGTCCTCGGCTTCGATGGGAATTTCCGCCATGAGGTCGACGGGCGCGCCCTCCGTGAGCACGACGGTGTTTTCCAGCCGCACCGCGAATCCTTCCTCCGGAATGTAGATGCCGGGTTCGACCGTCAGCACCCAGCCGGGAGCGAAGGGCTGCCTGAGCAAGCCGACGTCATGCACGTCGAGCCCGATGGGATGTCCGATCCCGTGCATGAAATATTTCTTCACCGCCGGCTTGTCGGGGTCCTGCCGCTTGACGTCGCGGGGCTTGAGCAGCCCCAGCCGCAGCAATTCCTCCTCCACGATTTTCTCGGCCTCTTTCTGCCAGTCTTTGTGCAGTTTGCCTGGCACGGCCGCTTTCGTCGTGGCCCGCAGGCTGCGCAGCACGGCGTCGTAGACGAGGCGTTGGCGCTTCGTGAACCGGCCGGAGACCGGAATCGTGCGTGTGAGATCGGACTGGTAGTTGGCGTAGCACGCGGCCACGTCCAGCAGCAGCAAGTCGCCGGCGCGGCACGGCTGATCGTTTTGATTGTAATGGAGCGTGCAAGCGTTGGCGCCCGACGCGATGATCGGGTTGTAGGCGAACTGAGCGCGGTGCCCGATGAACTCATGCGCCAGCTCGGCCTCGACCTGATACTCCATCACGCCCGGCCGCACCGTGCACAGCAGGCGTCGAAAGCCCTGCCCCGTGATTCCGCAGGCCCGCCGGATGAGCGTGAGCTCTGCCTCGGACTTCACCACCCGCAGCTCGTGCATCAGCCGCGCAAGCCGGCGATAATCGTGCAGGGGATACTTCGCCCGCACTTGTTGCACGAAACGAGCGTCGCGTGTCTCGACCTCGATGACGGCGCGGTTGTGCTCGTTGGTGTTGAAATAAACGTGCTCCATTTCGCACATCAGCCGGTGGAAAATCGCCGGAAATTCCGTGAGCCACTTCACCTCGCGGATGCCGGAGATGGCCTGCGCCTCGTCCTTGGGATGCTTGTGCCCCTCCCAAGTCTTCAGGTGCGCGCTCGGCTCGCGGACGAACAGCACCTCGCGCATCTTCTCGTCCAACGCGTCCGGCGCGATCACGAGGATCGTTTCCTCCTGCTCGATGCCACTCAGGTAGAATAGATCCGAGTTGGGCGTCGGGAGGCGCGTGCCATCCGCGTTTGTCGGCGGAATGTCGTTGGCATTTACGACCGCGAGCGATCCGGCGGGCAGGCGGGCCTTCAGGCGCGCGCGATTCTCGATGAACAGCGTGGACGGGATCGGTTCGTGACGCATGACGAAAAGCAGGTTGCAGAACGCGTGACACTTCAGCGCCGCGGCAGCGTCGGGCGCGTCCGAATCCCCTCGCGGATGATCTTCAGCACGCGCCTGCGCTCATCGCCGGCGATGGGCAGGCGAGGGGCGCGGACCCACTCGGCGCCGAGGCCCGTCTCCTGCTCGCAGAGCTTGATGTATTGGACGAAGTGCCCGTGCGTATCGAGTTTCAGCAATGGCTGGAACCAGCGATACAGCGCGCGCGCCTCGTCCCACCGGCCCTGCCGCGTGAGTGCCCAGAGATGCTGGTTCTCGCGCGGGAACGCGATGCCCGTGCCGGCGACCCATCCGTCGATGCCGAGGATGCTCGCCTCGAGCAGCAGATCGTCCACGCCGGTGAAGATCGCGTAACGACCGCCGACGGCACTGTGCAGCTCGGTGATGCGGCGCGGGTCGCCGGAGCTTTCCTTGAGCGCGACGAATTTCTTCTCGTCGGCGAGGATGGCGAAGAGCGCCGGGGTGATGTCGTTCGCATAGCTGAGGGGGTTGTTGTAAATCATGATCGGCAACCCGCCGCCGCGCGCCACGGCGCGGAAATACGTCACCGCCTCGCGCGGGTCGCCCTTGTAACTCATCGGCGGCATCAGCATCACGCCACTCGCGCCGAATTTTTCCACGTCGCGCACGTAGCGGATCGCCGCCGCGGTGCTCGACTCCGCCACGCCACTCAACACCGGCACGCGTCCGCGCGCGGTCTCGACGGCGCAGCGCACCACGGCGCGTTTTTCATCCGGATCGAGCGTCTGGTTTTCGCCCAGCGACCCGCACATGATGAGCCCGCTGACGCCGCTGTCGATGAGCGCTTCGAGGTGCCGCGCGGTGGCGGGCAGATCGAGCGTTTGGTCCTTTTTGAGCTGGGTCGTGCAGGCGGGGAAAACGCCGCTCCAACGGGGTTTCATATGCGGTCCAGGTTTGGAGTGAGTGGAACTTTTGGTTTTGCCCGTCCGTGTGCTTCACGAGATCTCCACTCTGGGTTTCCCAAGGACGTCTCTTCTGGGATGAATGCCGAGGCCGGGTTCGTTTGAGGCGGCCATGCGCCCATTCACGCGTTGCGGCGCGCCGTCGGCGATGCTTACGGTCACGTAGCTGTTGAAGTCGGTCGTGCTGAACAAATATTCCGGCGGCGTGCTTTGCGCGAGGTGCGCAATGGCGGCGGTGGCGATGTCGCCGCCCCAGGAGTCCTCCAGCGTCATTGCGATGCCCATGCTCACGCAGAGATCGCGCGCCTGGCGAATTTTCGTGAGTCCGCCGAGCTTGCTGATCTTGAGATTCACGACGTCCATCGCGAAGTCGGCCTTGGCCCGGAGCAAGATGCCGAGGTCGTCGATGTTCTCGTCGAGGATGAACGGGTGCGGAGTCTGACGGCGCACGGCGAGGCACTCCTCATAGGTCAGGCACGGTTGTTCCAGATAGACATCCACGTCGCGCACGGCCTTGGCGACCCGCACCGCCTCGTGTTGCACCCAGCCGGTGTTCGCGTCGGCCACGAGGCGGTCGCCGGTTTGAAGTTTCGCGGACACGGCGCGGATGCGGGCGATGTCCACATCGGGGTCGCCGCCGACTTTGAGTTGAAATCGGCGATACCCCTCGGCCCGGTAGCCCGCGACCTTTGCGGCCATCTCCTCTGGCGACTCCTGAGAGATGGCCCGGTAAAGATGCACGTCTTCGCCGAAACGGCCGCCGAGCAATTCGCACACGGGCAGACCCGCCGCCTGTCCGAGGATGTCCCAGCACGCGATGTCGATGCCGCTCTTCACGTAGGGATGGCCCTTGAGCGCGGCATCCATTGTGCGAGTGAGCTTTGCGAGTTGGCGCGGATCTTCACCGAGCAGGTGCGGGCCGAGTTCGCGCAAGCCCGCACGCACTCCTTCCGCGTAGGCCGGCAGGTAGAATGGTCCGAGCGGGCACACCTCGCCGTAGCCCACCAGCCCGGTGTCGGTCTCGACGCCCACGATGGTGCTGTCGAACACCGTCACGGACTTGCCGCCGCTCCACTTGTAGGTGGTTTCGTGCAGCGGGAGTTCGACACGATAGGCGAGGATGCGGGTGATTTTCACGTGACGCGAAGCCTACCTTGTCCGCGCCCGGCCGTCTTGACCGAGACGCACGCTTGGACGGCATTCTCGGCACAGCCGCCACGTGCCCCCGGGTTCTTTAGCGCAGCGAACGGGCGGCGCGATCACTCGGAAACTCACGGTGGGCTTTTCGAAACTCGGTCGGGGTGACGCCGGTCGCCGCTCGGAACGCCCGCGTGAACGCGCTGTGGTCGGCAAAGCCGCAAGCGTGCGCGATCTCGGCGACCGCGCGCCGGCTGTCGCGCAGCGCCAGCGAGGCCGCCGCAATGCGCGTCTTGGCGATCAACTGCAGGGGGGTGAGGCCGAAGATACGCCTGACGATGCGGCCGAACCGGGCGGGCGGCATTCGGGCGAGCCGCGCGAGGCGGGAAGGCGAGTTGGGCTCGGCGTAGTTGGTTTCCAAGTGCAGGAGGGCCGCGGCGATCTCGGGCTGGATCTCCCGCGGGGGAATCGGCGCGCGCACATCCTTGGAGATGCCGATGAGGCCGCAGACCCGCCCCGCGGCATCGCGCAACGGCAGCTTGGTCGTGAGGCACCAGACCGGGCGGTGCGGCAATGACCAGTGAAGCTCGAGATGCTCGATGATCGGGCGGCCAGTGTGGAGCACGGCGGCATCCTGCTCCGTCGGGATGCGTCCGAAGCTGCCGACGCACACGTCGGCGGGACGCCGCCCGAGCATCTGTTCTTTAGTTCGCAGCCCGTGGCGCTCCACCAGCGAATGGTTCACCGTCGTGTAGCGGCCGGCGGCATCCTTGATGAAGAACGCGATATCGGGCGTATGATCGAACAACTCCTCGAGCACGGCGCGGTCGAGCCCGGCCAGCGCAGGCGCGGCGGGGAAAACCGGGGAGGATGGGTTCGCGTTCACGTGCGGAGTGAGGGTGCGACAAGTCACCCGACGCGTCCAAACATCCCGCGCGACAGGAATGAGTCAATCCCGCCAGGCCGGGCGGACCGGGCTAGGCGAGCCAGGGAGCGACCGCGGCCTTAGAAATTCACGGTGGTCGTGATCGCGAGGCTGCGCGGCGTTTGGAACACGTAGCTGAATTCCTGGGTCTCGCTCGCATCAGTCGGAATCGGCTTGGAAATATCGAGGAGATTGTCGCCGTTGAGCTGAATCTTGAAGGTGCGGGAGTCCTTGAGGCGCCATTCATAGGCGATCATGGCGTTGGCGAGCGTGCAGGCGGGGCCGGAGATGATGGTGTTATTCGTTGTGGTGTCGCAGCCGACGACGCCCTTGCCGCGGTAATTGGCCCCACCGCAGACGGAAAGGCCGGGCACGGATCGTTCGTCGCCACGGAAAGAGCAGGCGGTGGAAAAAATCCCCGTGTATTCCCGCAACTGCCGCCGCGTGGAACCGGCGCCGGCGGTGATCGCGCGATAGATGATGTCCACTTCGCGCAGCGCGGTGAGCACCGTGGCCGGGCCGCCCGTGACTGGATCGGGGTTCGGGAGGCTCGCGACGATCTCGCTGCCGAGCAGACAGGTGGCGTTTTGCATCCAAACGGCGCGGTTCCTCGCGAGGTAAAGGCCGTTGCGTGGCTGAAGCGACGAGGCGACCTGGTGGGTTTGCGCGGCGTTGATGGCGAGGCGCCAGTTCGGAGTGGGATTGGCGGTGATCTCGACCGCGGTGCCTTTGCCGCTCAAGTCCTGGCTGTCCGAGGCGGCGGGACGCTGCGGGTTGGATTGGCCGATGGCCCGCCAGATCGATTTCATGAAATTGTTGAAGTTGTTGTCGTAGCCAACCGCGGCGTTCGCGTCATCGGTGGTGTAGTGCGCGATCGAGACGTTGACCTTGCTGTCCCAAAGCCGGAGGCGCAGGCCGTAGTCGCGGCCGTTGCCCTTGCGGTTACCGATGAGGGCGCCGTTGATGTCCTGATTCGACTGCGGCCGAGAGCTGTTCGACTGGTTGTGGAATTCCTCGAGCCAAGTGAGTGGATGCACGACGGTGCCAAAGGTCTTCCTGTCGCCCTGGTCGAAACTCTTTTGGCCGTTTTGCTGCCGGCGGGTATAGACGCGCGTCAAGGGGGCGCGGTGCTCGTTGAGGTCGCCGTCGAGGTCGATCGTTTTGGTCCAGACGCGCAGCCGGTCCCGGCGAAAGCCCCCAGTGACGACCACGCGGCCGTCGAACCAGCGGCTCTGCGTAGTTGCTGGTGTCCTCGGAGGCGTTGACCGCGAAACTCAGAGAGGACTTCACGTCGAGGATGCCGATGTCGGACAGAAACTCCGAAGTGAAAACGGAAATCGCCGCGGGGGTGTCCCGGCGTTCGGAATTCATGCGCGTGCCGGCCAGCGTGCTGGATGCCAAGTAGCCGGAGTCGCGCGAGGTATTGACCTGAAACGGGCCGAAAACCATCGCGCTCAACGCAGGGGCGGAAGCGGGCGCGACGGTTTGCGCCACGGATACGGCGGCGAGGAGGGAGGCGAACGGGTGCAGGTTCATCATGGTCGCGGGGCAGTGAATTCGACGTTTCGCCCGGCCGCGGCGGGTGGGGGCTCGGCCGGACGAAGCCAACGGGATCGGCACCGCAGCGTCCTGACAAAGAGCCGCATGAAAACGGCAGATTCGCCGGGATATGGTGTCAAACTTCCCTCCGTTCGACCGAGTTGAATTGAATCGAACGCGAAATCACCGGCGAAATCCAGCTGTGCGGCAACCGGCGCCCGTGAGCCCGCCCCGTTTTCGGTTTCCGCTCGGCCATCAAACGCGGCGACTGTGCCGAAATCGACGGGCCGCTCGCACTTCCCTGCCTAGACGGTCCAACGCCGCCATAGTAGGATTCTTACCCAACGTTCGCTTCGAACCTTTCCGCTGTCCGCCCGCAGAGAACGCAAAGGTTCGGAGTTTGCTTCCGCACTCACTCCCCACCCCGCCAAGATGATTCGCCGCGACCCGCTCCTTACCTTCCTGCTTTTGCTGATCCCTTTCGTCGCCCCGCTTCGTGCCCAGCCCGGTGGCCCCGCCACCGGGCTCATCGAGGGCCGCGTGCTCAATGCGGCCAACGGCACCTTCGTCGAGGGCGCGCGCTTGACGGTCGAGGGCACCGCGCTCGAGACCTTCACCGATCCCGACGGACGCTATCGCCTTGCTGGCGTGCCGGTGGGCGAAGCACGCTTGCGCGCCTTCTATACCGGCGCCGCGCCGAGCGTGGCGGCAGTGCGCGTCGCCGCGGGCCAGACGACCACGCATGATGTTTCCCTCGCCGCACTGACGGCGACAGGAGCCCGCGGCGAGGTCGTGAAGCTCGACCGTTTCACGGTCGGCGAATCGCGCGAGATGGAGGCCGCCGCCATCGCCATCAACGAGCAACGCTTCGCCGCCAATATCAGGAACGTCGTCTCGACCGACGAATTCGGCGCCGTCTCCGAGGGCAACGTCACCGAGTTTCTCAAATACCTGCCCGGCCTCACCGTCGAGCAGGGCGGCGGCGACGGCCGCTACATCTCCATCGAGGGCGCGCCCACCGCCAACACCCCCATAACCTTCGGCGGCATCGGCCTGCCCGCGCCCGGCAACAATAGCACCAGCCGCGCGATCGAGGTAGGGTTCTTCAATCTCAACAACATTTCCCGCGTCGAGGTCTCCCATTCGCCCACGCCCGACTCGCCCGGCAAGTCCCTCGCCGGCTCCATCAATCTCGTCCCGCGCTCCTCCTTCGAGCGCGCGCGGCCCCTTTTCATCGGCAGCGTGTATCTGATGATGCGCGACGACTACCGCAGCCTCGGCAAGAGCGCCACGCTCTACCGCGATCCGCGCCGCAAGGTCTGGCCCGGCGCGGATTTCTCCTGGGTCGTGCCGGTGAACAAGCGCTTCGGCTTCTCGCTCTCCGCCGGCGCCTCGCGGCAATTTTCCAGCGGCGACCGCGCCACCAACGTCTGGCGCGGCAACTCCGCCGCCACCAACGGCACCGCCTTCCCCCACACCACGCCCGACCGCCCTTACCTGTCCCAGTTCAACATCCAGGATTCGCCCAAGGAAACCGAGCGCGACTCCCTCGGCCTCACCCTCGACTTCCGGCTCTCCGCCCGCGACCGCATCGCGCTCTCGTATCAATACTCCTCGTTCGACGGTTGGTATTCGAACCGCTTCATCGGCTTCATCCCCAACCAAATCGTCGCCGCCTCGATCTCGCCCCGCTCCGTGCAGGGGGTGGCCGGCGTCGGCCAGCTCAACCTCAGCAATCAGGGCAACCGCGTCCGCGAGAACCGCACCTTCATGCCCACCTTCACCTGGCGCCACGACGGCCCCCTCTGGAAATTCGATTTCGCCATCGGCCGCGCCAACGGCACCAACGCCATCCGCGACACCGAAAAAGACCGCTTCTTCGCCGTCCAGGCCCGCCGCACCGGCGTCACCATCGGCTTCGCCGACACCGGCTTCATCCGCCCCGGCGTCATCACCGTCACCGACGCCGCCACCGGCCGCCCGGTCGATCCCTACCGCCTGGAAAACTACGCGCTCAACACCTTCACCGCCTCCCCGCAATACGCCTCCGATCTCAACTTCACCGCCACCGCCAACGCCCGCCGCGATTTCCTCTGGCGGGTGCCCGTCACGCTCCGCACCGGCCTCGACTTCCGCCAGACGCAACGCGACATCCGCGCGTGGAACGCCGTCTACACCTACGTCGGCCGCGACGGCCGCCAGAACAACGTCAACGGCTCCGCCCTCCCGATCCTCGACGCGGTGTTCTCCGAACGCATCGCCCCCTTCGGTTTCCCGAAAATCCAGCACACCGACGCCATCGAGGCCTACGCCTTCTGGCGCGCGCGTCCGAACGAGTTCACCCTCGACGAAAACAACCTCTACCGCTCCGACGTCGCCGGCTCCAAATACGCCAAGGAGTCCGTCTCCGCCACCTACCTTCGCGGCGACGTCGCGCTGCTCAACCGCCGCCTCCTGCTCGTCGGCGGCGTGCGCGCCGAGCAGACCGACGTAGAGGCCCAGGGCCCCCTCACCGATCTCTCGCGCAACGTCCAGCGCGACGCCCAGGGCCGCCCGCTCCGCAACCCGGCCACCGGCGCCATCCTCCCCGTCACGACCAACGCCCTCGCCGCCTCGCGCCTCACCTACCTCGATCGCGGCGCGCGCAGCGAGAAACAATACCTCCGCTTCTTCCCCTCGCTCAACGCCACCTACCACCTCCGCGAGAATCTCCTCCTGCGCGCCGCCGTCTCGACGAGCATCGGCCCGCCGGACTTCAACCAATACGCCGGCGGCCTCACGCTCCCCAACACCGACAACCTGCCCGCCGCCAACAACCGCATCATCGTCAACAACGCCGCCGTCAAGCCCTGGACCGCCAACACCGTGAAGGTGCGCGCCGAGTATTACTTCGCCGGCGTCGGCCAGATCTCGCTCGGCGCGTATCGCCGGCATTTCCAAAATTTCTTCGGCGCCACAGTGTTTCCCGCCACCCCCGAATTCCTCGCCCTCTACGGCCTCGATCCCGACGAACTCGGCGCCTACGAGGTCAGCACCCAGCGCAACCTCACCGAGACTATCCGCACCGACGGCTTGGACCTCAGCTACCGGCAGGCGCTCACGTTTCTCCCGCACTGGGCCCGCGGCTTTCAGGTTTTCGCCAACGGCAGCATCAAGAAAAGCAATGCCGCGAAAGGCGAGCTCGCCGGTGTCGACTTCAGCGAGATCCCCCGCAACGCCGCCTGGGGCGTCAGCTTCACCCGCCCGCGCTACAACCTCCGCGTAAACTGGACGTGGCGCACCGACGAAGTGCAAGGCATCGTCACCGGCACGGGCATCGAGCCCGGCACCTTCAACTACACGCCGGGCTACACCAAGATCGACGTCCTCGGCGAATTCACGCTCTGGCGACGCTTCGCGCTCTTCGCAAATCTCCGCAACATCGGCGACGTCCCCGCCTCCGGCACCACCCGCGGCCCCAGCACCCCCGAACACGCCACCCAGCGCCTCCAGGAACGATACGGTTCGCTCTGGACGATCGGCGTGAAAGGCACGTTCTAGTCCGCAAAGCCGCGACTCGCATCGCCGGCTCCGCGTCGATTGCGAAAACCACCATGAAACTGTCTCGTTTCGTTCTATTCTCGCTCGCGCTTGCCACGCTCCCGGCACACTCCGCGCAGCCCGCGCGCCCCAACATCGTCTACATCCTCGCCGATGACCTCGGCTACGGCGATCTCGGCTGCTACAACCCCGACTCGAAGATTGCCACACCGCACCTAGATCGGCTTGCGCGGGAGGGCACGCGTTTCACCGATGCCCATTCGCCGAGTTCGGTCTGCACACCCACGCGCTATGCGCTCCTCACCGGCCGCTACGCGTGGCGCACCCGGCTGCAGCGCAACGTAATCGGGCCCTGGGAGCGACCGCTGATCGCGCCGGACCGCCTCACGGTGGGTCGGCTCCTCCAGCAGCACGGCTACACGACCGCCTGCATCGGCAAGTGGCACCTCGGCCTGACCTACGCGACCACCGACGGTCAGCCGCCCGTGGGCGCAACCCGGAACGCCCCGGGCAACGTGGACTTCACCCGCCCCATCGCCGACGGTCCGATCGCCCGCGGCTTCGATCACTACTTCGGCACCAACGTGCCGAACCATGCCCCCTTCTGCTTCATCAACGACGACCGCACGGTCGGTCTCCCGTTGCCCGGGATTCCCGCCGCGCCGGGTGAAGCCGATTCCCCCGGCGCCCGCGTGCCGGGCTGGAAACTCGCGGACATATTGCCCGGACTCACGCGCCACGCCGCGCAGTGGATCGAGGAGTCCGCGAAGAGCAAAAAACCCTTCTTCCTCTATTTCTCGCTCACCTCCCCGCACTATCCCGTGGTGCCGTCGCCGGAGTTTGTCGGCAAGTCCAAGGCTGGCCGTTACGGCGACTTCGTTGAGCAGACCGACTGGACCATCGGTCAGGTGCTCGCCGTGCTCCAGCGCGCCGGCGTGGCGGACAACACGCTCGTCATCGTCACCAGCGACAACGGCCCTGAGATCACCGGCGAGGTAAATCCCGGCGCCTACGATCGCGTCACGCAGTCCGGCCATCGCAGCTCCGGCGCGTTGCGCGGGGCCAAACGCGACGCCTGGGAAGGCGGCCACCGCGTGCCCTTCAT
>Ga0209358_10002828_pt1 | contig 13012 bp, 14 predicted proteins | sample LauGreFa1BDMLBSN_2_FD_187574 | JGI IMG/M metagenome (GOLD analysis project Ga0209358, IMG submission 187574) | Freshwater lake microbial communities from Lake Michigan, USA - Fa13.BD.MLB.SN (SPAdes) (version 2) | ecosystem: Environmental > Aquatic > Freshwater > Lake | place: Lake Michigan, USA...
ACCTTGTTTGTACCATCTACCGTACAACTAGAAAGCGTCCCAGAAGATGGTGTACCTAAAGCACCATTAAGCGGCACTGCACCGATGGTGTTGTAGCTAATTATTCTGGCCGCAGACCCGTTAAACGTCGTTCCTGATGCATCACCAGAACCACCGTTGTTCATGGTCAACGCATTGCTTGTCGTGCCGCCTACCGTGGCAAAACTAAGCGTCCCTGAACCATCAGTAACTAATCCTTGCCCGTTCGTCCCGTCCGTGCCAGGAAGCGTGAACGTCGTATTAGAAGAGGTGTTGGCAGACTGAAACGTTGTCGTCCCAGTGCCACTTGCATTACCTTGGAATTTGATCTTACTCATCTCGCTTCCTTAACCTAAAATCATCCAGGCTTGGCCCGTACCAACAGTAACCGAATATCCTGCCGCTACTGTTACAGGTGACACTGATAATCCATTTGTATTACTTGTGAATGTGTAGTTCTGGCTAATCACAATCTGCGACTCAAGAACCGGCCCACCAGAGCCCCCACCCCCGCCAGCAGCCCATGTAAGCGCACCAGCACCATCGCTTTGCAAGAAGTAACCAGCAGAGCCATAGTCCGTTGGGAATGTGTAAGTCTGGGTTGATGTTGTGGCTGCGTTACTTGGCTGGATGCGCAACGTTTTGGTGCCAGAACCTGCATCATTACTTTGTAGCTCTAAGTAACCCGATGTACCAGCACCTGTATTAGCCGTAACCTGCGCATAGCCAACAAACGATGCCTGACCAAGGTCGGTAATTGTTGCACTAGAGTTTTGCAACAACTTACCAGTCGTCGAATCAAATCGAGCAATTGCATTATCTGTCGAACTTGCAGGCCCGTTCACATCACCCGCTGTCAGCGTTGCAAACTCAAGCGCACTACCGCCGCTATTGACCTTAAGGTACTGATTAGCCGTACCTATAGCAGTCAACCCTGTACCACCGTTCGCAACACCTAACGTTCCTGTGATTCCTGTCGATAAAGGAAGTCCAGTTGCGTTAGTAAGGTTGAGCGCCGATGGTGTACCGGCATCGCCATCATAAGTAACGACGCCACCCGTTGTGCCAGCAGTCAGTGCTAGTGCCGTTGCGACACCCGTACCCAAACCAGATACGCCAGTACTGATTGGCAAGCCAGTAGCATTGGTGAGCGTACCGCTTGACGGTGTACCTAATGCGCCATTAAATAGAACCGGCGCACCAGCAGTGCCTACGGATTGTCCTAACGCAGTTGCAATGCCAGTGCCAAGGCCAGCAACACCGGTTGAGATTGGCAGACCCGTTGTATTAGTCAACGTACCTGACGAAGGCGTACCAAGCGCACCACCTGGTGCGACGTAATCAGTGCCAGCAACAGCAGCGGCAATAACACCGCTTGTTGCCTTTACCATGCCTGTCGTTGTGGCCGCTTGGATTAGCTTACCAGTCGTGCCACTGTATAAAGCAATTTGAGCATTGACTGAGGACGCTGGGCCTACGACATCGCCGACACCAACAGGAGAACCATACTCAAGAGCGGTTCCTCCTGAATTAACTTGCAGAACTTGACCAGCAGTTCCTAACGCTGTAAGCCCCGTCCCGCCAGAAGTAATAGGAATAGCGGTTCCGGAATAGCTAAGAGTTATATTTCCAGAACTGGTAACTGGAGAGCCTGCCGTCAAGAATGCTGGTGGAGATATTCCAACTGATGTAACTGTGCCAGCACCCGAAGAAGTAAACCATTTAACGCCTTCAGTCGCGCTTGAATCAGCAACCAGTATTTGACCGTCTGTGCCAACAGGTAAACGAACATTGTCCGTACCTGTGTAGACAATCATGTCACCCTTGGTTGTATTTGGAGCTAGCGCATCAAAGGCTGATGTCTTGTCGCTTTGACCTGTACCACCATTAGCAATAGGCAATGTGCCAGTGATCTTGGTTGCGGCAATTGATGTAATCCATGCAGGATTTGCATAACTGCCTGTCGTATAGACGCCGTTAGTTACAGTGCCTGCATTACCAAGAACATCAATATTCCATGTTCCGGTGGCACCTGTACCTCCTGTAGGAACAAAAGCACCACTTGCTCCAATAGCAGTTTGTAAGGCAGTAAGTACGCCAGTACCGAGTCCGGTAATACTTCCAGAAGGAAGGTTAGTACAGTTTGATAGATCGCCAGAAGATGGTGTGCCAAGTGCGCCGCCAGGAACAAGATAATCAGTGCCTCCAGTAGCAGCCGACAATACACCGGAGGTTGCTTTTAAGATGCCTGTCGTTGTCGCACGTTTGATGACTTTACCAGTGGTGCTTGAGTAAAGCGCTATCTCATCATCAACCGATGCAGCAGGGCCATTCACATCGCCAGCGCCAATCGTGACTCGTATGCCAGCAGCCGTGGTTGCACCAGTACCACCATTGGCAATCGGTAACGGTGTGCCAGAATAACTTACCGCTAAAGTTCCAGAGGTTGTGATTGGTGAACCAGAAACCGACAAGAATGCGGGTACTGACATAGCAACGGAGGAAACACTACCCCCGCCGCCGCCACCACCTGCCGCATTCTTAACAGACAGCAACTGAAAGCTAGAGCCGTCATACATGAGCGAGCAAATAGCGCCAACCACAATAGCATTAGCGGATAATGTGCTGCCATCAGGGTAAATGATGTTCTTTGCGCCCTGACCGTTGACGTTTAAGGTGCAAGGCCCGGTATTTGCACTCGTTGCTTGGAACTGAATGGCAAGACCAGCCTGGTACGTTGTTGATAGACCAGAAAGCGAAACAACATAGGCATTCGTCGTACCTGAATCTAAAGCATAGTTGCTATAGGTCGATGCGTCATTAAGCGCTGTTGCAACCGTAGAAAAATCAGCATCCAGGTTAGCAAGCGGGATGGATGTCGTTGCGGTGGCAAATGTATTCGGAATTGTTACTGGCTTTGCCATCAGAACCTCGCTCTTAGTTCATGTTCAAGCTGGAAGCCGTTGAAGGTAAATGCTGGTGCCGTGGATGTTACCGTCATGCCAAGGTATTTGCCATACATTTGGGCATCGTACTTAAGCAGTTTGTACCCTTCGGTCAACTGGTAACCAGACGAAATCCATTGCAAGGTGCTTCCAGCATTGTTTGTCCATGCAATGTTGTTAAAACTATTGTTTTGCCATGCAACCGCATTGCCAAGCGCAATCGATGTTGATGCGCGAGACTCGCTATCAATCGAAATATTCAATGAACCAGCAACCGTAACAGGAAATGTTGCTTCAACCCCAAGTTTGAGCGCTTGCTTGTCTCTAATCGGGTCTTTTAAGTCCCATAGCGCTGTAACAACCTCAGTTGAGATGTTAGCTGTCTGGTCTTCGTACATTCTGAAGAACGCACCGCCTGATTCGACGCCATAGGAGTTGATTAAACCATTGACTGGCGACGAATTAATGTGCGTTAGGTTGCCTTGATAGCTAATAAACCACTTGCGATCAAAGAAAACCAGTTGCACACGCCGGTAAGTGCCATTGTCGTTGTATCTGACGTTCCATGCGGACACCAGAATGTTGTAAATCAGTGTCTGGCAACCCGTTACCGTTGAACTAAAGTCAATATTAGGGAAAATGCCGTCAAGTGCATCACTAATCTTGGTTGTTGTAGCGCCAACTAGCGCATAAACACCATACCGATTAATAAATAAGATGCTTCTAAAGTAGGCAAAAACACCTAAAAACAGTTCTGTACCAATAGAAGCGCTGATATTGGTGTTAGTAAAGAGCGTTTCGCCAAGCGTATTGACGCGAACATCCGAAAAAACGTTGATCGACGATTCGCCAAAGATGTAAAGAAAGTTGTTAGCAGCGATGATTTGCGTGATGTCACCGTACAAAGTGCCATCGACCAACGTAATGTTGCCAGCAGAAATGCTTGTGAAGTCGTTGTAGCTATCCGCCGCTGTGTAGTAAATGGTTCTGCCGTCCGCAATCCATACACGACCAGAAAAGGACTGTATGCAAGTGCCAGGTTGGCTGATTGCTGTAGCCGTAGCTGATGCGGCGCCGCTAGAAAAAGTTATAGTTGGTGCTGACGTATAACCTGTACCTGGCTCAGTAATCGTGATGGCAGTTACAACCCCGCCGCTTATTGTTGCGGTTGCAGTTGCTTGAACACCTCCAACTTCATTAGGGGCACTAATCGTTACGGTTGGGGCCGCTGAGTATGCAGACCCTCCTGATGTAATCGTAATGGTGCCGACCGAACCGACCCGAACGAGATTCGTCCCGTCAAACGTAGCGTATCCATAAGTTGTGTCAATGATGAGCACTCGCTCATTCTTCCATTGACTAATCTGAGTACGGGTTCCGCTGAACGTGCCTGAGTTAGCCAGGGTGATCGGTGCGGTAGGGGTTTCCAAGCTGACATACTGCGCACCTCCATTGGTGAAGAACGCAAACATGTAAGCGACACCGCCAATATTGGCTGGTGCCATGTAATGCACCGTGCCGCCCCAACTGAAATTCGTACTGCTGTAAGTAACGCGCTTTTCTTTGGGTATGACCTTCAGGTTCGAGTACCCAATAGGCATCACATTCTCTATCCAGGCAAACTCATTTTCCTGAATAGCTGTGCGATTGGCTTTGGTGTTAAGCCCTTTGAAATCCTTGGTAACGTGGTAGGACTTCTTTTGCTCAACTGCGGCCATGATTACTGAACCGAGTAAGGCGTTGGTAAACGACGCGTGAAGCTCGAATTAATCGCTGCCAGCAACTGCTTTTTGTACTCGGCATTGAAGATTTCTGCTTCACCGTAAGATTGCTCTTTGTATTTGGCTTTGTAGGCCGCATAAAACGCTACAGGCGACGTGTAAGGCTCTAAGATCACCTCAGTCTGCGAGTCTGATGTAAGCGGAACAGGCAAGAGGATGGTATCAACCTCAATCACATAGACCTGATCAGGTACCGGGCCAAAATAAATTTGATTCTGCCCGTAACGTGTAAACGCAATGGGTCTGCCCGTGTAGTTCTGCCAAAACCGCAACTCAGCGTTGAATTGCGTCCATGACATGTATCGCAATGGTATGCGTGTGTTACCCCAGTACAGATTGATGTTTAGCACATCAAGAATCTGCTCTGCCCATGATGGCAATGTAAGGGTTGATATATTAAAAACTTCAACCGAGGTGGTTGTAGCACCAGTCAGGATATTGCGCAGACAACCCGTGTCACGCACGACACGATGCCGAGCACCATTGATGTAATCGGTTAGCTCGGTGTCAGTCCAGAAGTTGCCAGCAGCATCATGCAGCAGTCTTCTAACTTCTGCGATATACCCTGAGTAGGTTGCCATTTATGCCTCATCGCTTGTCTGGGGCTGGACTTTGACCCCAGCTCGCCCACGCGGAGCGGGAGGGGCTACTCGTTCCACCAACACGGCTGATTGTTGGTCGGGTTTTACTGGAGCGTCCGTAAAGGTGAACTCAGCAAGGCGAGCCATCGCTTTATCGTGGTCGGTGTTCATTTTTAACCAACCTAAACGCACCAAGTATTGGTACTTATTGTCGTCGCCATACCCAAAGATATGTCGCGCAACATGAGGTTCGATTTGTACGCTTTTGCCTGGCGGAAACTCAAACCACTGATCGACGTACTTGGCGACCAGTGGCTGAGAGCCTTTGTTTGTAACAAAGATCATGCTTCTAAAATATCCCCGTAAACATATACATCCGCTGTTGCTGCAGCACCTTGAGCGGTGGTGAGCGATAAGTATAAGTTGGGAATGCTTGATTTCACTGTAGTGCTTGCACTGCTTGTCGTACTAAGCGTGAGATCAAGGAAAAGCGCTGACGTTGTAAGCGAGGAGTAAGCCTGGGCCGCTGCAACAACCGCTGTACCACCTTTGCTAGCAGCGGTATAAACGCCGCCAGCAGCCGTGGTCAAAGAGATTGAAGCATTCGTCACCACAATGCGCCGAAGAATGAACTTCGACGGATTGCTAAAGATGGTGATTTGCTGATCGGCGGTGGAATTCATGTTCGCGCCGATCAACTTCCCAAGCAGGATGCCTCCAAACTGCTGCGGCAATAGACTACCGACTTTGTTTGCATCCATGCTTTACTCCAATTACGAGTTGTAGGTGCCAGAAGCAGCCTGACCGCCATTGACGGTCAAGAACAGTGCCGTGACAGTGCCAGAGGTCGAAACGATTTTAACGTTCTGACCATCAGAAACCATCATGCCACCTGTATTTGCTGCAATTACATCAGCCCATGCAGAGCCGTTATAAGCCTGATACTTACAGTTTGCGACGGGATAGATGACGTACAGACCTGCTGGTAGCGTGTAGTCAGTGCCTGCCGTTACCGATTGGGTAACGTAATCAAAATACGCGCCATCAGCATCGCTGCTTAAGCCACTAACGATGATTTTATTAAGTGCCAATGCCATGATCGACTCCTTACAGCGTGAGTGAGTTAAGGCCGGTCACCACGGTCATGCTCTTAGGCTTGGTGCTCACCATTTCAGCAATGGTCAACACTGCGCCAACATAACCAATCTGCCAGTTAGGCAGCGTGGACTCAAAGCCGGTAAACGCAAACTCAGCCTGATCGTGAATGTACATGCTGAGGTAGTTTGAGTTCAGCAAGTACAAAGTGCCCTCAGGGCAATAAGGATCAGGATAAATCGGCACACCTGCAACCATGAGCGCACGGAAACCGGACGTTGGGCCTTCTTCACCGCTAGCAAAGTTGCTACCAGGGGTGATCATGTAGGTTTCTTGGCCTACAAAGTCTTGCGCCAACAATGTCCAAGTACCAAAGCCGCAAACACCAAAGGAAGGAACCTCAGCACCGTTTTTCACCGTTCCAGAGATGTACTGGAGGATGTTTTGACGGGTTGGGTTAACTGATCCTGCTGTGTACTCTTTAGAACGCCACCAAGCATAGGTCGAACGGCTAAGGCCGCCATAGGTGCCTGCCGAATCAACTGCAATGGGCAATCCAGTAAATTGCTGGCTGTTGCTGGTGTTGTTGTACAACGCTGTTGCCATTGCATCCATCATGACGTTGGTCGCATCGTTCATGCGAGCCTCAATCAAAGGAATCACAGCATAGTCTTGCTGTACAGCACCTTCCATACCGAGGAAGGGAACTGGAGCGATCATCAACTTAAGGTTGAATTCAGCGTTGTAAGCACCCTGCATGACGCTAGGCTGTGCAAACGAACCGCTGTAGTCCGACCATTGTGCGTTGACAAACTGAGAACCCTGAACAGGCACGGTTACCGATGACACACCGCCTGAAGCGGTCTGAGAATTGGCAAGCAATGCGGCAAGCAGGGGGGTTGAGTTGTAAAGCTGGACAACCAGTTTCGGAATGAAAGCCCTACGGGTAACGTAGGTCAGTTCATTGTACTGACTGGTGCCTGCTGTTGGGATAATACCGCCACCAATAGGCATGATAGGTTCCTTTTAAGAAACAGACCTAATTAACGAAGTCCAATCGGGCGAGACTGGTTTCCCTGTCTTAGCTCGTTGAGTGCACTCGCCGCTGCTTCCCTGGCCGCTGCTGCAGGATTCTTCAAATACTTCTGAAAGTCATTGACCTTCGAGGTAATTGGCGAATTGCTGAATGCAGGAGTTGGCTTATCAGCCTGGCGCATCCAGTTGTAATACTCAGCAGCCGATTCGTGATTGCTAATGCCCTTTTCAATCATCAATTTCTCGATGGCTTTGACATCATCATCCGATTCAGCAAGACGTTTCTCCTTCAACGTATTTCTACGCTTTTCTAACTCGGTTCGAGCGTCCTTTTCTTTCAATCGTGCTTCCAACTCGGCAATTTTTTGCTGCTGTGCAGAAATAGCTTGGTTGGTTCGCTCTTCAATCTCAAGTTCAGGAACTGGAAGGTCGGGATGCGCTTGCCTTGTCAGCTTCAGAAACTCCTTTCGGGTTTTCGGATTCTCAGCCAAGGCTTTCGCCAAAGCAGCAAGCTCATCACGGGCGTCTGGGGTAAGGTTTTCTAGCGACATTGTTTTTTCAGCCGTTCAAAACAATTAGTTAAATGACACGCTTGGTGTCACCGGGTTTGGAAAGCGTCATCTGGTTTTTAGTAACCTTATTCGCTCCACTCAAGCCACCAAACGGCTCATACCGAGGTGGGTTGTAAATCTGACCATTCTTTTGCTGGTTATCCGTCGGGCGACGAATCGTTCCAGCGCGGGGTTTGAACAATTCCATCACTATCTCCTAGATAGGTAAGGGTGGGTTTTGAGTCCCAGGGGTTGGTGCCGCAGCCATTGCTCGCATCTCGGCAGACGCGCCACCAGCTTGAGGCAAAGTCTGAATCATTTGCATGATTTCAGATGGTACTAACTCTTTGGCTTTGTAATCCATCTCACCAAAGGCCGATCCAATCTTTCCTATGGCATCTTTTAACGCTTTTTGCTCAGGCGAGCCATCAGGAAACTTTTGCATGGCACCCATCAACATGCCCATACCAAGCTGCACATCAATGCGGCCCTGCATTTCTTCACCCTTTTTGGGTTCCGGCGTCGACATGGGGGAAGACATGGGGGGTGACGATGCGCCAGACAGTGCCGGTTTCTTTTCTTCACCTTCTTCGCCTTCAGTGCCTTCCTCTTCAACCTCGATTTCCATCGAAGCCTTGCCGTCTTTGGCACCGCCGCGAATCAACTTCATCAATTCTTCTGCGCTAACAGCCATATTGAGTCCTTTCAGGGCGGTTTGTACTTATTTACCAACCGTCTGTCAAGCGATTAACGGCGAGATGGCCGTGCGTAACGTAGCATTTTGCGTTGCATCATGAGAAACGACCTCCTGCGCGTTGATAACCCGTGCGATTCATCGTTGCACGACCATAATTGAGTTGCGGGGTGCGATAAATCTGTTTTAGCTCAGATTTACCAGTTCTTGGCTGGTCATTACTGTAAGAAAAACGGTCTTGACCGCTTCTTGTGTCGCCGGAACCGCCATTCATGTTGGAATTACCGTTTGTCAGCATAAAAACCTCTACATAGCGGGTGGTGCGGAGCCTTCAGGCGTTGGTTGCTGCTGTTTTTGCATTTCTTGCGCTGCTTGTTGGGCCTGTTCCATCTTTCGGAGGTCTTCTTTGAGCAATTGCTTCATCGGAGGCTCCAAAATGTCAATCAAGCGCTCTTTGGTGATGGCGCCACGGTCTGCAAGCGCAAATGCAAGGCTTCTAAGGTCTTCTGTAAAGATCGGTGAGTTGGAATGTGCATCCACTTTCACCACAAAGTCCTTAGTAAACTGGTTTGCAATGAACTTATCACCCTGATCATCCGTGTAAATGCGGTCAGAATAGGCTTGCATGGCCTTTAAGTACAGCGTTGCCATCTTTTCTAACGCATCTTCAATAATCAATGCACGTTTTTTAGCCCTTGAAGACCCTAAACGTGCCAATTGTGAGGCGTGACCAGCACTTCTAACACCTGATTCACCCCTGCCCTGCAACACATTGACAATACCAGAGGCTTCTTCAAACATCTGGTCAATCTCTGCAATCTCTCTAAAGAGATCATTCGGGATTGATGGCGCCATTTGCTCAACTTTGGCATTAGGCATGTCGGTAGAAAGCAAGCCACCAACACGGTTAAGCGCAAAGTTCTTCTCATCAAGCAGCCCTGTAAAGCCAATGAGCGCTGTAGGTGGTGAGACTTGCTTGGATAAGAGGTCAAGAATCTCTTGCATCCTCTTATTGCGCATGTCTTGCAAGAAAACCAGCCTTGCAACTTCAGAGATTCCCCAGTAGTAATCGTACTGCGGGGTTGGGCAAAGCTGAATAAATGGCAGTTCACCCTTTAAGAACATACTTTCACCAGCTCTGTCATAGATGATGACGTTAGGGTCAGCAATGGTGACGCACTGATAATCCTCAGTCATGTCATTCCAGACCCAAAGTTCAGTCATCTTGATCGTATCTTCAGCAACGCGAGCCTTGTATTGCTGCATCCCAGCAATATTGAGATTCACATTACCATACATCGTTGGGTCAGTGGCCGATAGGATCAAACGCTGGATGCCATCAGGCACTTGGTTCTCTTGGCTTTGCCCCATTTGCAAGCGAGCAAGCAGTGCCTCACGTTGCGGATGCGAGTAAAGCCTGGCGTATAACTCAGAGCGTGTGATGTAGTAAATCTGAATCAACGCTTCTTGGCGATCTGTGTGCGGCGTATCTTCTCGATACACGCCAATACACCGCGGATCAACCATGTAAGGGTGCAAGCCATTCTTTTGAATGAGCTTAATGAAGGTCGAGTTGTAGCAAAGCGCCCAGTTCAGCGCCTGGGCAAAGACCTGATCAGCGTTGCTATTGAGCCAATCGTCATTCAAAGCGCCTGTAAGCGAAGGAATCTTGGTTTGTTCGTGCTTATTAACCGAGGCGCCGAGCGAAATCGTAAAGCGTGTGGTTTCTGCTGAGTAGAGGAAGGAGGAGAGTTGGTCAATGTGCGGGTAAATCTTGTTGTAGTACGCAGGCGGTGCATCCAATCCCGCACCAAAGAGATAGTAAGAGCGCAGCGAGTCATAAGTACCCGTGCGCTCCTGAATGCTGACGGAGCACTTATCTACCAAGTCATTGTAGAAATACTCTCTCTGGATGGGATCGTCAGGAATTCTCATATAGGCAACTTTAAGTTCTCATGATCACGAATGACCACTGAAGGCGTTGGTTTGCGCAATGCTATACCACTTTCTTTGACAGCAGACAAGCCCCCAACGGTTTCTCCGCGTATCGAATTCAGATTGTAGTTGCCTAATTGTTTGGGGTTACCCCACTGCACAGCAAAGGGATTCTGTGGTTGCGAGGCTTGTTTATTGCCTAGAAGGGCATGTTGCTGGTGATCACCTTCACGCGACGACTTAATGTCACTCATGCCGTAATCTTTGGCTAATTCCCTGAGCGTGGTGTCAGCATGTTTGGTGGAATCTGACTTCATACCCACGGCTTGCAAAAACACCATTTGTACATCGGATGTACATCCATGCGGACACACAGGCTCTCTACTTTCAAAAAAGCCATGTGCTGGACATTTGTAATCATGAACGACTGCCATAGTTTCTCCTTAGTTGCTGGTCAAGATCAGGACGTTGATAGTCTTGGGATTTAGGTCGAATACCAAGATCAAGTTTGAATCCGCTGCCATCGTAGGTAACGAGCCTGCGCCTTACCATTTGCGGCTTGGGTTGCTTGCGAAACTCCACATACTTCTTACCCGACTTCACCATGACGGCGACTTCGCCATTGACCCAATGCTCATAAGCGCGGTTCACACGGGTCTGTACAAGTTCTGTGAGCGGGTATTTGCCATTGAGAAACACATCTCTTAGGTGCAAGGGGTCAAGGCCGCATAACTCGGCAAACAAAGCAATGGAAATGCCGCGTTTCTTGTCACGCATAAACGCAGGAATCACTTCCATCATTTGACGCTTACTGAGGCCCAACGCCAATAGCCTTTAAGTAGTTGTTGATCTGCTTATCCACGACCGGCACTTGCACGGGCGTTATGGCTTCTTCTTTGCGATCGCGCGTCATACGCATTTGCAAGAGCCTTGGCATGAGCTGTTCAGCAAAGGCAACGCAAGCAAGGGCTGTCGCAATGACACGATCATCTTTGTTGCGCCCATAAGCAGCAATAGAACCCTGGTCACGCACGACGGACTTCATCTCTTCAAGTAAGTCCATTGAGTAGACATTCATCATCCCGCGCTCAAAATAGTCTTTGAAGTAATTCAACATCCGTTCTTTTGATGAATGCGTAGTCAGGTAACCCAGCGAGTTCGAGACACCGCCTAGTGAGTCATTACGCCGCCACAGGTAGTGCTGCATGTGCGATAGGACATCCATTAAGCCTCTAGCCTTGCGCGGTTCCATTGTCTGCGCTTGGCGTTTAAGGTTGCGCATCTCATTGATCACGGCTTGACCTGGCCCGTTCACTTCCAGGTTTAGTGTGGAGTTCTTATAAGCCCCTGCCAGGTAGCAGACAACCCAAGCGAACTGGTAGGTGTTGAGTTCAGAGGTAGCGAATTCCGCAACTTGATCAAGTCCATCTGCATAGCAACGGTAGATTTGGATACAGAAACGATCAGCCCAGTCGCTGCTTCCATATGCTGGATCAGCACCGATGACGTAGTAGGCGTTTTCAATCGGCTCCTCCCATACTTTTAACGTTGCCATGCGCTCTGTTGAATTAATTAACTCAGTGTCTTCAAAGTATTGTCCCATTGAGAAGCGGTAGAACCGAGGTAATAACTGCTTAGCAACCTTGGCTTGATCAGTGCAGCGGGCATGTGAGAAGAAACTCGAACCCGTCATGATGAAGGCATAGTCCTCCGTGGGAGGAAACTCTTGATACATGAGGGCTTCATCCTTAATCCCCTCATTCATCTTCCATCGCCACCAGGCAATCTGTCTTGAATTGATCTCTACCTGGTAGAGCTTCTTAATCTCTCTTGTCCATTCCTTTTCTTCAGGACTTAGCTTGCCATCCCAGTACACCTTATAGACATCTGACTTGGCATCAGCACTGTAGAGTTCATTGCGCCACCAACCGCAGAAAATAGCCTTCTGGGTTCTTGCACGTTTAGCCACCGCCCACATGTCATGCCACATGTTGAAGCCACGCGCTGTGCTCTCAAAAAGGTAGAGCCTATTGGGATTCTTTTCTGCAAGCGATGCCAGCAATGAAGCCAATCCTTCTTCATCACCCCAAGACGATGTTTCTGTGCCATGCAGGTAGGTAATACCTTTACCACGCCCTAAAGAACCCTTGGCTCGCAAGCCTGCCACCTGGTAGAAGAGCCTTGATCGGTTCTTTAAGACCATTTGATTCCTGTTATGCGTCATCAAAGGAATCTTGTACTCCGGTGGCAAACCATCCATGTACATGGCAAGTGTGGTTCTAAACTGGTCTCGGTTCTCTTCGGTATCGGTTGTGAGCGTTCCCTGAAACCCAGGGTTCTTAAAATGCCAGTAAAGGTCAAGGGCAAGCGATATGGT
>Ga0209358_10002829_pt1 | contig 13011 bp, 23 predicted proteins | sample LauGreFa1BDMLBSN_2_FD_187574 | JGI IMG/M metagenome (GOLD analysis project Ga0209358, IMG submission 187574) | Freshwater lake microbial communities from Lake Michigan, USA - Fa13.BD.MLB.SN (SPAdes) (version 2) | ecosystem: Environmental > Aquatic > Freshwater > Lake | place: Lake Michigan, USA...
TAGTCCGACATAGTACGGACATAATTCATGTAAAACTGAGATTCACCCATCTCACGGCGATATGACCAATGGTGTCCTAAGTACCACGCCCAAGCAGACGAATATCTGTTTAGACGTGGACCGTGGACTTCAAATTCTTCATCGGCTAACTCAACAAGCCCTAAAGGGCTAATAGCAACTGTTAAGTCACTAGCAGCAGCACGATAAGAAGGTGACCAAAAGTCAATTGCCATTTAAGAACTTACTTCTTTTTGTTCTTTGGAGCGGCTTTCTTAACTGCAGGAATCTTGGCAACGGCAGTTGGTCGTGCAACTGTTTCCTTAACTGCGGCTTCAACGACTTTGCTTTGTTTGGCAAAAAAGTTAGCAATTTGAGGGTCTCCAATTTTAGTGCTAAGCACGTTAAGCACATACAGAATAGCAGGTAAAACTACTACGTTAAGAGCAGGGTCAACTTCCCATGTGGACATGAGATACGAAACAACGCCAATTGCTCCACCTTTAGTTGCAACATCTTTAATATCTACTACGTTAATTTTCTTGGACATACTTAATCTCCTTAATAGGTTGTTGTTTAATTATACCTTTTTGCGTCGTTTAACGCTTACTTTTTCGCCTTGTACATAGGAATGATAAGGCGACCCTGTATTAGGGTCGTATTTAGAAGCAATAGCCAAAGCGCGAAGAGCATACGTCTTTGCTAACTGACTATTGACTTTTTTGTTACGAATTAATACTTGTAATGCTCCTAAAGCATAAGACGAGCCTGAACCTAGAGCATATAATCCAGTCGCTTCAGAAGACCATGAATAATCGCTTTCTACAACGTAGATATTGCTATTAACGGCAACTATTACGGAAGAACCTTGCTCTGCAATGTGTTCTTTATCTTCCCTTTCAGGGACAGCATAACCTTGAGATTCAAAACACTCTCTTAATGCTGGTATGAACTTGGCTGTAAAAAACTGGTCTAATGTTTTTTTGTTGCTATTTATTGGAGGAGCAGGTGGCTGAAAAACGTGTTGAAGAATGTTAATAGCACGAACATCTCCAGCAGCACCAATAAGGTATTTACCGTTTTGAGAAACTTTGCTAGAACCTTCTCGTAAAGTTCCAATTTGTGAAAAGTTGTCACCAAATGTGGATACACGAGAGTCTGAGCAAATTACTGCAAACCCATCTCCTTGAACACCAATAATAGTTGTCATGTTTATTTAACAATAAACTCTTTGCCTTGATAGATAGCCCAACCATTGTAAATGGGCATCAGTTCATATGAAAACTTGTGTTCTCCACTTTGTTCATATGTAACAACTGCCATTCCTTGTTGCCAGTTTTCGTAACGAACCAATGGTCGTCCGTCAAGGTCAACACCACCTCTAGTTGAAGGAACTGCTCCATCAATGCGAGCAAGACAACCAGGAGATGCTGCCATAATTGTACGAGGACCATCAAAGTCTTCTCTTGTTTTAAATGCAGTTTCAATTCTATGAATGTGTCCGTAGATTACAGAAGTCTTTTCTTGATTAAGGTATACATGTGCTGTTGACCCTGATGACTTAACTCTGTCTCCATGAATAACACGAAGTTTTTCATTAATCCAAAAATCAGACGCTGGATATCCTGGTCGGTACTCAACACCAAATTCTTCCATTCGGCAAAGATATGGAACTGTTAACACAGGCCAAGATTCAGGAGTGTTTCCTTTTCGCAATCCATAAGCAGCACCAGCGTTAGTTAATAAATACTTAGGCATTCTTTCTTCGTGGTTTCCTGCTAACCATACAATGGTTGCACTTGGAGCAGCCTCGCGAAGTTCGGCACAAAATTTAGTTGCACGGTCAATTGCTGCTTGAGTAGTTTGTTGATATGCAGGAGTAGTTAAGTACTTACCCATTTCAGGTAAATCTAAGTTGTCACCAACACAAACAACGGTTTGTGGTTTTACTTCACGTATTAACTCAATTGCAATTTGCATTGCTTTCTCATCGTGAGTTGGTTCAAGTTGTCCATCTCGTCCTCGGTAGTAACCAATTTGAGCATCTGGAACTATTACGCACTTTTTGTACTTGTTTTTGGTTTTAACAATTGTTTTTCTAGGAGGTAATTTAATCGCTGGACCTTGTTGAACAACAGGCCATTCAGGACCACTATCCCAAGAAGGTGAAAATTGAATAGCAGCAAGGTCATGTACCTCTGCTTCTCCTTCTTCGTTTTTAGTAAGCGATTGATAAATAGATACTCGTTTTACATCACCAATGTCTTCAATATCTATATTCTTACGGTCAAGTAATTCAAGAAGTTTTCCAAGAACTTTGGTGTTTTTGTTTGGTTGGTTTAAGTCGTTAATCAGATTGTTCACAAGAGCACTCCTTGTTTACGTGTCGTTGAATTGTACTTGGACTTATTGGATAACTATTTTTACGAAGAACCTTAGATAACCAAACACTACTGTATGTTTTGTTCTTACCTTGATATTGCGTAGTGCGTATTAATTCAATTGCTTTTTTCATTGCATCAGAAGTGTCATCAGGAAGCATATCAAGCATGCGACCAACTTTACACTTCTGTTGAGTTATTTGTTTTGTAGGGTTTAATAAATCGTTAATTAACGATGAGTTGTCCAAGTTGTGCTCCAATTTGTAAACGGATTATGCAGTAATGGCATCCCATGTTTTGTCGTTGCAAATACCATTGGGTTTCAGGTTAACAGACTGTTTGAAGTAATTCAACGCTTTCTGTGTAGAAGGTCCAAAATTACCGTCAGCAGTGCAGGCAAAACCTTTCTTGTTGAGAAGTTCTTGCAACTGTTTTACCTTGTCGCCTTTGTCTCCCAACTTAATTTGTAAAGCACTTTTATCTTCGTTCTCAACAATAGGAGCAACAGAACCTTTGCCTTCTGGTGCTTTAATATTGTTTTTATCCATGTATGCTTTGACAGCAGCAGACGGTGTATCACCATCACAATAGCGCAAATGCCATGGTTCTTCGGGAACCACTTCCCATGAAAATCCAAACGTTTTGACGTTATCAATTAACCATTTAAGACGTTTTGGTTCAGCAGCAGTATGTACGTCAACAGCCAAGCCACTGTTATGTTGCGAGGTTCCTGGCGCCGCCAAACTAGCAAGTTTTGGGTCTTTTTTATACCATTTGACACCTTCAAATGTTCTTGTTGAATTGCCATTAGGTTCTTTGGTATAACGTTGTTTAAAGGCTGTTAATTGTGAATCATATGTGCGATATGTGTCGCCTGCCGAAACTGGCTTGAGTTCAATACCGTCAGCCTTAGCCTTTTCCACCATTGCTGCCCAAGCAGCAGCAGCAAGCCAATGTAGTTTTCCACCACCAACTGCTGGACGAAGTAGATGTTCAGGAAGTTTTCCAGGTTGAATGCCTTTCAAATCAGCAGGCATTTTTACTGGGGCAATGTAGTCCCAATCAACTTTTTTAGACATTATTTGTCTCCTCATTAGTAGTTTGTTCTTTATTGCGTCCTGTTGAAATCATTAATCCAGCAAGAGTACCTGTAATAAAGGTAGCCACACTAGAAAGAACGCCAAAAAACATTTTATCATTTTCTGCTTGTGCGCCAATAGGTTGGGTTACAAACACCAAAGCATACAAAACGCCAATAGTAGTAATAGTAAGAACAAGTCCTAGTATGCAACCAACAACAAATTTCAATCTTGCATCTAGTTCTTCTGATGTGTATTTAACTTTATTCATATTTTTCCTTAAGGGGTTTTAGGTTCATTAGGGTCAAAACCAATTAAATCTTTTGTGCAAGCACCTGCTGCTTCGCAAATAGGTGGTTTACATTCGTCGTTATTCCAGTTGCTTGGGTCTTGGCATTCGTAACGGTATCCACCATCGTATCCACAACCAGCCAAAGTTAAAACAACACTAAAAATTAAACGTTTCATACCTTTAATAGTCTACACTACCCTTGTTTATGGTATAGACTTTAAAGGTGGTTGTAACATATCAAACATTGACACTTAGTAATGCTTCCGCAACCGTTATTTCGTTAGAAAGTAGCGAATTAGTAGAACACGATATTGAACTATATGTCCAAAATCTTAGTGATACAGCGTATGTCTGTATTGGAGACTCTGCCGTTACAAGCAACTCTTTTGGTATGCGTCTTGGTCCAAATGATTCTATGACATTTGACTATCGTGGTTACGATTCAAGGCCAACATTTTATGGAATATCTAGTCAAAACAACTCTCAAGTAAGCGTATTTAGAGTTCAACGATGACCGCCCCTGGCCTGCACAGGCTCATTTCTCCTATTAGCACTGGAGGAATTACTGGAAAAACTTTAACGTATGAGCCAACGTGGGCTTCTTTAGGAAACGGTATTGTTCCATCTAACGGAGGTTCTGGTGGTGTTGTTGGCAAGTATTGTTTAGTTGGTGAGTTGGTTCAATTTGAAATTTTTGTAAACCTAACAAACGTTACTAGTTTTGGAACTGGACAATACACACTTACCGTTCCTTTTGCTCCAAGACAAAATCAATCCTTTAGAACCGCTGGTCTACATTCTTCTTCAAACCACTATGCCATTATGCTAGATGTGGTTGCAGGAAATACCACTGGAAAGTTGTTCTATAACGGTTCAAATGGTCAAGATTTGGCGATGACTAAAAATGCCCCCCATGTTCTTGATACAAACGACTTTTTTTATGTTAGTGGTTTATACCTACGGCAAATTTAAACTTTTTCTTTTGGCGCTTTTTTATCAACCTTATTGAATACATCGTTAATTTCTGAAGATGATAGTTTTCCATCTTCCAAAAACGCTCTAGACAAACCTTCTACAACTACTGCAACTCCTGCAATTCCAGCCATAAAAACGGCTTTTAGAATTGGTACACCAGCAATTGTTCCTGCTCCAATTACGCCCAAACCTGATGCCGCAAAGGTTGCAAGGATTCTAAGAAGTACGTTAACAAACAAATCTTTATTTTTCATTTTTTAACTTTCTTTGAATGCCATGAAATGTGGTCATACAAACCATTTTTAACTTCACGAACATCAATTTTTAAATCACTAATTGCTTCCATAACAATGTCATGGTCGCTTCTATTTTCATTTCTAAATTCAATTAAATATTTAAATAAATAGCCAATACCTGCGCCAACAACTGATATTGTTGTAACAACGACAGCCGTCCAGATATCTGAACTCATCGCAACCTTCCAAACGCACTACCTTTGTTTTTTGGACCAAACATATCCCCACGAAGTTTTTTAGTTTCTTCGTAGTCCATACGCCGTTGAATATCTAAGTCATTAATGTTTGCTGGATTGGCTTTATTGTAAATATTCTTTGCCCGACTTCGCATACGAGCAGTATCTATAAAACGAATTCTTGGACTTACTCCAGCACCTTTTATTTTAGTAAAAGGTTTATGCGCTTTAAAAGCGTCAGTTGGGTCTTGAACAACTTTGGCGCTACTTGATTCACGACGGGCTGTTTGATAACCGCCCACGTTTCCAATAAAGCCAATACGACGTCCAGAATCACTGGACACAAAACGATTTTTAAAGTTAAAGTCGTATCCAAGGTTTTTCTGCGAATGTTGAGTTCCATAAAACTCAGACCATCTAGCCTTTTTCATTGCTGAAAAATCGTATAAACCTCCTCCTTGGTATGACCCTGCAATAGGGATACCTGAAAGAGAGGTAGTTAACGGGATGATTACCCTTCTAGGGTCTTTACTTCTCCCGCTTGGCGAACTACCTTCACGAGCCACAAATAGTACCTAATATTAAGTTTTACTTAATCTGATACAACTGTTGGGTTCGGACGCTTTGTATAGCCGCCCGAATTGTACTCCATTTCAAATGTTGGCATTCCATCTCCAGCCATAGCGCCAGTTACGAAATCGCTAAGCAATGCTGGTGCTTCAACCCACGAAGCCGAGCCTACGTGTGCACGCTCGCGCATGGTGTCTTCAGCATGCTTGTAGAACATTTCTGGATTGTTGTGGTTTTGACGCATAGGTGACGATGCGGTGTCAAAGTATGCACCAATTGAGAAATCGTTAGGAACGTCAGTGTCTGTGGCTACGCCTTCTTCAAAACGAAGAGGACCCTTGTTGCCTGGGATGCTCGGAGCCATTGTACGCTCATAGCGAATTTCCCCACGACCATTTTCTGGGTACGGGTTTTGCGGAGCAACTGACATGTTCATTGTTGAGTCTTGCATTTTATAATCCTCCAAAAGTGGATATTGCTATCCTATACTTTACCATTTTTTAATGGTTATTACCGAAAAAACGGTGACATGCCTACTTGTACCTCTGGCATCGTGTCATGTACCGTCATTGCACAAGCAAGGGCAAGGGAGTCTGGATAGTCGTCAAAAGCGCCCTTTTCATCTGGCGCAGCAGCAAGCAAATATGGACCTTTGTAAACTTTTTCCAAATCTGACATTTGTTGGTTAAAGCGTTTCCATGACCTAGTACGACGTGCTTTGGAGTGTGCAGGGATTACCAACTGGTCTCGTTGAATTAGTTCCGTCAAATGAACCCAACGTTCATGTTGTGCTTTTGAATCAGATGACATTGCTATAACTTCTATGTCAGACAATAACAATTGTAAACGTTCAGCAACTGCTCCACCAACGCCTTGTGAGTCTACGCCAACACGTATTACGGAATAATGTCGTAAGAAATCAACAATCTCAAAATACTGTTGTTCCCATTCTTGGTTGTTTATTTCAAGCCAATTAAGAATCCTATGTTCATAAAAACCAAAAGCATCTGGATGGTCCCAGTCTACCCAAACAACGGTTACTACCGTGGAGTCATTTGAACGGGCAACGTCAATTCCTGCAACAACTGGTGTTCTCCACCATTCTTTAACCAAAGGCATGCTTTGGTCAAACAGTCGCTCCATACGTTCTTCTGATACAAACATACCTTTTTCAAGAATCCATTTATTGCAGTAAGACATTTGAAACTCGTCAGAGTCTTCTCCAATTCTTACTTTCTCTTTGGAAATAAACTTTCCATAATTTGGATTGTATTTAGATGCTGAGCGGTGGTCGTATTCAAAATGGGCTTGTCTATGGCGACGACCTCCATTAACACCACGTCTTTTATTAAATTGAATCATTTTATAAAAATAGGATTTATTCCTAGAAGCGGTTCCTGTTAAACAAATAGTTCCGTTGTTGAACGCCAACATTGGTTTTATTGATTTAGTAATCATGTATTCGTCGGCTTCTTGAGATTCGTCAATCAATACAAAATGATATGTTTTAGATTCAATTTTGGCTTTGGGGTTACAAGTTTGCATACGGCATAGTGACCCAGCATTCTTTAATGTAATTATTTTTCCTTTTCCACGCGCTCCACCAGATGCCGCTTTATCATCAATCTCTGGGTCAAGTAAAAAATCAAGTGCGTGTTCATTAGTTAACTTGGTAACGATGCGACTAAAAACAGTATCTGCTTGGTCTTCTGTAGGGGCAAATACACCACACCAAAAACCCTTTTCAAACTTTTCTAACCACGTTGGATACACGGGAGCCAATTTTGGCAAGATAACCATCATTGATGCCATTACTCCAGACAAAACTTCTGATTTTCCAGACTGGCGACAACCAATAACAGTTACCTCGTCACCGTCTCCTAAAACAATGGATTCAATTAAACGATAAGCAATTGGAACCTGATACGGGAAAAACTGAATGTCACAAAACTCTTCTGTAAAGATAAGTAGTTTTTTAACAAGATGGTCAACAAACTCTGTTGAGGCTTCGTCTAATTCTGGTGCTAGTTCTTCAATATCCAGAACGCTTGAAAGGTCCTCAACTTCATTTTCCACGCTGACCTATTTCTGTATGGATATTTGTAAGTATTTCAAACAATTCGTCAACTGTTGAGTAATCAGCCCCATGATAACGATACTTATCAAAAGTTGCACCTAAGTCCATTAACGTAGTTTCATACCAGTTTAATAAAGAAGGTAAATCCATCCTTGTAATACGAGTAGATGGCAATTTTTGATTAGTTACCTTTTTCCAAAGATTTAACGCCATTCCCTAATCTCCTTTGGTTTGTAGTGGAGTTCTCTACCTTTTAGTGCGTTTAATAAACCATTCATTTCACTAATTGCGTCATTGCGTTTGCATAAACCTATTTGAAATACATATTTACCTAGACCAATTTGAATACCGCGTCCAGTTCTCCACGGATGATTTGTCTCTCTCATAAATCCACGAGATACCGAAAATCCTCTGTGTGTATCTCGCAAAACCCAATAAACAAAACCAAGACCTAATACAAGATTAAGCGTTCCTTTAAATAAGTAAACACCTAAAAACAAAACAATAGGTAAAGAGATAATCAATAAATTTTGTTTAGTGAATATAGCGTATATGCTATAAAACAATGAGACTATAAAAAGCCATATTGCCGTATATCCAAGTAATCTTTTCATAGATTACAGTCTAATGCCAGCGCTGTCCGTTCCACTGTTTGGTGCAAAATCATTAAATTCATTGGCGTATGGAGTTTCACTTGCTGGTCTATAGCCATATCCGTTTAGTGTAGTGTTAATAAATTTGCCTTTTGAATTACTTGCCGCAAACGCTTGGTAAACGTCCATTGAAACTGGTCCATAAACCCAGTCTGGACCTTTTTTTCCATTTTTGTGGAACCTAACTAAAATGTAACCCATTTTCATTCCATACAAACTAAACATAGGTTGGTCAAGAATAAACTTATGTGAACACAACCTGGTACTACCTGCTGGACCTTGACCGTAGTTATTAGGGTCGTCTGGTTTGTTTGCAATTTGTGCAACTCTTACGGTACTAAATAGCGCCGTATCTATATCTCTAACTGGTTTATCGTCTTCAACAATAATGTTGCCTTGTTCATCAACTTTGGCACCACCAGTAATTCTTTGTGTTTGTAGTTCTCGTTCTTTTACTGCGGCACGTTCTTCTGCGTCACGGTTGTACTCATTAATCCGTTCAGTAAGAGACGGTCTATTTTTGGGCATACCACGTGCCCTGGGATTGTATTTACCTGGGTCAGCCATTTAACTATTATCTCACATGTTAAAACACTGTAGTTATTTTTCTACTTTTACAGATATTGATGAATCCCTATGACCCATTTCTCCATCTGGAAAAGTGTTAAAAGCAAGGGAAATACGAGATTCTTCTCCTAAATGTTTTCCAATATGATGAACTAGTGTGCTTTCAAATAAAATTAAACGATTAGGTTCCGCAGCAACGGAATAATGAGAACAATTTTCACGAGTGAACTCAGTTGGGTAGCACGGATATATTGAGGATGTTTTTGGAGATTGAAATAAAATTTCACCAACATTAGAACCATTTGCTTCGTCATATGCAACCCCACTTATTAATGAATTTCTATGACAATGTTCACTAGAAAATCCACCTTGTTCGGTTTTAGTCATCCACGATGTGGTTATTTTTAAATTTACTGAATGCCATTTAAAAATTTCATTTTTGTACATTTCAACACAATTTAATAAAAATTGATGTTCATTTGGGTATTTTTTTAAAATGTGTATATTTTCTGATATGTAGTTTTTATTACTGTGATGATGAATGTTTTCTACCCATTTTGTATTCTTTCTTTCATCTTTAAACAAATTGTTTAATGTTTTTCCTATGTCAATAATAACTACAGGGTATGAAAATAGATGTTCTACTATTACGTCCATTTATTTTTCCTTTTTTAATTTTGTTGTTTAGATAACGGTAAAAATGTTGCACTTTGCGGATTTCCAAAATCGTTTATTATAAAAGTGTTAAAGGACAAACTTATCCTTTCATCTGTTGATGTTTTGGGTACCGAATGATACAAGTCAGAACGAAATAAAAATAAACTATTTTGTGGAGTTGGCAACCACCAACTTTGTGAATTTTCTATGTTCCAACTATTGATAATTGGCTGATAATAGTTTATGCGGGGGTCAAGATTATGAAACATAATTTTGTCTTCATCTGTTGTTTTTATATAAAAAACACCGCTTATGTAACTATTTGGATGACAATGATAATGGTGACTTTCTCCATTTTTAGTTTTATTCAACCAAGATTCGGTAATTTGCAATTCTGTTTGTTCGCAATAAACTTCATTTAAGTATTGTTTTATAGACTTATCTATAAATTTTTTAAGTTCATCAAAATCAGAATCGTCTAATACGTTTTTATTTTTAGAAATACTGTTTTCTGTATTTTTTATAAGAACTTGAAGAATCAAATTAATTTTTGATAATTCTTGTTCGTTTAAATTTCTTTCTAAATTAAAAATTCCAATTACCTTAGGAAATAAGTTAATCGTTTTCAAAAACCCTCTTTTGTAGTTAGTTAGTTAGTTAGTTAACTCTACCCACAAAAGTTGTTCTTCGTTCCAAATATAACGTTTTGTTTCTGACGAATCAGATGGCATTGGTACTGGCGGATGCCAATCATAATTGCTGTCAAGTGTCCATGATGGGAACGGTGCTGGTTCTACGAATACATCGTTAATTGAATCATATGTAAACCCAGGATAAGCATATTGTTTACGAAAATTGTGATTATAAGAAGTTTGTTTCCAAACACCATCAAATTTTAATGTGTTGGCAATAAATTCTTGACCTACGGATTCGCTTTCGGGAAAAGAATCACCACAAACATCGTTATTAACGACAATAACGTCTTGAACAATATTGTTTTCAATTTTAACAAAGTGAGCCATACATACTCCATTCATCCAACTTATTACATTTTTCAATTAATTTATCAGGCAAATCTACATCTACAGTACGCCGATTAATTTGTGAACGAATATCGTGTTGACCATTTAATCCGTAAATTTCATCATTTTCTTTATGATAGTTTATAATTTCATCAAGATTATGTTTAAATGGTTCCCAACCACAATGCTCATAAATACGCTCAAGTGTTGCAGATGTATCATCAACAAGTTCATCGTAAGTAACAAAAATAAACTCGCCATTGTTATTATTTCTTGCCCACTCAACACCAGCAAGCGAACGCATAATTGGTTCACTACCGTCATCAAGCAGTCCTTCTTCAAGGTTTGTCCACCCGTTTTCTTTACGCAAAGCCATAAATGAAGCAACAATTTCAACAAGAGGTCTAACAAGCACAATAACTTTTGGAGAATTATTAAAATAACGGTTTAAGATTTCAACATTGGCTGGTAGTGTCCACGAACGACATTTATCAACCACAATTGGTCGTGTCGTGTTTTGATAGTAAATGTCAGGAATTGCTTTAACAAGTTGATACGCCGTATCGTGACGATAGTTTGCATCTAATTGTTCTTTGGCTGTTATTTGACAAGATTGTTGTATATCCCACATCAACTGACAAACAGCCGAATTGCCTTCAGCGTGTATTTTAGGATTCTGCGACAGGATAGCCGACAACAAAGTTGAGCCTGTACGTGGCAAACCACTAAGCGCAACAAATTGTTTCATTAAGACCAAGTAAGCGTGCCAGAACCAGTGAACCTATACACAGTATAACCACCAGAAGTAGTAACACTAGGTGAACCAGTTGTTGATGTTGCTTCATTGCCAGCAAGTACCCTAACTACAACTATGCCTGAACCACCTCCACCGCCACCGAATTGTGGACCACCCCAGTTTCTTCCTCCGCCACCTCCGCCACCACCAGTATTTGCACTACCGCCACCTCCGCCACTGCCAGGGTTGGCACCATAACTCATAGAACCACTTCCGCCAGGGCCTCCACCATCTACTCCTCCGCCTCCGCCGCCAGCGTAGCCACCTCCACCTCCGCCACCGCCATAACCAACAGTTGAGCCAGTAATTGCAGTTTGAACACCGCTTTGTCCAGAGCGAGCACCACCGCCAGCAGCGCCATTACTGCTGTTGTTGCCGCCACCTCCAGTGCCGCCACCTCCACTTGAGTTTCCTGCTGAACCAGCAGGACTATTACCAACGCTGCCACCGCCACCTGCAGTGCAACTTTTAGTAACAGCACCATCACCAGCAGCAACTACAAGACTGCTCGCTCCCCCAGAACCACCAACAGTTGCTGTTAAAACTCTTGGAGGAGTAAATGTAATTTGGCTTTCTAATGCACCATTTCCACCAGTTTGGTTTAAGGTACTACGAACGCCACCTCCGCCACCACCGCCACCCATGCCATAGTTCCAAGCACTAGCAGTTCCTCCGCCACCGCCTCCCGCTACGACAAGGAAATCAAAAGTTACTGGTGATGCACCGCCTCCGCCACGTCGCCAAGAATCAACTTGAAATGTGGAATTAACTTTTTTAGTGCGTGGAGATAAAGTTCCACCACTAATCTGTTTACCACCGCTGGTGTCTTTAAAGGACCTAGACATAATTGTTAATTATGCTGTAATTCGGTTAACGTACCCTGACAACGAAATGACGTTTGTCGTTCCTGCTGCTGCTCTAACGGTCAAAGCAGTAGAATTACCCTTAAGAACCAAACCAGGAACAATTAAGTACAGGCCAGCCTTAGTTTTAACAGTAAATTCAATAATGTCATCTGGGTCTGTTGTGCCACCAAAACCAAGACGCAAAGCAACGTCTGCCGTGTGGTTGTTTTGAGCATAAATCCAAACTTCATCGTATGTTGTCGCTGTCGTTGAGCCTGTGTGAATCAATGTTGGCGATGTTGCAATTGCGGTTGCTGCAATCTTAATTGGTCGTCCATCTGTTGAACTGCTGAGGGTAATTTTGCTAAATGTTGCCATTATATTATCTCCTGTGTTTGTATAAGTATATCAGTATTTAACTAAAAATTTGCCCTGAAAGAACAAACTGGTCATCTTGACCTGCAGCAAGAACATAAGCCGTAGTAGCAATCTGTGTGCTATTTGTACTAGCAGCGGCTGTTGGTGCCGTAGGTGTTCCAGTAAAGGCTGGTGAACTAATAGCAGCAACATCAGTACCAATAGCAAGACCTAAAGTAGTACGCATTGCCGATGTACTAGTGTCATCAAG
>Ga0209358_10002830_pt1 | contig 13011 bp, 4 predicted proteins | sample LauGreFa1BDMLBSN_2_FD_187574 | JGI IMG/M metagenome (GOLD analysis project Ga0209358, IMG submission 187574) | Freshwater lake microbial communities from Lake Michigan, USA - Fa13.BD.MLB.SN (SPAdes) (version 2) | ecosystem: Environmental > Aquatic > Freshwater > Lake | place: Lake Michigan, USA...
CCCACTTCCACGCCCACGCCCACGTCCACGCCCACGTCCACGTCCACGCCCACGCCCACGCCCACGCCCATCGACATCCTCCACACGGTCGGCTTGGGGGTGGGCGTCATTCGCCAATTCGACGTGCGACGGTGGCATGAACGGATTGTGCGTTGTGTTGATAAACAAGCCGCGGTCCGCCGCGATGCGCTCGAGCGACGCTAGCGTTCGGTCGACTTTGGTTGCAACCCCGAGCTCGCCGTAGATTTCCTGGATGCGCGCAGAGTGGTCGAGCAGGTCCTTGCCGACCTTGAAGATGGTGCCGGGTAATACGCGCAGCAGGATGTAACTGTCGTAGAACACGTTGTGAAAAAGGGCCTCACGGGGCTGACGTGTGTTGACGTAGCGCTCGACTTCGTCGTCGATGAACTTCACCTTGGTCAGCGGCTGGTCGCTCGTCACCCACGCGAATTTCGTGCTCGGACCGCGACCGGGGTCGAGACTCGCGAGACAAGCCGGGAGTAGACGGTCGTCGATCACCTCGATGTACTTTTGCAAGAAAAATCGGTTGATGTGGCGTAGGATGCCGACGATGCACTGCGTATACTTTCTGAGCGACCGGAGTCGCTCGTCGCTCCGGCCCACGTTTGATTCCAGCAGCACACCGTCGCACGCGAGTTCGACCTCCCCCGGACCGTCGGTGGCGTCGTCGTCGTCTTCATCGTCGGTATCGTCGTCGTCGGCCTTGCTGCGAAAGAACTCGTCCAAGAGCGAATACAGCAAGTGCAGCAGTGGCGTCGGCGGTTGCCGCAACTTGGGATTGTGCAGGTACTGCTCCTCCACCGCCTGGCTGAGTTCGGCGAATCGCGCGTGGTTGTGGTTGGCCTGGTAGCCCATGTACCAGAAATGGGCAAACACTTTGTAGAACAGGCTCCGCCGCACGTTCGCGTTCCCCACGTTGATCATGAGGATGTACGCCATCGAGCTGAACCCCGAGTGTCGACTGATTCGGTCGATGTAACGGTCCGCGTGTGCGAGGGCCGACGCTAGCACCTGCTCGCGCATCGTCGCTACGTCGCCGTCGTGCGGAGGCGGAGGTGGAGGCGGAGGCGGTTGTCGCTCGAGCACATCCCGACGCAGATACTTGAAGCACAACGCCAAGGACACGTTGAGGAACACGCGGTTCGACTCGCTGTGCAACTTGGACGGCAGCGGCTTGGTGTTCGGGCCCGCGATCAACTCTCGGAAACTCTTTTCTTTGTAGTACGTCAACGCGGCTCCTGCGCCAGGTGGTGCGTCGCCTTCGCCCGGTGGGACGACGCCCTTGAGCAAGTACCAGTAAGACCCGCCCTCGAAGCACCGCCGCATGCATCGCCGGTGGTCGTCGAAGAACGCGACGTCGCGGTCGATGCAGTCGTCGGTCGCGAGTTCGGTGAACACGAACCGCTTCGCCTTTGGCTTGCGCGGCTTGAGCACGACGAGGCTCTCGCTCGGGGCCTGGACCGCGCCAAGCCGCGTCGGCGCGTCGGGGGTGCGGTCCGAACGCGGCTCGATGTCGGCGACGTACCACACCGGCGGCTCGCGCTTCACGTGCTGCGTGCACGTCACCGCGTCGCGCCGCAGGAAGGCGAATCTTGCGGGGAACGGCACGAGCTGGTCGTCCTGCCACACGGGAAACACGTACTCGCCGTGGACGGACAAGACGAGCGGCTTGCGGTGCGACACCTGCGCGACCGTGTCGTGGTAGATCGCGTCCGCCACACGCTCGGTGAGGCCGTAGTCGGCGATTTCCGCCCGGTGTGTGGCCAGCGCGCCGGCGACCGAGAACGGCTCGCCCCGATGCATCGACCGGGCGATCGCCGCCTCGATCGACCGGACGATCGGTCGGTAGTGCTCGTACAACGACGGGTAATACGCCGAGTCGTCGATGGGAAAGTCGGGCGGTCGGATTTTGCACCGGTAGTCGCAGAGCATGTACTGGCATGCGCGCGCAAAGTTTTCGCGGGCGGCGCGCTTGTTGACCCGCTGCATGAACGAGCAGTCGTACGCGTGGGTCATGCAGTACCGCTCGAACGCCTTGATGCGCACGTCCATGTACATCATCCGGAGGTAGTAGTACAGCCGAGCCGGAAACTGACGACCCTCGGAGAGACACAGGTGCATGAAGACGCTCACGCCCTCGAATGCGTCGCCGAGCATCTGCCGGACTTTGCGGTGCCCGTTGCTGCGGAACCCTCGCGCGATGGCCTGGTCGGTCTTGGAGAACAGGCCGTAGTCTGGTGCGAGGATGTGAATCTGCTGTAGGTTCGAGATGCTGATGCCCTCGCTGAACTTGGGCGAGACGAGCAGCACGCGGACCAACGCCCCGTCCCAGTTCTCGTCGCTGTTGACGACCGCCAGTTTGCCGTACGACGCGCTCTTGTGCAAGAACAGGTACGACATGTACGGGTCGTTCGACGGGCTCTTGTTGTAGTCGGAAAGCCCAAACGCCTTGAGGATGAACGGCACGATGCCCTTCAGCGTGTTCCCGGGGTCGGAGTTCACGTCGAGCATGTGCGCGTAGTGCGAGTAGATCATGCACATCTGCGGGCGCGGCCGATGGGGTGCGTTCGGGGCGAACAGGTGCTCGATGACCGCGCCCATGATCGGACACACCCGCTTGAGGTGGGCCAGTCTCGACGGGAACGTGGGTTTCTGCCGCAGTTCGTGCAGGAAGCGGGGGACGCTGTCGTTGGACTCGAGGTGGAAAAACTCGTTCTCGTAGATGTGCAGCCGCGTGGCCGTCGACGCGTCGTCGTCCATCTCCCCGTCGTCCGAGAGCCCGTCGCCGGCGTGCCGGTCGCGCAGGTCGTACGTGAGCACACGACGGTGTTGCGACGACGGGCGCGCACCACCATCGTCGGCCGGCGCGCCGTCGTCATCGGGCTTCAGGCAGTTCAACGCGCACTTGTCGACCATGCGAATCACGTTTCGCTCCATCCGCGCCGACGGCTTGACCCTGGCCTCGTACTGCGCTTGGTGCTCCCGCGTCATGCACGAGATGTAAAAGGGCCCGAACGCGTGCAGGTCGTGGTGCGAGAGCGTTTTCGCGTCGGTTTCGATCCGGAAGGTCGCCTCGGCGCTCTCGCGCATGATGCGCCGCGGAATGTTGCTCGGGGGGAGCTGGATGTAACTGAGCGTTTTGCCGAGCTGCGCCATGATCCGCCGACTGCGGTCCGCGTCGCTCATCACGTGCGCAAACTCTGCCGGCGTGATTTTGACGTCGGCGTCGACCGCGTCGGGGAAGAACTCGCGCAGCGACTCGTTGAACGTTCGACTCGCCACGCGCGAAAGGTTGACGATATCGACCTCGTGCGTGTTGAAGGGTGTCCCCGTGAACAGGAGGAACGTCGCGGACGGATTGCGCCTCGACAGCTGCATGAAGCGCTGAAACATGATGTCGCCGCCCTGCGTCCGCGTCGTCTTGCTCTTTTCGAGGAGCTTGTGAGCCTCGTCGACGACGACAAGGCTCATGTGCACGGAGTTCGGCTCCACCGTGCGCAGTCCACCCGCACCGCTCACGTGCCTCCGACCGATGAACTGGTAGTACGTCTGAAATCGCACGCCGCGATTGACCTTGCCGCCGACGTCGACCCCCTGGTTGCACGACGGATTATCGAAGGCCTCCTTGACCGACTCGCGCAGCACGCGCTTGGTGACGATGACGATGCTCGTGTAGCGCCTACCCTGCTGCAGCACCGACGCGATGTACTTGGTGTAGAGGCACGTCTTACCTGTCCCCATCCCATGATAAAAGAGCATTCCGTCGTGCATGCGCGAACTTTGCAGCGTACTGACCGAAAAGTCTTGGTACCAGAACGCATCGGTCCGTTTCGCCGCGCTGTGTTGCTCGCGTGTCGTGGGCGTGTCGTCGGGATATTCGGTATACATCACGCTCCTGAGCAAATCGAGCGGTCTACTCATTTATACTGGTTTTTTCCTATTCGAAATATGCGCTGCCCGAGCCACGGAGCCCGACGCGACGTTTGGCCGACGGTTTGGGATTCGATGTGTCTGTCACGTGTCCACCGTCCGACCGATCGATAGAGAGCGACCGTAGGAAACTGTGGAATTTTACAGGGCAACATGCAACTACGAAATCTGAAACTTTACTGTTTATAACAATGTTGCTATCAGGTTGGTTTTGAAATATGGCATCTCCGATTCCGTAGTTGCATCATTCAACTTGCATGTTGCACCGAGGAAACAACATTTGCGAGACTTACCCACGCCGGATTTGGCAAGCAACAAAAGCAAGGATTTTGGCCGGAAACCCCATGCAAATGTGATGAAAATGACAAGTAGAGTTGAGTTACGTGCATTGAAATTTACCCCTCCCAAACGAAGATTTTGGAAGGCCGAACCAACATTTCAGAGTACGTTTTCGAAGCACTTTTCAAGGGTGTGAGTACCGGGTTTGGGCGACCAAACGTTGAAAAGTGCTTCGAAAACGTACCGCTTTCACGGAGAGCCACACGGAGAGCCACACGGGCAGCCTCGCTGGCAGCGTCAGAATACAGTTCAAGGGAAACGAATGCCACTCAGTAGTCACAAAGAGGCGAAAGAGCACGTGTTGGTTCGGCCTTCCAAAATCTTCGCCAAAATCTTCGTTTGGGGAGCATAAAATTCCAAAATCATTGCTTTTGTTGTTATCGATTTTTCTTCTCTACTTTGTCATGCGTGTTTTCCCCGAGGCCTGAAAGTGCGACTTTTTTGCTCGCCAAAGTGTTTCCTACATGGTTTGGGATGGTGCATTTTGGCGTAAAACCGGCATCGGCAGTAACTCGGAGCGTAAGCGCCTTCACGACACACCTCCGAAATGATTTAAAGGACTGCGAAATCCAAAAATCACGGATGCGAAGTGTATCGGCAGGCTCAGGTGAGCACCCAGTCCGTTCAGACAACGATCCACTGTTGTTCGTGGACGACACGAGCGAGTGTACTAGTAAGGATGCTATGTACAAACTTATCTACGATTGTTCGGCGGCGCGCGCTTCCATTCTCTTCCCGCGCATCCCTCGTGATTACCTTTTTGACATGATCGAACAATGCGGGAACCTTGGCCCCGAGGTCCATGACCTGCTGCGCGAGCTAGTCGGCTTCCCTATGGCGCTTGGCAATCTCGGAGTGGATGACGACGGCGCCGACAGGCGTAGCCTTGCTCTCTTTGCGGCCTGCGGCACCGGCGACCTCGACCTTGTCAAGGCGCTGCTGCCATTGAAGGGCGTGCAACTGTTTGAAGCCGGTTGCACTCCATGGTGTACACGCTGCTCGACGACGACGCACGCCGCAGAGTGGGGGCACGCAGCGATCGTCCGTTTCATCGTGGACAACCCGCCTGCCATGTATGACCAGTTTGACCTTGACATGAACCTGCTCGCTTGCGTCATGATCGGCGACCTCGCACGCGTGGTGGCCCTCCTTCGTCAAGGCGCAGAGCCGTGGGCAGCGCATGAATGTCTCAGGGACGCAAACGCTTTCGAACCCGAAATGAGCTCGTGCCTTCGGGTGGCATGCACGCTAGGGAATTCCGAGATGGTGCACGTGCTGCTCGGGGCGGGCGCGCCGATTACGATTACCATGCCGGCGTGGGCTCCGCACTGGGAGTCGTCGCATCCCAGCTTCAGGTGGAGCGAGCTCGTGTGTGTCATCAAACGGCCGGATTCACCTTGGTCGTACAAGCTCAAGCTTCCGCCCGCCGGGCCAGAGGACGACGCGCGTCGCATCGACATCATTCGTCTGCTCGTTGCTGCGGGCGCCGACGCAGCCGAGGTCGGCCTCGAGCACGACCCGCTCTACTTGCGCGCGTGTGTGCAATGACTGCAATGAGCCGTTCTAAATGGCTCACCTCTACAAATGTACCCCTCCCAAACGAAGATTTGGAAGGCCGAACCAACATTTCAGAGTGCGTTTCCCGGGGAAGCACTTTTCAAGGGTATGAGTACTGTATTTGGGCTACAAAACTTTGAAACGTGCTTCCCTGGGAAACGCACTCTGAAATGTTGGTTCGGCCTTCCAAAATCTTCGTTTGGGGAGCATAAAATGCGACCATTCCATGTGCAACTGTTGTCAACTTTACCCCTCCCAAACGAAGATTTGGGAAGGAGGAACAAAAGATGAAATCCAGATTTTCGATATACTTTTCAATGGTTCGTAGCCCAAATCGAGTACTCACGCCCTTGAAAAGTGCTTCCGTCGAAATCCGGATTGTATCGTTTGTTCCTCATTCCCAAATCTTCGTTGGGGGAAGGATAAACTTGTCAATTTGGGTCATCTTACGATGTTCTTTTGTCGTCATCGATTGTAGCATTCGAGTCATGATTCGACCGATGTATGAAAGTGCGACTTTTCTGCTCGCCACAATAATGAAATGCGGAATGGTGTGAGTAAACGATTTGGGCCACGAACAAGTGAAAATCAATTGAAAATCTATGCAAACGAAGATTTTGGAAGGTCGGACAAACCTTTCAGAGTGCGTTTTCGAAGCACTTTTCAAGGGTGTGAGTACTCGATTTGGGCTACAAAACGTTGAAAAGTGCTTCGAAAACGCGTTCTGAAATGTTTGTTCGGCCTTCCCAAATCTTCGTTTGGGGAGCATAGAATCCGCGTTCCATCTTTTGTTCCTCCTTCCCAAATCTTCGTTTGGGGGAGCATATATTTCACCTGTTGTTCATATTTTTCAAATCTTCGCTTGGATCATGATGTGGATGTGTATCACCTCAGCCTCAGTTTAAAACTGCTCTATACATTTTACCCCTCCCAAACGAAGATTTTGGAAGGCCGAACCAACCTTTCAGAGTCCTAGCATCGACCAAGAAATGGCGCAATTTCGTGACCACCGAATGGAGCATGGGTTAGGTGCTCATATTGGGCCAACAAAGCACGAAATGTTATCCCTCCCAAACGAAGATTTTGGAAGGTGGAACAAAGATGAAATCCGGATGTTCGAAGCACTTTTCAAGGGCGTGAGTACTCGATTTGGGCCACGAGCCATTGAAAAGTCAGTCGAAAATCCGGATTTCATATTTTGTTCCTCCTTCCCAAATCTTCGTTTGGGGAGCATAAATGTTCTTATTCACAGCCACATGTAAAAATGTATGCTCCCCAAACGAAGATTTGGGAAGGAGGAACAAAAGATGAAATCCGGATGTTCGAAGCACTTTTCAACGATTTGTAGCCCAATTCGAGTACTCACGCCCTTGAAAAGTGCTTCGAACATCCGGATGTCGTCTTTTGTTCCTCCTTCCAAAATTTGGGAGGGATAAAATGATTGAGACTATTTGGTGCCTGGTTGGTCCCAATGTGAGCACCTAACCCATAGTCCATTCGATGGTCACGAAATTGCGCCATTTCTTGGTCGCCACACGGGTGCCACTGCCAATGCACACTATGTGAATGGGAACGGATTGAAGTTGACAAATATGCACCGGTCGTGGTGGAGGAACCCGTTTTGTATTTGGACTAAAGCGCACGCCATCATCGCACATGACATCGTGATTTTGGCGTGATAGTGCCGAATGTCCGGTGCATGCTTGTATTCGATGTTCCTGACCGTACCAAACGCATCGCAAAGCACATGCACGAGGGAGTCGTCGATCGGCCGCTCGTAGGAGTGGACGAAGACGTCGGGGCCATGCTCGAAGAACCAACCGTCCGGCAGTTGGGTGGTATGGCTGGTGCGCCATGAGCGCGTTACCCCCCATCCAAGTGACCTATGTAAGGTTATCTGATACGTCACATAGGTCCGTTCTATCGTGGAATAGTCGCAATTTCGCGGTTGGTGAATCGACCGAACCTGGATGTTATGGTTCGAAAAGTCCCTATATACAGTGGCGAGGTCGCAAAACGATTTATTTGTGCACACAGATACATAGACCTCCATTTAAGATTATTTTTTATTTAAGTCCCACACCTTTGCAATTATACGCTCCAAAATCAGCCTAGTGGAGTATGTCAGTTCATGGAGTTCAAGCGCTTTGGTGAGCAAAAAAGTCGCACTTGCATTCCCAGGTCTAAAGTGGCATGCAACGGTAGAAAAGTCGATAAAAACAACGAATCATTGAAGATTCGTTCCAAAACACACACGCATTTCTTTGCCATGTGGCGAGCATAAATTGCGCAATTTCAAGGCCCGCTACTTAACGATGAAACATACCATACGTGAGTACTCCAATTTGGGGAAAATTGCACACTTGAACTCCACAAAATCAAAATGATTTAAGGTCATTGTGCCAAATTGCCCTAACATGAGTACTCACGTATGGTCTATTTCATCGTTAAGTAGCGGGCCTTGAAATTGCGCAATTTATGCTCGCCACACTGCTTCTTTGTCTGGACTTCCAACATCGTCCGCATCGCATGATTCGCATCGTGTCATATCGGATGTAAACCGAGCGAGATTTATCGCGTTTGTTCTTGTTGGTACTGTAAAACATCAAAGTTGCTGCGTGACACGCCGGTGTTGTATCACGGTTGCAGCACAGAGCGTCGATAACACCGAATCTTCCAACGTCATCGACGCGATCCATGGCTATCGTGTCGTTGGTTCAGTCGACGAGATGGACGACGATGCGACGGATGGTGGCTGCGACAGCTGCGACGACGACTCAGGTTGTCGTTCACTTACATTTACTCCGCCGTAGGGCTTCTTGTACGTGGGATATCTGTCCGAGTAGGCCCATCTCGTCCCTGGGACTACACGACTGAATGTGTGCTCATCGCTCATTTTATTACTATTTTTTGGATTTCACCCTACATAGAGAGGGCTAAGACACGGCGGTAACGTCTCGCGTCGCTATTGTGCACATAGACGCGCTGTAACCACTGACTCACCACTGACTCACCACTGACTCACCACTGACTCACCACTGACTCACCACTGACTTACCAGTGACTCACAACTGACTCACCATTGGGTTGTAGTACTGTACCGATGCGAACGCAATCCGCAGTTACTAGGTTTGCCACTTCGCATCAGCCGTCGGCAACTAGTCCCCTTTTTTTCGACAATCTCCATTTTGAACATTTCGACAAAAATGTTAACCACTAATCCAGGTTGACGCTTTTGTCGAAATGTTCAAAATGGAGATTGTCGAAAAAAGGGGACTAGTTGCCGACGGTTGCTTCGCATCCGACGTGCACGATGGTCGATGCATTTTCACGTTCACTAAAAAAACCAATGTAAATGAGTGGCGATAGGTCCGACGACAGCCCGGCGTGTGAGGAGGCGCCTTCGGTGATGATTGGTCTCTACGTGAAGCCCGACTCGCATTACTTTACCAGCGACATGGCGCAGAATACCAACGACCTGCTAGGGTCCATCCGAGACACCGCGTGCCGCTTTGCACCCGATGTTGTGAACAACGCCAACTTGGATCAGATGTTCAACTTTTTCAACGTCCCGGAAGTCGTGGAGACGTCCTGCACGAGACTCATCAATGAGATGACCGCGAAGGCGGACGAATCGATGCGAGATGCACCGCCCGAGTGGAGTCAACTCATCACCCCTATCGGGCGGGAGGCGGTCAAACTCGCCAAAAGCATCGTGGTGAGCGAGTGCGTAGACGACAAAATCACCCGCGCGACTTTGAAAGCCTCTACCAAGGCGAGAGTCAAGGTCCTTTGCAACGTCAGCGAATCCGACCAATGGCTGAGGTGACTTGACTGACCTTGCCTGTGACTTTAATTCACGACCCAGTGCGAGCAAAAAAACGTCGCATATGTTGGAGGATTTTATCCGCCCCAAAAGAAGATTTGGGGTGGAGGAACAGAAGATGAGATGCAGATTTGTGAAGCCCTTTTCAAGGGCGTGAAGATTTGGGAAGGAGAAACAAAAGATGAGAATGGTTCTTGGCCTAAGTTGACTACTCAAGCCCTTGAAACGGGCTTCACAAATCCGCATCTCATCTTTTGTTCCGTGTGGCGAGCAAAAGAGTCGCACGTTCAGCCCTCGGTCGAAATGGTTATGAAAAACGTAGATAATGACATCGATTAGCGCAAAAAGCGATGATTGGGGTGTTTTCATGCAACGCAATCGACTCTAATGTCCATTTTGATGGCATTATGACGCGTTTTTCCTACCCAAATCATTGCTTTTTGCGCTAATCGACGTTCTTATCTACGGTTTTCATACCCATTTCGACCGAGGGCTGAACGTGCGACTCTTTTGCTCGCCACACGGCTTTTGTTCATCCTTCCCAAATCTTCGTTTGGGAAACAACAGTTGCGCGAAATACCCACGCCGGATTTTGTAAGGACTTTTACGACCGTATCCTATACTAAATAGCATGTTGGATTCGTACATTCATTTACAAAATCCGGCGTGGTATTTCGCGCAAAAGGTTGTTTCCCACATGGGTACTACCTCGCAAAATCGTCGTTTAGAAGAGGTAACTTTCACGCCTCGGGTAAAATTGCGCATGAAAAACAAGACCTTCGGAACGGTGTTGTCGATAACAAAGAAAGCAGTGATTTGGGTAATGAAAAGCGCATTAAATCCATGAAGAGGACAATTTATGCTCCCCAAACGAAGATTCTGGATGGATGAACAAACGATGAAATCCGAATTTAGACTGACTTTTCAATGGTTCGTATCCCAAATCGAGTACTCACGCCCTTGAAAAGTCAGTCGAAAATCCGGATTTCATCTTTTGTTTATCCTTCCAGAATTCGTTTGGGATGGATACAATTAGATGCGATTATGGTGCGCGAAAATGCCAAATCATTGCTTTTGTTGTTATCGACGTTCTTATGCATCTTTCTAGTTTCGACCGAGAGGCGAAAGTGCGACTTGTTCTCGCCACGGTGAACTGTCGCCAGTGGGCATTCGCCAGTTTAGCAGTGTGGCGAGCATAAATTGCGCAATTTATGCTCGCTAGAGTCGCTACATAGCCTGAGTTTATTCGCCAGGGTGGGTAGTCACTGGGTAGTCACCGGGTAGTCGTCAGATTGCATCTATTTGATTTCCCACCCCAAGTCGGTAAACATCTTGTTGCACAGGTCGTCGTGCCAGTTGACTCGCTCGCGCGTCTTGAGATAGTTAAACTCGTGCGTGTTGACGGTTATGTCGTACCGCTTCAGTAACTTGCACAGGAGATAGTGCGAGTTGAGGAAACTCCGCCGGCCGTCCTTGTCGTACCGGTTGTACAGTGTCAGAAGCGACTGAAAGTCTTCGATGATGCGCTTTTCGATGTGCGAAGGGATGATGAACGGGCTCTTGCCGGTCAGTTTGGCGTGGATGTACGTGACGTCGTTGTAGAACTTTTTGAGTTTCAACTCCCGCATGTAGTTGCTGATGTCCTGCCGACTCACGTTGCGGTAGCGACTGACGGTCTGGTCGTCTTTGACGACCCTGGTGTGGTTCTTCTCGATCATGGCGATGATCTGGTCGTAGACCGACTTGGGGACGTTCACCTGCTGCTTGCCTTGTATGCGCGACATCGTCTCCCGAAAGTTGTTCAGACGCTCGTACGTGTACTTGTTCATGGTATTGAGGCGCGTCGAGTCGTTCGTGATGACCTCGATTTGCTTGAAGAGCATCGCGTCATGGCCGCACAGCGGACACGGCTGCTCCTTCGAGTTGTTCTCACGGATTTGGTTACAGCCGTCGCATAGCACGTAGTCCTTCGACGAGCACGAAAAGTCGCAGACGTACAAATCCCAGTCGGTCTTGTACCGGCGACACGTCAGCACGAACTCGTAGTAAAAGTCGGCGTGCTGCCACTTCTGTACCAAGTGGCTGCCCGTAGACTTTTCATGCTCGGTGCCAAAGTACATGCGCGGTCGGGTTTGCAGCACGTCCTTGTATTTGTGGGTTATTTCGTGCGTCTCCAACAGGAAGTAATAGTGCTCGTGGGTGTTCATCACCCCGTCGTACACTCGAAGCGTCGTCTCCGTATCATGCTGTAATCGCCACACATCCATATCAAATAGCAAAAACCCTTTAACATGACATCGCGTGGCGACTCGTCGGCACACTTTCCATGTTTCCGACGTGGCAATGTGATGTTCTATCATGGCATGATAGGACATCAGTCTAACGCACAAGATGACCAAGTTGAATTCATCATCGCGCCTATCGTCATCTTGTGAGATCGATAGGAACATCGCCGTGCCAGGTCATCTTGTGATTTCGGCAGACACGTCGTCATGCCATCACCATGAGATGTCGACGAAAGCACGCACGCCCTTCCACACGACTGATGCGATGAACGCCTACGCTCACGAGCATATTCATCATCTTGTGACTTTGACAGACATGCCATCATCGTGAGATGTCGACGAACGCACGCACGCCCTTTCACACGACTGATGCGATGCTCGTCTGCGCTCATGAGCATATTCATCATCTTGTGACTTTGACAGAGATGCCATCACCGTGAGATGTCGACTCGACGAACGCACGCCCCTTCACACGACTGATGCGATGTTCTTCTACGCTCTTCAACACGGTGGACCCATCATGACAGCATCATTGTGTGAGTTCGATAGACACATCAGAATTCCATCGTCATCTTGTGAGTTGCACATACTCTGCCACATACACATCATCATGCGAATCATCCTCATGTTGCTCGTTGAGTTCGACGGTCACATCATGTTACTCATGTGTGTTCGACCGCCACATCATCTTTGAAGCAGGGCTCGCATCATGTCATTGTCGAGTCCCATTTCAACATGCAACTACAAACATTGTCAAACAAGTGCGAGATTGCCATTCATTTCAAACATTGCACATTCAGTGATTTCATGTAGCCCTGATTTCGACAGACACATCGCCGGTGTCATCGGCATGCTATCATCATCTTGTGATGTCGACCGACACACCGGAATGCCATCATCATCATGATTCATATCATCATCTTGTGGGTTAGACAGACATGCACATCGGCATGCTATCATAGTCGCACGCACGCTCTTTAACACGGCTCGCACGCACGCTCTTTAACACGGCTCGCACGCACGCTCTTTAACACGGCTCGCACGCACGCTCTT
>Ga0209358_10002834_pt1 | contig 12998 bp, 10 predicted proteins | sample LauGreFa1BDMLBSN_2_FD_187574 | JGI IMG/M metagenome (GOLD analysis project Ga0209358, IMG submission 187574) | Freshwater lake microbial communities from Lake Michigan, USA - Fa13.BD.MLB.SN (SPAdes) (version 2) | ecosystem: Environmental > Aquatic > Freshwater > Lake | place: Lake Michigan, USA...
TTAGAAACTGCATCTGGCAAAAACCCAAGTATCCCGTCAAATTGTGAAGCATTTTTTTTATCTAAAAACAAATATAATTTATTTATTTTATCAGTTAAACGAACTTCTAAAACCTTTTTTTCATCAATAAATGGTAGCTGAATAATTTTTTTTGAAATAGATTTTAAAAGACTTTCATTATAAGGCATATTTTCTTTTAATGATAAATACCTGTACAAAAAACGCTTATTTATGTCACTCGTTCCAATAATTTTAATGGAGTCAATTTTAAAGAGTTTGTTTTTTTTTATATTTAATACTGCTTTTAGTGTTTCATGTTCAATGATTATGCTATCCAAACTAACGACTGTAAATGGATAGCCGTTTGATTCGTAATGTCGAATAATTTTTTCAAAAGCATTAACAACTTGATCATAATTAAATGCTTTATTCAAAAATAGTTTTTCTGATATACCAATTTTTGAAGCCAGATCAGGATTTAAATTTCCAAGTTTTAAATAAGCAAGTGTAAATTTTTTGTTCTCGTTTATTATACCTGTTACTTTATTTGAATCACTTTTAATGCTATCGCATGTTGCTAATAAATAGCCTTTTTGTTTAAGATATAAAAGTACTTGCTCTATTTCTTTAATTGCCGAATTCTTTGAAAGATGTTTTTTTTGATAATTTAATTTTGTTAATTCTTTGTTTTTAGTGTCTAAAATAATACTTAAACTAACTTTCTGTGATACACTCTTATTGACAAATAGACAAAAAATAAATAGACAAATATATTTAGGTAATGCTTCCAACTTATTAATAACGTATAATTAAATATTTAGTATATTTAAACAATATTTTAAATTAAAACTAATAAAATTATGCATAAAATATTTTCTATACTTTGCTTATTTGTTTTTAAAATAGTAATAATTGCTCAAGTTCCAATTACTTTAAATAATGTAAATATGCCGGGGGCTAACGATACTTTGCGTTACACAAATGCCCAAATTACTTCCATAGGAAATTATACTCAAACCGGAGCAAATTTTAATTGGAATTTTTTTAATTTAGTTGACATTAATCAAGGTGTTAGAGCATTTAAAAGTTCATTTCAAACACCATATAGTTTTTATTTCCTGTCTTTAAATGAATACGGAGAAAAAATTGCCGATACATTAGGTGCTGGTCCTATTACCATTACTAATTATTGGAATTATTACAAAAAACAAACGTCTCCGATAAATGCCTTTGTTGCTGATGGCTCGGGTATGACTTTTAGTAGCATTCCTGTTCCAAGTTATTTTAGCGATAAAGACGAGTTATATATTTTCCCGATGTCTTATCCAAAATACGATAGCACCACTTTCAAATTTTCTACCATAACATCTTCTTTAATTCCTATTACCTACTCAAAAAAAGGTTATCGTGTTACTTTGGTCGATGGCTGGGGTAAAATTATTACGCCTTATGATACCGCAAATTGTATTCGTTTAATTACAACTCAATATTCAAAAGACACAATTAAAACTAATTTTGGTGGATTTTCATTTCCTTTTGGTTTTAATAATTTTCAACGGAGCTATCAGTGGTTTACTTTAAATAGCAAAATACCTTTTTTAGAAATAACCGGTAATTTAGTTGGTAATAATTTTACTGTAACCCAGGTTCGTTATCGTGGTTATAAAAAATTGAGTGCACCACCACCACCTCCTCCCATTGATACCTCTCTTGAAGATATTGCTAACAGTAATTATTTATCTATTTATCCTAATCCAGTTAAAGATAAATTATGGATCTCAGATTTCGTTTTAAATAAATTTTTAATTGAAATTTATGATGTTTCGGGACAATTAATTAAAAAGCAAAGCATTGAGTCGTCTGATCTTAATCGTTTTATTGATGTGTCTGAATTTAATATCGGATTATATCAATTAAAAATCTCTCAAAATCAAAAAGTGAATTGGTTTAACTTTATAAAAACTAATTAATTTTTTTTTAATTAAATTATCTCTTATTTTTATAAAAAATTAAAACAAATAATATGTCATCTTCTCACAACGATTCCGAGTTATCAGAAACTAAACCAATATCCTTTACAGTACCTTTTATTCTAGCATCTGTGTTTATTTTAATTATGATTATAGTGCTAAGTTTATGTGATCCTAAAAAAGAAGAACATAAAAGTAAGCCTGCTTCTGAATCTATTGATAAAGCTCACCATTAATTAAATCAGATTTCTGTTTTTTTAATTTTAATTTATTTTATTATGAGTATTTCAATTTCTATTGGATCGGATCACGCAGGTTTTGAATTAAAAAAACAAATTATCGATTATTTAAAAAATAAATCATTTATCGTAATTGATAAAGGTTGTTTTTCTGAAGAAAGAGCTGATTATCCAGATTTTGCTCATCACACGGCTGAATCTGTTATTACAAAAGAATCTGAATTTGGAATATTAATGTGTGGAAGCGGCAATGGAATTAATATGACAGCAAATAAACACAAAGGTATTCGCGCTGCTTTGTGTTGGACTTCAGAAATTGCGGCTATGGCTCGACAGCATAATGATGCTAATGTTTTAGTTCTACCTGCAAGATATATTACTATCAGCGAAGCTTTAAAATGTGTAGATGTTTTTCTATCTGAAAAATTTGAAGGTGGCAGACATCAAGAAAGAATAGAGAAAATAGATTTATTTTAAATGTTAATTATACATTTTCTTTCTTTGTTCTTGAATCGTTGGATTCTCTAAAAACTCATCATAGGTACAAACTTTGTCTATAATTCCTTTAGGTGTTAATTCAATAATTCTATTGGCTACAGTTTGCATTAATTGGTGATCATGACTTGTAAATAAGATAACACCAGGATAATCTTTTAAAGCATCGTTATAAGCTATAATGCTTTCAAGGTCTAGGTGATTTGTTGGTTCGTCTAAAATTAATAAATTCGGATTAAGTAACATCATTCGGCTTGTCATGCAACGTACTTTTTCGCCACCACTTAACACGTTACATTTTTTTAAAACTTCTTCCCCGCTAAATAGCATTTTACCTAAAAATCCTCTTATATAAGTTTCATCTTTATCCTTACTAAACTGGCGCAACCAATCAATCAAATTTAAATCACTTTGAAAGTAACTATGATTATCATTTGGTAAATAAGCTTTGAATATTGTTGTGCCAAAAGCAAATTTTCCCTGGTAATTTTTATCTTGTTCTGAAAGTAATTCAAATAAACTCGAAACAGCCAATTGATTTCGGCTAATAAATGCTATTTTATCCCCTTTACGAACATTGATAGTTACATCTTTAAATAAAATATTGTTATCTATATTATTTTTTGATAAATTTTCTATTAATAAGATTTGATCTCCGGCTTCACGCTCTTGTTTAAAAATAATTCCCGGATATTTACGAGTACTGGCCGGAATTTCGTCTATTGTAAGTTTTTCTAATAATTTTTTTCGACTAGTTGCTTGGCTACTTTTACTTGCATTAGCACTAAATCTTCTAACAAATTCTTGCAACTCGCTTCGCTTATCTTCTATTTTTTTATTTGCATCACTGCGTTGTTTTAATTGCAATTGGCTCATATGGTACCAAAAACTATAATTTCCTGAGTAAACACTTAGTTTACTAAAATCAATATCACAAATATTTGTACAAACTGCATCTAAAAAGTGTCTATCGTGGCTTATTACAATAACGGTATTCTGAAAATCAGCTAAAAAGTTTTCAAGCCAACTTATCGTTTCTACATCTAAATCATTGGTGGGCTCGTCGAGCATTAAAATATCTGGATTTCCAAATAAGGCCTGTGCTAATAAGGTTTTAACTTTATCTTTACCTGATAAATCTTTTACTAATTTATCGTGTTTAATAGGCATTACGCCCAAATTAGTGAGTAATTCGGCAGCCTCGCTTTCTGCATTCCAACCATTCATTTCTGCAAATTCGCCTTCTAATTCGCTTGCTTTTATCCCATCTGCATCAGTAAAATCTGCTTTGGCGTAAATAGCATCTTTTTCTTTCATAATTTGAAATAAACGTTTGTTTCCCATCAAAACTGTATCAATTACAGTAAATTCGTTATATTCAAAATGATTTTGTTTAAGAATACTCATTCGCATTCCAGGCAAAATATTTACTCGGCCCTTTGTAGGATCAATTTCTCCACTTAATATTTTCATAAAAGTAGATTTACCAGCCCCATTAGCACCAATTATGCCATAGCAATTACCAGGTGTAAAATTTACATTTACTTCATCAAACAAAACTCGTTTACCAAATTGTAAACTTATATTACTAGCAGAAATCATTTTTTTAAATAAGTTGTCAAAAGTACAAATTAATAAGGAATATTGTTTTTAAGAATTAAATTGATAATTTAGTTCTGTTTAATATGAAAAATAGTTTAATTTACTTAATAGTTCTATTCTCTCAAATTATTTTTTCTCAGCAAATAATTAAAGGAATTATAGTTGATAAATCAACTCAACTACCAATTCCTTTTGTAAGTGTTGGCATATTGGGCAAACCTTTTGGAACAGTATGCAATGATGAGGGATTTTTTGAGTTTACAGTAAACAATATTCAAAAAAATGATAGTATAAAATTCTCTTCTATCGGTTATCAAACGCAAGCAATTCTTGTTTTTGATTATTTTAAGTTAGCGAATAAAAAAATTATTTTATTTCAGTCTGCTACTCAATTAGATGAAATTGTGGTAAACTCAAAAAAAATAAAATATAAAACTTTAGGCACAACTAAATACACTACAATTAATTGTACAGGTTTTTCAGATGTGGGAGGTAACTGGAAAGGTTCTGAAGCAGCTATTTTAATTAAAAACACTAAAAATATATTAATTGAGTCCTTTGGTTTTTATGTTATTCAAAATAAATATAAAGATTCGCTTTTATTTCGTTTAATGTTTTATGAAAAAATAAAAAATGATTGGGTAGGTAGTACTTTTTTAAAAAAACCAATTATTTTTAAATTGGGTATAAAACAAGGCGAATTTATTTTGCCTTTAAAAGATTATAATATCAAAACAAATAACGACTTTTTTATCAGTTTAGAGTGCTTAATGGACGAAATGGATATAACCAAATTTTGCTATTCTAGTTCAATTTCAACGTCTTCTTATTACAAAGTTAAAGCATTTTCTAAATGGCACAATACAGGCGGAACACGATCGGGTGGAGGAGGGGCTGACTTTAATGTTAAGGTGTCTTATTAAACGATATTTATTTACAATACATTAATTTTAAATACTAATATAATTGTTTGATCTCATTTTATTATTGGAATATTTTATTGAATAAAATAATATCTTTACATGATTATTTTTTTTCATTTAAAATGAAATAATTAATCAAAATTTTAATCTTATGATCGATAAATTAAAGATTTTAGAACAAAAAAAAGCTGAAGCTCTTTTAGGTGGTGGTCAAAATAGAATTGATGCTCAGCATAAAAAAGCTAAACTCACTGCACGTGAACGCATACATTTTTTATTAGATGAAGGAACTTTTGAAGAAATTGGTATGTTGGTTTTACACCGAAGTAATGATTTTGGATTGGATAAAGAGAAGTATTTGGGTGATGGAGTAGTTACTGGCTATGGAAATATAAACGGCCGATTAACTTATGTTTATTCTCAAGATTTTACAGTTTTTGGTGGGAGTTTAAGCGAGACTCATGCCGAAAAAATTTGTAAAATTATGGATCTTGCCCTTAAAAATGGTGCGCCAATTATTGGTTTAAACGATAGTGGTGGAGCTCGCATTCAAGAAGGTGTTGTTTCTTTAGGCGGTTATGCCGATATTTTTTTTCGGAATGTTCGCAGTAGTGGAGTAATTCCTCAATTAAGCGCCATTATGGGACCTTGCGCTGGTGGCGCAGTTTATAGTCCTGCAATTACCGATTTTATCCTAATGGTTGAAAACACTAGTTATATGTTTGTTACTGGTCCTAATGTTGTAAAAACAGTTACACATGAAGAAGTAACCAGTGAAGAGCTCGGAGGCGCCATTACTCATGCAACTAAAAGTGGAGTAACTCATTTCGCATGCGCTAACGAATTAGAAGCCATTAATTATTTAAAAAAAATATTAAGTTTTTTGCCACAAAATTGTGAAGATGAACCCCCTTTTCTTCAATATTCAATTGGTAATGAATTACGTCCTGATTTAAATTCAATAATTCCTTCAAACGCCAATCAACCTTATGATATTAGAGAGGTTATTGAAAAAGTAATTGATAATGATACTTTTTTTGAGGTACATAAATTATTTGCCGAAAATATTGTAGTTGGTTTTGCCAGATTAGCAGGAAGAAGTATTGGTATTGTTGCTAATCAACCCTCAGTTTTAGCTGGCGTATTAGACATACATTCAAGTACTAAAGCCGCTCGCTTTGTTCGTTTTTGCGATAGCTTTAATATTCCTTTATTAGTTTTTGAAGATGTTCCTGGTTTTTTACCTGGTACCGATCAAGAATGGAATGCTATTATAACCAATGGCGCTAAGTTATTATATGCTTTTAGCGAAGCTACCGTTCCAAGAATTACTGTCATTACTCGAAAAGCATACGGTGGCGCATACGACGTGATGAATAGTAAACACATTGGAGCAGATATGAATTACGCTTGGCCATCTGCCGAAATTGCAGTAATGGGAGCTAAAGGCGCCGCCGAAATTATTTTTAAAAATGATATTGCTTCAGCAAAAGATAAAGATTCTAAATTGAAAGAAAAAGAATCTGAATATCAAACCATGTTTGCTAATCCTTATCGGGCTGCCGAAAGAGGGTTTATTGACGAAGTAATAAAACCTGAAGATACTCGAATAAAGTTAATCAAGGCCTTTAAAATGCTCGAAAACAAAGTTGATGTTTTACCTAAAAAGAAACATGGTAATATCCCATTATAATTATTTTTAATTAGTATTTAAACAAACACCTCTTTCTTTTTGTTATTATCTAAAATTTTTATACCCTCATGAAAGAGATACATGATCAACACATTTCTGATATTCAATCCAGAATAGAACCTTTAAGACAACAAATTATTAATCATGAATTATATGGTGTAATTAAAGATGTTAAAGATTTAAGAGTGTTTATGAAATATCATGTTTACGCTGTTTGGGATTTTATGTCTTTGTTAAAAACACTACAACAAAATTTAACCTGTACTACTGTGCCTTGGTTTCCTGTTGGAACCGCCGAAACTCGTTTTTTAATTAACGAAATTGTTGTGGGCGAAGAATCTGATGTTGATGCTCATGGTAATAGAAAAAGTCATTTTGAATTGTATCAAGAGGCTATGCAACAAAGTGGAGCCAACTTAAATCAAATTTCACTTTTTATCGAAACGCTTAAATCTACTCGAGATTTAAACCAAGCATTCTCAATGGCCAATGTTCCTGATGCTGCAAAACAATTCGTTGAATTTACTTTCAATATAATTAATTCAAACAAACCTCATTTACAATCTGCTATTTTTACATTTGGTCGCGAAGATTTAATACCAAGTATGTTTATGTCTATTATTAAAGACATTGATCAAAATTTCCCAAATTCAATTTCTATATTTAAATATTATTTAGAACGTCACATCGAAATTGATGGTGATCACCACAGCCATTTGGCTATTCAAATGACATCTAATTTATGTGGTACAAATGATACTTTTTGGAAAGAAGCCGAAGAAGCTACCATAAACTCTTTAAATATGCGCATTAAATTATGGGATGCAGTGTTCGACGAAATCACAAATAGTTAATACAGTTAAGTTTTAGTTTTGTCAGTTCTAATAATTGGTAGTAAATTTGTTGACTAATATATAATTATGTCAACTACATCCGATTTATCTCGTGGCGCTTTTTTTCGTCATGATAATCAATTACTAAAGGTTTTAGATTACGATCACATTACTCCTGGTAAAGGAAATGCAATTTATTCTGTTAAATGCAGAAACGTTGAAACTGGTAAACAAAGCGAAATACGTTTTCGCTCTGGAGAAAAAATAGATTTAATTCGAGTTGATGAGTTTGAAATGCAATATTTGTTTACCGAAGGCGATTTTTTAGTATGTATGAATCAAGAATCATATGAACAGGCTCATATTCCTAAATTGTTGTTTGCTGATGCCATAAAGTTTTTACAAGAAGGCATGATTTTAAAAATTCGTTTTGATGAAAATGAAAAGGCACTAAGCGGAGAATTACCAAAGTTTGTTGAGTTAACCGTAACTTATACCGAAGAAGGAAATAAAGGAAAATTATTAAAACCTGCTGAATTACAAGGCGGTATTGCTATTCAAGTGCCTCTATTCGTATCTATAGGTGATAAATTAAAAATAAATACCGAAACGAATGAGTATGTAGAAAGAGTTATGAAATAATAACTTAAATTTTTGCTAATCAATAATTAAACAATAGGTTTAAATAAAAAAATAGCTCTAAATTTTAGAGCTATTTTTATTAATTTTTTGCTAGTAAGAAAAATCCAAATTTGGATAAAAAATTAATCAATGTAATTAAAGTTTCTCTGCCAATTTAATTGCTTCATATAAATTTATAATACCTCCATTTTTTCCGAGTTCTTCAAATTCTATTAATTCATCTTTTGTACCTGGCTTAATTACTTTTTTATTTTTATAATTTTTTAAACTACTTTCAATTAGTATCTTTTTTAATAGTTTTGGGCTTAAATTGGGGTAGTATGATTTTAAAACCGCTGCTACTCCTGCAGTAACTGGGGCCGCCATACTTGTTCCGCTTGCATCTTTATAACCATTTTTAGGTACCGTAGAGTATATTTCAACTCCTGGAGCAAAAACATCAACTGTATTTTTTCCATAATTAGAAAATGGCGCTACAATTTTTGTTTCTCTTTTCCAGCTTAATGCACCAATATCCATAAAGTTTTCAGCCTTGCTGTTATTCTCATATTTTTTGCAGGGATAATGATTTACTATGTCAATGTCTGCATTATCGTTACCAGCTGCATGTATTAATAAAACACCTTTTTTCTCAGCATATTTTACAGCATCATCAACTACTTTTTTATCCCAACTAAATCTTTTTCCAAAACTCATATTTAAAATTTTAGCACCATTATCAACGGCATATCTAATTGCATTTGCAACATCTTTATCTCTCTCATCACCTGCTGGTACACATCTTACAGCCATAATTTTTACATCAGCAGCAATGCCATCCATACCAATTCCGTTATTTCTTGAAGCAGCAATTATACCTGCTACATGAGTTCCATGAAAACTATCAGGCCCATTACAATCATTATTTCCGTAATAGCGCTCATTCGAATTAGAATAATCATCTCCCACAATTGATCTTGGATCAAATGCTTCATTTAAGCCACATTCTACATAAGATTTATATTGTTCAAATGCAGCTTTTAATCCACTAATTGTTTCTTCTAAATTACTACCTGATCTTTTTACCATAGATAATGCAACTGTTTTTATTGTTGAATCATTTTTATTTGCAGGATTAAACTTTTCTAGCTCAATTGATGTTATTTGAGACTTTCCTTGGTCCGAATTAATTTTTTTTGTTAACATTTCGAAGCCTTCAATTAAAAATTTTAATTGATTATAGCCGCCATCAAATTGAGCTTTTGTTTTAGAATATTCTGCTTTAATTTCCTCATATAATTTTAACTCAACTTTTTCTTCTTTATTTTTAAAGTCGATTTCAGTTTTACCTTCATATTTAGATTTTAACTTTCGAATTAATCGGGTCATTTCTAAATTATCATCCGATACATTTTTACCATCCTTACCTCCAATAAAATTCCATCCGTGAATATCATCTATATATCCATTTTTATCGTCATCAATTCCATTGTTAGCTATTTCTCCAGGATTGGTCCACATCACATTTTTTAAATCTTCATGCTCGAAATCTACCCCACTATCTAAAACCCCTACAATAATTGTTATTGGTTTTTTGTTTTTTAAAAGCTCTTGGTAAGCTCTGTTAGAGCCAACACCATTTATACTATCAACACCAGGATCTAAATTAATCCAATTGTCAGGTCTTTTATTTGTTTGCGAACAAAGCAATAAAGAGGAAAGTGTTAAGGCTGAAATAATGATTTTTTTCATAAATTATATTGTTTTTAAAAATGCAAATTAACTATTTAATTTTCAACTTTTTATCTATATTATTAAATAAATATTTTTTTATAAATTATTTTTAATATATTTGAATTTATTAAAAATTACTAAAAATTACTAAATATGAAAAAAATTACGTTAACATTATTATTATTGTCTGCCTTATTTGGCAAGATGATCAGTCAGCCAATTGTGTCCTGGAATGCTCCACCTAACGAGCAAGCTGGTTCTAATTTCGCATTAGCAAGTGGTGGAAATACTGCTGTTTATCATCGCGCTGCTTTCTTAATAAAAAATACCGAATTAGCTGGTTTAGCATTAACAAATAGTGTTATAACAAGTGTTGTATTTAATTATTTACAAGGTATTAATGCGGCCACTATTGGTCAATTTACCTTATACCTTCAAAATACAGCTGATGCTACTTATCTTAAAGGTACTAATTGGTCAACTATTATTACCGGTATGTCTACAAACTACACAGGAAATTATAGTATACCTGTTTCAAATGGAACATCGGCTACTTCTTTATCATTATCAACAACTTTTGCATACACTGGTGGTGGTATTTACGTTGCTTGTAATTGGCAATGTCCTACTGCAAATGCTTCTCAATTAGCTGTTGTAGCTTGTAATTCTTCTGGTTTAGCTGGTACGCCCCCTGGTGCCGTAAGAGCTGAAGTTGGCGCTGCAGGTCCTGCTCCGGCAACTCTTTCTGTAAGTGCTTTTAGACCAAGTATTAATTTATTAGCTCAAAATACAGCAACTAATGAGCTATCTGTTTCTGATATAAGAGCTTTAGGAAAAAATTCTAAATTAGCTGGTTTTAGTGAAGTAATAACCGCTGTAGTAAAAAACTCAAGTATTGGTGCTCTTTCTAATATATCTGTAGGTTTAGGTATTACTGGAGCTAACACATTTATGAATCCACAAACTATACCTTCAATTGCACCAGGAGCTACTGTACTAGTTTCTTTTGCTCCATTTACACCTACAAATAATGGCATTAATACTATTCAAGTTTCTACATTGCCTGATCAATTTCCTTCTAATAATTCTGCTGTTTGGTCTCAAAGTACTACTTGTAATAATGTACGCATTCCTTCTGCAAATTTAACTGCAAGTAATTTTACTAGTAATGCTAATGGAGCTGGTGCAAGTGCTTCTGGACTTATTTATGCATTTTCGTATACAACAGGTACTAGTACATCAAGTTTAGGAGGAGTGAATTGTGTTATTCCAGGCTTTTCTAATGCTGCTAATTTAGGCAAACAATTATATCCGGTTTTATGTGACGATATGGGAAACATTATTGCAACAGGAAGTACATTAACTATTGCGGCAAATAATATGGATGTTTGGAATCCTATGTTATTTCCAAGTAAACCAGCTTTAATGCCAAATACTGCTTATTTAGTTGGCCTTGGTATACCTGCTAATGCCTATTTTCCAATTGGTAATTCTCCTCAAAATGGTGTAATCGGTTTCTATCAAGTTCCAATTACTGGCGGTTCACCAACTGCAATTAATTACGGTAATTTAGCTATGGAGGCCTCTTTATTATTTTCTAGCACAACTATTAATGCTGCTGCAAATAAAACATTAGTTTGTAAAGGAAGCGCAATTACTTTATCAGCAACTGGTGGTGCTACTACATTTACTTGGAATAGTATTAGTTCGATCATCCCTTCAACAAATGGCATTGCAACTGTTACTCCTGCAATTACAGGTCTTTCTGGAGCGGTTAATTATACAGTTAATGGAACAGCAACTGGTGGATGTACAGCAAACAAAGCTGTAATAACAATTAGTGTTAGCTCTAGTTCTCCTCCATGTTCAGGAGGTGTTGGTTTAGTAGTTAATGGAGCAACAGTTTATGATGTTAAATTATCTCCAAATCCTTCATTAAATGGTAAAACAACTATAAGTGGATTAGTAGGAGTTTCTACTATTACTGTATACAATATGCTTGGGCAAGTTGTTTATTCAAAACTAACAAATGATGAAGCCGTATTAGTTAATTTTGAAAACCAGCCTAGCGGAAATTATTTAATTAAAATTACTGGAGACAGTAACCAAACTAAAACTATCAAAATCGTTAATCAAAACTAAGTTTATTTTTCGATTATTTTTAAAAGCCTCTCCCAAAACGGAGAGGCTTTTTTTATTTAAAATAGGAATTATCAATTTATTTCTTTAAATTTAATATAAATTAAAACCTTAAACTTATGAAAAAACTACATTTACTTTTAGTGTTATGTTTATTTATTTCAATTTGTATTAATGCTCAAGAGAATACTCTCAAAATTAATACTACTCAATTAAATCCTGTTAGAAGCAGTGAATATTTGGGTATAACAAAAAATTTAAATAATAAAATAGCTACTGCATCAATTAATGACACCTTACATTATTTTTATAATAAACATTATTATAGAAATATTGCAAATGGTACGCCAACGAGTCCAAATACTCAATTTTATACACTTTCTGCTCCTTATCCTGGGGCCTTATCAATTTCTCATTGCGGATCTATTTTTTTAAATTCAAGTAGCCTTACCGTAAATGGCTTAGAGGGAATTGTTTATAAAAACACAAGTGCACCTAGCCAAAATGTGCCAGTAAAATTATATTTATGCAATTTAAATGCATTAAACTTACCTATTTTTCCACCTCTAGATTCTATTACGACAAACGTTCCAAATACGCCAAATGGTGGAATTTGGGTAGGAGGTAATTTTACAACACCAATTGTAATGAATGGTAAATTTGCAGTGTTATTTAAAAACGCATCAACAAATCCATTAGATACTATTCGTTTGTTTATAAACAATGCATCTACTCCAACGTCTACTGTT
>Ga0209358_10002835_pt1 | contig 12997 bp, 6 predicted proteins | sample LauGreFa1BDMLBSN_2_FD_187574 | JGI IMG/M metagenome (GOLD analysis project Ga0209358, IMG submission 187574) | Freshwater lake microbial communities from Lake Michigan, USA - Fa13.BD.MLB.SN (SPAdes) (version 2) | ecosystem: Environmental > Aquatic > Freshwater > Lake | place: Lake Michigan, USA...
TCTATTTAGAACTCTTATAGGACTTTTTAACCCTTAGTATCTTTTTACAACTTTTACAACTTTTACAACTTTATTAATTAATTATTATTATTATTATTATTTTTATTATCATTTTAATCTGTATTAATGATTTATTTTAAAGGTTGTAAAAAAAGTTGTAAAATTGTAAAAAAAAGTAAAGGGTTAAATACTTTTTAATAAGTTCTATTTAGAACTCTTATAGGACTTTTTAACCCTTAGTATCTTTTTACAACTTTTACAACTTTTACAACTTTATTAATTAATTATTATTATTATTATTATTTTTATTATCATTTTAATCTGTATTAAATTAATTATTATTAATATATTTTATAAAATCAAAACCAGTTTTTTTAATCTTATCAATATTACACATCTTATTATATTTTCCAATACCAAATCTATTAAATAATTTATTTAATTCAGTATTACTCAGTTTATATCCATTATTATTAATAATATTATTTATTGTTTCAATATGTAATCTATCTTTTCCATCATTGCTATTTTTAAAATTATTTAATATAAATTGTTCTACAGTTATTATTATCTCTCCATAATTAATTTCTGTTGAATTTTTAATATTTTGAGGAGTATTCATTCTTGGATTTGCAAAAGCATTTAATATATATAATGTATAAGCATCTATTATTCTATCTTCTTTAATAAACATTTTTATATTATCATCTTTTAATTTAAGAAATTCTACATTATCTATTAATTCATCTTTTGAAACAAATTTACTTTTATATTCAAATTGTTCTAAATTTTCCATAGCATCATTAGGTATTACTTCATAAAATTTATTATAACATAAAAACATTGTAAATTGTGGTATAAATGATATTGTATTTTCATATAATTTTCTACCTTCCATTGCATCACCACCAGATGCTAATGTTTTAATAAAAGCACCATTTAATTTTGTATCATTATCACCATCTATTTCATTACTTATAATAATTCTAGCATCTTTTTTATCAACAACCCAACTTAAAGCTTTTGCTGGTTCTTGATTTCCAAATTTATTAAATATTAAACATTTAGCATTGAATTCTAATACATAATCACCAAAAGCATTTCTTAAAAGTCCAGTTTCTGTTCCTTTACCAGAATTACGAGAACCTGAATATCCATACCATCTTTTATCTTCATAACATCCAGCAAGAGCACGTGATTTAATATGTGCATTATATATTCTCTCATCTTCATTAGGATAAATAGGAATAATTACTTTTTCCATTAAATCATCATAATCAGTTTTATTATATTTTGGGAAATTTCTATTAATTTTATAAGAAAAATGAATATTTGGAAGTTCATTATAATTATATGTTTTTTTATTTTCAAATGAATAAATACAATCATTAAATGGTAAATAATATTTATTATTTTTTACCATATCATTATAAAAATTATCATTAATTATAGTTTTATTTGCTTTAATAATTATAATACAATTTTTTATATGTTTAATACTTGTATTATATGAATATTTTCTTTTTTCATCTACACCATAAAATTTAATATCTAATTGACCTATCATATTAATTAATAATTTATCAACTTGTTTTTCATTACTAATCCATATATTATTATCATTAATATATAATACACCTTTGCAAATAATTAAAATATTTCTATAATGATTAATAACTATTTCACTTGCTCCAACATCATCATTAGCATTATCAATAATCATATCTTTTTTTGTAATTGATTTATAATATTCATAATTATCTATTTTTAAACATTCTAATAAATATTTAATTCCATAACCTTTACCATCAAATCTTGTAATATTTATATCAATTATTTTTGATACACTATCAGAATCATAATTATCTGCCTTTGAACTGAATAAATCAAATAAATCATATATCATTCCACGAGTTAAAATTTTACGATAATATAAATTAATAAGTGAAATACAAATATAAAACCAATCTTGATAATTTGTTGCTCTTTCTTTACTTAATTTTTCCATAATTTCGGGAAAATTTAAATTTCCATTATATTTTTGTTTATAATCATCATCATCATATAAAGTTGTAATGAATTCAATTTTATTTTGTATTTTATCATCCCAATTTTCATAATCTTCTTGAATATATGAAGCACAATAATCAAATAAATTATAATTATCTTCTTCTGGTTTTAATGATGATGGTTTTTCATCATTATTATCTTTTTTTGTTGCGAATGGTAATGAAAAAATTTTATTTTTTTGATAAATACTTAAATCAAATGGTTTATCATTCTCAAATCCTTCATTTTTTAATAAATCTCTTAATTTAAACCAAGAAATACGCACATTTTGAATTATAAAATGAAATGAGATTTTATAACATAATGAATTATTATGTTTAACTTTTCTTACATCTCTTGAAGAAATTTTAATTAATTTATTTGGAAATAATAAATTACATTTATTTAATCCAATTCTTTTACAATTTTCTATTTTTTCTTTTAATCGTTCATCATTTGTTATTTCAACATTATAATATGATTCTAAATCAAAACACGGTTTTATTTGTGATTTTCCACCTATTAATTCATATAAATATATATCTTTTTTTAATATTTTAAAATAATCTTCAATTGAACCAATTAAATATTTATTATCTTCTCTATCACCTTTAATATATATAGGACATATTATGATATTATTATAAACATTCATTAAAAATTATCTTATGTATATAAGATAATTAAGTTTTAAATAAAAAAATTAGATATTAAATAATAGTTTTAACATTATTTTTATTATAATATCTTTGCAAATCGCATTTATTTTTATTTTTTCTATATGTTTCATTAGTCCAATAATGTATTTTATTTTGTATTTTATAATATTCTTTATAATCTCTCTCTTTATTTGGTAATTTGTTTAATTCCTTTAAAATTGCTTCTTTTTGTTTATACAATTCATCAAGTTTTGACATTATTTTTTTATAACGATAATTAAATAATATTAAATATAATTATATATAATTTTTCATTTTTTAAAAAAATGATATTTAACATCTATTTAAATATTTATTATTAATGACACTAAAATATATATTTCATTTATCAGATTTACATATTAGAAACGGTGATAAAATTTCTAGTAGATATGATGAATATAAATTAGTATTTGATAATACTATTATTTCAATTAAAGAACAAATATTAAAAAATAATTTTAAATATGATGAATTTGTAATAATTCTAACGGGTGATATTTACCATAATAAAAATGTTATTTCTAATTACGGACTTTTGCTCTATAAATCTTTTATTCAAGAACTAGTGAAAATTAATAGAGTATATATAATACACGGTAATCATGATTTTATTCAAAGTGAATTAAATAATCCTACATTAGTTTCATCATCATCATTTAATATAGATAATTTAACTATTTTAGATAAAACAACAACTTTTAATATTAATGATATTGGTTTTTCATATGTTAGTATAGATGATACATTAGATATTTATAGAAATAGTGGAAGAATACAAGATTTACCTAAATTTCCAGATATTATAGGTGATGTTAAATATAAAATAGCATTATTCCATGGTTTATTTGCTTATGCTAAATTATATAACGGTCAAGAAGTAAGAGAAGAATATAAACCATATCCTTTAGAATGGGTTAAAGATTTTGATTATGTATTATTGGGAGATGTCCACAAAAGGCAGATATTTAATTATAAAAAAACTATATGTGGTTATTCTGGTTCGCTAATACAGCAGTCATTTGGTGAAAATGTGGTAGAACATGGATATTTAATATGGGATTTAGAAAATAAGAAAGTTGAAGAAATTAATGTTTATAATAATATTGGGTATATTAATATTAAGAGTAATGAAAAAGAAGAAATATTAATTCGCCAAAATGGTAAATATGAATGTTTATTGGAAGATGTAATAAAACAGAATGAATTATTATTTCCAAAAAAACTTGAAATTAAAACTTTTTCAAAAATTAATTTTTATAATTTAAATACTTTATTAAAAAGTTTCCATATTAACTTTATTATTATTTCTAAAATAGATGATAATTCTTTTATTACAGACTATAGAACAGATTTAATAGATAATATAACAACTGATATATATAATAGTAATGAAATATCATTAATTGTTAATGATGATTATTTATTATCATATTTTAAAAAAATGCTTACACCTAAAAAATATAATTTATTATCAATGTTTATAAAAGATAAGAATACATTATTATTAAATGAAACATTAAATGATAATTTAATTATTGACTGTAAAAAAAAGAATTTAGAATTAAAACCATTAATTACATTATGTAATAATCATAATGAAATTATGAATTCTTCTAAATCATCATTTTTAATTAAATATTTAGAATGGAATTCTCTATTATGTTATGAAAATAAAAATTGGTTAAATATGTATGATATGGATGCTAAAACATTTTTAATAAAAGGACGTAATGGACTTGGAAAATCATCAATTTATGATATATTATTATTAGCAATATGGGGTAAAACTCCAAAAATGGATGGATTAACATCTGGTATTATTAATTATAATAAAAATATAGCAGAAACAATAATTGATATTGAAATTAATGGTATTATTTATAAGATTATTAGAACATTTCAAAAAGATATAAATACTACTACTAAAATGAAAAAAAATAAATGTTCCATTTATAAATATATTAATAATGATGAAATTGAATTAATTGGTTCTGATAAATTATGTAATGATATTATTAAAAAATTATTTGGATGTATGAATAATTTCCTAAATTCTTCTATGATTACACAAAATAATGATAATGATATTTTAAAATTGGATCATTTAACAACTTTACAATTAATTGATAAATATAGTAATGTTGAATATATATTTAATTTACAAACTTTATTTAATACTGCTAATAATAAATATAAAGATTTAAAAAAAACAATTGAAAATAAAAAACAGGTTTATGAAAAATTACTTTCAACAAATAAAATAGAAGAATTAACAGAAGAAGAAATTAAAACAACTAATGATTTAATTTCTGACTTACAAAAACAAAAAGAAGAATTATTAACAAAATTTAATTCTATTATGATTGATATTAAAAATCCCAAGACACTTATAATTCTTGATACTGATTATAATAAACTAATAAAAGAATTAGATTATAGAATTATTGATGATAATGAATATGAATCTATTTTAATTAAATATAATGAACTCAAATATTTATTAAAAGATGTTGATATTAATATATTGAATAAATTGAAAGATAATTATAAAGAAGAATATGAAAATGAATTATCATTAGTCATAAATAAACCTTGTGAATTATCTATTTTAGAGGATGAAGAAAAGTTTCTTAAATCCTATTTAATTAATTATAATGAAAATGATGATATAGATATAAATTTATTATCAACTGAAATAAAATTAAAGTTAAATGAAAAGCAATTATTGGAAAAAGAACAACAATTATTAATATCTACTAAACCCGAAACTATAACTAAACCTAGTAAAGATGAAAATGAATGTATTATTGAAATTAATAAATATTATAAATCAATTGATGAATTAAATCATTATATTTCTACTCATACTAAAATTAATAATAATAATAATAATAATAATACTAATAATACTAATAATAATATTACTTATAATGAATATAGATTAAATGAAAAAGAAATTATTAAATTGGAAGAAACAATAAATAAAAATAAAAAAGAATTATCTCAAATAGAAAATAATTTTAAATTATGTTTTAAGAAACAACAAGAACAAAATCAATTAACCATTAATATTCCATCAACTTCTATTAGTTATAAAACTTCAACAACTGTTAAACGGTCCTTAAATACAATTAATATTAAAGAAATTGAGGATAATATTAAGAGAGATGATGAGATTTTAAATAAACATTATACAATCATGGATAATATATCTAAATTAGAATGTGAATTATTAACTTATAAACAAGAACTACTATTATTTACAAGTAAGGACGAATATAAATTCAATCCTAAATGTGAATATTGTTGTAAAAGACCATGGGTTAATCGTATTAATGAGTTAAATATTATTATTTCTAAATATGATAATGATATTAAATTATTAAATGATAATATTGATAATGATGGAAATGACTATTTATATTTATACGAATATAATGAAAAGAATAAAGAATTGAAAGAACAATATTATTTATATATTGAATGGTATGAATATTACAAAAATAAAGAATTGAAAGATAAGACAACAAAAGAATTAAATGAAATAATTGATTCAAAAGATAAATTAACTAAATCTATAACTAAATTTGAGGATAAATTAAAAGATTTGAAAGATATTAATGATATATTTAATATAATATCATTTGAATTATATGAAAATCTAATTAATAATGAAAAATATAATAATTGGAATAAATGGAATATTCAATATAATCAAATTACAGATAATATTAATAATCTTTCAGGAATAATTAATAAAATTGAGAAAGATATTAATTATAATAAGAATATTAAACCTCGCATAATTAAATATAATAAATTGAAAGAATTATATAATGAATGGGAACAAATTAATAATATTAAATTGATAGTTAATTCATATCATTATAACGAATATAAAAAATTAATTGATACTTATGATAAATTCAAAGAATATAATAAATTAGAAGGTTCAAAATTATTAATACGAGAGAAATTAATATTAAACGACCAAATAAAAGACATTGAAAAACAATTGAAACAACTAAATGATAATTATATTAAAAAATCTACAATGACAGGTTATAATAATGACAATAAACAGACTTATATTAAATTATGTGAAATGTATGAGAATATAGATGAAATGTGCGAAACATTAGAAGATATTATAACAAATTTTCAAGCTTTTAAAATTGAATTATATGATAAACATATTTTAAATAATTTAACAAAAAGAGCTAATAGTATTATTAAAAGTTTATGTCATAAAGATACAAAACCATTTAAATTAGATTATTATATAAATGTAGTTAATGATAAAATTCATATAAATTGGTTGATTAATGATGATATAAATAATGACGAAAAGAAAATAATATCAATTACTCAGGCATCAGGCTTTCAACATTTCACAATATCATTAGCCTTAAGAATGAGTTTATTTAATAATAAAAATGAAATATTATGTAATCAAATATTTATTGATGAAGGATTCGTAAATTTTGATAAATATAATCTCTCAATGGTTCCACAATTCTTAAAAAGTTTATTATTATATTTCAATAATGTAATAATAGTATCACATATAGATATGATACAAGATAATATAGATGAAATAGCAGAAATTAAATATAATAAATCAACAGGTGTTTCAGAAATGACTTATAACAGTCAAAAGAAAACAATCACCAAAAAGACAAAAAAATAATAATTTATATTATTAAATAACCAAAAATTGTTATATATATCACAACTAGACATTCATTCACGAAGACCAGTTAATTATAATAGAATGATTATAAACAATGAAAAACCTAAATTTGAAAAATTCTTATGAAATAATTTAATAAAATAATAATAATTATTCAATATTATAATTGTATTATTTCTACAATTTCAAAATTTAATATAGAAGAAAATAAAAATATGCATATTATTAAAATGTATTTAAAGATTTTTATTAATGTTCTTAAATCATTATTGATTATAATATAATTGTATTATTTCTATTGTTTTATCAATTTTATGTTCTTGATTACACCAATATTCAATTGTTTCTTTTAAATTTTTAAGTCTATCATTCCATTCATTTATTTTTTTCTTATTAATTTGATATATTCCAAGTTTATTTATATACCAACAACTTGTTATTTTTTTATCATTTATATTATAACCATCTGGATTAAATCTTATAAAAACAATTGAACGAAATCCAACATCATGTGAAAGTTCCATTAAACGCTTATTTTCACAAGAACAATCATAATTAGTATGTTGATTTTCATCAATTTCAACTATAATAATTTGAAAACCTACATCTATTAATATATCGGGTCTTCTTTTAGAACATCCTCCTTCAATTCTTTTATCTGCTATAATATCAATATGTGATAAATGTTCTTTGATATAATCAACTACTGTTTTTTCTTTTGTTTTATAATTTCTTGAAATTGGAATATCAGGAAATAAATGCATGAAACAATATCTACAATAACCATTATATTGTTTATTACTAAATATTGTTGAACACCATAATGACTTACATTTAGGATTTATAATATCAACCATACCATCTAATTTACAATTAGCACAATAATTAGCTTTTTTATCATCTGGCATTCCAAAACTTGGTTGTTTATTTTTACATATTATACATTTATGAGTTATAATATTAATCATACCATCTAATTTACAACTAGAACAATATTGAGGGTTTTTTGCTTCAGGCATTTCAAAATATGGTCTTTTAATATTACAAATGATACATTTTGTATTTGTAATATCACACATATCATTTAATTTACAATTGGCACAATATTGAGCTTTTTTATCTTCAATCATTCCAAAAATTGGAATTTTATTATTGCAAATGATACATTTTGGATGTTTAATATCAATCATACCATCTAATTTACAATCATTGCAATATTGTGCTTTTTTATCATTTTGCATTCCAAAACTTGGTCTTTTAATATTACAAATAATACATTTTGAATTTTTAATATCAATCATACCATTTAATTTACAATCACTACAGTATTGAGCTTTTTTATCATTAATCATTCCAAAATTTGGTCTTTTAATATTACAACTAATACATTTTGAATGTTTTATATCGTTCATACCATCTAATTTACAATCAGCACAATATTGTGCTTTTTTATCATTAATCATTCCAAAACTAGGTATTTTATTATTACAAATGATACATTTAGGATGTTTAATATTAATCATACCATCTAATTTACAATTACCACAATATAAAGCATCTATTTCTCCTTTATAGTTATAAAGAGCTTGTTTTTTACAATTATTTCCTTTACACATATATAATTTTATAAATTGTATGAATTATATATAAATATCATTTTTTTAATGACAATATATTTTTTTAAATTATCTAACATCCAGAGATAAATTAATATTTGCATTATTTATGTTATTACCTGTAAGACGTCCTATTGATTATTTAAGAATGATGATAATTGATAAAGAACCATTAACAGAAGATAAAATATTAATACATAAAAGAAATAATTATTATTATAATAAAACGTTTTATTATAACAGAACAAAAACAAAAGAAATACAAAAAATAACAGTTCCTGATGAATTAGATATATTAATTAAAAATTATATTAATAATAGAATTTCAGGTAATTTATTATTAGATAATGATAATAAACAATATACATCATCAAATTTATCAATACATATAATGAGAATATTTAGTAAAATATATGATATATCAATATCTGCTGTTGAATTACGACATTATTATTCTACTTATATTAATTATTTAGTTAAACATAAAGAATTAACTGAAAAAACAAAATAGAAATATATACGATATGATGAACCATAGTTATGAAGAACTAAAATAAAATTTATTTTTTATAAGTAATTTAGAATATAAATGATTATATATTAAATTTATTTTTTTAATATCATCTAATTCTTTTACTATTATTTTTATTATTAGTAATAATACATTTAAATATTTTAAATATAATATTATTATGTCAATATGCAATTTAGAAGATAATAATGAGTTTATATATTTAATTAAAGAAAGAGAATTTATAAAAAATAATGAAGAAATTTATAAAATTGGTAAAACGAAACAAATGGCATTAAAAAGAATAAAAGATTATCCGAAAAATTCAATATTATTATTATATATTATAACGAATGATTGTGATAAAAAAGAAAAACAAATAATACAAAAATTTAAAGAACATTTTATTCATAAAAAAGATATAGGCAATGAATATTTTTTAGGAGATTATAATCATATGATAAATATTATATTATCTATTATTTCTAATGATAGTTCTTTAATAGAAAGTTCTTTATTAGAAAGTTCTTTATTAGAAAGTTCTTTAAATGATAGTTCTTTAATAGAAAGTTCATCAGTAGAAAGTTCATCAAATGATAGTTCTATAGATATAGTATATTTTGATTATGATAATAAAATAATAAATTTTGATAATTCACATATTAAAGATAAAGAATTTATAATAAATAATAATTTAGAATATTATGAATTATTTGAATTATATTATAATAAATTATTTGAGAATGATAATAATAAAATAATTAGAAAAACAAAAAGAACATATTCAACAATTCTAACAAACACAAATAAATGGATAAATAAAATGGATGAAACTATATATCCAATAATAATTAATAATATTGCGAAAAATATGAAATCATTTATAGAAATTAATTTTAAAGATGATATTAATAATTTTAAAGATAATATTGATTATAATGATATAATAAATATTATATATAAAATATTATGTTTTTTAGATTTTATAATTAAAAAAACATCTAAAAATGAGAATTTATTATTTAGAGATTTAAATAAATATATTAATATTATTAATTATAAGAATTATCTTAATGAATTTTATAATTATTATAAATTAAATATAAAACAACTTAAACTTCTTTTTACAATTAAATAAAAATTGTATTTAAATATTATGAAGATATTATCAATTGATTTATCACGAGGTCATGTTTTTTAAATGATAATTATTTATTTTTGTTTTTCTTTATAAATTGAAGATAAACTAATCTTTTTTTCTAATTCTAAAGATAATAAAATAATAATGAATTTATTAATAATATTTATTTATAATGATTGACGAATATAAAATAATATTTATTGATAGTCATTAAGAATAATCCAATAATATCTATTTATAATGATTGACGAATATAAAATAATATTTATTGATAGTCATTAAGAATATAGAATAATATTAATTGATATTCATATAGAAATATGAAATAATATTTATTTATAATCATTATAGAAGTATCAAATAATATTCATTAATAGACATTGACAAATATAAAATAATATTTATTGATAGTCATTATAGAAGTATAAAATAATATTTATTAATAGTCATTAAGAATAATCCAATAATATTTATTTATAATGATTGACAAATATAAAATAATATTCATTATAGAAGTATCAAATAATATTTATTTATAAACATTAAGATATATCCAAAAATATTTATTAATAGACATATAGAAGTATTAAATAATATTCATTAATAGACATTAAGATATATCCAATAATATTCATTTATAGTCATTATAGAAGTATCAAATAATATTCATTTATAGTCATTATAGAAGTATCAAATAATATTCATTTATAGACATTAAGATATATCCAAAAATATTTATTATAATTTGAAAAAAACAAAAATTAATAATCATAATACTAATGTTATAATAAATTAAGTCAGCGATTCCAAATTCATTATAAATTCTTCTTGGCAGTCTGTATTTTTACATACAGAGAGATCCTTCTCACTTAATCTAAGAGATATTAACAATTAATATTGATGATTATAATTTTTGTCATAATAATAATAATAAAAGTATTCAATCATTTTTAATCAAAATATAATAAAATTAAAACATTTTTATTTAATATATTCAATGACTGTCAATAATTAATAATTCATATCTTCTATAAACTGTTAATAGTAATAATAATTCAAATAATTAATATTCATTTATATTCATTAATAGACATTAAGACAATTCAATAATATTCATTTATTTTTATAAAAAGTATCAAATAATATTTATTGATTGTCATTATAGAAGTATCAAATAATATTTATTTATATTCATTATAGAAGTATCAAATAATATTTATTTATATTCATAATAGAAGTGTTAAATAATATATATTGATAGTCATTAAGAATAATCAAATAATATATATTGATAGTCATTAAGAATAATCAAATAATATATATTGATTGTCATTAAGAATAATCAAATAATATTTATTGATAGTTATTATAGAAGTATCAAATAATATTAATTAATAATCATTATAGAAGTATCAAATAATATTCATTTATAGTCATTATAGAAGTATCAAATAATATTCATTTATAGTCATATAGAAGTATCAAATAATATCTATTTATAATCATTAAGATATATCCAAAAATATTCATTTTTAATCATTAAGAATAATCCAATAATATTTATTTTTAATCATTAAGAATAATCCAATAATATTTATTGATTGTTATTATAGAAGTATCAAATAATATTTATTGATTGTTATTATAGAAGTATCAAATAATATTTATTTTAATTTGAATAAAAAAACAATAATTAATAATTTATATATTCTACGACTGCAATAATAATAATTCATATATTATATGTCTATTCATAAAATTAATAATTCATATATTCAATGACTGTCAATAATAATAATTCATATATTATATGTCTATTCATAAAATTAATAATTCATATATTCAATGATTATTCATAAAAATAATAATTCATATATTCAATGACTGTTAATAATAATAATTCATATATTCAATGATTATTCATAAAAATAATAATTCATATATTCAATGACTGTCAATAATAATAATTCATATATTCAATGACTGTTAATAATAATAATTCATATATTCAATGATTATTCATAAAAATAATTATTCATATATTCAATGACTGTCAATAATAATAATTCATATATTATATGTCTATTCATAAAATTAATAATTCATATATTCAATGACTGTCAATAATAATAATTCATATATTCAATGACTGTCAATAGTAATAATTCATATATTATATGTCTATTCATAAAATTAATAATTCATATATTCAATGACTGTCAATAATAATAATTCATATATTCAATGACTGTCAATAGTAATAATTCATATATTCTATGACTGTCA
>Ga0209358_10002836_pt1 | contig 12988 bp, 12 predicted proteins | sample LauGreFa1BDMLBSN_2_FD_187574 | JGI IMG/M metagenome (GOLD analysis project Ga0209358, IMG submission 187574) | Freshwater lake microbial communities from Lake Michigan, USA - Fa13.BD.MLB.SN (SPAdes) (version 2) | ecosystem: Environmental > Aquatic > Freshwater > Lake | place: Lake Michigan, USA...
GTAACAATTTAGAATAATGAACTTTTTCACAAGAAACAATATCTTTTAAATTTAATTTTATAATTCTTGCATTAAAATAACCCGAAATAACCAGCCAATGTTCGATTATTAAAGTTTTAATATGTAGAACAAAAAAAAACAATATAGAGATAATTAAAATGGATATTCCTAAAATTAAAAATAAATTACTTGTATTATCATCTAGAGAACTAGCAGATGTAAAAAATGCTGTAATACAAGCCAATGCAACAATCAACCTAGTTATTAAACTAAATAAATTAAATCCTAAATATTGATTTTCTACAAATTCTAAATCTTCGTTTTCCATGATATTTTCGTAATCAGTTTAGTGTTTTCATTCACCAAAAATCTTTTATCAACTCTATATCCAATAATTGCTAGTACATCATTTTGGTGCATCAATAACTTTGTATTTAATTTTTCCTCCTCATTTAATTTAACATCGTTAAACCAATCGCTTATTTTTTTCTTTCCATTTACACCTAAAGGATAAAAAAAATCACCTTTTTGCCAAAAACGTATATAAACATCATCCGAAATTAAATTGGCATCAACATAAATTTCGTTCAAAGGTAAACTAAATTGCTTTGGGATTTGTTGTGAAATTATATTTTTTTTTGAAATTTCAAACTGAATATTTTTTTGTTCAATTGGATACAAATGAATTCCTTGATACGAAGTCCAAACTTCTTTTCCTGCTTTACTTAAAAACCTCTTCGAACTAGTTTTATGCAAACACACCTCTATGAGTTGTTGGAAATTTTGCCATGTAAATTCGTTTTCATTCATCCATTTCCATATAAAAAGTTCATTTTGCTCAACTTCTTCGAACGAAATAAATATTTTTTCACCAAAATTATCCAACCACTCCTGATATTTATTATTTACATAATTATGAAGAAGTAAATTAATATTTTTAAACTGACTAAAAGTTTTTTCCAAAGATGGATTTATTTCCTTAAGTATTGGAATTACTTTATGTCTTATTTTATTCCTAATGTATTTTGTTGATAAATTAGAAGAATCTTCTCTAAATACTAAAGTGTTAATTCTTGCAAAAGAATAAATTTCGTCTTTTGATACATGTAATAATGGTCGGATAATTTTATTGCGTTGATAAGGAATCCCTATTGAACCAGATAAAACATTGGCATTACACCAATTAAACAAAGAGGTTTCCATATCATCATTTAAATGATGTGCTGTAGCGATAAAATCATATTGATTTTGATTGCAAATTTGTTCGAAAAAATCATAACGTAATTCTCTAGCCGTAATCTGGATACTTTTTTTTTGTTGGCGAGCTATTTTTAAAGTTTCAAAATTTATTTGAAAATACTCAACCTTTAACTTTTCGCTCCATTGCTTACAAAATAAAGCATCTTCATAGGATTCTTCACCTCGTAAACCAAAATTACAATGTGCCAAACCAATTTTAAAACCTTGTTGATGCAAAATATAACTCAATACAATTGAATCTACTCCACCACTAAATGCAACTAATATTTTTTTATCCTTAGGGATGTTTATTTTAAGTTGAATGGAATGCATTAAAATTGTAAATCTTTTAAAATTTTCTCAACTTCTTCTTCAGATGCTTTTAATTTTGCAGAACAAATTTGCAATAATTCACTAGCTCTTTTAATTTTAGATGCCAATTCATCTACTTCAATATCTCCATTTTCTATTTCCAAAACAATTTTTTCTAATTCATCCATTGCTTTGCCGTATTTTATATCACTTTTAGCCATTTATTACATTATTTATAATTTTTTCTCCATCCTTAAATACAATAGTAAATTTTTCATTTACATTAAATTCATTTTCACTTTTTACAATAAATTGATTTTGGTTTTTAATAATTGTATATCCCCTATTTAATACATTTTGAGGGTGTAAATATTTTAACGTTTTATTATATTGATTTAATAGATTATTTTGATTTTGGGTAATATTACCAAAACTAAAAATTAATTTCTGATGTAAATTTACCAATTTGTGCGTTTTAATCTGTTTATTTTGTTTAGCTAAATTACTTAGTTTAATAGGAATATTTTGCAACTGATTTTTATTTTTATTAATTACTCGGATACAAAACTGTCCCAAATCATCCTTTAATTCATTTATTTTTTTATTTTGTTTTTTATTAAATACAAAACTCTTGTCCACTAATAATAAACCTAACTTATTTACTTTTTGTTTATTTCGTAATATTTTTTCTCTAGTAACTTGCTCTAAAGCAGCTTTTATTCCCTCTAGGTACTCGAATATATCTTGAGATTTTCGAATAAAAAATTCGGCAACAGCTGTTGGTGTTTTTAATTTTGTGTGCACAACATCATCTACTAAAGTATGGTCCCTTTCATGACCAATTCCACTAATTACAGGCAAATTACATTCTGCTATACATTTACACAATTCATAATTGTTAAAGCCATTTAAATCTATACTTGCACCTCCTCCTCTAATAATCGCAATACAATCAAATTTATCTTTTTGCTGTTGTATAGCTAACAATTGTTGAATAATACCACTGTAAATTTGTTCACCTTGCATTATAGCAGGAAACAAAGTAGTTTCAAAAACAAATTTTTTAGGATTGTGATGCAACTGATTTAAAAAATCTTCTAATCCTGCTGCATTTTCTGATGAAATTACAGCAATTTTCTTTGTAAAAATAGGCATTTCTAGTTGATGATTACGCCCAACAAAACCCTCATTAAGTAAACGATTATATATTTCTTTTTTATTTTTTTCGTGATTACCTAAGGTAAAATTTTCATCAATATTTTTTATTACCAAACTAGGACCGTAAATTTCATGATAAGAAACACTTGCAGAAAACAATATTTTCAAACCATTTTGTAAGCTAGTACCAGTATTTTTAAAAAATCTTTGAGCAATTTTTTGATAATTAATACTCCATATATTTGCCCTCATTTTAGCCACTATCTGGTTGTTTTTTTTCTCTATCAAATCTAAATAACAATGCCCACTTGCAGAGTTTACTTTTAAATCTGCAATTTCAGCTATAAGCCAAATATCTCCAATGAAATTACCTTCAATAATTTCTTTGATTAAGTTGTTTAACTCTAATAAACCTATTGCATTATCATCCATTAACTATTCCAAATTTCCCAAGCTTTTTCGGCTTGTAATTGTAACATTGCTAATCCATTTTCAACTGTTGCACCTTTTTTTAATCCTTCTAACATAAATTTTGTTTCAGAAGGATTATATATCAAATCATATAATAAATTATCCTTTTCAATTAACTCATATGGAATATTCGGACAATCATTTATTTGTGGATACATACCTAATGGTGTTGAATTCACAATAACTTTAAATTTACTAAAAACATCACCTTCTAAATCAGTATAGTTTATTTCATTAATTTTTTCAGGATTCCTTGATACATATAACACTTCTAAACCTAAATTTTTTAAAACATATTCTACAGCTTTAGCAGCTCCACCTGTACCTAAAATTAAAGCTTTATGATGATTTAACTGTAATAAAGGTTTTAAACTTTGTTGAAATCCATAACAATCTGTATTATGCCCAATCAATTTAATCTTTCCATTATTCCTAATTATCTGAACGGTATTTACCGCACCTATATTTTTAGCCTCTAATGATAATTCATCTAAAAACGGAATTATTTTTTCTTTATAAGGTATAGTTATATTTAATCCACACAAATTTGGATTATTACTTATAATTTGTGGAAAATCATTAATAGATGGAATTTCAAAATTTTGATAAACACAATTTGTAATATCTTCTTTTTTAAATTTTTCGGCAAAATATTTTACTGAAAAAGAATGAGATAATGGAAAACCAATTAAACCAAATAAACGCATAAAGGTTAATATATATTAATAATTTAGTCTTATAAAGATACATTTTAAATAGAAAATGTTTCCTTTTTTAACAGCTTTATAGCCAATTAAAAATTGGAAAAGCCTTAATTTTACTAAGATACAAATTTATAACTTGGAATAAATAAGATATAATGTAAAATTTCTAAACAAATTTCAATTATTTGTTAAAACAAATGTTTAATCAAAACCTATAGTACTTTAAACATTTTTTTAATTATCTTTGAAGTTGTAAAATCATAAACACATTCAAATGAAATATTTATCATTATTAGTAGCAATTTTATTTATTACTTCTTGTAGTAATCAAAATAACTTAAAAGATGTTGCCAACAAAAAAGTAGATTTAACTATTGATGGAATGATGTGCTCCATGGGTTGTGTTGCAAGTATAAAAAAGAAATTAGCAAATGTTGAGGGAGTTATAGAATATGAAGTTGAATTTGAAGATAAAAAAGCTAGTATCGTTTACAATCCAAGCAAAACTAATACAGAAAACATAGTAAAATCAATTGAAGATTTACACAGTGGAATGTACAAAGTTGTAAATGTAAAGGAATTAGGAAAAGAAAGTAAAAAAACAAATGAAGTTAAGGACAATTCAAAATTAACAGATAAAGAGATACAACATGAAATTAAAGATTTTCATTTTAAAATTCCCAATATATTCTCTATATTATACAATTTAATCAATAAAATTTAAGAAATAGCCGCAAATTAAAACTTGAGGCTTTTTTAATATCCCAATCTTTTGTTTACGATATTCTCTATTTTTTCTATTAAAATATTAGGTTTATAAGTTCTCCAATCTAAACTATCTAATTCTCCACCCCAAATTAAATATTGATCTAAAGAAATTTGTTGCATTTCTAACAAAACATGTTTAAGAAAATTTATGGCAACAATCCACCCATCTTCAATTTCATCCATCCATTCTTCATAATAACAATCATCACTATAATGAAAATTTAAAACATTTTCACCAATCAAAACAAATTTAGTAATACCATTTAAAATTAAATGATCAATAATATCCCTTTTAAAAGTCATTATATCATTATGAATACAATCATTCCACTCCCCAATCATTTCAATAATTGCACAATTTAAATCGTAATTAGCGTAAATAATTTTAATAAACAAAGTTGGTGAGCCTATATTATCCCATTGAGGATGTATGTAATGATTATAAATTTTATCTAAAAACTCGAATTCACTGTATTCATTTAAATAAAAAGGCGACAAAGAATCTTCTTCAGATATATAAAAATGTCGCCAATTATAATAAGGTTCAATAGTATGCATTATTCACCCAAAAAAGCTTTATACATCCAAACTAATTTTTCTTGTTCACGAATATAATCGCTCATTAATGCATTTGTACCTTCATCATCAGCATCTCCAGAAACATTAAGTAATTTGCGTTGTTGCACAATTATTACTTTAAATGATTCTAAAATTTCTTTTACAGCTTTTTTACCATCAGACACCTCTATAGTTTCCTTTATTTCAACAGTTTTTAAATATACGGAAAACTGATGATTAGGTGTTTCACCTAGAGTTAAAATTCTCTCGGCTATTTCATCAATTTTTAAAACTAAATTATTGTACAACTCTTCAAATTTTAAGTGCAATTCGAAAAACTTTTCTCCTTTAATATTCCAATGATAACCTCTAACATTTTGATAAAAAACAGAATATTCTGCAAGTAAAGATTTTAGGCCTTTAGCTAATTCTTTACTCTTTTTTTCGTTTAATCCAATATAGTTCATATAAGTTTATTTTAAGTTTTTAATTAAATTGAATTTACGAATAAAGTTGTAAAACAAAACACTATATTTATTGATGAAAAATATATTGTTATAATAAAAAACTATAAACTTAGGATATTCCAATATTTTAAAACCGAAAGTGTAATTAAAAACAAAAGTGATATTTGAATAATGGAATTCACATTTAAATTAGATTCATTAATTTTAACACCATAATACGAACCAATTATCTGACCTAATGCTAAGGAAATACCTATTTCCCAATTTATTAAACCTCCATTGGTAAAAAGTATTAATGCTAAAATATTTGCTAAAGTTATAACGATAAGTTTTAAAGGATTTAAAGCTGAATAGTTTTTTTGTAAAAAAAATTTTAAAACAATTAATAAAATTACACCCGCGCCAACCTGAATAAAACCTGCATAAAATCCAACTAAACAAACAAAAAGATATATAATTGATTTTGGCAAAGTGAATTTATCAACTATTTTTTGCTCAGGTTTCAGCCAAACCACAAAAAACAATATAAAAAAAATAAGGCCTAAAATAAACTCAAATCCATCCTTACTAATTTTTAATGCTGTTAAGGCACCAAAAAAAGAGCCAATTATAGCTACAATAACTAAAGGTAAACTAGATTTAAAATTTAAACTCCCTTTTTGATTAAATTGATAAACACCAGATAAACCAAACAAAACAATACCAATCCGATTAGTACCATTAGCAATATCAACTGGAATACCCATTAAACTCATTATCCCCAATGTTAAAATAGAGCCAGAGCCAGATAAAATATTTATAATACCTGCAACTAAACCAATAGTAATAAACAAAAAATGATTAATTAAACTAAATTCCATAGCAAAAAAAAACTGGATATTTTTTAGTATCCAGTTTTTCAAATTAAAATTTATTCTATTTCTTTTTTAAGTTCTTAGGAACATTAATTTTATTTACCACATTTTTCATACTACTATCTTCAGATAAAACTTTTAATTCAATTCTTCTATTTAATTGTCTACCCTCAGGATTATCACTTCCATCATCATTAGTGTTTTTAGCAATTGGTCTGTCTGCACCAAAACCCACTGTTTCAATTCTTTTAGTATCAACTCCATTTTCTACTAAAAACTTTTTAACACTAATAGCTCTTCTAGATGACAAGTCTTTATTTAACTTAGCATTTCCTTTAGAGTCGGTATGACCTGAAATTTCAACACGAATTGATGGATTTTTAACTAATAATTTTTTTAACTTTTCTAATTCAATTTTAGAATCTGCAGTTAAATTTTCACTGTTAAAATCAAAAAAAACATTATTTAACACTATACTTTCATTTGTTCTAATAGGCGCTAACTTAATTTCGTGTTGAATAGTATTGTAAGCAGAATTTTTAGGTACAATTAAATTCTCCGAATTAAATAAGTACCCACTTGCCTCGTAACTTACGTTATAGTTTTTTCCTGGTGGTAAAATAAATAAGTATTTACCTGTTTTTTTATTTGGACGAAATACTCCAACTAAATCTCCCGTTTCATTGTCTGTTACAATAATTTGTGCGTCAGGAGGCACAGTACTATTTGCATCACCAATACTAAAAGTTCCACTCATTACTGTTAAAGGTTTTTCTTCAACTACTTTTTTAATCTCTAACATATATAGATCCTTATCTCCCTCACCATCTAATTTCGAAGAAGAATAATATGCTCGTTTACCATCAACAGATGTAACATAAAACAAATCATCATCAGTAGTATTAATTGGATAACCAATATTTTCAGGTTTTAACCAATTTTTTCTATCATCTTGAGTTGTCTGAAGAATATCAAATCCTCCCATAGATTCATGTCCATCTGATGCAAAAAACATAGTTACTCCATCAGGATGAATAAAAGGAGACCGCTCATCTCTATCTGTATTAATTTCAGGACCTAAATTTTGAGGTGCACTCCATTTACCATTAGCTAATTTTGTGATTTTATAAATATCAAAACCACCATATCCACCTTTTCTATCCGAACTAAAATAAATAACAGTACCATCAGAATTAAAACATGCATCTACTTCAGAAGCCTTAGAGTTAATTGCATCAAAAGGTACAGGTTCCATCCATTCACCACCTTCTAATTTAGAGTAATATATGTTACCATTTGGATCTTCAAAACAACTATACAATAACAATTGTTGACCATCAACGGATAAACTTACAGTTGCTTGATGTATTCCTGCACGATTTATTTTTTGAGAAATTGGGACTGGAACACTCCATTCTCCTTTAGAATTTTTTTCAGAAATATAAACTTGTTCGTAAAATTTAAAATCATTAGGATCTTTTTTATCCCATTCATTTCCCCTTCTAGAAGTAAAAATCAAAGTTTTTTCATCTGCAGATAATACAGGAGCATAATCTGGAAATTTACCGTTGACAACTTTACCTAAGGAAGTTACTTCAATTTCAACTGGATATTTAACTAAATTTTTACCAGTTTTACAATATGCGATTTCTCTTTTTAAATCTTTTCTTTCTTGCTCATTCATATATAAGCCCATTAAGCTTTCATACTTTTCAAAAGCAGCTAAGCCCTTATCAAACTCATAATTAATTCTATAAGCAATACCTAACAAATTATATACATCAAAAGGAGCTAAACGATTTTTATGATTTTGATAAATAAAACCATTCATTGAAGTTGCTACTGAATCAACAGCTTGCTTAAGATAAGTTAATGCTTTGTATTTTTCATTCATACTATTTAAATAACAATCACCGATAGCAAATTTCAAAAAAGAATTTGTTGGATCTTGTTCCAAAAGATTTTTAAATATAACTAAAGCTTCACTAAAATCACCTTTACTATTCCATAGATACGCAGCCTTATCGAAGTCTTTTTTGTAATTTCCAGTTAATCTTTCTTGAGCATTCAAGCTACCTAAAGCAAAAAAACTTAAAAGCAAAATAGATAAATATTTCATAAACATAAATTTTGTACGCCTCAAATATAAAGCATTAGTATTGGATAATAAAAATTTTTTTTTAATTACAAATAATATTAAAATCATAATATTAACTTTTTGATACTAAACAAAAAGTTTACCAAATATCACGATTAACATCAAAAGCTTCCAAATAATCAGAAACTTTCTTTAAAAAACTCCCCCCTAACATCCCATCAACTACTCTATGATCGTAACTCATCGACATAAACATTTTATGACGAATCGCAATAACATCACCATCTGGAGTTTCAATAACTGCTGGCTTTTTTTGAATAACACCCACAGCTAAAATTGCTACTTCTGGTTGATTAATAATAGGAGTCCCCATAATATTACCAAAAGTACCTGCATTAGTTAAAGTAAAAGTTCCACCTGTTACATCCTCTTGAGAAAGTTTATTTTTGCGTGCTTTATTTGAAAGTTTGTTTAATTGATTAGATAAACCTATCAGATTTAATTGATCCGCATTTTTAATGACAGGCACAATTAAATTTCCTGTAGGTAAAGCAACTGCAACACCAATATTTATATTTTTCTTTTTTATAATTTTATCACCATCTATAGAAATGTTAACCATAGGAAAATCTCTTAAAGCTTTTGATATAGCCTCTATAAATATTGGGGTAAAAGTAATTTTATAACCTTCTTTTTTAGTAAAACCATCTTTAATTTTATCTCTCCATTTTACTAAATTAGTTACATCTGTTTCTACAAAAGATGTAACATGTGGAGCTATTTGTTTAGAATGTATCATGTGTTTAGCAATCAACTTTCTAACTCTATCCATTTCGATAATTTCATCTCCACCAGAAACTACTGTTGCTGAATTTGATTTTATATCAGCTACCTCTAAAAGCTGTTCCGTTTTAACATCTATTTTATCAAAACTTTTTTTACCTTCTTGAAGATAATTTAAAATATCATTTTTTGTAACTCTTTCATTTAAACCCGAACCTTTAATCGCGTTTAATTCTTGTAAACTAATATTTTCTTTTTCGGCTATTTTTTTTACTAATGGCGAATAGAAACGTGAACTTGGTGTAGCATTATTATATTCCTTATTTAAATCTAAAGAATTGTTTAATGGTTTTACAGATTTAAAATCTTCAGTATTATTTTGTAAGTCTTGTACTTGTACAGAGGGTTTAATTTCATTAACAACCTCTCCTTCAATTTCAATTACAGCAACTGGAGCACCTACTAAAACAACATCGCCAACTTTACAAAGCTTTTCAACTAATATACCCTTGTATGTAGAAGGCACCTCGGAATCCACTTTATCAGTAGCAATTTCCAATAAAGCATCTTCTACCTCAATTAAATCACCTACTTCTTTTAACCAAGAAGTAACGGTGGCTTCTGCAACACTTTCCCCCATTTTAGGAAGTATAATCTCTACTTTCCCCATTTTTATAAATTAATGTAATGATTGCAAATGTATAAATTTTTAAACAGATTTAAAATTTTAAAATTGGGCAAAATCAACATTTATCAATTATTTTTTAAACCTTTTATTAAAATATTAAAGTCATCCATTACTTTATAATCATTTACGTATTTTAAATTAACAGTTTGAATTACTTCTTCTGAAACTAAATTTTTATCAAAAGCATCTACTGGAGAAAATACACCTTTTTTAAGTTTGGGCAAATGGTTTTGCATAGTAAATTCTTCGGTATAGCCAACCCATGATTTCTTTCCTGTAAATATTTGAAATAAGTTTTTCACCATAATAAATTTGTTTTTAAAAAACCAAATAATCAATGGTAATGAAAATAAAATTGCTATTGAAGTTAACAAATCGAAAAGTCGTTTATTTCGTTGGTTATTTTTTTTATTCAATGAATTAATATCAATCAAATACAATTCGCCAGGTGAATGAATAGAATTACTTCCAATCACAAACAAACTTTCTTCTGGAGCAATTTTAAATTCTAAATCAGACTTATTATTTTCCATTATACTCATTATTTGCTGTGCACTTAAGTTTTTAGAACAAAAAATAACCTCATTGATTTTATGAATCATTATAATTTCATTAATCTGCTCCAATGTTCCCAAATCATTAAACGTTTTTATATTAAATGGAGAAATTTTTCCAAAAAATTTAGGTTGAAAATTAGATTGATGCATGATTGTACTTACTCTATTTACCTCATCATCTTCTCCAATTATAATAATTCTTTTGCGTTGAGAAGGATTGATGTATAAATTTCCAGTTTTTATAAAATGAAATACGTACCTCGAACTTATAATAAATAAACAAGATAAAATACTGCCAAACAAAATAATAGCCCTTGAAAACCTGTAATTTTCTCCCAATAATGAATAAATAATTAAAACACTAGCTAAACCTATTGTTAAAGCTTTAATTAATTTAGGTATGTTATATAATTTTTTGTAGCCTTTAAAAAAAAACACAATGGAAAGTAAGATTAATATAAAAATAGGAATTTCAAGACTCATTAATTCCTTTGGATAAATACCGATATCGCTTCTAAATTTGTTTTCCCAAATTTTTTTTACAAAATAAAAAGTGGAATAAGCTAAAGCAAAATCTGAAATTGGATGAATTATTTGTTCTAAAAATCGTTTTATAATTGCCAATCCTGCTCTAAAATAAATAGCTAACTTTATTAAAAAACTAAAAATTAAAGCATTTTTATTATTAAAATGTTTTTTGGCAAAAATTATCATTGCATTGTAAAACACAAAAACATAATTTACCGAACTTTTTTTGGTACTTTCTCCCTTGTAATGAATAATTCTAGTTCCTGAGAAGTAATAATTTTTCCAACCACCTTTGATTAATCTGTAAGACAAATCAATATCCTCACCGTACATAAAAAAATCTTCATCTAAAATACCTACTTGATCTAATGCTTTTTTTCGCATCCACATAAAAGCACCAGAAAGAATTTCAATCGAATGGTTTTCGTCTTCATTTAAATGCCCCAAATGATATCTTCCAAATCTTTTACTTTTAGGAAAAATACTTGATAAACCAAAAATTTTATAAAAAGCAACAGAAGGTGTTGGTAAACTTCTTTTAGATTCTGGTAAAAAATTACCTTTACCATCCATCATTTTAACACCTAAACCACCCCCATCAGTGTGGCTATCCATAAATTCGATACATTTTTCAAAGGTATCTTCCTCTACTAAAGTATCGGGGTTTAACAGTAAAACATATTCACCTTCACATTGTTTGATAGCTAAGTTATTACCTTTCGAAAAACCTAAATTTCTTTACTTTTCGATGAGTTTAACCCACGAAAACTTTTGTTTGATGATATCAACCGATTGATCTACGGAATTATTATCTACAACAAATACCTCTGCTTGAATATTTTTTATAGCTTTTTCAATAGAAATCAAACATTGTTCTAAAAAATACTGAACATTATAATTAACAATTACTACAGATAATTTCACACGCACACTTCAGTTTTCTGTCTAAAAATAAAAATTATAAAATGTTAACGAAGATATAAAAAAAAAGTTGTTTTTCAGCCTTATAAATTTTCGTAAGGCATTCTATTAAATATACTCTTTCCTAAAGTTATCTCATCAGTATATTCTAATTGTCCGCCAAATCCAACCCCTCTAGCAATCATTGTAAATTTTACATCAAATTTTTGCAACTTTTTAAACAAATAAAAATTAGTAGTATCACCTTCCATCGTGGAGCTTAATGCAAAAATAATTTCCTTGATTTCTTTATTTTTCTCTAATCTTTCTATTAAATTATCAATGAATAAATCTTGAGGTCCTACACCATCAATTGGAGAAATCACTCCACCTAAAACATGATATTTACCTTTAAATTGCTGAGTATTTTCAATCGCTATTATATCCCTCACATCTTCTACAATACACAAAACCTCAGTATCTCGATGAGAAGATGAGCAAATCGAACATATTGGGGTTTCGCTTAATGTATTGCAAACATTACATTTACCCACAACCTCATGAATAGTGTTTAGTTTTTCTCCAAATTTTTTAACAAAATCGGGGTCTTGATTAAATAATTGAATAGTATATCTTAATGCAGTTTTTTTTCCAATCCCTGGTATTGTATGAAAAAAATCAGCTAAATCTTTAATTGAATTTGGTAAAATATCCGACATACTTTTTTTTTACAAAAATAAATTAAAAATAATACCAAAAAATACCTATATTGAAATCCGATTAACATTTTAAAGTTTATAATAGCTCAATACCGTCCTAAACGTTTTTAAAAAAAGTAAAAAAAAAGAGGAGAATTTAAGTATCTCAAATTATCTTTGAGTTGCACAACTAAAAACATCTCCT
>Ga0209358_10002837_pt1 | contig 12988 bp, 15 predicted proteins | sample LauGreFa1BDMLBSN_2_FD_187574 | JGI IMG/M metagenome (GOLD analysis project Ga0209358, IMG submission 187574) | Freshwater lake microbial communities from Lake Michigan, USA - Fa13.BD.MLB.SN (SPAdes) (version 2) | ecosystem: Environmental > Aquatic > Freshwater > Lake | place: Lake Michigan, USA...
TCCTCTTCGAAAGCTCTGTCTGAAGTCTCAACATCGAAAATTTCAAGGTGCTGATTCTCGTATCTCTTATATTCCAGGCCGAATAGTGCATTCAATCCTGGCTCTAGTTCTTTAACTAGTTGTCCTCTTGATATAGCCATAATTTATACTCCTATATTCCTGTTGTTTGTTTGTAGAAATGATTGCTAATGATAGCAGTTACTACTACGTTTGTAGAGTAAGTTGTAGCATTTAGCTTTTCATTATTAGAGTCGTTTTTAGAAACTCCAATCACACGTAATTGAGCCGCACTTGATACTAATTGCGATGTATTTAAAGTAACTTTAGATACATAGTTAGCTGAAGATCCAGCTGTATAAACGATATTTCCGTTTAAGAAAATATCCGCAATAGCAAGAGTAGACGAAGCTTGAATTTCGAATCTCTCGTACGGGTCATCACTAACATAGCCAACAATATCAGTAGCAGTGTTTGAAGCTGCTAGATTGTTCGCCCATGTTGGTTTCTTAGTTGAAGCATTCGTAAAGAAAACCCCGTTTAGTGAACCTAATAGTGCACCAGTATTTCCAGCTACCGTAATGTAACCAGTGTCTGCTGCTGCTACTGGGTCATTTTGGTATATTGCTGAAGAACTTGCTGCAATATTGTATTCACTTAAACCTTGAGCATCTCTATTTTGTCCAACTTTGCCTATCGGTAATAAACCGAAAGCTGCATTTGGGTTAGCCATAGTTTTTTTCCTTGTTTAAGTTTTTATTTACTTTGTTGATATCACAAAAAAATTATTTTTTGTTCGTACCACCAAAAGTTACACGAGTCTGCCTCTCACTATTGATTGGCATACTTGGGTGCTGATCCTTGTAGACATCGTTGTTAATTGCGTCTTCTCGTTCCTTTGTTCTTTTTGCAAAGTACTCGTCACGAGCTTTAGCGAGTTCTACCGGTATCCTTGCCAGCGCAAGGCCACCATGTCCAATTACACCTGCGTATTTTCCTTCGTTGATCGTTGAGTAAGTTTCACCTGGATATTCATCAGCTCTCACTAATTCAAATCCTGATCTTAACTTATTCGAAACGTTTTTAGAGTCATCCTGACCTAAAATTTCAAGTCGAATCCAACGGTGTTTAAAACCGTCTTTTGGGCGCGGTGCATCCAAACTTGATGGTGGAGTCCAAGTTGTAGGTCTCTTTTCAGTAGCCCTAGTTTGGCTCGCACGTGGGGTCTTCATTTTATCGTTTTCCATATGCCTATACCTCCTTCGTGATATTTAATTGTTTCGCATATTCTTCTAATGGCACTCCTAATTTTTTAGCGATTGCAACTTGAGAAGGCGTGAGTCTCACAGTTTTGCGACCTGGTTTTACACTTCGCTTCGCTGAAGCTACTACTTGTGTCGGTTTGGTCGTTTCCGTAGTTGCATTCTTATCAAATTTATGGGGAAACTCAAGTCTTATTCTTTTATCAATTTCCGCATAATATTCGTCACTTTCAGCATCATAACCTTCCTCGTCAATTAACTGTCTATGAATGTCAAAAGCCGTGTAAGTCATAGGTTTATCTTTACCAAACCATTGGTTTTTTTCTCCCCATGCTTCAGCTCTTGGACTTCCAATAGGCGTGTTTTGTTTTGGAACGTTTACTTCTGAAATTGTATTTACTTGCTTAACTGGCTCTCTAGATGCAAGTTCTTTCATTTCTTGAAGTCTTGCTTCTTCATAACCTAGTTTTGCAATTTCTTTTTGAGCTTCAATTTCTATCGCAATATCTCCAGCTTCTCTTGCTAAACCTAATTTAGCTTTTGCTGCTTCTAATGCTGATACAATTTTAGACTCTCTGTCTTTTAAAGATGATGTTTCTAAAGAACTAAATCTTTTTGTAAGTAGTTCTTTTTCAGCTTTAACTGTTTGTGCATAACGTACAGCTTCTTCTCTCTGACGTTCTGCTTCTCTCATCTTTTTAGTTAGTTTTGCAATTCTTCTTTGCACTCCTTCACTATAATCTTCTAATTCGTCTTTCTTCGCTTCTGTCTTAGCCTCCTGTTTCTCGCTGCTTGTATCTAGCTTCTCGGAGCTAGCGGCAAGGGGCTTTTCTTCTTTTTCTACTTCTTTAACATTTGATTCTTTTACTTCAAACTCAGGTTCTGGTTTTGCTGTGTCTTCAAACTCAACATCAACCTCTGGTCCTGAAGTATCTATATCAACTGTCTTTTTGTTTTTATCTTCTGGCATAGTTTCCTCCTATGTTTATATATAGTGAAGTACAGATTCAGGATCAGGAATAGTTCCTAATACTTCATCATCGTTTAATATACGAACTTCACCGCCTTCGATTGGTAATCGTGATCCCGCGTAGCGCGCGAAAATAACCCAATCGCCTTTTTTGCACCATGGGCCTGTCGGATATTTTTCTTTATCGTGATAGGCAAGTGGTCCAATCTTTAAAACGTAACCGCAATTAGTTGCGATTCGTAATCTGTCTAAAGATTCTTGTGATATGATAATTCCACCGGATGTTTTTTCTTTTGGTGTAAATGGTAATACTAATAATCGCCATCCAGATGGTGTTGGCAACTCATCAACTACAGATTTTATATTTTCTGGATTTAATGGTTCTCTAGTATTTTTTGCTTCTTCTTTATACTTTTCTTCAAGACCTAGGTTTATCTTTGGTACTTCCTTTTCCGAGGTCGATAACGTTTCCTTTTTCATCACTTTGCTCCTTCTTGTTTAGCAGGTTAGAGATTTCCTGAATTACTGTTTGGTAGGCATTAGCCTGTCCTTGCATATACTTGTATTTTTCCATACTGTCAACTGTTCCAGATATCATAGCATCACCAATATTTTGGTAAGAATCTCTGATAAATTTTTGCAGTTTAGTTATGAATGTTACAGCGTCCATAGTCTTTCTCCTTTGTTGGTTATATTAACAATTCCACTTACGTAGAGATTTATTAATTCTTGAGTTTGGATCTCTTGCAGTTTTTGCAGAGGTCAATCTTTTCTTCATGCCAGACATTCTAGCACAAAAAGACTTTCTTCTATTAGCAGCTTTTGAACCCTTTTTCAACTTACTAGGTTTAGTTGTTACTGCCATTGATAATTTAGAACCAGGATTAGCAGCTCTATAAGATGCAATACCTTTTCTATTTAATCCACCTGATTCAGATTTTCCTTCTTTACGTTGCCATGCAGGTGTTCCACCTTTTGCAAATTTACGTCTTTCAATACCATGACCTCTTAAAGAAATATCGCCCATTAATATACTTTAGTAACTTTTCTTCTATCTGGCATAACAGCTCCACAACCTCTAGCTATTCCACCTTTTGCCATTTTTTTTCTTTTAGGAAAACCAGCTTTCATATTTGCATATGCTTTTGGTGATATAGTAGATTCAGATTTAGATCTTGAAATACCTAATTTTTTTCTTCTATTAATGTTTGCCCAAAGTCCTCGTTTAGCCATTATTTTTTCTTCGACTTTCCAGCTTCTGAAAGAGCAATTGCTATTGCTTGTTTTCTAGATTTTACAACTGGTCCTTTTTTACCAGAATGTAATTCGCCTTTTTTAAACTCTCTCATAACTTTAGAAACTTTATTTTGACTTTTAGACATACCACCTTTTTTAAATACACCTCTACCTTTTAAAACATCGGCTCTAGTAACTTTTCCATCTTTATTTAAATCTGGAAATGCACTACCACCTTTTTTAAAATTTTGTCTTTGAACTTTAGCGATACCAGTTCCTCTAGTTTGAATTCCAAGACCAGCCATTATCTTTTCCCTTTCATTATTTTGCCTTTTTTCTTCTTTGACATTTTAGCAGTAATCATATCTGCTTTTTTCATTTTACCAGATTTAGTTTCTTTGTATCCTTTTTCTTCCATTGCATATTCTTTAGCTTCTTCAGCTTTAGATTCCATACCTTCATGTTTTTCAGACATGTCAATATAACCACCTTTTGATTTATTTACTCTAGCAATTCCATTTCCTCTTGTTTGTATTCCTAGTCCAGCCATTTTATTCTCCTATCCGTTTTCTTGTTCTTTATTTGCCGGTCTATTTGCCATAGTGCGCGCCACCGATTCTGCGCTTCTTCCTACAACATATCCACCAAGACCTATTTGTAATAATGTCCAAACATCACCTGGCAAAGTTATAGTTATTGAAGCTTTAAAGAAAAATAAGATAACAGGTCCTAATACATAATTCCATATTAAAATAAATATTAAAACATACATTAATAATGGTCTCCAACTAGATGCAAACCATCCAGCTTTTGCTTCTGCTTCAATAATTTTAGCAGCTGCAGTTAATTCTTGTGTATGAGATTGCATCAATTGCGTTTGCATTTGTGCTTTTAATTTTTCTTGTAAATCTTTATCTGGAACTGATTTTTCAATTGTAGAAAAAAGAATTTTTGCTAAAGGTGCTACAGCATTTAATACTGGTAACATGGCTTAATACCACTTAGCTGATCTTTTTTTCTCTGGAAGTATATTTCCTTGGCCTTGAACTACATCAGTTTGAGTTTCATTTGGTTTTGACATTTCAACATCAACTCCACCAACTAAATATCCATCTGAATTAGTAAATTTAGAATGATTTACTTGTTTAGATTGACCAATTTTTTTATTTTTGTTTTTCATATGATTAATATACCCTATTTTTTGTATCTTTCACTATCTTTTTTTAGTTGAGCAGCCAAAATAGTCTTTTCTAATGATGTATTTGCTCTTAATTTAGCTAAATCTTCATTTTGTTTAAGCTTTTGAACGTCTGTTGACTGATTCATCATAGTTTTCATCTTATCAAGATTGATTCTTTCTTGATTATCACGTTCTTTAGATGCATTTTCTTGTGCTCTAAGGTCTAATTCTCTAGATCTTAACATTGCAATTGGATCATTATCAATAAGTGATGTAATTTTGTTTTCTTCAGACATAAATTCTTCCATTGCTTCAGAAATAATTTGAGCTTTTCTAGATTCAATTTTCTGTTGCATGTTTTGTACCATTGCTTGTGTCTGTGGATTCTGTTGAGCTTGTGGATTTTGAGTTAATTGAGCTACTTGAGCAATTTCATTTCTAAATTCAAGTTCAACTTGTTCTTGACCCATTAAAGATATGTGTTCAAAAACATTTTTTTCTAATGCAGCCATAATCACTGGAGCATTTTTTGCAAGATTAGTTGACATGAAACTTAAATGAGAAGTTATATGCGCTCTATGATCTTGTCCTGGAAAAGCTTGGAATGGTTTCCCTGCAAGAGCATCTACATGTTCTAACGCAGGGTCCTTTGGTGTGGGTTGATCTGGTTTATTTAAAATTCTATCAATATCTCTTACACCTAATGCTGAATACATATTTCTGTAAACTTCATACATGTTATGAATTCCAGGATTAGACATTGCAAGTTGCATTTCAGTTTGTGCAATAGATATTCTTTGTGTTTGTGAAAATATATTTGGATCAGCAACTGGAATGATATCTACTTTATCATCAAAGTCGGCTTGTTTAATTGTTCTTGCTCCACCCACAACATCATATGGATATTCTGGTGGTAAATATAATTTAAATACATTTGCTAATAACTTAAATTCCTCCTTCATTGAGGCATAAATTCTTTTGTGAATAGCAGACATTGTTCTGCTCCCTCTTTCCAGCAAAGCCACGGTCGTGCCCACTGCTGCTTGCTGATTCCCATCCCCTACTTGCATGTCCGCTATCGAAGCAAAGCGCTGACCTGCTTGAACCACGACCCCCATTAATGCTAATAAAGTTTGTGAAGGTTCCTTGTATGGTAAAGTCATAAATGCATCTCTTAAATTTCCTCCAGGTGCATCTACATCTCTCCATTCACCAGGTTGAATAGATTGAGCATCGTCTCTAATTCTAATTCCTCGTTGTTTGAATCCTGCAGGTAAATTAGATAATGTTCCTGCATCTAATAATTGTCTTAATGCTTGAGTTGCAGTTCTTGATAAACCACCAATCATTTGAATTAAACCATTACCATAGAAACCAAATCCCGGTAAAAATTTAAAGTGTACAAAATATTGTATTTTTTGTTTTTTAGGATCAGTTTCAGAAAAATTACGTCTAATAGATAAAACTTCTCTAGATCCTTCTTCAATAGTTACAATGTATGGTAATTTAATTCCTGTGGGCTCACCATTTGAATCTTTATCTTCAAAACCTTCTAAATCTAAATTAACATGACATTCATATAAAGTGAAAACATCTTCAGTCTGACCGCTCATAGTCACACCTTCTAATTGTCTTTCTTTAGATCTAACATCATCATCTTGAGTTAATTCATCAGAAGCTTTTAATTCTATATCTCTGTAAAAACCTGCGACTTGTTGTTTTCTTAATTCGTTTTCTGAAATTTTAATAACATGAATAACTGAATCTGCTTCTTCTAAACTGTTTGCAGTGTATGGAACAATAATATCTTGAGCTTGAATAAATTTAGAAACAGCTCTTCCTAATAATTCATCATAATAAACTTTTTTAAATGTAGATCCTGATAGTGGTAAATAAAATAACATTTGATCAAATTCTGTTTCATATTCTTTCATGACATCCATCATTTGATAGTTCATAAACTCAGCAACTCGTTCTGCTTGATCTTCTATTTCAGGAGTTGTTGCACCAACAACTTGAGTTCGCACCGGTCCTTCTGGTGGTAATAATTCTTTGTAAGCTAAAGCTTGAAATTGTGTAACTGCTTCTGCAAGTACTGGATGAGTTGCACTTGATGCACCTTGAAATGGTTCTGTTCTTGATTCATATTTAAATCCAAGTAAATCTAATCCTTGAGTATAAGCTTTTTCCCAATCCGCTCTTGAATCTTTGTAAGATTGTGCATCTTGATAAAGTTCAGATCCTAATCTATTTAAAACTGTCTCTTCAATGACTTCAGCAAGGTTTGCATTAAATTCTGTTTCACCTGATAAATCTTTTGTTGGATCAAAATTAATATCCACACTACCATCTTCGTTTTCAGTAACTTCAGTTGGAGATGTTTTTATCTCTTCTGTTTCACTAATAACAAGATCTGTCTCCTGTTCAGGAGTTAAAGGTCTACTTATTGTTGGAATAGGTTTTTCTATTTCTGCCATTTGTTATTTTCTCCGATTTAACTGTTCTAACAGTATTATAACTAATATTCAAGCCTTGCGGGTTAGGTCCACGTAAGGGAGGTATTGTTCTAGTTAATCTTTTAGTTTTAATCATTAGGGTCCCACCAATCAGGAGTATCTACTTCTCCATATCTATTTATAATATCCTCATAAGGATTATCTTCTACATTAGCTCTAGCTTTTTCTCGTTGTTCAACTCTTTTTGGATGTATTCTTTTTCCAGTTGCAATTTTCTCAACTCTTTCAAGATCACTTACTGCATCTTTAACTGACATATTTTCATATTCTAATTCCCAATCAGCACTATGTGGATCATATACAGGGCGTGGTCTACTTTCCATTACACTAAATTCTCCAGGATAATTTATGGCTTTTCCTGTTTCTAAATCCATATCTGATTTAGGTGGTTTGTAATGTAAATCAAATGGAGAATCAAATGAACCTCCGTAAACATCTGCTTCAATATGAATAGTACCATTTGGATATTGAGTCATTGTAATTATGTCTGGTTTTTTTTCACCAGCAACAGGTACTTCTATTTTTTTAATTGTTCTTATATCTTCAACTCTTGTTGCTTTAGGAGATATATCAATTCCTTCCTTTTCGATTCTTGCCACTAGTGACGGAAACCATTCAGGCATGTCTGCAACTTTTGGTAAAACTTTAGCTGCGACTTTTGTAGCTTGGGCAGCTTTTTCACCTTTAATTAATTTACCAGCAAATGGTGCTGCGGCTGCTCCTGCTAAAAATCCTAAAAATCCTCTTCTAGATATTTTAGGTCCACCACCATCTTTTAATCCAACTCTTCCTCCAGAACGATATTGTTGAAGTTCATTAATATAATCATCTGGTCCTACTATAGGAAGTTCTTGAAACGGTGTTGTTTTTTCTTCAGGTTGTTCTTCTTGATAAACTTGTTGTTGAACTTCTTCAGATAATTTTTTCTTATCTTGTACAGAAGTAGTTCCGATTATTTTTCCAAACATAGTTGGTTTCCCAGTAGCAGGATCAATTATATTACTTACATTAGATTCAACTAATCTATCTGATAATTTTACAATTGTTGGAGTTACTTTATTTACTTTTTTTATATTTAAATTTAAAAAAGAATCTAAATCATTTAGTTTACCTTCAAGTTCTTTAATTTTCATTCCAGGGTCAGATTCATATCCTTCTACAGATGTAAACTCTGGATTTTTTAAAGCTTCTATTTGACCTTGTATTCTATTTGCTTCTTCTACTTTGTCTTGATAATCAAATAATAGTTGCGCTGCATTTTTTTCTTCATCAGTTTTTGCCATTCTTAAAAGATCAGTTCTTCTAGATCCAACGATAGATTCTGGAAGAAATCCTAATGTGGTTGAACGAATAGCTTCTCTCCAGTCTCCTTTTGCAAGTTCTGGAACTGCTTGACCGGCTTCAAGTAATGCACCCACTCCAAGTCCTATTGGACCAGCTCCTACAGATATTAATTCTTTAACACCTAGTCCTGTAAATTTAACACCACTTCCTGCTTTACTTAAAAAATTTTTAAGAAGCATGCTTTCTTCTCCAGACTCTGCAATAGCTCTTGCTGCTACATTTAATTGTGGTTTTGTTAAATTACCTTCTTCTAAAACTTTTAAACCTTTGTTAAAACAATCAGATCCTTCAGAAAAATTAACTCTACCACCAGAAGCATATGTTGGACATCCAATAGATCCAATCATTTGAACAAGTCTTCTTTTTTCAGATGCAGGTATTTTAGCTTGTGCTTCCATAACTGCTTTTCTATTTAATTCAATTTGAGCTTTTTGTTTTTCTGTTAAATTTTTTAAAGGTGTTTCACCCGCTATTCCTAATGGATCAATTGTTTTTTCAGGACTTGTAATTGGAACAAATCTTTTTCCTGTTTTTGGATCTAGTGCTTCAAATACTTTATAACCTTCTGTTTGAGCTGCATAATCCATTCCTTTAACATTTAAATCTTCTATTCTTTGTTTATAATTTTTTGGTTTATTTTTATAAAGTTTATTTTGTTTTTCTATAATTGATTTTAAAGCTGGATCAACTTTACCTGTTAAAGCTAAATTTATTTCTTGTGGTGCATACCCAATAGTTTGAGGAGTAACTTTTACATTATATAAATCTCCCATGTGTGATTTTTGTGTTTCTTTTGTTCCTCTTATTTTTTGTTCATAAGCAGGATCACTTGATTTTTTTTCTGCTGCTTTTCTTCTTTCACGTTTTTCTTTTTCTAATTCAGGTATTCCAATTTTTGGATAAGATAATCCTTCAGTGTTTTTTATATATTTATTTATTCTTTCTACACTAGCTTGATTTATTCCAAATTCTTTTGCAAGAGCTTTATCAGTTAATAATTCTCCTGCTTTAACCTTTTGATTAAATTCAAAACTTTGTGCAGGATATTGATATCTTCCTTTAATTTGTTTTATATATCTATCTTCTGTTTCTTTATCGGGCCATTTAACTCCAAGTTTACCTTCATAAAAAGTTGGAGTTGGTTTATCAACTTTTCTAGCTTTGAATGCTTCAACAGATGCAGCCGTTCCAGTTTTTCCTGCTTCTACTGATCTACCTTCTGATAATTTTTTGTTTCCTAAATAATTATAAATAGTTTCTTTATGTTTTCCAGTTTCTCTAATCATTTCAGCAAGAGATGGATTTCTTCCTAAATCTTTTTTTAATTTAATATATGTATTTAATATAGTATCTTTATTACCTGCTCTTCCACCTTCACTAAACTCTTGCACAGCTCCTTGCTGCTCGACACTCGCTTCTGGAACAATGTCCGGTTCAGTTCCTGTGTATAACGGGACAATAAAATCGCGTGTCAAGTAACGGGGGTTTGCTTTAAAGTTTAAATACTTTTTATACTTTTCAATTTCGCTCATTATAACAATCCGGCAATTCCGCCTTTTGCATTAGGTTCTCTACCAGTGATATCAAAATCTTCTAATGTTTGTTTTTGATTAATATCTTCTGTCAATTTAAAAATTTGATTATAAATTTCAGGATGATCTCGTTTTAATAACAATGCCATTTTTTCTGCATTAGCTGGATTACTTACATCTACCCTTCCTTGTTCATCTTTTATAAACATTGATTTGTCATATTGATTTAAAACTCTATTCATTTCATTTTCTAAATCTTGTTCTGATATTTTTTTTGATTGTTCTCTTGCTATTTTTAAATTGTTTAAAGTTTCTTGACTAGGTGCAAAAGGACTACTACCAAAATTTTCTTCAGTGATAGCGTCTCCTTTTTTATAAATTGATCTTTCATCTACAATATCTGGTTCAGGATCCATAACAGTTACACCTGTTGGTTCTTCTGCTCTACGAATTGGTTTTTTAGGAATTGTTACTTCTCCAGTTTTTGGATTAACAGTTTCCATAGATTTTTTACTTTGAGTTTTTTTATTTAATTGATCTATTAATTTATCAATAGAAGATTTAACTCTTTTACCTTTAGCATAACCAATTCTTCCACCGTCTGCTTTTTCTTCTGGTTCTGGTTTCTTTGGTGTTTTATATTTTGCATATTCTTCTGGATAATCAAACTCAAGTCCAATTTCAAAAGAAGATCGTTTGCCACCATATTGTGCAAGTTCATTTTGAATTTCTTCTTCCGTCATGTCTGCAAATCTAGATTCACGTCTTTTAATTGTTTCTTCAATTTTTTTTAATTCTTCTATGTTTGCTCTGTACTCACCAGGAGTTAAATATCCGCCAGGAGTTTTGGGAGCTTCTGTTTTAATTGGTGGTGCTTCTACTTTAGACATTACATCTATAATTTCAGATCGCGCGCCTGTAGGTATTTTATCTAATGGAATTTTTTCAAACACGTCATCACCATAGTGATAACGCAAAACTCTAATTGGATCTGCATACATTAAAGGTTGACCACCAGAAATATAATTACGTTCTTCTAAATTTTTAAGTGTACCTGGATCTAATTTAATTTTTCCTTTTGCATGTTGATCAAGTAAAAAATCTCGAGCTACAGCTCTATACATTCCGCTTGGTCCAAATACTCCACCTGCATAACCTTTGCCTTCATATTGTCTAGCAATCATTGCTTGTCTATCTGCTTCTTGTTTAGCAATACTTTCTGCATCAAATTCTTTAGCAAAATCTTTTCCTAATTGTTCTAATCTTTTACCTGTTGTTTCTAATTGACCTGCAACAGTTGTTGGTGGATTTTTTACTCCTTGTTTCTCAATTAATTCTTCTAAACCTTTTCCTTTTATTTCTTCTCCACTTCCAAATTTTATTACATCTGCATTTTGTATTGGAGGTTCTTTAAAGTTTAGAAGTCTTCTAACATTTGAAGTATAAGTTAATAATTCTTGATCATTCATTTTAGTAATGTCGCCCATTCTATCTTCAATAGAATTTTCAATGGTCTGTACTAAATCAGGATTTTTTACAGCTGTTCCTTCAACATCAAATTCACCTCTAGTTGGATCTAGAGGTTGTTTACCTTTTGGAAATCTAACTACGTTTGTACGAGTGCCAATAGTTCTAGAAACAGAACCTTTGCCAAAAATCTTCTCTAACATTTGTATTAGGTCAGTGTATTTATTCATAGTTAGTAATAAGTTTTATTGTTCCTAATTATAGGTTCATCTTTGTAATCCTCTGGATGATCTACAAAACCACCTTGTCTAAATCGCATCACTGCTTGTGTCATAGAATCCACAAGATCGTCATGATCCCCGTAAGGAAACGCAGCACACTCTTCAATGACTTCTTGTGCAAACTCTTTGTCTACGGGTGCCCATATTTGACCCGATTCAAACAAAGGTGCAACAGAGTTAACTCTAGTGTGCTTATCATTACCTTTTGAAGGTGTATAGTTTATAACAGGGATGCCCATTTTACGCAATTCATAAGTTAATGGTAACCCTGATGCTTTTGCCTCAACTAATACAGTTTCCGGTTGCCAATACTGATATTGCTGATATGCTATCCTTCGAAGCTCAGGAAATTCAAATCTATCTTTAATAGCATCTAATAAAATAAGTTGTGGTCCTGAGTCTTCATTGTTATAAAAAACTCCCCACGTTGTAATAGCAGAATAATCGGCAGTTTCTTTTTTCATAAACGCCGTATCATAACTTTGAATTACATGTTGAAGAGGTGGTATAAAATCTCTTTCCCACTTACGCCACCATTCTCGTTTTATAATTGCACCTTCTTCTGACGTTGGATTTTGCATCCATTGTGCATTCCATTTTTGTAAACTGATAGATGCTTTAACTCCTTCTAATTCTTCTAACTTCCAAAACTCTGGCCATACAGGTTTACCTGATGGAAGGATTGCAGGGAATTCTATAAGCTCCCATTTATCAGACTTTAAGTTTCCCGATTCTCGAAGCAAGCTTCCAGTCAAATCTTTTGTATTCCATCTTGTCATAACCAGAACAATTGCACCGCCTGGTTGCAAACGCTGACGTGGTCCTGATGTATACCATTCATGAGCTCTCTCAAGAGCATCTACATTCAATGCATCTTGTTCAGAGTGTGGATCGTCGATGATAAGTAAATCTGCACCTCGACCTGTAATAGCGGATCCAACACCGGCAGCATAGTATTCACCACCTTGTTCTGTTTCCCATTTACCAGCGGCTTGAGAATCCTCTCGAAGACGTGTTGGAAATATTTCCTTGTATTCAGGCATATCCATTAATGTTTTAGCTTTACGACCAAATCGTACAGCAAGTTCTGTAGTATGGGTTGATTGAATAATTTTTAATTTAGGTCGTCTTCCTATCATCCAAGCTGGCAGCAAGAAGCTGGCGAACTCGGACTTTGTATGCCTTGGTGGCATATTGATAATT
>Ga0209358_10002839_pt1 | contig 12985 bp, 9 predicted proteins | sample LauGreFa1BDMLBSN_2_FD_187574 | JGI IMG/M metagenome (GOLD analysis project Ga0209358, IMG submission 187574) | Freshwater lake microbial communities from Lake Michigan, USA - Fa13.BD.MLB.SN (SPAdes) (version 2) | ecosystem: Environmental > Aquatic > Freshwater > Lake | place: Lake Michigan, USA...
ACGTGGGCACGATCCACAAAGGCACCGGCGCCTTCGCCGGCACCGGCGCCAACGGCGGCAAGCCCCGGCCGATCTTCGTGCTGAAACGCGGCGACGTCAGCAGCCCCGACAAGGAAGTCGGCCCCGGAACCCTGCCCTTCACCAAAGAACTGACCGCGCAGTTCAACCTGCCCGCCGACGCCCCCGAAGGCGCCCGTCGCGTCGCCCTGGCCCGCTGGATCACCGATAACCGCAATCCGCTCACTTGGCGCGTCATCGTGAACCGCGTCTGGCATTACCACTTCGGCCGGGGCCTGAGCGATACGCCGAACGACTTCGGCCGAATGGGCAGTCTGCCGACGCACCCTGAGCTGCTCGACTGGCTGGCCGTCGATTTCCGGGACGGTGGCCAGTCGCTTAAGAAGCTCCACCGTCTGATCGTCACGAGCGCGACCTATCGTCAATCCTCCCTCGGCCATCCCGCCAACGAGAAGATCGACACGAGTAACGCCTTCCTCTGGCGCATGAACCGCCGTAAGCTCGAGGCCGAAGCAGTCAATGACTCGGTGCTCGCGGTCGCCGGCAAGCTCGACCTCACGATGGGCGGCCCGGGCTTCCAAGACTTCGTCATCGATAAGCCGCAGCACTCACCGCACTACGAGTACGACCAGCACGACGTCGAGGACCCGAAATCCCACCGCCGCTCGGTCTATCGCTTCATCGTCCGTTCCCAGCCGCAACCCTTCCTGACCGTGCTGGATTGCGCCGACCCATCGATGTCGGTCGCCAGCCGTAACGAGACCGTCAACGCCCTGCAGGCCCTGGCGATGCGCAATAACCGCCTGACGGTCGCGATGGCCAAGCACTTCGCGACCCGCGTGGCCAAGGAAGCCACCACCCCTCCGGCCCAGATCGACCTGGCCTTCCGCCTCGCGCTGGGCCGTCCGCCTTCCTCGAACGAAGCCGAAGCGATGTCGGGCTACGTGCGCGAACACGGACTCACGAACCTCTGTCGGCTGATCTTCAACCTGAACGAATTCAACTTCGTCGACTAACCATGAACGACTCTCCTTACCATCGTCAGTCCGGCGTCACCGCCATGAACCGCCGTGACTTCCTCTTCTGCTCCGGCGGCGGCCTGGGCGGCATCGCCCTCGCGAGCCTGCTCGGGCAGGAATCGCTCCTCGCCGCCACGCCGACCAGCGGCGTCTTGCACGCCCCGGCCAAGGCCAAGGCCAAGCGCGTCGTCCAACTCTTCATGGCCGGTGCCGCCAGCCACGTCGACATGTGGGACTACAAGCCGCTGCTCGAGAAGAAGCACGGCGAGAAATGGGATCCGGGTGAAGCAGTCGAGCTGTTCCAGAGCAGCCCGGGCTCGACCTTTGCTTCGCCATGGAAGTTCAAGCGCTATGGGCAATCGGGCAAGATGCTCAGCGATATCGTCGCGCCCCTCGGCGAAGTCGTGGACGATATCGCCTTCGTGCATGACATCGTCGGTCGCTCCGGCGTGCACAGCCAGGCGACCTTGCTGCAGTCGACCGGCTTCCTCATCCCGGGCTATCCGAGCATGGGCGCCTGGGTCAGTTATGGCCTTGGTTCGCTCAACGACAACCTGCCGACCTTCGTGGTCCTGCCCGATATCCGCGGCCTGCCGTCCAACGGCCAGAAGAACTGGGACTCCGCCTTCCTGCCCGGCCAGAACCAGGCCACCCAGGTACGCGTCAACGCTCCCAAGCCGATCGATAACCTTGCCCCGCCTCCGGCTGATTACATCACGCCATCAGGCGAGACCGCGGGCTTGGAACTCCTCGGCAAGCTCAACCGCGCCCATGCCGACTCGCATCCGGGCGACCCGCGCCTCGAAGCCCGCATCCGCAGCTACGAACTCGCCGCCAAGATGCAGCTCGCCGCGCCGGACGCCCTCGACCTCTCACAGGAATCGGAGAAGACGCTGGCCCGGTATGGCATCGATAACACCACCAAGGTCTGGCCCAAGGAGATCAACGTCGCCGAGGAACAGGACGCCTTCGGCCGCAAGTGCCTGACCGCCCGCCGCCTCCTCGAGCGCGGCGTGCGCTTCGTGCAGATCTGGTCCGGCAACGACAACGGGTTCCCCCGTCGCAACTGGGATTCCCACGAAGACATCGCCCGCGACCATGCCCCGCTCTCCCTCGGCATGGCCAAAGGCACCGCAGCGCTCATCCAGGACCTCAAGGACCGGGGCATGTTCGAGGATACCTTGATCCTCTGGACCACCGAGTTCGGCCGCATGCCCTGCGCCCAGGGCGGCAAGGGCCGCGACCATAACCCCTTCGTCTTCACCAACTGGCTCGCCGGCGGCGGCATCAAAGGCGGCCTCACCCACGGACAGAGCGACGAATGGGGCTTCAAACCGGCCGACCGCAAGCGCTTCACCCAAGGTTACGATATCCACGCCACCGTCCTGCACCTCCTCGGCCTCGATCACGAGAAGCTGACCTTCCGACACAACGGCGCCAACCGCCGCCTCACGGACGTGCACGGGCACGTGATCAGGGACATCTTGGCATAATAGAGCCAAAAACAGCACCATGAGCCCTCCCTTGACCCCATCCTGCGGGGTGTCGGCAATAAATTTGTGACCTTTCGGGCTGTTGGCGGACTTACCTTATCGAGATGTCTCGCCCCGACTTCGACCAAGCTCGCTTCATCGCGGCGCTGACCCGGCACCAGCCGGCTTTGGCGGCGTTCTGTCATGCGCAGCTGGCGAACCGACAGGACGCCCAGGAGGCCCTGCAGACGACGTGCGTGAAGCTCTGGGATAAGGCAGCCGAATGGAACCCCGAGACCGAGTTCCTCCCCTGGGCCTTCGCGGTCGCCCGGTTCACGATCCTCTCGCACATCCGCGACCGCATGCGAGATCGGCTGGTCTTTGACGTCGATGTGGTGGAAGCCATGGCCCAGGACGTAGAAGCGGTGGCGGCGGAGTTCGAGGAAAGGCGGCAGGCCCTGGGTAACTGCCTCGAGAAACTCAAAGCCGAACAACGCGACATCCTCCAAGCCCATTACCTCACCGGCCGCACCGTCCGCGAGATCGCCGACGCCACGCAGCGGAGCGAGAGCGCGGTGAAGATGACCCTCCTCCGCCTCCGCGAACAGCTTTCCGATTGCATCCAACGCCAAATCCACCCTTCCGCATGAACCTCGAAGACCCCTCCCCGTCCCCTCGCACGCTGGAGCATCGCTTGCTGCGTCTCCTGCAAGCCGTGCGCGACACGCAGGACACCTCCGCCCGAGCGGAACTCAACATGTTGCTACGCGACAACCCCGAAGCCCGTCCGATCATGGCACGGCTCATGGTGGATGAGCAGGCGTTGATCAGCCGGCTGCGCGAAGACGGCATCGTGGAGCTTCTGGAGCCAGCGACCACGCACAAAACCGCCCCACGCATGAGAACTCGTTGGTTCGCGTGGCGTCCGCTCACGGCCATGACTGCCGGGGTCGTGTTCGGCCTGTTCGGAGCGTCGGTATTATTGGGCTTCGGGCCTGGCGGACGCTGGACTGAAAAAGTGACGTCGCTCTTCGTGGAGAGCTTCGAGAGCGGCCCGACCCCCCTGATGACGGGCGTGCCGCAGCAGCTGAACCAATGGAGCGGCGACTTATCCGAGGTCATCGGCGAACAACAAGGCGTCAAACCTGCGCACGGGACCAAGATGATCCGCATGCTACGCGCCGACTTCGAAGGCAAATCGGCCGCGAAGCTGAATACCTACGGCGACCTCATGAAGATCGTCGACGTACGCGCTTTCACCCGCGAGACCAACGGCGGCGAGGTCGTGCTTTCGGCGTCGGCTCTCTTCAATGCAGCGAACTTCCCGGAAGCGGAGCGCTATGACGGCGTGGTCACCCTTTACGCGGTCGATGAAATCGGTTACACCGAAAAAACCCTGCTGAATGACTCGCTGGCCCATAGTTGCAACGGGCTGGGTCTTTCACTGGATCGCAATCCGACGACCTGGGAGTCCGCAACCACACGACTGCAGCTGCCCGCTGGCACCCATTTCGTCGTCGTTAAAGTGTCCGTCCGACGCATGCCGAAGAATAAGGAGCCGCTGTCGACGTTGCCCAATCCCATCACCTTCAGCGGCCATTTCGTAGACGACGTACGCGCCTCGATCCATGTCCGCAAAATAGCGTCTAACCAGCGCGACTGAAACCCGATCCGCCCCACTCCCCACCAAAGATCTTAAATGAAAACCCCATTCATGCATCGCAGGCACTTCATCCAAGCCGTCAGCGGCGCCGCGCTGGTCTTCCCCTGGTTCTCCGGGTTGGCGCTGCAAGGCGCCGACGCCTCCAAGGCTCCTCGACGACTGGTCTGCATCGGGATGGACTTCGGGGTACGCCCGGAATCGTTCTTCCCCACAGGTCAGGGCCCGAATCTGGAACTCACCCCCCTGCTCAAGCCCTTGGCTCGCTGGCAGCGTAAGATGACGGTGTTCTCGCAGCTCGAGCACCCCGGCGTCCAGGGCGGCCACTATGGCGTACATGCCTTCCTCAGTGGCGTCCGCCGCGAGCAGGCGGCGCAGTATGCCGACGGGTGCGTGACGATCGACCAGATCGCCGAAGAACAGCTGGGGGGACTGACGCGAGTCCCCTCCCTCTGCCTCGGCGTCGGCCGGGGTGACGATATCTCCTGGACACGCTCAGGCATCGCGGTCCCGAAGATGGAGGATCCGGGCGCGGTCTTCGACCTGCTCTTCAAGCCTCAGCGCAAGGGCTCCTTGGCCACGCGACGCTCGCAGCTTTCTGAGAACGAGTCCGTACTCTCGCTCATCTCCGAGGACGCCAAGCGCGTCGCTTCGCGCCTGGATCGCTGGGATCGCGAGAAGATGGATGAGTTCATGGGCGCGATGCGCGACTTCCAACGCGCCAACGCCACGAACCAAGCCTGGCTCGACAAGCCCCTACCCGTCACCGACGGCAAGCGGCCGACCTTGGGCGGCGACGGCTGTATGGACAAGGTCCGGGCTAATTTCGACGTCGCCGCGCTCGCCCTCCAGGCCGACGCCACGCGCATCATCACGCTGAACATCGGCGGTGCCCTGCCGGTAACGAACATCCCGGGCATCAATCGCGGCTACCACGACCTCTCGCACTCGGGCAAGGACCCTGAGAAGCTCCGCCAGCTGCACATCATCGAGTCGGCCCTGATGGCTGAGTTCGATCGCTTCCTGGAAAAACTTTCGACCATGAAGGACATCGGGGGCACCTCCTTGCTGGATAATACCACCGTAGTCTTCGGCAGCGGCATGGGCAACGCCAGCGCCCACGCCAACACCAACCTACCCGTCATCCTCGCGGGCGGAGGCTTCAAGCACGGGCGCCACCTCTTCTTCCCGAAGAACGGACGCCAGCAGACCCCGCTCTGCGACCTCTACGTCACCCTGCTCCAACAGATGGGTGTCGAACGCGACAAGTTCGGCTCGAACAAGGGCAACCTCAACCAGCTGCTGGTCTGACATGCGCCGCCTGCTGGCATCTCTCGCCCTGTCCTCCGGCGTGCTCCTAGCGGCCGGACCGGCTTTACCGCCCCAGGAGTTCCTTTCCAAATACTGCCTGGATTGTCATGACGCCGACACCCAGAAGGGCGAACGTCGGCTCGACGACTTATCGCTCAACGTGGGCACGGACCGGGCCATCGCCGAACGCTGGCAAGAAGTGCTGCACCAGCTCCAGCTCGGGGAGATGCCCCCTCCGAAGAAGAAACAGCCGAGCAATGATGAACGCCGCGCCCTGCTCGCCTGGATCGAGGGGCAGCTTGACGTCGCTCAGACCGCCGCCCGGTCCCGGGCCGGCAGCGTGGTGCATCGCCGTCTCAGCCGGGCGGAATACCTGCATACGGTGCAGGACCTCTTCGGCTTTGCCGGCGACTTCGACCCCACCATCGGCTTCCCCGGGGACGAGGAACTGGATGGCTTTCGCGGTATCGGCTCCGCCCTGCGTACGTCGCGACACCATCTGGACAAATACCTGAAAGCCGCCGACACGGTGCTGGACCAGGCTTACGACCTCGCCGATGCGAACGGCAAGCCCGCCCCCACCCAATGGAAGGACCGGGCGGAAGACATCCGTAGCCTCAACATGGCCTTCGGCCTCAACGCCGTCAGCGCTGAGAAAGCGAAAGGCCCCGCCTACATCAGCCTGAGTAGCGGCCTCCGCAACCAGGAGCTCATCTTCGACAGCAAACTCTTCCTCAGCGGTCTCCGTGAGACCGGGGTCAAGCACTCCGGCTGGTATGACATCGAGGCGCAGGCTACCGCAGCCAACCGTCGCCATAAGTATGGTAAGGACCTGATGCTTGGGCTCCTGGGTGATTTCTACAAGGACCTGAAATCCTATTACGACGACTCGGTCCCCATGCAGCTCGGGATCGGCCGACAGGTCGAAGGCTTCAACGGTAACGGCTGGCGACTCATCCCGCCGAACATCATCCATTCCACCGAATTACCTGACGATCGCTACGTCACCGTCCGCGCCCGCGTCTGGCTGGATCGGGGCACGGTGCCTTATCTCGCCTGGGTCGACGGCCCGCCGAAGGGCACTCAAGGGAACTTCGTCTCCACCAAGCTCTATAAATACGAACCCAGCGTCCCGAAGATCGCCCAGAACGTCTGGGAAAACCTCGCCCTGCGCGCCGAGCGCGACGCCCTCTACATGCACCTTTACAAGGGCCCGATGGTGCGCGTGCGTTATTGGCAGATCACCGGCCCGATCCGAGACGATAAGCCGCACCCGGCGCGGTCGGCACTCTTCGCCGGCATCGATCCCGACGAAAAACAAGTCGACCCGGACCGACTCCGGACCGAGCTGCAAGGCATCGCCAGCCGACTCTTCCGCCGCGACGTGAAGGCCGAAGACGTCGAGCCCTACGTGAAGGCCCTCCAGCAACGACTCGACGGCAAGACGCGCTACGCCGAGGCCGCCCGACCGGTGTTCAAGGCTTTGCTCTGCTCCACGGAGTTCCTATTCCTGACAGAGCCGGAATCGACGGCCAAGGTCATCACGCCGACGCAGCTGGCGACCCGCCTCTCCTACTTCCTCACCGCCGGTCCGCCCGATGAGGCCCTACGGGCGCTGGCGACGGGCGATCAGCTCGATGCCAAGGCCATCCGCCGCGAAACCAACCGCCTGCTGGATTCAACCCGCGGCGAACGTTTCCTCAGCCTCTTCACGGAGCAGTGGCTTGGTCTGAACAAACTCGGGGCCATGCCTCCCTCCAAGGAGACCTTCCCCTCCTACCATATCGATCGGCTGGAGCCCGTGATGCGGGAAGAAACCTGCCGTTTCGTCGGCGAACTCTTCCGCACCGACAAGCCGGTCACCGCGCTCGTCGACGCCAACTTCACCTATGTGAACGCCGGACTCGCCCGACTCTACGACCTGCCCCCCGTGCGCGGCGATCAACTCCGCCGTATCCAACTGCCCGAGGATTCTCCGCGACGCGGCCTCCTCGGCCAAGCCAGCGTCCTCACCATCACCGCCAACGGCGTCGAGACCTCGCCCGTGACGCGCGGAGTCTGGATGCTCGAAAAACTCTTCGGCACGCCGCCCAGTCCGCCGCCCCCCGACGTCCCGCCCATCGAGCCCGATATCCGCGGCGCCACCACCATCCGCCAGCAGCTGGAGAAACACCGCTCCGTCCAGGCCTGCGCGGACTGTCATGCCAAGATCGACCCGCTCGGCTACGCCCTCGAAGGCTACGATCCCATCGGCCACCTCCGCCGCGCCTACCCGAACGGCGCCCTCATAGACACCTCCGGCGAATACCGCGGCCAGGTCGTCAAGAGCCCCGCGGATGTCCGCGCCTACCTCGTCAATCACCCGGACCTGATGGCCCAGAACCTCTCCCACCAGCTCCTCACCTACGCGCTCGGCCGTCCCCTCGGCTTCTCCGACCAACCGGCCCTTCGCCGCCTCCAGGCCGATTGGAAAGCAAAAGGCTACGGCCTCCGCGAACTCGTCCACCTCATCACCACCAACGAGCTGATGCGCCAGCCCTGAGTACCACCCTCAACCCAATCATGCGCGCCATCCTTCCCCTGCTAGCCACCCTCGTGCTCGCGCCTTTGGCTGCGCTTCTGGCAGATACCAAGCCGTTGAGCACATGGGAGCCACTGGTTCGCAAGGAAACCTGGACCGAGAAGTGGCCGGATGCCGTCGGCAAGCTCGAGACCCGCCAGGTGACGGCCGAAATCTGGACTCAGGCCATGCAGGCCTCGCTCGACGCCCAAGGCACGCTGCACATCCCCGCACGGGCGCAGCCCTATTACATCGACGCACCGCTTATCTTGCAATCCGGCCATAAACTCAGCGCCGACCCCACCGCGGTGATCCGGCTTAAACCAGGTACGAACACCTGCATGGTGCGCAACGAACGCGTGGTCACCTTGAACGCCAAGCCGGTGCCCTCCGACCAGCCGATGGATACTGATATCAGCATCGAAGGAGGCATCTGGACGACCTTGGCCAACAGCCTCGCCACTAACGGCAACACATTGGGTCTTTCCGCTAAGACCAACCCCGCCTTCGGCACGCACGGCGTCATTCTGCTGCAAAACGTCCGCCGAGTTTCGATCAAGAACCTCACCGTGCGCCAGAGCCAGCCCTTCGGCGTGCATCTGGCGAACGCCCATGCCTTCTCCGTCGAGAATATCACCCTGGAAGAACATCGCCGAGACGGCGTGCACGTGAACGGACCCGCCAGCGATGGCCTCATCCGAGGGGTTCGCGGCGATCCGCACGATGACAACGTCGCCCTCAACGCCTGGGAGTGGAAGAACTACGCGCCCAGCTACGGCCCCATCGAGCGAATCGTGATCGAAGACATCACCGGAGCCCCCGAGGGAGTATCTTCGACCCGGGCCATCCGGCTACTGCCCGGCGTCAAACGCTTCCCGGACGGGTCGACGCTCGATTGCCCTATCTCCGACGTCACGCTGCGTCGCATCAAGGACATCCGAGAATTCAAACTCTACGATCAGCCCAACCTCGAATTAGGTCGCGCCAACGACTTCAGCGCCGGCGTCGGAACCCTGAAGAACATCATTTTTGAAAAGCTCACCCTGCGGCAACCTGGCGTGATCCAAGTCCACGCCCATACCGACGGACTGACCATACGTGACGTCAGGCTGCTCTTCCCCGCCCCCGCCGATTACCATCTGGTCGAACTCGGCCCGCTCTCCCAGACCTACAAACCAGGGAGATCCGAAGACCCCGCGAAGTGGGTCGAAATTTTCTCTCCTGACCTCGACTGCACCGTACGCAACGTGAACGTCTCCGGCGTCCGGCTCCAAGACCCGCAGACCGCCCTACCCTTCGAGCAAGTCGTCAAGGTCATCGAACTGAAGCCTAACCCCGATTACCCAAAGACCACGCCCAAAGGCGGGACCGGTAAAGGCATCCTCGTCCGCTAAGTAACGCGCGACACTCGACCCAAGGTGATGGACCCCGCCAAGCTCGAGCCCCGCAAGGCGCTCAAGCCGTGAGGCTCAAGATTGACGAAACCTTCGCGCGGGAGCAGAACATCGCTCCCTGAATTCGTCATGCGCCCCTCGCTTCTGCTCGCCTGCATCCTCTCAGCTGCCGCCGCCGCCGAGACCGTCCAAGATCGCGTCGCCACGGTGACGAGCACCCCCGGCTTGGTCGCCTTCTGGGACTTCACCAAGCGAGAGGCCCCGGGCAAGCGCTTCACGGCGCATGTGCCGGCCGGTGCGACCAATGACTACGCCCTCGATGCGGGCAACTACATCAAGGACCTCTGGAACGCCGGCCCTGATGCCACTTACGCCGACTTCCCGATGCTCGGCGCCGGCCCCTTCGGCCAGGCAATCCGTATCAAGGCCGAGACGAATCCGGACTTCCGCCCACTTCTGTACATACCGCGCGCCCGCCTCCATGACTCGCCGCTCGACATCAAGGGCGCCGGCAAGGCCGTCACGGTCGTGGTCTGGGCCATCCGCGAAAGTGGCAACCACGCCCTCGCCGGCATCTGGCACGAAGGCACCGACCTGAAGGAGAAGACCACCGAGTCCATCGCCAAGGTCGAGCGCGGCCAGCGCCAATACGCGCTCTTCGCCGGCCTGAACAAGGAAGGCGCCGCCTGCGGTCACGTCTCTGAGAACGGCGCGAGCTCGTTCACGAACAAGTACGCGCTGCATAAGTGCAATTCCGCCGCCCAGTCGCCCAAGGTGCCGCACGACTCCGCCCCGGAGATCCTGGCTAAATCCTGGCAGACCTTCGCGATGACCTTCGACAGCAAGACCCAGCAGCTCACCGGCTGGCTTGACGGACAGAGCGGCGACCGCTGGCAGGACAACCCCCAGAAGGACCGCCTCATCTCCTTCGCCGCCAACGCCTGGCTGCAGGGCCGCCTCGCCAAGATCCCCGGCATTCAGGATAACGAAGATCCGAAGTTCCCCGCCGATCAGCATTACAACCCGCCGGAAGATAAGCCCGTCAAAGTAACGGTGATCAGCGAGAAGGAAGCCAAGCGTGTCGAGCTCCGCGAATATGCCTATACCAAGGTCAAGGTCACGCTCCTCGCCGGTCAGGAGACCGAACGCGAGCTCGTCTCGCTCCGCCTCAACCCCTGGTGGTATCCGCACGACCTCTACCAGCCGAAGAACGACGGCACCGGCGGACCTTTCACCATCGGACGCGTCATCCACAGCTCCCGCAGCGTCGGCTTCACCGGCTGGATCGGCGGCGTCGCCGTCTTCGACCGCGCCCTGACGCCCGAAGAGCTGGCCAAGCTCCACAGCCTCGCGAGGTAGGGGCAGCACCGCGTGCTGCCCTAGCTGCCTTCGAGGTAGGGTTGAGCGCCCTCGCTCAACCGCGGCTGACCAAGGGTGGTCAGCCCTACCCAATGCATCGCAGGTAGGGGCGTGGCTACGCCGCGCCCTCCGCACAGGAGTGCACGATGAATCGTGCCCCTACCTCGATACCCCTAGGGTCGGCACGCAGTGCCGACCCTACCCATGACAGCTAGCACTCGCCTCTGGCCCTCAGATTCTCCATACCTCGTGACCTCGAGTCATGCGCTCCCTCGCCCTCCTTCTCCTCACCTCCGCCCTCTCCGCGCAGACGATCACCATCGCGCCGTCGCCGGTCGATCGGGCCGCGTTGACGGTTGAGTTCAAAACTCCGGAAGGTTCGGCGAAGATCGCTCGGGCCACGAAGAAAGACGGCGAAACCCTTCCGGTGCAGGTCGATGAAGATGGCAAGGCCTGCTTGGTCGTCGGCTTTCTCCGTGCCGGCGAATCGCTCACTCTCAGCCTCGCAGGCAACACCGGGCAGTCCGCCGAGGTCGTGCGCACGCGTCCCGGCAGCGACGGCCTGAGCCTCAGCGCCGAAGGCAAAGAGGTCCTGAACTTCCGCACGGATAAGGACAAGGTCCCGCGTACCGATATCCCCGCGACCATCCTTCGCGCCGGCTACCTGCACCCGGTGCGCTCCCCCTCCGGCGCCATCGTCACGGGCGACTACCCCTCGAACCACGCCCACCATCACGGCATCTGGACTCCTTACACCAAGGCGGTCTTCCAGGGTCGCACGACGGACTTCTGGAACATGCAGAATAAGAAAGGCGAGGAGCAGCTGCGCGCGGTCGGCCGTCTCTGGGCCGGCGAAGTCCACGGAGGCTTCGACGCCGAGCTCCGCATGACCGACCTGAGCGGCACCGCCCCGATCGATGCCTTGATCGATCGCTGGTCCGTCAAAGCCTACGCCATCAAGGGCTCCCTGAAGCCGATGCATGTCTTCGACCTTACGACCACCCAAGCCTGCGCGACGAACGATCCGCTCGAGCTACCCCAGTATCATTACGGCAGCTTCGGCCTGCGCGGCCCAGAATCCTGGGACGGCAAGGATGGCGCCCGCTTCCTGACCTCGGAAGGCATCACCGACCGCAAGAAAGGCGATAGTACCCGTGCCCGCTGGTGCTACCTCGGCGGCAAGACCGAAGCCGGCATCTCTGGCACCGCGGTCCTGGGCTTCCCCGATAACTTCCGTTTCCCGATGCCGCTCCGCCTGCACCCTGACATGCCCTACTTCTCGATCGTCCCCCAGAAGCTCGGGGCCTTCTCAATCCAGCCCGGCGAACGCTACGTCACCCGCTACCGCTTCATCGTCACCGATGGCGAACCCGACGCGAAATTGTTCGACGCCTGCTGGAACTCGCTCGCCCATCCGGCGGTGGTGAGTGTGGTAAAATAGGTAATAGCGGTTGGCGGTAAGCGGTTGGCGGATAGGAAAGATACATTTCAGGTGGCGGGTGGCAGCCCCGTGTGGCAGGTGGCGGACATTAAAGCACTCAAAGGGAAATAGGAGTCCCAGATCCTCCCCTTGTCCCCGTGTCACCTTGCCCACGTGCACCCTGATGACGCTTCCTCCTTTATCATCCATCTCTCATCCTCCATCTTCCCTCCCATGCCCTCGAAGAAATCCGCCTGGATCGATGTCACCGTCCCGTTCGCCAACGGGATGCACGGCTGGCCGGGTAATCCGCCGACGGTCATCAAGCCTCATGCGGCACTGGCCAAGGGCGACGTCTGCAATGTGTCGGTCTTCAACCTGAACACGCACGCGGGCACGCACATGGACTCGCCCTGGCACTTCCTCAAGGGCCTCGGCACGATGGACGACCTACCCTTTGAGGCCGTCATCGGCCCCTGTCGCATCGTTGAGATCAAGGACCAGGAATCCATCAAGCCCGCCGAGCTGGCCAAGCTGAAGCTCAAGAAGGGCGAACGCATCCTCTTCCGTACCCGCAACTCGAAGGTCAGCTGGAAGAAAAAATCCTTCGACAAGGATTTCGTCTACGTCTCCAAGGAAGCCGCGCAATACCTCGTCGATAAAGGCGTCCGCACGGTCGGCATCGATTACTTCAGCGTCGGTGGCTTCTACAAAGACTCCGTCCCGACCCACCACATCCTGCTCGGCAAGAAAGTCTGGATCATCGAAGGCC
>Ga0209358_10002843_pt1 | contig 12978 bp, 7 predicted proteins | sample LauGreFa1BDMLBSN_2_FD_187574 | JGI IMG/M metagenome (GOLD analysis project Ga0209358, IMG submission 187574) | Freshwater lake microbial communities from Lake Michigan, USA - Fa13.BD.MLB.SN (SPAdes) (version 2) | ecosystem: Environmental > Aquatic > Freshwater > Lake | place: Lake Michigan, USA...
GATACTTAAATTCTCCTCTTTTTTTTTACTTTTTTTAAAAACGTTTAGGACGGTATTGTTGGCAAATCATTTAATTCAAACATAAATAATGGAATATTTTGATTATTCAATTTATTAATATTTAATTCATTATTTATAAATTTGAGTTTACCAATTAAATTAAACTCATTTCCATATAATAGTTCATTTCCACCATTTGTTATCGAATAATTTTTAGAAATAATAGGGAATCCTAAATGTTTTAATTTTTGCTGTGTTTCCTGGAAATTTGTAGCTAAAATTATATTATTATCAGATTGTTTATCTAAATGATAATACAACATTTGGTATGCAGCTTTAGTTCTTAATTTTTCTAAATTTTTTTTTGTAACGCCCTCTAATACTTTAGTTAATTTATTTTTACTGCCCAGTTCTGATAAATATTTAAGTGCAAGTTGTAATCCCAAAGGAATAGACGCACCAGTATGCGGAGAATCCAAAGATATCCATGATTTAACATAGTGCTCTTCATTTTCACTTTCCATTTCTCTAAGTGCAATTCTAGTAATTAAGCCACCCATACTTGGACCAACTAAAACTATTTCTTCTGTTTTATTATCTCTATATTCAGGACTATTAATAACATTATTTAAAAACGATCTTAATCTTATTGCATTTTCATTTACATCACCGGCACCCTCTCTAAAGTTTACAATAATAATGTCGTAACCCTCATCTTGTAATGCCTTAACCATAAAACTATGATTTTCTGTACTTGGATCCCAGGGTGATCTTTGCCCATCTAAAAAAGCAAATAAACCTCTAGTATCTTTTTCTTTCGGTAATAAATCACTAGGATTCCTTAACCTATTTTCTTTATAATTTCTCATATCACTAGGATCAAATCCATCTACCATCATAAAAGGTTTACGAAGTTTTTCTTTACTTTGATTTTTAGGGTTATATAAAATAGAAACTTCGAGTGTATATGGTTCTTGATCATAATATGAATAAGTTGAAGTTACACATGAGCGAGTGAAAAAATTCCATTTACAAGTTTTTGTTGTTTTAGTTTTAACAATTGGATCTCTTGGGAAATAAATTGTTTTATCAGGTTTTTGATAGATTACTCCATCTCTTCCAGATTTATAAAACGAATTTACTTCATCCACATTTCGGTATGTCGCATGATGTGCGTAAACAGTTTCGGTTTGATTATTATCTGTATTTAAATATTCGATTCTCAATCTTATTTCTGTATAATTGAAATTTAAATAATAATTCACCTCAATTTCTTCATCAAAATTTACAGTTTTATACCCTTCTCTGTTTCCGAAATCTATTTGAACAGATTGTAAAACAAGATTTTCCTGATTAGATAAAAATAATGCTGAAGGTACTTTAAATTTAATTTTATTCCCAAAAATATTATGTGTAAACATTGTAAAAGCTACAACTCTATTGGTTAAAAATGAAGATGCATTTGCTTTATTATTTATTAAATAATCATTGCCTTCTGTAAAATCGTTATTTACAATTGCAGCTGGACTAATTTGATTAAAATTTACATCTAAAATTGAAATTAAATTTGTTTGATCATAATCATACGACAAATCCGAGTACTGTAACAATGAATCAAACGGCACCATTTCACTTGTATCATTTAAAGAATACTTAAACATTTGATAGAAAGAGTAAAAATCGGAATAATTGATGGATGTTACCTTATCCTTTCCATTTACCTTTAAAATCATATCGTTAAACAATACCCTATCGATTAAAATTTGAGTGGGAATTAAATTGTGATTGATTTTGGATAAATATTCTGTTGGATTTTCTAAATATTTAGGGTGCTTTATAGCACTATGATTTATAGTATCCTCCTGGGCATATAATATGCTGCTTATAAACAAGAGGAGCAGTGTTATTTTGTTCATGACTATATTTTTAAATGATTATTTATTTTCGACTTTCTCAATTCTCTTCATTAATTCGTCGATTAATTTTTGTTGTTGGATGGTGTAAAGGGTAAGTTCCTCTACTTTTTCAACTAGTAAAGTATTGATTTGTCCTACGTTCATTCCTTTATTGCCAACTTCTTTTGCAGATGGCATATTTGGTAATTTTTTGTTTTCCTGAATATAAGTTTCTAAAGATTTTAAACTTAATAGTTTATAACTGTCTTCAAAAACATAATCGGGAAATTCACTTGCTAACCTTACATTAATTTCTGTAGCATATACTTTACCATCACCCATAACTCGGAAGACGTCTTTACTTAAAATATGACTAAATACAGAAAATGCTTTTAGTGAATTAGAATTTATGCCTTTGATTAATTCTCCATTTTCTCTTAAGGTTAAACTACTGTTAAAATCAACTTCATTATTTAGTTTTTGAGGTGTTATTGAAATATAATTAGTTTCATTTGCCATCCATGCTTGATGAAAAATAAATGATCCTCTACTACCTTCGTGAATAATCTCTCCTCTTACTTGAGTTTTACCTTTAAAATATGCTGCAAAATTAGATGCACCAAATGGAACTTCACTGTAAATACCATATCTTTTACCTGTACCCCCTGAAGTTAATACTCGTGAAAAAATACCATACTGATCTTGATTTTGATTTGCTGTTAAAGTGGAAAATATTCCATGCAAAGGGCTTACACCATTAGTAACAGTATTTGCATTAATAGATAATTTAGCTATTAAAGGAGTAGTTTGATCACCTATTACTACATTTCCAGCATTCGTAAATCTTAAATCTTTACTGTTAAGATTTAAAATTCTGTTTGCACTTAAAACTAAATCGTGTGTTGCAATATTTTTTTCGCTAACGTTAGTATTTAAACTGGGACTAGAAATATTTATATGTTTAATATTAGTACCCTGTACTTGTGTTGGATGAGAAATAGTCCAATTATTTAAATGATTAGGATTGGTAGTAGCTAAATTTGAAACGTCCTTATGAACCGTTATACTACCGAAATTATTAAAGGCATTACGAGGAATAGCAACTGACACCTTACCATTTTCATTAAATATCTTCAAATGATCAAACTGATGAATACCTACACAATAAGCATTTTGCCCAACAAAATCGTTATTCCAGACATAAAAACCTACAACCATTTCCCAATTGTTGTTATACCCCCAGTAATTAACCCTAAAGGATGTCATACTTCCGTTAGAATTTACATAATCCATATTTGTTCTTATAATTACATAAGAATCTGCCGAATAACTGTTAATGTCGTTTAAATATTTAGAAGCTAAATTTAACCCCACTCCATTTTTAAACTCCACCTGTTTTTCCACTTTTAAATCGGTAAAATTGTTTTGCGCGCTGGATTGAAATGCTAAAAATCCAGATAATAATCCAATAAGTAATTTTTTTGTTTTCATGATAATATTTTAAAATTTAAAACAAAATTAAAATTTAATTTTAAATAAAAAAATTGTAATGCAAAAATTTAAAAAAAAATATCATTTTTATTTTTTAGATTTGCATAATTAATTATCGTGTTTATGCAATTGAAGAAAATTATAAATTATATTGTTATTATATCAATTACTGTATTTGCAATTACAGCCTTAAATAGTAACGGATTTTACCATGCAGATGAACATTACCAAGTTTTGGAATTTGCTATTTATAAAGATGGAATTAATGAAGCAAAAGATTTAGCTTGGGAATTTAAGGAAAAAATGCGCTCCGGCATACTTCCAACTTTTGCCTATGTATTTTTTGGCTTACTTAAAACTATAGGTATTGTAGAACCACATATGCAAAATACACTATTAAGATTATTAGTAGCTATATTGGCTTTGTTTACTTTATTTAAAAGCACTAAATATATTGAGAAAAATCTAAATATTACTGGCGAAAAATGGCTACTGTTTTGCGCATTAACATTTCTAACTTGGTTTATACCTTTTTTATCGGTGAGATATACTGCCGAAACCTTGTCTGGACTTTTGTTGTTATGGATAATTTTAGAGAGTAATCAATCAAAAATTATATGGTATAGGATAGGGGTTTTAACAGGTTTGGCATTTATAATTAGGTTTCAGATTTTATTTTTTTTAGTTCCTTATTTATTTTTTATTTTACTTAAAAACAAAGTTATTGCAAAAAACATTTTGTTACTTTTAAGCTCTTTTGCGATAGTTTTTTGTTTGGGAGTTTTAATAGATAGTTGGTTTTATAGCGAACTTACATTTACATCCATAAACTATTTAAAAATTGTTTTAGATGGGATTTTTGATGAGGGTGAAAACGCATTTGGAAATGCAGATAAATGGTTTTATTTTATTGAACTTATAAAAGCTCCTTTATATCCTATTGGATTATTATATGTAATAAGTGTATTGATTTTGTGGTATAAAGAAAAATTAAACCCAATAGTAATAAGTTTATTAATATACATTTTAATTCATACTTTAATTGATCATAAAGAAGTACGATTTTTATTTCCTTTAGCTTATTTAATGCCCATTATTGTAATAACTGCTGTGCAAAAAAGTAACTTATTTAATTGGATTTTACTAAAAAATAAAATAATTAGTATATGTATTTGGAGCATTATTTTGATTGTAAATTTGATTGGATTAAGCGCAATGATGTTTAAATCGGCTGGAATCGGCAGAATGGAATTAACAAAATATATTGCGGATAATTATGGAGATAAAAAAATTACGATTCATCATACAAATTGGGCAAATCCCTACGACCCTTGGCAAGGACTAAAAATGAATTATTATTATCGTGAAAACATGACATTTAAATTACTAAACGACCCATGTAAACCGGATAGTATAAATTTTAATTTTGAGAATGCAAACGTATTAATTTGCCGAAAAATAGATTTAGACAATAATTGTTTAATTGAGTATTTAAATAACAATCAATTTAAATTTAAGCAAGCTAGTATTCCGGATTGGATAGTAAATTTAAACGAGTATTATAATGGTTTTGAAAGTAAAGATGTATTACAGCTGTATATAAAACAATAAATTATTGTTTTAATTTTAAAACTACTAAAGTATCATTAGTTGCAAATTGAGCATACATTTCAAATATTTGCGGATAATTTTCGGTTAAACGATTTAAGTTACGTTGCTGATAAATAATATAAGGAGCCTTCCAGCTTAATACATTTAAAAACCTATCCATATGTTCGGTACGCATGTAATACCCTCGTCTGTTTAATAATAATAAAGGATAATTTGGTCCAAAGGCATCAATTACAAAAATTTTAGCATCTTTTGGAACACCAATTTTATCCATATAAATTTCACTATTTTTATACTCTTGGACCATATTGTAATTTTCGTCCCAATCGTTCACAATTCTTCTATCCATTTGAAAATTATTTGCCTCACTAATAAAATATGGAGCCGTTATTAATAAAACAATCGCAAAATAAACTGGCTGAATATTAAATTTTGAAAAAACTGTAAAACCCCAAAGTAAAGAAACAACAATAGGAAAATAAAAAGTGTCGATAAAATAATAATCGTGATGCGGAAATTGGCGTGCCATTGCAATAAAAAATGCAAAATTACCCAACCATAAAAGTATTGTAAAAAGCAAATTTGAGTTAATTAAATTAGATTTTTCTGTTTTAAGATACATTATAAAAGCAATACTAAAAACTGCCAAAACAAATAAATAATGATATAAGGTAAAATACTGAAAAAACCAATTATCATAAGTTGCTTGAACTAACTCTTTAAAATCTGCCCAACTTTTTGGTGGCATAATGTAGTTTAAAAAAATTGAGCCATATTTTTCTCTCAAATAGCCATTGTATTTAGCATAAGCAACAATACTAACTAAAGATATAACTACAGGTAAAATTTTATTTTTAATACTTAATTTATTTATATACAACAAACCAAAGCTAACTGTTAAAAATGCAACTAATGGAATTAAAAAGGTAGTTCGTGATAAGGTTGCGAAGGTTAAAAATAATAAGGCTATTAAAAAATCTCTCTTTTCTAAATCCTGAAAGAATTTCTGAGCAAAATAAAAAGCGATAAAAACATTAGCTAACGAGGGTATTCCGGGTAAAAATCCTGCCTGATAAAAAACCAAAACAGGAGAAGTTATAGCGAAAACTGTTATAATTGTTGATTTAATTTTGCTTTTGGTAAGTTGCATACAAGTTAAAAACAAAAAGTAAAATCCAACTAAACTATACAATAAACTATACGTTTTAAATATCCAAGGCATTTTACTATCAAATAACTTCATAAAAATTGCCACGATATAATCGTGTATTGGGAAATCCACTGCTGTAATACTTTCAGGATATTCCACCCAATGGTCGTGCGGGAATTGTGGATTAAACATAAAAGTTTCTGGCTTAAAAAAGTTCATGCCATTTTCTAAAAATCTCAAACTTATTGCAAACCTATCCGATTGTGCCCAAGCATGGGTAAACAATGGATAATCCTCAATGTATTTCCATTGTAAAATAAAGGCAATAGATACTAAAAATATAACTACTGCAATATTTAAAGAATAATTACTTTTCATAGTTTTACCAAATAATTTATAATGCATCAATGTGCATATAAACACCTGTCAGGTTTTTGAAACCTGACAGGTGTTTATATGTTTTTATACTATTCATCTTCTTTCTATATTTAATTGAAATTAATACGGAAACAAGATAGCTTTTTCGATGGTTTTAACCTTGCCGAATTTTTCTAGTTTTTGTAAATCGATTTCGGATTTTGGTCCAACTATACCAATACGGTAATTTTGATTTTGGATGTATTTTTCGAAATAATTTTTTAAATCCTGAATAGTTAAACTAGGTAGCTCGTTGTATAAAATTTGATTTTTATTTAACGGCACACCTTGTTCTTGCGCATTTAAATACATAGCAATCGCGCTGTATTCTGGAATTCGTTCGCTTTCAATACGCTGAATTAATGCCAATTTACTTTGCTCGAACTTAACCGTATCGATAATTAAATTATCCAATAAATTTTTCATGCCTACCAAAGCATCAAAATATTTGTCGGCTTGTGTACCAATGTATGCAATAATATATCTTGAATCGTTGGCTTTTTTAGGCGATGCATACGATGCGTAAACTTGGTATGCCAAAGCTTGCTTTTCGCGTAATTCTTGGAAAACAATCGACGACATACTTCCACCAAAATATTCGTTAAACAACTCGTGAATTGCCCAATCTTTAGTTTGCATTGGCGTACCTTTGCTCAATAACAAAATTTCGGCTTGCTGACTGTTTTGATCGATAAAAAACAACTCCGTTTTAGCAGTTTCTAGTCTGTTAAAATCCTTATTTAATTTTTGCGCAGGAGATTTAGTATCGAAATATTTAGTCCAAATATTCTCCACCGTTTCCACTTCATATTCGCCATAATACGTAAACTGATTAGGCGTTTTTAATATTTTTTGAATCTCGGTAATTAAGGCTTTGGCTTTAAGATTTTGAATTTCGGAGTTGCTTAACTGGAATTTTAAAGGAGAATTTTCGCCATACACCAAATAATCGCGCATACCCGTCCACATCAATTCCTTTTTAGAAGTTAAAATGTTATTGCGTGATTGAATTACAGATTCCTTAACCGCCTGAAAAATTTCCTCGTTAACCACACAATATTTTAACTGATGCAAAAACAATTGTATAGCAGGATCCAATTGTTTGGTTAAACCTTTAAAACTTACCACAGTATGGTTGCTACCTACAGCCACCGAGTAACTTACACCCATATTGTACCACAACTCGCTAATTTGTTGAGCCGATAAAGAATCGGTACCACAACGTTGTAATAAATCCGCCGCAAAAACAATCGTTTTACTTTGATTACTTCCAGTTGGAAAATAAATTTTGGCTTCGAACAAATCATCCCTCGAATTTTTACGGTAAATCCATTTTGCATTATTTATTAAACTGTCCACTACAATTAACTGATCGGCACGTGTAGTGTCTACCAGTAATTTAGGCGGATTATTTTCTTGTAAAAAACGTTTGGTAAAATTAGATTGATTGTTATCACTCACTTCCAAAGGAGTTATTGGCGGTTTTGGAATAGCCAATCGGGCAGTTTCCTCCACCTGATTACGGTAAACAACCACATAATTGTTTTGGTAATTTTGATTAGCAAAAGCAATCACTTCCTCTTTGGTAATAGCTCCTAAAATATCTAAATAAGCCACTTTTTCCTGCCACGACATACCTTTGCTAAACGCATCTAAAGAAGCATACATACGTTTGCGGTTACTACGCAAGCCCTCTAGCTCGTCCATTTTTAAATTGTTTACCACAGCAGTAATTAATGCATCCGGAAAATCGCCTTTTTTAATTTTTTGGATTTGTTCCATAATTAAAGCTTCCAGCTCCTGTAAACTCTGTCCTTTAGTAGGCTCGCCACCTAAAACATGTAAAGTATAATCTTTTAAAGGATAATGATAAGAATATGCACCAATAGCTTTTTGCGGCTGATTGATATGTAAATCTATTAAACCAGCCTTACTGTTACTTAACAACATATCCACCATGGTAGCCAAATACTTTGCACGAGGATTTTCCTGATTGTTAAAACGATAGGTAATAGATAATTGCGGCGCCTCGGTAGATTCAAATTTAACCACCACTTTATCCGTAATAGGTTTTTCGGCAGGAGGGTTATATGCAGGCGGATTTCCTGGTTTCCAATCGCCAAAATATCTTTTAATTAATTCGTAAGCTTCCTTAGGATTAAAATCTCCAGCTAAATGCACCGCCATATTGTTGGGCACATAATGGGCGTAATAATAATCGTGAATGGCTTTCATGGACGGACTTTTTAAATGCTCCACTGTACCAATAGTAGTTTGTTGTCCGTAGTTATGCGATGGAAAAACCGCTTCCATCATTGCATAATACATTTGTCGGTCGGGGTCATCCAAACCCATATTTTTTTCCTCATACACCGCCTCTAACTCTGTATGAAACAAACGCAAAACTGGTTTACGAAAACGTTCTTGCTCAATTTTTAACCAATTTTCCAATTGATTGGAAGGTATATCGTTTACATAACCCGTATATTCGCTCCCTGTAAACGCATTGGTTTGTTTGGCGCCAATAGCTTGATACAACATCGTTAACTCGTTAGGAGCCGAGTATTTTGCAGCAATTTGAGACAAAGAATCTATGCGTAAATAAATTTGGTTACGCGCTAAAGTATCGCGTGTTTTGCGCAATTGCTCGAATAAAATTTCGATTTGATCTAAATATTTTTTTTCTTCCGCATAATTTACCGTACCAATCCTATCCGTACCTTTAAACAACATGTGCTCCAAATAGTGCGCTAATCCTGTTGCATCGGCAGGATCATGAATACTACCAGCGTTTACAGAAATTAAAGTTTGAATTCTTGGAGCGATAGGGTTTGGACTTAAGTACAAAGTTAAACCATTATCCAAACGGTAAATTTGAGTTAGTGATGGATCATTTTTTACAACTTCATATTTAGGCAAATTTGGAATTTGTACCTTTTGATGACTTTGCACTCTTTCGGGTTTTATTTTTTCCACATTCCAATTTTTACATGCTACCATCATTAATAACAAAGTACTCATAATCAAAACCAAACGCATAAGCTACTGTAAATTAAATTATAAACGAAAAAAATAAGTGTATTGAAGCGCCAAAAAAACACCTAATACCGAATAAAGATTAAAGATAGATAAATGTAAATAAAACGAAAAGAATTAAAAAATATTGGGGAATAAAAAATGTAAAAATCCTATGATGATTATTTTAGATAACAATCATTATCGGACAAAAAAAAGGTGCTTGTTTGCACAAGCACCTTTTTAAATATTGATAAGTTTTTAATTACTTAACGATTACTTTTTGAGAAACAACACCGTTAGCAGATCTTATAGATAAGAAATACAAACCAGCATTTACGTTAGCAACATTAAATTGAACTTTGTTAAAACCAGCACCTACCGATTGACTAGCTACTAATTTACCTGATAAATCTACTAACTCAACAGAAGAAGCAGCAACTGCATCAACTTCAACAGTTAATACGTTAGAAGCAGGATTAGGATAAACGTTTAAAGATTTAGCAACAATATTGTTTGTAAATAATGGATATTCATAACCAAGATAAACAAAATCTACATTAAATACCGCATTAGGAGTTGCCGATCTATAACCTACAGATTGTATTTTATTTTTACCTGTAAAATTCTCCCATTTTACAGGATCTATTTCTTTAATATTAAATAGATAATCAACTCCATAATTTACTAAAAAATTATCTAATTTATTAGCTTCACTAATTTCGATTGAAGCTATTAAACCTTTAGAAAAAGTTGAAGTAGATGGACTCCATTCGCCTTCACCACCTAAAAATAACTCAATTGTAGATGGGGAAATATTTGAAAAAATTTTAAGACCTATCAAAGTGTTATTTGTTAAATCTACCCCTTTATTTAACGTAAATAATTTAACACAAGTATCATCTGAACCATCTCCAATTTCACCAGGAACAACAGAATGAATTTGAAACCATGCAGGAATACCCGATTCATCTATAGTAGATTTAGAAGTTAATATTAAACCATTTTTAGTTAATTGCATAGTTTCGAAAGTAGATTGATCAAGATTCATTATACCACCATTATTAGGTAAACCGCTATTAATTAAACAATTAGCAGAAGCATCCATATTACTAATAATTAAACTCTCTCCACTATAAGACATTTGAGCTGATGAAGAGATTGTTACTACTATAAAAGAAATAAAAAATAACTGTAGTTTCATAATTAGATGGGATTAATTTAAACTATCTCTAAATATAATATAAATTATAAAATAAAAAAAAAGGTGCTTGTTTGCACAAGCACCTTTTTAAATATTGATAAGTTTTTAATTACTTAACGATTACTTTTTGAGTAACAACACCGTTAGCAGATCTTACAGATAAGAAATACAAACCAGCATTTACGTTAGCAACATTAAATTGAACTTTGTTAAAACCAGCACCTACCGATTGAGTAGCTACTAATTTACCAGATAAATCCACTAACTCAACAGAAGAAGCAGCAACTGCATCAACTTCAACAGTTAATACGTTAGAAGCAGGATTAGGATATACATTGAAAGATTTAGCAACAACTGCATTTGAAGAATTTGCAGGAGACATAGAACCTAATAATACTTGCTCAACAGTAAATACTGCATCAGCAGTAGCTGATCTATAACCCACTGATTGAACTTTGTTTTTACCAGCAAAGTTACCCCATTTATCAGCATCTAATGCAGCGAAATCAATAACGTAAGTGTCTTGTTTATTCGCTTCAGTAATTTGGATAGTTGCAACTAAATCAGCAGAAAAAGTAGATGAAGAAGGACCCCACTCACCTTCACCACCTAAGAACAACTCTAAAGTAGCTGGAGCAACACTTGAAGAAACTTTAATACCAACTTTAGTTTGGTTAGTTAAATTAACACCTTTACTTTGACTAAATAATTTAGAACAAACATCATCAGAACCATCACCAATAATACCAGGAACAACTGAATGAATTTGAAACCAAGCAGCAGTACCAAACTGACCTACATCTGATTTAGAAGTTAAAGTTAAACCATTAGCAGTTAATTGCATAGTTTGAAAAGTAGATTGATCACCATTCATAATACCACCATTATTTGGTAAACCTACGTTGATTAAACAGTTAGAAGCAGCATCTTTGTTGTTGATAGTAAAACCATCACCATTTGCAGACATTTGTGCATTAGCAGTTAAAGCTAAAACTAAAGTAGAAACTGAAAGTAAAATTTTTTTCATAATTAAATTTTTAATTGTTTATGTAATGGTTCAAATTTATAAAAAAAAATCAAGCGACAAAAATTATTGCTTGATTTTTTAGTTAAATCATATTTTATTGTTGAAAAATAATTGAATTTTTATCTCCAATTTAATTTTTTAAAACACTCTACAGCCTCGTACTCTGGTAAACCTAAAATATTTAAAACATCAGCAGTATTTTTGTTTTTATCTTCTGTTTTTTTCCAAATATCTCTATTGTCGTCGCCAGTAAAATACGAACCATCTTTACGTGAATAATGTTTTAAGATAGCTTGTTTTTTCTTTAAAGCTTCATCCGGGCTTAACGGCACATTCATTTGCGTTTCGTTTATTTGCCACTCTTGCTCAGCACCTCTATACATCCAAACCCAACAATCTTTAGTCCATTTTTCGCTATTTACCTGATTTAAAGCTGCTATAATTATATCGTAACAAAAACGCTTAGTACCTTGAGGATTAACAAAATCTGCTGAAATAAAAATTTGATGCGGTTTAATTTTTTGCAACAATTTAACTACTACATCAACATCTTCTTGATCGAAAGCTAGATTAGACAATGTGTTTTTTTCGTAAAAAGGCAAAGTTAAAAAGTGCATATTACTTTCGCTAACTCCACAAAACTTGCTAGCCGAAGCCGACTCCGCCCTACGGATAATTCCTTTAAACTTTTTCACCAAATTTAAAGTTGCTTCATCACCTACTTTGGTTAATAAATATTTTTTTAACGCTTTTACTTTATCCACAGATTTACTAGAATCACTATCCATTAAGTTAGCTAAATCCGAAAATAAACCTAAATGCATATACACATCCTCATCATGAACAGATTTACTACCTGAAGTTTGATAAGCAACATGCACATCGTGTCCTTGATCTACTAAACGTACCAAAGTACCACCCATCCCCACAACATCATCATCGGGGTGCGGACTAAAAATTAAAGACCTTTTAGGAAAAGGCTCAGCTCTTTCGGGAGTATTTATTTCTTGTGTTCCTGGCTTACCACCTGGCCAGCCCGTAATAGTATCTCGTAAATGACGGAAAACACTTAAATTTAATTCGTAAGCCGAACCAATTTGCGCCACCAACTCACCCATTCCGTTTTGATTGTAATCCTCATCTGTTAATTTTAAAACAGGTTTATTTA
>Ga0209358_10002849_pt1 | contig 12963 bp, 9 predicted proteins | sample LauGreFa1BDMLBSN_2_FD_187574 | JGI IMG/M metagenome (GOLD analysis project Ga0209358, IMG submission 187574) | Freshwater lake microbial communities from Lake Michigan, USA - Fa13.BD.MLB.SN (SPAdes) (version 2) | ecosystem: Environmental > Aquatic > Freshwater > Lake | place: Lake Michigan, USA...
AATTGAACCAAAGAGTAAAAGAATATAAATAATAAAAAGAAACCGTAAAGACAAATTGCGGTAAATGCAAGTGTATTCAATGTAATGAGGGTTTAGTTAGGTGGCGAAAATACGGCTAAAGATATATTTCTTAAAAAGTTTTCTGAAATAGATAAACATTTCAATGTTAATCTATCTGAAAATTCAATTGCATGGTAATCGACGCCGTCTTTCTTCTAGAAGAAGTATTGAACGCTCCGCCCCATGAATAATCTTCATCGCTATTCTGACCAACAATTTGAAAGATACCCATCTCTGCGCTCTGAAGGTTCCCTAAATCGCCTCCTGATGATTGAGCAATTTTTTCAGCGCGTAAACGAGCGTCTGAAGTTGCTTCAGATACCATTTCGATTTTCAATTCAGCCAATTTGGTATAATAGAACTCTGGACTTTCAGAATAAAACTCAACACCAGAGGCTATGAGTTCTGTTACTTCGCGAGAGATTTGTTCCACTTTAGAAACTTCTGAAGATTCAATAGCTACCATTTGAGAAAGACTATATCCCGTTAGAACTGATCCAACAATGTCACCGTCTGAATTTCGAACATCGTCGTAGTTCTTATTTATCTCCATTGCAGAAAAAACAATTTCATTTTCTTGAATTCCTTTTCCTGTCAAATAGTTTTTAATAGTATTGCGATCAGACTCTAACGCAGCAGAGGCTGCTGCCAAATCTATACTTGTCTTGGAAAATGAACCGCGCCAAACGATTAAATCTGAATCGAAATTGCGACTCCCCATTCCAGTTACATGAATGACATTTTCTTGTCCATTGCGGTCGGCATAACCTTTCATAAAAACATATGCAGAAAGGATAACGCAAATTCCGATAGCAAAGGATGCAAATACTCGTTCGTTCAAAATATTTTTCATGATTCGAATGTAATCAAAAAAAAGAGGTGAAATCTCTTTCACCTCTTTTTCATAGTATAAGATTTTTACTCACAATTAAGTGGATAGTAGTACTGGTAGGTTGGAGGGTTAGGTGTGTAACCGACCTTAACAATAACAAAGCCTATTTTAGTTATTGTAGATCCTGCTGGAATGGGCAAGAAGTCTTCAGGGATGAATGTCTTTCTGAATTTTCCGGGAGCCACTTCCGTTAACTTCAAGGAAGCAGTAGACGCAGCGCTTGCAAGAGGCGCAACATCGAAGAATGTGAAGTTCCCAGTGAATGCACGAAGGAAAATGTAACACTCATCTGCTCCCAAGTTTTGAAGATTTGCATCTGTCTCTTGTGTGTTATCATAAGTAATGCTGAAGTAGTCATCCTGCTTCGCAGCTTCTGGGAAGAAGCAAATACGATCCGCACAAAGAGCAGGAACAATGTCAACATGCAAATCTTCAGTCTTCGCTTCACCAACACCTTCCGATCCGAATGCATTTCCATTTTTCAATTTAGCAAGACAGGAGATTCCATTTTGATACAATGCGAGTGGAGTGCACGCATAGTAAGTTGTTGGAACCATGGTCATCTTGTACAATAAGCCACTCACACGTGTTAATAGCATGCAATTATTGGAATTGCCCCACTCACCGTTTCCGCATGAAGGTCCTGCAGGTTGCCAGGTCCACATGTAAACAGAGTCAGCAACTTCCGGGTGATTACCCAGTAAAGTCTTCAAACCACCTGTTGTTTGAGCCACATCAATGTACAAATCCATTGTAGCATTCGCATTGGTAGGCGAGGGGAATACGAACGCTGCTTGTGAATATCCGACAACCGAAATTGCGAATGCAGCAAGTGTAAATAATATCTTTTTCATGATTAAATGCGTTGGAAGTTAAACTTGTAAATTACGTTCTTGAATCCGTCTGAACACTCTCTGTGATATTGCAATCCCATATTACTACTAGTAGGAAGTACCATGTTACCAAGGAACAACTCAAGTGTGTCATTTGCATTCATAAGTGTAATCGTAGAAGGAGCGAGGTTGTCGTCCAAGGACCAAGTACCATTTGTACCGAAGAAGTTCTTTCCTTCAGTAATTGTTACCGTATAAGTTTGTGTTGGAACATCGAGCGTAATACGCATAGGTTCAACCCCAGAGACAATATAAAACTCGCTTAAGTCACGTTCTTCTAAAACAGGATTGTTTGGATCTTGCTGAATGAAATTCGTTAGCTCCCAAGTGCCACCCATTCCTTGCAACTTATCCGAAGTCTCACCCAACTCTCCGGTGATCTCTGGCTTACAACCAGCGAACAAACCTGTAGTCAAGGCTATCATGAAGAATAGTTTTACTGATTTCATTTGATATAAATTTAATTTTAAATTCTCTTTAATATTTATTTCTATTCAATACGGGCGAAAATTTTTTCGCCCCTTTAGTTACACCCTCCTTCCGGATTCCCAACAAATAGGGCAGAGGTGAATTCACTGTTCGGGAATTGAAGTGCCATACCCGGACAGTTCCATGGTGCATCGCGCACAACAACGTTTTCCCCTTTTGCTCCGATTCGTTTCAGTTGGTCAATCCACTTTCCTTCTCCCATAGTCTCAATGCGATACTCTCTTCTTGCTGCAGCAATGACTTGTGATGCAGTTGAGGATGCTGAAAGGTCATTCAATCCTGCACCAAAAGCGCGATCACGAATGGAATTGATATCAGCAATTGCAACTGAAAGATCTCCACCCATTTCACCCAAGCATTCTGCACGAATCAATTTCAATTCAGTCAAATATATAATTGGAATATTGAAGAACACTTTGTCTTCGAAACGACGGTTCTTGTATTTCCCGCCGCTAGATTGCATCCAACCCAAACGATCATCTGCACTGTTCAAGTTAGTGAACTGATAAAGTTCATTTGAGAACATCAAGTTCGGAGGAAGAACTCCGCCAGCGTTGTAGTTACCAATGAAGTTATCTGTCCGTTGATCAACGTGATCCGCGCCAGGATTAGAACTCACAATGCCAAATACAGTTTCAGGATTCAAAGCTGGAGTCGCAGGGAAGCGATCCAATGTATCGCTCATGGCGTATGCACCAGAGTTGATAACCAATGACGCGTATTGCTCAGCCTGAACGTAATTGTTCATTTGGAAATAAACCATCGCCAATAATCCTGCGGCAGCATCTTTAGTTGCATAGTTGCCATTCGACTCTGGAAGATTCGAGTATGCATATTCCAAATCTTCAATAATGAAAGAGTATGATTCGCCAACGGTGCTTCTTGACAATGGCTCGTTACTCGCTTCTCTTCTTAATATAATTCCCAAGTGAGAATTTGAAGGCGAAGAACCATAAGGCTGTGCCCATATTTTCACAACATTAAAATGACAGAATGCACGAATGAATTTCGCTTCTGCTTCCATTCTATTGCGATCGTCATCTGATAAACCGTCAATTAAATCGAAGTTTTTCATCAACGAATTGCAACGGTAAATAGCATAATAGAAATCGCCATAGGTTCCGTTAGTTGTTGGAGTGAAGAAGTTTGTTTCGCGATTGTAAACGGCATTGAAATCTAAACCATTTGGTTCAGCCATGTTGTCTGACATTAACTCGCAAATATTTTGATATTTTCCATCAAATAAATTTGCAATAACATCGTAACAGCTGTTTAATAAACGCTGAGCGTCATCTGGAGTCTTCAATGCATCTGCAGCGAGAATTGCACCTTCCGGTGGATACTCTAACATTTTTTCACAAGAGGCAATTCCTAGAGCTAATCCAATAGCTAAAATGAAGTATGATATCTTTTTCATGTTCGTTCGAATTAGAAGTTAGCGTTTAAGCGAATGTTGAAACTACGCTCTTGCATAGGCGTTAAGTAAGTCACGTTTGGACTTAAGTTTCTGTCTTGGGCGTTTTCAAAGTCACGAACCACTTCTGGATCCAATCCAGGGAAGTTCGTTATAGTGAATAAGTTTGTAACGCTTACTCCAATGTTCAATCCTGTCATATTCATTCTCTTTGTAACCTCGTTAGGGAAGGTATAGTCCAATGACAAGTTTCTTAAGCGCATGTAGTTTGCTTTATACATGAACAAGGAAGTATTCCACCAAGGGAATCCATCAGGTAATCCATAAGTCGTTTCATCCAATGTCAATCTGCCGAAGGTCGACTGATCTCCAGGAGCAGTCCAACGATCTAAAATCTCTTCACGCATATTCCAACTGGAAACAACACCCAATTGACGCTTCGCACTTGAATCGAAAATACGAGCACCCAAACTGTAAGTGAATAAAGCAGATAAACTGAAATTCTTCCACCCGAATGTTTGAGTTAATCCACCCATCATTTTCGGCAATCCATTTCCAACATAGTTACGAATGCTGTTGTCGTAATCGGTTGTATAGTTCCCATCAGGAGTAATGTAGACCGGCAATCCAGATTGAGCATCAATATGATCAAATGAAACGAGATAGAATGAACCAATAGGCTTTCCAACCAAAACACGAGAATCATTGGTTCCGCCTGACACAGCATCAGGAGTGTAGTCACCGATACTAACTAACTCATTGTAGTTATAGGAGAAGTTTGCACTTGTGCGAGCAGTAAATTTGGTGCTCTTCGTCCAATTCACAACAGTAGTTAATTCTATTCCTTGATTCATAACTTCTGCCACATTATCCCAGAAATTTGTAAATCCGGTGCTTGCAGGAAGACTAACATTCATTAATACATCACGGCTGTATTTTCGGTATCCTTCCAAAATAACAGTCATACGATCTTGCCAGAAGCCCGTCTCTAAAGCTACTGAGAAGTTGTTTGTTGTTTCCCACTTCAAATTCGCATTTCCTGCTTGGGTAGGATAAAGAATTGGGTTTTGGTTGTAGTATGTTCCGTTGTTTGCTGCGCTATACAAAGCGTATTGTGCGTTTGCAGGGATATCCGAGTTTCCAGTTAATCCATAACTCGCACGTAGCTTCATGTAGTTAATGGTTTTATTGTCCTTCAAAAATCCTTCTTCAGAAATAATCCAACCTAAAGAGACAGAAGGGAAATTTCCGAATTTGTTATTCACTCCGAAGCGAGAGCTTCCATCGCGACGAACACTTGCTTCGAAGAAGTACTTCGATTTGTAGTTCATGTTATACTTCGCAAAGAAACCTAAGAAGCTAAACTGATTAGGATTTCCAACGGTGCGAACTCTAGTATCAGGATTGTTTTGAACGTCTGAAAATTCAGCAACTGTTCCATCCAAGTTCGGGATATAATCGTTAATGTAATTTGTCTTTGAATGCTGTAACTCATGACCTATAAGTATAGAAGCATTCAAGTCAGGCGCAAGCTCTTTGCTATATTCAGCAGTAATGTTATAACTGTAGTTTCGAACTAAACGCTGATCGTTGCTGTAGCTTCCTTGTCCGTTCGATAAATCGAATGTTGATGGTGTAAGTCTGTTTTCACCAATGTGCATCCAATCCATACCACCTGTTGCAATGATAAATAAGTTCTTCTTCGGCATGTATATTAAACGTCCTGTATTAATTACACGGTCTTCAACAGTTGTCCAGCGCAATTGCTCTCTGTATGCAACTGGATTCTTTACGTTTCCGAATTCATCTCTCCAATAGAAATAATCTCCAGGTTTGTTAACCACATCACCCGCTGCGTTGAAAGTTGTGTCGGTGTGATAAACAGGATAGTATGGAAGCGCATTTGACATGGCGTCACCTAATCCACCAGACCAGGCAGCATCCACACGTTTGTTTAAACCGCGAGTTCCTGAAAGGGATAAGTTTAATCTCAATTTGTCTCCTAAACGGAATTCAGGATTCACACGAGCAGAGATACGCTTGTAACTGTTTCCCAATAAGAAACTCTGATTGTCGTCATAACCAACAGAGAAATACACGCTATGCTTCTTACCGCCATAACGTGCAGAGAAGTTTGTTCCATATTTATTTCCGCGACCAACTGTTTGGTTCACCCAATCTGTATCGGTTTGTCCAGCTTTTAAATAAGCCGCTTTTCGCGTTGCAGCATCATCTGTAGCTGAAGTCATATTCGGTAACCAGACATAACCAGTTCCACCGTCGTTTTCCCATGCCTCTTGACGAATACGTAAATACTGGTCCGTGTTCAACATGTTCGGACGTGAAGCAGGAGTAGAGATACCGGCATTTAAACCGTAGTCGAATTTCCATCCTTTTTCTTTCGCACGTTTCGTAGTAATAATGATTACACCGTTTGCAGCGCGAGAACCATATTCACCTGCAGCAGCTGCATCTTTCCGAACTTCTACCTTTTCAATGTCATTCGGATTAATTGTAGCCAGTGGGTTGTTGTTCAACGCACCACTGTTTCCACGCAAGAAATAATCTTGTGTCATTGGAATACCATCGATGATATACAAAGGGTCACCACCTGCAGAAACAGAAGCTGTTCCACGAATACGAATCAAGGAACCCGCGCCTGCTATACCTGATCCTTGTGAAACTTGAAGACCTGCAGCTTGACCTTGGAGGGCGGCTTCAAAACTAGGTGTGCGTATCGCGCTAATGTCTTTACCGCTAATTTTTGCAATGGATCCGGTGCTTGGACGGTTGCGCTCAACACCGTATCCGATAATTTCAACATTATCTAAGGTCAGTGTGCCTGAGTTTAATTTGAAGTTTTGCTTAACGTCCGCATTCCCAACAGTAATGGATTTCGTTAACGTTTCAAAATTTAGGGCTTTAACTTCTATTTCAAAAGTTCCTGCGCCTGTTGTTAAAGAATAGTTTCCAATTTGGTTGCTAGCTGTCCCGTTAGAAGTTCCCTTTACTAAGACGAAAGCTCCCGGGATAGGGCGATTGTCCTCATCTGTAACCACGCCGCTTATCGATTGTCCCCATGAAACAATCGAAAACATAGCTATAAACGTTGTAAGAATACTAGTTCTATAGAATTTAGACATATTAAAAATGAATTTGTTTTGGTTTAAGTATTGCTAATATAAATCGTTTTCACTTCGTGTCCAACATACACTTACTCGTTGTTGGTAAGTCTTATTTTATGGATTCCAAATGAATGGTGCCGATTCTCTTCTGCCTTCAGTTTCAATTGAAATTATATAAGAACCTGCTGAAATATTTTCGTCTGCCAAATTCCATTCAGATTGATTTATTCCAGAAACACCTTGTGTGTTGAAGGAAGTCACCACTCGTCCTGTTAAGTCGCGCAGAACGATTTGCACCTTTGCGGCTTGACTCATGCTGTATGCAAGATTAACGTTATGACTCGATGGATTTGGCCAAATCATAAACGTTGATTTTGCAAAAGACATGACTTCAGAAAGAGATGTATTCAAGTCCGGAACGGCCAATTGATAGTCAGTGTATACATGATATTCTCCCGGTTCAAAAAAGAAGGTGGCACCTAAATCATTCACCTGAAATGAGTTTCCAGTGAAGTAGTCATACCAAGTTCCTGTATGCTGAAATCCGGGTGTCATATTCAATGAAGTTGTTTGGAAATTTCCAACAATAACTGCATTATTTGTTCCATTCAAATGAATGCGCTTACCGAATCCACCTAGATCAATATTGAAGTTAGTCGTTGAAAAAACGGGCTCATTCTTTTTCAAATTGTTCAACGCAGCAGTAACCTTGTAAAGGTGCTTTCTATTCTGATTGTCCCAATAATCCCATCTTACAGGCTTCGCAGAAGTTCTGCAATCCGTATTAATTGTAACTCCGTCTGAACAAGTATTAATACTATAATCATAGCCGAGTTCTCCAAATTGCCATATCATCTTAGGACCAGGAATTGGAATCAATAAACAATGTGCTAATTCTTGTCTTTTCAAGGCTGTATTTAAATTGGAGATGTTGTAAGATCCACTGCTAGCGCCGTATAGCAGATCTTTATACATCATGCGCTCTTCGTCATGACTTTCCGCATAGGTTACCAAGTGAGCATTGTTCCAGCCTCTGTTCTGATAACTTCCCCATGAAAAATTGGAAGAATAACCCATTGAACCTTCCATATACTCATGATTCAAATTTCCCCACAACATCATTCCGTTATTACTTAAAACAGTTTCCTCGCTGTTATCTGCAAAGTGCTCCATTATTCCATAAGAACCGGGCTTAACTGTTTGCATATGGTTGTAATAATCCGTCAAAATATTTATTCGACTTTGATCATATGCACCCCAAGCACCGATATTTCCCAGCGTGTAGTTTTGGGTAAATCCTTTAGATAAATCGAAGCGATAGCCATCGATGTGATAATTCTCCAACCAATATGCTATAACACGTTTAGTGAAATTTTTAGTTTGAAGACTTTCGTGATTGAAATCATATCCAACGTTGAAGTCATGTTTCGGAGTTGGGTTGAACCAAGGATTATTTGCTGTTGGCTGTCCATATTGTCCAGCACTTGCATCGAAGTACATGCGCACCATTGGATTCTGACCGAAACTGTGATTCAAAGCAATATCCATGATTACAGCGATTCCGCGATTGTGAGCTTCATTTACAAAAGTTTTCAAAGCTTCAGCACTTCCATAGGCTTTATCCGGAGCAAAATAGAAAGATGGATTATAACCCCAGCTATCGTTTCCTTCAAATTCATTAATTGGCATCAGTTGAATGGCAGTAACTCCTAATGCTTCCAAATAATCCAAGGAATCAGTCAATGAAGAATAGGTCCTGTCTGAAATAAAATCGCGAACCAACAATTCATAAACAACCAATTTCGTTTTTGCAGGACGAACGAAACTTTGATCTGTCCAGTTGAAAACTGGCGCGTCTGTTCTAAAGACAGAAACTGGCTCAGAGGTCAATCCACTCGGATAGTCAATTAAGTTAGGGTAAGTTGTTTCCGGAATCCAACCATCATTCCAACCGTCCAAAATCTTTTCTGCATAGACATCGGCCACACGCATTCCTTCCATATCTACATAGTATTGAAAACGGTACTCAGTGCCTGGAGATAAATTCGGAACATCTAACCAATAGGTATTGCCATCTGGAGTCTGATTCATCAGATAACTTAAATCCAATTGCCAGTTATTGAAATCGCCAATGACAAAAACAAAACTCTTATTTGGAGCATACAATTGCAAGCGAACGCCTGAGTTCGAAGTGATGTTTATTCCGTCAATAGTTCCGGCAGGAGCAGAAGCCATATTAATAGGAGGAAGAATAATAACGACCTTCTCATCGGTTATGGTAGTACCCGCATTAACAGCGGACATGGTAATGTTGTATTCGCCGGCAGCGGCTTGACTAAAGTTGTAATTCAAAGATGTAACTCCTGTTCCAGAGGCAACCTGACTCCCATTTACAGAAATAGTGATGTCTGATGCTAGGGAAGAATTTGCAGTTACAGGAACAACTTGATTGGCATTCACAATTTGTGATTCCATCGAAGGCTGTGAAAACGATGCGTTGAATCCAGCAGCATAAATATTTAAATAGATATCGCTTCCATCTGCATTTCTTCCAACAACGGTCCCTTGAGCGTTACGGAAAACAAACGTCATCTTAGTTACAGTTTCGCCAACGTTCAAATTATAAAAAGTAGAAGGAGTGATTATTATTTTATGAATGTTATTTCCCATTGGAGTCATAAGAACTGAAGCGTCTGCTGTTCCCCAATTTCCCACTGTGTGTTGCCAATCATTGGGACCAACGCTATTGTTGGTAATCACACCTGTATGCGCATAAATGGGAGTATAACCTGAAAGATCGCCATTTCCTGTTGTGGCGTCGTAAAATACAGTAATCTGATCGGTTTGAGTAGGAAAGGCAGGCGTTGAAGTTAAAATCTGTGCATCAACGCGGAATGTTAAAAATGAAAATAATAAAAGGAAAAAGAATAGTCTTTTTTGATTCATAAGTCAGGCAGTTAGTTCTTCAAATATAGGAAAGTGTACTTAGTACACAACCGCGGATGATATTTTTCAGGGAAATTGATGTTTCTTTGCTGCTCAAATAAAGCTTATGCAACTTCTAGACGGATTAGCACTTTCCAAAACAATTAAATTAGAGATCAAACAAATTGTTTCTGACAGGGTGTCAAAAGATTTTAAACGCCCACATTTGGCCGCTGTTTTAATTGGAGAAAATGGCGCTAGTGTTACTTACGTGAATGCCAAAGTGAAGTCTTGCGAGGAAGTTGGTTTCGATTCTACGTTGGTTCAATTGAAAGAAGATTGCACAGAGGAAGAAGTTATTCAAACCATTCAATCATTAAACTTGAATGAATCTGTTGACGGTTATATCATTCAACTTCCATTGCCCAAACACATTAACGAAAAAAAAGTGTTAATGGCAGTAGCTCCGAATAAAGATGTAGACGGATTTCATCCGGAATCAGTTGGAAAGATGGTGCTAAACCTTCCAACATTTCTTCCAGCAACTCCAATGGGAATTATTACGTTGTTGGAAAGAAATAACATTCCAACTGCCGGAAAACATGCTGTTGTATTAGGAAGATCTCATATCGTTGGACTTCCAGTTTCGGTGCTGCTTCAGCGCAATCATCCTTTTGGAAATTGCACCGTAACTCTCTGCCACAGCAAAACCACAAACATCGAGGAGATTTGTCAATCTGCTGACATAATCATCGCAGCAATAGGCCAACCTGAATTCCTAAAAGGAGACATGGTAAAAGAAGGAGCAGTGGTTGTAGATGTTGGAATTACGCGTGTTGTAGATGCTAGTAAGAAAAGCGGATTTAAACTTTTAGGCGATGTGGCCTTTGATGAGGTTGCTCCGAAATGTAGCTTCATCACACCTGTTCCAGGTGGAGTAGGACCAATGACCATTGTGTCCTTGATGCAAAACACTTTATTGGCCGCGGAAGGTAAGCGCGCCATATAATTCCACGGCTTGCTTTGCTTCGAGAACGTCGTGCACCCGCAAAATAGATGCGCCTCGATCCAATGCGAAGGCATGAAGGACAGTAGATCCATTCAAACTTTCTTCAGCCGTCGTATTCAATGTTTGTTGAATCATCTTTTTTCTTGAAACTCCCGCCAATACCGGATATCCGAATTTTGTAAATCGATCCAAGTTTTGAAGTAAATCGAAATTATGCTCCTTATTTTTCGCGAAACCGAAACCTAGATCTAACACGATTTTAGAAATTCCAAGCTGATTTAATTCTTCAATTTCCATTTTGAAATAGGCATAAACTTCTTCAACCACATTTTCATACTGAACCAATGATTTCATGTTGGAAGAATCACCGCGCGAGTGCATCAACACATACGTGCATTGCGCATCTGCAACTACGTTCCATAAATTTGAATCCATTCTTCCACCCGACACATCGTTTATCCAATGCGTCCCTTCGCGAAGACAAGACGATGCCACTTCACTATAAAACGTATCGATACTTATTGTTAAGGAAGGAAATTCATTTCGAATGGAAATTAATGCAGGTAACACGCGATTTAGTTCTTCTTCCGCAGAGATATAAACGGCACCAGGCCGAGTCGATTGCCCACCCAAATCCAAGATATCCATTCCTTCGGAAATCATTTTTTCAACCCGAACTAAAATATCTTTTTCAGAAATAGAGCGACTTCCAGCATAAAAAGAATCTGGAGTTACATTCAAAATTCCCATTACCAAGGGAAGTGTGCGAGTAGAATTCATTTCAAGATGTATCTTTGAAACGCAAAGATGAGCATTTTCATCGCAATTGTATTTCGAATCATGAGCGCAACAAAAGATACTTCAGCACAATACGATCAGGCCATTCAAAAATGTGTCGACCTCTTCAAAAAGAAAACGCACGATTACGGAACGGCATGGAGAATTCTTCGTCCTTCCAGCTTAACCGATCAAATTTTCATCAAAGCGCAACGCATTCGTACCATTGAAGAAAAGGGCGAAAGCAAAGTGGGTGAGGGGATTGAAGATGAGTTTGTAGGCATCATTAATTACAGCTTAATGGCTCTTATTCAGTTGGAATTACCATCAGATGCTCCACTAGAACTTCAAGCTGAAAATGCAATTGCTTTGTATACAGAGCAAGCACAAATCACAAAAGAATTAATGATGAATAAGAATCACGATTACGGTGAAGCATGGCGCGACATGCGCGTTTCTTCGTTCACGGATTTGATTCTCATGAAGATTTTACGCATCAAGCAGATTGAAGACAACTCAGGCAAAACGCTTGTTTCCGAAGGAATCGATAGCGGATTTCGCGACATGATTAATTATGCTGTTTTTGCTTTGATACAGATGTCTGAACAATAGTATCAACCGGTGTTTTCAATTGCCTGTTGAAAACTACCAACCATTGTGAATTTCCAAAGTTATTCTGCGTATTACTTTCGATGTCTGATTTAGAATAGACGAGATGGCTCAAGAAGTTAAATACACAGAAGACAACATTAAATCCCTCGAGTGGTACGAACACATTCGTCTGCGCCCGGGGATGTACATAGGTAAACTAGGTGATGGTACTACCGCCGACGACGGTATCTATGTTTTGTTGAAGGAAATTATGGACAACTCCATTGACGAATTTGTCATGGGGAATGGAAAGAATGTTGAAATTGTAATTAAAGACGGAACCGTTACCGTTCGCGATTATGGAAGAGGTATTCCTCTTGGAAAAGTGATCGATTGCGTTTCGAAGATAAATACCGGTGGTAAATACGACTCTCGAGCTTTCAAGAAATCTGTGGGTTTGAACGGTGTCGGTACAAAAGCAGTTAACGCACTCAGTTCTTTCTTCCGCGTTGAATCTTTTCGCGAAGGCGAAATGAAAGCTGCAGAATTCGGTAAAGGAGAAATAACACAAGATTTTAAGATTGCTAAATCAACCGAGAAGAACGGAACACTCATGTCGTTCATTCCCGATGAAAGCATATTTGTCAATTATCAATATCGTTCGCAACACATCGAACGATTACTTTGGAATTACTGCTACCTGAATGCTGGACTAACCATCATTTTCAACGGACAGAAATTCAAATCGGAAAATGGTTTGCGCGATTTGCTCGCGGCAAACATGACCG
>Ga0209358_10002852_pt1 | contig 12956 bp, 15 predicted proteins | sample LauGreFa1BDMLBSN_2_FD_187574 | JGI IMG/M metagenome (GOLD analysis project Ga0209358, IMG submission 187574) | Freshwater lake microbial communities from Lake Michigan, USA - Fa13.BD.MLB.SN (SPAdes) (version 2) | ecosystem: Environmental > Aquatic > Freshwater > Lake | place: Lake Michigan, USA...
AATTGGGGTGGATACAGGCACACCCCGTTGGCATGACCCCACCATCGGTCTTACAAGCAGACACTGCTACAAGTAAAGCAACGGATTTAAACGCCATGCTTCAAGCCTCTGGCGCCAGTGTTGCCATCCAAACCATGGCTGGCGTTGATACAAAAGGATTACAAACATCGGCCGTTGCTGAAGACTTGGCCGAGTTGCCACCCGAATTAGGACCGTTGGACGCCATGCGCATGCGCATGATTCCCGCATGGGAAAACATGACGCGACAGTTGGCCAAACTGAATGCCTCAGACCAAACGTCTGCGTGGGGCCAGCTCAACTCGACCTTGATCAACAGCAAACTCAAAGCAGATGACGCGCCCGAGGTCTTGTTGGACTTGGGACTTGAAGACCCAGACCTTCTAAGCTCGCTTGAATCTTTTTCAAATGACGCCAATGCAACGCCCGTCGACTCTGCAAGACAAACCGCCGCTTCTGGCACCTTGGGTGCTGCCGCTACCAGCGCGGCATTGGCCAAGCCAGAGATGACCGATCGCGAAGCTCAAATCCAAGATTTGGCCGATAAACTTGGCAAAGCCATGGGCGAGAGACTTCAGGAACAAATAGAAAAGGGCGAGTGGCGACTGCAACTCAAACTCAATCCAGCACATTTGGGTAAGATTGACGTTGAATTGGGCATGAAATCAGGTGCTCTGGATGCCGTTTTCAAAACAGACAACCCACTAACCCGCGAACTCATTGCGCAAGGCGCAGCAAAATTGAGAGACAGCCTATCGGATTCAGGCATGACAGTTGCTAATGTCTGGGTTAACAGTGAAAACCAAAGAGAATCTGCCAGAAACTCGACACCGCGCGCCTACAATTCTGAGAGCGCTCAAGGTGCAGTGAGTGCAACAGAGTCAAAAATTGTTGTGACCGACGTCAAAGACGTGAGATCGACAGACGCTTGGGACACACTGGCTTAATCATTTGTCATTCAGTTTATCAGCGAAATTAATCAGAGGTGCCTATGGCCACAGCAGCAGCAGCAGAAGAAACCGAAGTCACGGAAGAGCCGAAGAAAAAGAAAAGTCCCATCATCCTGATCATTGCAGGTGTCGTAGGATTGATCGTTCTATTGGTGGGTGTGGTGTTTGGCACGCTTTTCTTCTCTGGATATTTTGCACCCAAGCCCGTCATCGATCCTGAGCAAGCCGAAGCGGCTGCACATGACGGCCATGGTGGCGGCGACAAAAAATCGCAAAAGCCTGGCAAAAAAACCAAAGACTCGCCAGAGTTAACTCGGTTTGAGTACACCTACATGCAAATTGAACGAGAGTTTCTGGTCAATGTGACCGGCTCTAAAAAAGTCATGTCAGTTCAAATTGCAGTCATGACGCATTACGATGAACGCGTCTTTGAAAACGTCAAAAAACACGACTTTGCAATTCGATCTGCCGTGATGGACGTGATGCGTCAAACCACTGACTCTGAATTGGTCAAGCCTGAATTCCGAAAAGAATTGGCGATCAAGATTCGCGACGCAATTAACACACTGCTTGAAAAGTACGAAGATTTTGGCGGAATTGAAGAAGTTCACTTTACCAACTTCATTATTCAGTGATGCAATTCGTGCAATCACAACCAACGTATCTACTTTTGAACACCAAGTAACATGGCGACCAATTTGTTAACACCCGATGAGCTCGCTGCGCTGACAGAGGGTGTCATGGATGGTTCGATCCCAGTCGATACGGGATACAACACCACTGCCAGGGTGAAAAAACACGATCTGGCCAGCGAAGACAGCAGCTTGGGGGTGAACATCACCTCGATCGACATGATCAACGAGCGCTTTATTCGAACCTTTCGTTTGGGCTTGGTTGAAATGCTTCGCACCAGCCCCAAGGTCAATCCCAATCAAGTGGAAATTGTCCGGTTCGGTGACTATTTGAAAGGTCTCAAGGCACCTTTGTCGGTCAATGTAGTCAGAATGCCACCGCTTCGCGGCAATGCAATTGTGATCATTGACCCCACCGTTGTTTTCAGTTCTCTTGACAGTTTTTTTGGTGGTTTTGGCAAGGGCGTTGGCAATTTGCCACCAGGTCGCTTGTTCACACCCACTGAATCTCGCATCATCAGCATGATTCTGGAAGTTTTCTTTCGCTCATTGAAAGAAGCTTGGGCTGCTGTCTTGCCGCTTGACATTGAGTTGGTCAGCTCAGAAATCAATCCTCAATTTGCACAAATTGCCGACGACAACGACTTGGTCATCTTGACCCGATTTGAAGCCGAAGGCAAACTTGATGCACAAGGATTCATCGACTTGGTCTACCCCTACTCTGCCTTAAAACCGATTCGCGAATTGCTTAGAAGCCGAGTTCAATCGGGCGATGGCGACGATGAGTCTGACAGAAAGTGGCGCATTGAATTGGAAGAGGCTGTTGAAAGCTCCAGTTTGGAAGCCCGCGTTCTGATGGGCACCATCGACTCTTCTTTTGGTGAAGTTAAAGCCATGAAAGAAGGTGACGTCTTGTTCTTCAAGAAACCTGAATTAGCGCGCTTGCTGGTCAATGGATTGCCAGCCTTTGATGTTCAGGTGGGCACTTTAGGTGCTCAAACGGCTGTTCAAATCGAACAGTCTTGTATTCCAGGTATGCAATAAATTTCAGGACTCCAACATGAGCGATAACAACGACAACAACTTTGGCGCAGATGCCAATAGCCGCCAAATCAACCCAGAAGTGCTGCAAAACATCAGCGTCACTTTGTCGATTGAAGTGGGTCGTGCCATGATCAAAATCCGCGACCTGATGCGACTTACGCAAGGCAGCGTCGTAGAACTCGATCGCATTGCTGGCGAGCCTTTGGATTTATTGGTCAACAACACTGTCGTGGCACAAGGTGAAATTGTGTTGGTCAACGAACGCTATGGCGTCCGCTTGACACGTGTTGCGCCTGCCTCCGAGCGCATGAAAAACCTCTAATAAACGGGCCAAGTCATGTCACCAGGATTCGAGAGTGCCGATTTGTTTCGTCTGATCGGCAGCATGATCGTGGTGCTGGCCATCTTGGTAGGCTTGCTTTGGGTCTTAAAGCGCTTGCAAATGCGCATGAACCAAAGCCAATCTGGCAAACAACTCCAGATCATTGAGGCCATGGGTGTTGGACCGCGCCAAAAAATCGCATTGATTCGCGTTGGGGATCACAAAATCTTGGTCGGCATTAGCCCAGGCAGCATGACCCCCTTGGGTCAATGGCCAGAAGCCAGCCCAACATCAACGACAATTCACGCAACGTTACCCGCATCTGGAGAGAATCATGTTGCGTAAGCTCTTTCAACAGCCCCTCGTTGTGGCCAGTATTTTGTTGGGCATGGTGCTGCTGGCGTTTCCAATGGTTTCGGCGGCACAAGGCATTCCTATGGTGAATGTCACAGGCGGACCTAAAGGCCAACAGCAATACAGTTTGTCTTTGCAGTTGCTGGCCTTGATGACATCGCTGACGCTGTTGCCATCGTTCTTGCTCATGATGACATCCTTCGTTCGAATCATCATTGTGTTGTCCATCTTGCGCCAAGCCCTAGGTACCGGTCAAACCCCACCCAATACGGTGTTGGTGGGTTTGGCCTTGTTCCTCACTTTGTTCATCATGTCACCTGTGCTGAACGACATCTACACCAATGCCCTGGTGCCCTACATGCAAAAGGGCATGGCCTTTGACAAAGCCTTAGCAGCCGCCGAAGAACCACTGCGCAACTTCATGATGAAACAAACCCGAGAAGACGACATTGGCTTGTTCATGCAAATGGCCAACAAAGGTGAGCCAGTCAACGCGGCCGCTGTGCCCTTCACAACATTGGTACCTGCTTTCATCACGTCTGAACTCAAGAGCGCGTTCACCATTGGCTTTTTAATTTACATCCCCTTTGTGGTGATTGACCTTATCGTCTCTAGCGTTTTGATGTCTATGGGCATGATGATGCTGTCACCCATGATGATCTCCATGCCGTTCAAACTCATGCTGTTTGTATTGGTAGACGGTTGGAGTCTAATTTTGGGATCTTTGGCGGCCAGTTTCGCCACCTGACCTGTCAACCACTTACATTGGATTCAAGCATGGACACTGCAACTGTTGTTGATCTTGGCAGACAAGCTCTTTGGATGACCGTCTTGATTTCAGCACCTTTGCTGGGCATGGCCTTGTTTGTGGGCTTGGTCATTGGTATCTTGCAAGCTGCCACATCCATCAACGAAGCCACCCTAAGCTTCATCCCCAAGCTTGCAGCGCTGGCCATCACCTTGGCCGTGGTGGGTGGGTGGCAGTTGACCACTTTGGTGGACTACACCCGAAGCATCTTCCAACGTATACCTGGATTGTTCACCTGATGGATGCCTCGGTCACAGAATTGATGTCGCGTTTCTATGCGCTTCTCTGGCCGATGCTCAGAATTTCGGCCTTGTTGGTGGCTGCCCCTATCTTTTCTCTGCGCGCTTTAAACCTCCGCATTCGCATTGTTCTAGCCATGGCCATTACTTGGTTGGTATTTCCAATGCACGAGTGGCCGCAAATTGATCCTCTGTCGCCGCAGGGCTTGTTAGAAATTGTCAACCAACTCATGATTGGTTTGTTGATGGGCCTCATGCTGCAAGTAGTGACAGCGGCCATTGTGGTGGCGGGTCAATCTATTGCCAACGCCATCGGCTTGTCTATGGCCACCATGATCGACCCCAACATGGGCAACGTGCCGGTCATCTCGCAGTTTTTGCTGGTGATGTCTACCCTTATTTTTGTCGGATTGGGCGGGCATGCTTTGCTTCTCAATTTGGTGGTAGAAAGTTTCAACAGTTTTCCCATTGGTAGCAATTTAATGGGGGCAGAGGCCATGAAGCAAGTCATTGCTTGGAGCGCCATGGTTTTCTTAGGCGCTTTGCTCATTGCATTGCCCGTTATGGTTGCCTTGCTTTTTATCAACATTGGCTTGGGTGTTGCAACGCGTGCTGCGCCCAGTTTGAATATTTTTTCCGTAGGCTTTCCTGCCATGATTTTTGCAGGCTTTGGCATTTTGATTCTGGCCTTGCCAAGCATTGGCGCTCGAATTCAATGGCTATGGCTACAAGGATTTTTTCAAGTACGTGCTTTGGTGGGCATCGCCTGATCGAGACTTAACATGGCAGAGAACTCAAGCGCCGAACAAACCGAAGAGCCGACGGCTCGAAAACTTCGCAATGCCCGCGAAGAAGGGCAAGTGGCCAGGTCAATGGAGTTGCCTGCCGCTGCGGTCACCATCGGGGCCATTTTGACCATGTTCATGATGGGCGGCTATTGGATTCGCCAAATGGCTGAAATTTTTGCATCAGGTTTTAAATTTGATCGCAAAACCTTGGACAACCCCGACCTCTTGGTCAACACATTTGCGCACCAACTGGGCGAGAGTTTTTTACTCATCGTGCCAGTGCTGCTGGTGACGGCCATCTTGGCAGTGTTGTCCAGCGGAGCCACAGGTGGCTTTCATTTCTCATTCAAAAGTTTTTTACCTAACTTTGGCAAATTGAGCCCACTTCAAGGCTTTGGTCGCATGTTTGGCTCGCATGCAGCGGTTGAGTTGCTCAAGGCCATCTTGAAATTCACATTGGTCGCATCCGTGTTGTGGGCCTTGGTTAGCCGCCAAATAGATCCCATGATGCAAATGGGTCAGATGTCTTTGGAACCCGCACTGGCTGCAGCTGGCTGGATGATTGGCGAGTCTGCACTATGGCTGTCTTTGACTTTATTGGTCATTGCACTGATAGATGCGCCTTACCAAAAATATTCCTTCATGAAGCGCATGCGCATGACCAAACAAGAGGTCAAAGACGAAATGAAGGACATGGAAGGTCGGCCAGAGGTAAAGCAACAAATTCGCAGGCGACAGCGCGAAATGGCCAACAACCGCATGATCCAAAAAGTCAAAGATGCCGATGTTGTCATTACCAACCCTGAGCACTTTGCAGTGGCATTGTCTTACGACCCCACAGGGGACGGAGCGCCTGTTTTGCTTGCAAAAGGCTCTGATCACATGGCGGCTCGCATTCGCGAGGAAGCTGAAAAGCATGGCATAGAAATGTTTGCGGCGCCTCCTCTGGCGCGTGCCCTTTATTTCACAACCGAGGTTGACCAACCCGTTCCTGAAACACTGTATTTGGCTGTGGCCCAAGTAATTGCCTATGTGTTCAGTTTGGCTGACGTTCGCCCAGGCGTTCCGCCCATGGCCAAACCGATGCCCAAAGTACCTGCGTCTATGCAATTTGATGCCAATGGCAAATTGCTCAACACTTAACAATTGAAAGTTCATCATGTCTGAAGCCAATCAACCAGAAGACCCCAATGAGTCACTGATGATCAAATCAGACCGCCCACACACGGTCACGATGTTGGAAGGCAGCAAGATTGCGGCAGGTAAAAAGGGCGAAGTTGGCACGCCGATGGTTCGCAAAGTTTTGGCAGACCACGACGAAAACGCCGTTGAACACATCGTCATGGATGGCGGCGTTAGCAAATCTAATGAGCCCAGCAAAGACATCATTGCAAAAGGCGACGTCTTTAGTGGGCAACATAGCGTGGCCGATGGCCCCGACCGATTTGTTTCTCAACCCAAAGAGCTGCCAGTACCACCGCCGCTTGCCAAAAATGTGTCTGCCCCCGAGTTGGGTAGATCCGCCATGGCTAAAGCTGCAGTTGTTGGTGCCGATACCTTAGACAGCGCCTCAGGAATGACAGCCCAGATCAGCGCAACAGTCGCTGCACAGTCTGTCCAAATGCCAGAAATGGATTTTCCTGCGCGCGTGATTAAAGTGAAGATGGAGAACGACCTCGTGCGTGCGCGCTTGGAACGTCTTGAAGAATAAAGGAATCAGCCATGAGCACCGAACCCACAACGGGCGGCGAAGACAGCACTGCAGACGTCAGTCAGCCAGAAGCAACAGAATCAGCAGATCAGGTTGCACCTGCTCTCGCTGAAGCATCCGTTGACCATGACGCTGCGGCGCTGGCAAATCAACAAGCAAAGGCGCAAGCTGAAGAGCACGCTGCAGCTGTCACTGCAGCCAAAGCGGCAGCCGACGCAGAGGAAATCCAAGGCTTGAAAATGCTGATGTTGGATTCAGCAGAGTTGGCGACGCGATCGGCCAATTTGGCTGTGGGTGCTGGCGAGAACATGAAAAACGCAGCCAAGCATTTAGAGACGCTGATGCAGGCTCAAAAGAAACAAACCATGGTTTTGTTAAGCGTCGCATCGGGCTTGATGGTCATCGCAGCGACCATTTTCATCACCATGACCTTCAGCTTGAAATCTAAGATTAACCAAATAGACCCTATGGTCAACGCCATTAGCAAGCGTGTCTTGGAATTGGATGAGTCCATGGAAATGGTGGGCTCGGTCAATGAAGGTTTGCAGGCCATGGTGGCCAACCAAGATGCCTTGGCCAAAAAACAAACCAATCTAGAAGCTCGTTTGGAAGAAGCCATTAAAAATGCTGAGAGCGTGCCCGAAAAAACGGCTCAACAAGTCGGCGCAAAAGGCGAGTTATTGGCAGCTCAAGTGAAGTCACTTGAAGGCCGTTTTGCGGCGCAGTCACGGGCACTGAATGCCATGGCCAACCAGATGAATGGTTTGCAAGGCACCATTGGCGAAACGGGTGGTTTCAAAAAAGAACTGGAAACATTGGCCAAGTTACAACGCGAGCGGCAGGCTGCTGACAACGCACTCGCTGCCAAGTCAGCGGCGCAAGCTGCTGCCGCAAACAACGCCAGCAACGCTGCTGCCATTTCAGCTGCCAAGCAAAGGGAGAAAATGATTCAATACCCACGCGCTCAGCAAGAAGTGACGCCAGCGGGTACAGCAGGCGTCCTCAGCAAAACACCATGATCAATCTGCTCGCCAAGTCAGCTTGGCGAGTGATTAAGCTGGGTCGCTGTCGGTACCCGTCACAGCCACTGGCAAACTGCCTTGTCGAAGGTCGTATTTGTTCAGTTTCTCGATGAGGGTGGTACGCTGCAAATTAAGCAAACGTGCTGTTTGCGACACATTGCCATCTGTTCGGTTCAGGGCCTGGACAATCAGGTCTCGCTCGATATCGGCCAATCGATCTTTCAACGAGAGCCCTTCTGGCGGCAAACTGGGCAAACCCTGCGCCAACATGATGATGTCTTCCACCTCGTTGTGCAAGTCCATGCTCAAGGGCGGCGGCGGATTTGCAAAAGGGTTCATCACATCGGCATTGGCACTGTTGTGATAGGTCTCTTGTTGACGCAAGGGCGCAACGATTTCTAAGGCGTCGGCCACGGGTGATTTAACCCTTTCAGCTTGCAGCACCCTTAGGCCTTTGGGCAACAAAGAAGAGGGCACCGTAGACAGACTCAACAACTGTCCACTGAACAAGGTACTAAAGCGGTCAACCAAATTGGAGAGTTCTCGTACATTGCCTGGCCAAGCATAGTCCTGCAAGGCTTCAGTGAAATCGGATGTGAAGCGAATGGGCGTCTGTCCTTTGACCGCAAAATAATCTGCAAAATGGGCCAGCAGCGCGGGTACATCCTGCGATCGTTGTCGTAGCGCAGGTGTGTTCAGAGGCAATACATTTAAACGGTAATACAAGTCTTCCCGAAAACGCCCGGCTTCAATTTCGGCTTCTAAGTCGCGGTGAGTGGCCGCCACGACACGCACGTCTACTTCAACAGATTTCAACGCACCTACCGGGTCGACGGTTCGCTCTTGCAAAACGCGCAACAATTTGACTTGCATGTCCAAAGACAAATCACCAATTTCGTCCAAGAAAATGGTGCCGCCATGGGCTAATTCAAAACGGCCCATGCGGTCGGCCATGGCACCTGTAAAGGCGCCCTTGCGATGGCCAAACAATTCACTTTCTAACAAGTCTTTGGGAATGGCAGCGCAGTTGATCGGGACAAAATTACCGCCATGCCGGTCGGACTGGTCGTGCAAGGAACGCGCAACCAATTCTTTGCCCGTACCACTTTCTCCAGTGATCAAAACTGTGGCATTGGAGCATGCCACGCGCTCAACCAAATGACGGATGGCTTCGGCACTTGCGCTTGCACCTATGAAAATCTTGGGGGATGACTTTTTAGCCATTTTGAACCATGGTTAGTTTTAAAGTCAGCATGTGTTTGAAGGTTTCATCAAAACACTACTGTATTGCAAATTTGCTGGACTTTAGGCGAAATGTCGGAAAACCGTCAACCCAATTAACTTTTTCGCAACACAACTCAAACGACTCAAGCTTCTCAGCTTGATGCCGAATCAGAGGGTGTAGGACTTCTGATGTCCACTCTCTGTTAAGGAATCCAACATGAAACGCACACTTGCTTTGTTTTTGGCCATTGGTCTGACTGCACTCACTGGTTGCAAATCGATCAACCTCAGCATACCCACAACCGCCAAAGACAACTCCGGAATTGTGCCTCCCATGGTTGAAAAGCGGGAAACCATCACCGCTACAGGCTATGCGGTGGTCACCGTGCAGAACCACAAGAACCCCGCACAACAGCGGCTCATGGCCATCCGCGCTTCCAAATTAGACGCATATCGCAACTTGACTGAACAAGTCTATGGTCAACAAATCGACGCTACTTCTACAGTGGCCGACATGGTCGTGAGCAACGACACCTTCAGATCAAAAGTAGAAGGCGTGATTTACGGCGCTCGCTTGGTCAGCATTACGCCTGTTGGCGAGGACACTTACGAAACCACCTTGTCATTGGACCGCGATGTTGTGCAAGATTTGCGCATAATGTACATGGGTCAAATTGCAGCCAAAGGTCGTTGATCATGCGCAGGGACGTCTCCACATTGAAGGCCTTGCAACAGGGCTTCACTTTAGTCGCTTGTTTGATGGCCTTTCAAGCAGCGGCTCAAGTACAGCTCAGCCCGCAAGAACGCCTGGATGCAATAAGGCAAAGCTTGGTGGATGCTTCCTTGGAAACACCTACCAAAGTTTCGACCACAACATGGATTGACGGCCAGGGCAGCTTGCAAGAAAGCAGCAGTTTTAAAAATGGCATGGAAGTTCGCGGCGTTCGTGTGTTGGCCTATGGCCGTGACGAGAACGGACAACCTAAAGCCAAACTTCAATACCCCACTGTGTTGACGCCGCAACTTGATGCGCCAAAGCCCGGGGTTCTGAAAAGCGCATTGAAAAAAATCAGTCACGTCATTGACAACGCCAATCACATTGTCAAAGATTTAGCGCCTAAAGGGCTGATGACTGCAGAAATTGCACCGATTTGCAAAGTCAAAGTTGGGGCAAAGCTAAGGCACGTCATGAGCTTTGATGTTCAAGCTGGACCCGACTTGTCGCCTACTTTGTTAAATGCCTTAAGGCCCATGCTTCAGTCAACTTGGATCGATACCGTATCGGCCAATGGCAACGTTAATTCTTGGCGCATGGTCAAAGGCACACCCCCTGCCTCTATGTCGCAACAGATGTCGGCTTATGAACGTGCATTGACAGGGCATCGCCCCGACCTCTTGCCTTGGGCTGCCAAGCTTTCAGTTCGCGCAGAGTTGAACGAAGGTGCTGGATGGGCCGGTTTAAATGGTGGCAAAGGCCCAGGCATGGTTTTATTTTTAGAGATGCAAATGACCGAAGCCGAAAGCCAAGTCACTTCATACACCTTCAAGGCTCAAGTACCTGTAGATGTAGAAACACCTGCTTGGGCAGCACCTCGCATCAATATGGCCAGTTTGGAGCAAATTCAACAAGTGCTTCAAGAGATACGCCACAACGCTGAGGAGTGGTTGCAATGCCAGCCCATTAACCCACAGGTTACAGCGGCAAACACGCAAGTAATTGAAATCAATGCAGGTGAGCTGGCAGGCGTCAAAAAAGGCGACGAATGGCTTGTTGCAAACCCTGCGCGTTTTCCAACTGAGCTTTTAAGCAAAGAAGGCGCGCCTCAAACTTTACTGGCAAAAGTACAGTCTGTGTCAGCTTATAACGCTCAGTTATTGGTCTTAGCGGGCCCCGCACAAGCTGTTCAATCAAATTGGCGTGCTTGGCCTGCCGATATGGCGGCCCATGCAGGCACCCAAAAACCAACGCCTGTTCGTGTTGTCACGTCAAACAAACGCAACACAAATCCGACAGCCAACGCAGGCTTTAATGACAACATCACGCCTTTTTGATTAAACTTGAACTGCCATGACTTCTTCCAATTGCACACCTGATTCAATCGCTCGCAATCGCAATACCTTGACCATCAGTCTGTCGGTTGCTTTGCTGTTTTTGACCTGTGCAACCTTCCATAAAGTTCAAGCTGCAGAGCCTGCACAAGATAAGGCGCAAGCTCATGCCGCGCATGCCACTCATGCAAGTAACTTTACTTTGGCTCAAAGCACGCCTGTCGACAAATTGATTGTCAAGCTTTACCCCAACAGCCCCTTGAACATGAGCGTGTTGCGAAAAGCTTTGCTCGAAGCCAACCCAAAGGTACTCACGGGCAACCCACAACAGCGTGTCAAAGCTGGCACGGTGGTAGTGGTGCCCGATCATGGACAACTTGTACACAGCGTCCTGTCTCCTTTGGCCATCGCCCCCAAAGAGGCCGTCGAGGCTAGCCCACCTGCCAGCGACATCCAAACGCGCAAGCAGTGGGTTAGGTTCCCTTGATCACCGGTGCCGAGGCGCTCATCACGCCAGGCCGCGTACAACCGATTTATCTTGAAGGCAAGCTGCCCATTGCGCAGGCCAGCACAGCCGTTGAATTAGGACTGAAAGAAGGGCAAGTTGTCCATGCTTCAGTCAAATTGCAAGATCAGCAGCCCATGCTTTTTTTGCAAGGGCGCGCATTGTCGACAACAGGATTGCAACTCCCAGAAGTTGGCGAGTCCATGTGGTTGCGGGTTCAAAATGGCACGCTGATTCCCATCAACACGCCACCCCTCATTTCTCGAATTGCTACATTGTTGTATCGGCCCAATGTGAATTCTGCTTTGCCTCAAATTTTGCAAGCAGGTACCCTAGATTCATTGATCGAGAATTTACAGCGTCCCGACTTGCAATCGCAATGGCGTAGTTTGCAACTTTCAATGGCGCAAATCACACCGAGCATGATCAGGCAGAGCATGTTAAGTGCCATGGGCGCCGAAGTGTGGCTGGCGCGAGGTGTGAACCCTCCAGTTGCAGACACCAAGCAATTGCTCCGAAGAATCATTGCCGAATTAAGCAGCAACCCTAGCGACGACACCCAAGAGACAAGCCTGATTGAAAAACTAACTCAATCCGTAGATGACATTGAGTCAAGCCAAGTACAAGCTGTGCAAGCGCAAGCGCAGCAAGAGATTTTGTTCAGCATGACTTTGCCATTTGTGGATGCCGATCCGATTGAGATGAACATTCGAAGAGGTCCACGTCAAGAAGGCGAGTCACCCGTTTTGACGGTGAACATTCATTCAAAAAGTACTGACTTGGGTCCGATTTGGCTCAAAACGCAACTCATGAGTGCAGAACAAATAGACCTGACCATGTGGGCTGAAAGCGAAAATGTGGTGACACAAGCGCGCGCTCGCGCGCATTTGTTGGGTGACGAGCTAAGCGAAGCCGGTCTGAAAATGCGTTCGTTCAATGTGGTTCATGGGCCAAGACCTCTAGAACCCAATGATTGGACACCTTCTGGTCGTGGCTTGGTTGTGGATCTGACGGCATGAGCAAATACATGCGACAAGCTGTGGCCTTGGCCTACGGAAAAAACCCAGTCCCAGTGGTCACCGCCAAAGGAGAGGAAGATCTTGCCTACCGGATGATTGAAGAGGCTCGTCAACAAGGCGTTTTTATTTCAGAAGACCCACAATTGCTGGCCTTGCTCAGCCGATTGAATGTAGATCAAGAAATTCCGCAAGAACTCTACACAGCCGTTGCGGTTGTGTTGTCATGGGTTTATTGGTTAAAAGGCATGCGCCCAGGTGATGAAAAGTCTGA
>Ga0209358_10002853_pt1 | contig 12954 bp, 8 predicted proteins | sample LauGreFa1BDMLBSN_2_FD_187574 | JGI IMG/M metagenome (GOLD analysis project Ga0209358, IMG submission 187574) | Freshwater lake microbial communities from Lake Michigan, USA - Fa13.BD.MLB.SN (SPAdes) (version 2) | ecosystem: Environmental > Aquatic > Freshwater > Lake | place: Lake Michigan, USA...
AAGCGTATGAAAACGTAGATAAGAAAACTCGATAACAACAAAAGCAAGGATTTGGGAATGTTAATGCACCAAAATGGATTCCGATGGTCCAAACAATGACCTTTTTGGGTGTTTTCCGACCCAAATCATTGCTTTTGTTGTTATCGAGTTTTCTTATCTACGATTTTCATGCCACTTTCGACCGAGTCGGACGGTTTGTTACGCATTAGCTTCTTCGTTTGGTAGTCATAATCTTTTTGTAAATCATAGAGACGCATTTTCATGAATCATCCTCCACTCGACTAGTTCGACGATTGGTCGTGGTGTTGCGATTTACCCGGCCCTACGACCCTACCAACAGACTGCACCACGCGAAACACGCCACACGCCCATGGTTACCGTCCACACACAACGTTTGACGAGCGTGAGTGCGTCGTCCTAAAAATGATTTAAACGCGCCTTCACACACCATCGATTATGGACACGACCATATCGGGTGATAACATGCACTCTTCGCTGAAAGTCGGCGTGCTCGATGCGCCTTCGTGTCCAAATATGCCGTGCACGGCGGGCCGCTTCTCGAACGAGCAAAAGGCGGCTGCGCACTCCATCCTCGACCATTACACGAACGGCACCAACTGGGTCATCTTGCTCGCCCAGATGCAGTCGGGCAAGACCGACACCTACATGCTGGTGGCGTTCGAGCTCCTGCGACGGAACATGGTCCAGCGGGTCGTCATCATGGCGGGGTTTCAGGACAAGGAGCTCGTCGAGCAGCTGCGCGACATCACGCCGTCGCTGGCCATGTATGCGCAGTACATGGAGCATGACCTGCGCATGCCGCACGAGGCGCGGGCGCAGACGGTGAGCGCTTTCCGGAAGCGCTTCCACATCCTGTGCGGGGCCGACTTGCACAACACCTCGCTGCGGGCGACGTCGGACGTGCTGTTCATCTGGGACGAGTCGCACTACGCGCAGAACACCAACAACCGACCGTTCCACTTCCTGCAGTCGGTCGGCGTCTCCGCGGACGGCGAGACGCGCGAGGGTCGACGGTTTCTCTCCGTGTCGGCGACGCCGTTCTCCGAGGTGTGCGACGCCATTCACGAGAAGCAGCCCAAGCAGATTGTCCGGATGGAGCCGGGCGACGGCTACGTCAGCGTCGGGTTCTTGTACCGCAACGGCAACCTCCGTCCGGTGGAGCATTGGGTCAAGGACCTGACGACCCAACTGCAGTTGCAGCGGGCCAACCCGACGCCCAGCTACTCGATCGTGCGGATCCGTGGCGACAAGGAGATTGCGAGGGCCGTTGAGATTGCCGTTTCGTCGGGGTTGGACTACGAGATATACGACGCGCAGCACAAACAAGAGACGCGGCGGACGAGCGACTCGACGAAAATGCAATCATTCATGGCGCTCGCCGCGCGGCCTGTTCGGCACAAGGTGGTGTTCATCCGCGGGATGTTGCGCATGGGCAAGCGGATTCCCAAAGACCACATATCGTTTGTGATGGAAACGTCCACTCTCGCCAAGACCGACGTCTTGCTGCAGGGGCTCATCGGCCGGATGTGCGGCTATCACTCCAACGCCGACGTGCGGGTCTTCGTGAGCCCCCACCTGTTTCGCCGAGGCAACGACGGGCTCAACGAGGTCGAGCGGTACATCCAGATGATGGACAGCACGCGCCGTGTTGCGCTCGTGCCGCGCCGCGCGACCAACCTCGCAGGGGTGTACGGCGCCAAGTCGAAGAAAGACGCGAGTGCGCGCTGGTATTACACGCACCCGATTGTTCTGCCCCCCGCGCGCCGCCACCGCGACGACGACGAAGCGGCAGACCCGGACCACGAGCTCTACGCGAAGGAGCGCCTCATCGCGCGCTTCAAGACCGCGTTGCCCGGTGGCCCAGACAGCATCCTCCACAATTCGAACGGCATCGAGCAAATGACGGAGCTACTCGAGCAAATCCGAACGCTCCCGTCCGAGAGCTGGAACATCCACCACCTGACCAAGCCGAGCGGTGCGGTCAACTCGACCTACGCCGACATTCCCATGCTGATGCAGTGCGCGTTGGAACGCAGCGCCGCACTCACGGTCCCGGCGGGCTGCGGCTTTGGCACGAACGACCACGCCATCCTGAACGTGTGGTCGTTCAACACGCACCAGTTCGCCCGGATGGGATTCCCTAAAGGCACGCTGGTGCTGCACGGTCGCACGCGGACGACGAGCGACGCCGAGCGTGTGCAGATGGAAATCGCACGGAACATCCCGAGCACCACCAAGTCGGAGGTGTTTACACGCGACGTCCAGCGTCGCCGTGCACCCGCGCCCACCGCCACCACCCCCAGGTGCGACTTTACGGTCGATGGCCGCGGGCCGTGCACACCTGCGATTGTCATCGGTGACAAAGTGCACCGACCAGACGATGTGTCGGCGGACGACCCATGGAACAACCCCGAGTCGATGCGTCGGTACTTGGACCGTCTCGTCGGCCTGTCCCGCACGGGCAGTGCGCCCACCGCCGTGACTTCGAGCGTGCCCGGCAGCGCCGATCCAACCGGCATCGTTCTGGACGCCGCCGTGTTGTTGCAACTCGACAAGAACGGGGACATCTTTCACTACATCAAGGCCAAATACAACCAGCGACTGCACATTTGCAAGCAACGAGGTCGGCAGCCACAGCATCTCCGGGGCACCGGCAAGGTACGCATCCAGAAAATCGAGTGGAAGAGCCTGTGACCATGCACAACCCGGTACGTGCGCCCCGTCCCACTCGCTAAGTGAGTCGCCAGTGAGTCGCCGAGTCGCCAGTGAGTCGCCAGTGAGTCGCCAGTGAGTCGCCAGTGAGTCGCCACCGACGCATCACGCCCCATCTTGTGAGTTCCATGCGGTATCGATGTGCGTCTTCAACTCACCAGATGATGGTCACTGAGATCCACTACTCTAACTCGCAGCACTCTGCGCCACTAAATTCGACACGAATATGATCATTCACGAGATGATGGTTTGCTGCTTCAAAATATGATGCTGTCATCTAAAAGCATCGTGCCATGTCACAGGCCGTGCGTGCAATGAGCATTCCAATAGGATCTACAATCCGAAAGATGCGTCGGCATGATTTACAAAGCGATGTGTCCATCGAAATTACCACGATGATGATATCATGATGTGAACCCGAACCCTTAGGGTGTGCGCGAGACCGTGTGGTTGCGTCAAGCTCACCAAATGTATAACCTTAACACGTAAAACCCATAATGATGACAGCATCACTGTGTGAGTTAGACATACACATGCTCATTCTGTAATCATCTTGTGACGTGTTGGTTTTGCTGTTGGGCTACTAACCATTGAAAAGTGCTTCGAAAATTCGGATTTCATCTTTTGTTCCTCCTTCCAAAATCTTCGTTTGGGGAGCATAATTTTCGATTGACTTTTCAATTGTAAGTGGCCCAAATTCAGTACAAAAGATAGTAGCAACATGTGCATGCTATCATAATTTTGTGATTCGGTCAGCCGTCGGCAACTAGTCCCCTTTTTTTCGACAATCTCCATTTTGAACATTTCGACAAATTTATCCCTCCCAAACGAAGATTTTGGAAGGATGAACAAAAGAGGAAATCTGGATTTTCGAAGCACTTTTCAAGGGCGTGAGTACTCGGTTTGGGATACTAACCAATGAAAAGTCAGTCGAAAAGTAGGATTTCATCATTTGTTCATCCTTCCAAAATCTTCGTTTGGGGAGCATAAAATTCCAAAATCTTCTTTTGGGAGGGGCAAAAATGGAGATTGTCGAAAAAAAGGGGACTAGTTGCCGACGGCTGGATTCGGTTGAGTTTGTCTGACGTTTGTCTGAAACGTCGGCATGCCATCATCTTACGACTCGTGTGAGTTCTACTGACAAATCGGTCTTTCACCCGGCTGGCACGCACGCCACTTTAACACGTAAAACCCATAATGATGACAGCATCACTGTGTGTGGGTTAGACATACACATCATCTGTCGACTGTGGCTAGCAACTCTGGACGAAACAACGTCGCTAGATGGCAACGTAGACCGACGTGCGTCTTATAGTAAGCGGGCTCAAGCGCCCAATCGGTCGAAACCACCGTGGAATCGGTAGTATCCTCCACTATCCTCGGTAGTGCGATGGAAAGGCACCTCAGTCGATCCCGAAGCAAGTTGGTGTTACGCGAACGCTGTAGTGGAAGGCTGCGTGGGCGTGGGCATGGAGCGTCGCATCGCAGTCCCATGCGATAGTTTCGAAGAACCCCTCGTAACGTGAAATCGCGACACACCAGGTAGGCCTCGTGCGCCGCGATTCGCTCGTGTTTCGACCATCGCAGCATATCCGCGAGTAACAGTGGGAAGTGCGACGTAGGGTGTCCAGACGCACGGGCGATCCGCTCGTAACGTCTCTTGTTCGTGCACGCGAACCGTCGCTGACATCTCGACGCAAAGCGTGCGACGAGCTCCGTGTTGCGTTCGGTGTCTGGAATGTACGCTGTAAATGCTGCCGTCCCCACCCATCCGATGAGCCGTATTATCTCGATGATGTTGGTGAACATGGCCACACGTGCGTGGTAGGCATACAGCACGGCACCGAGCTCCCACATGTCGCTCTCGTCGTCGGCGACGCGACTCGGGTCGACCATCATGCACGGCGAGTGATACACGCAGTCGGGATGGCGGGTGCGTGCGCCCGCCCAGGCCGATAAATGCAACTGAAAGGCCCCATCGCCGACGATGCGGATGTCGTCGACCGCCATCCTGTGTAGGACCACTCGGTGTGAATGGGCATGCGCGACCGCGGCAATGATGCCGTATACGCCCGGAAGGGCGTTGAAGTGGCCACTCGACCGTCGGCCGGTCGTCATTGGATTCGTCGCTGGTTCGGTGGATTCACACGCCCACAACGTCGATGAAGTTGTGCTCATCGTGTGTAACAATGACAGGTCGTCGAGGAGGTGGCACTTGAGCACAGTCGTTTGCTTCCCAACTCCATGCCACATCAAACTGGCGGTTCGGTTCGGTTCCCAATTCAGATGATGAAACATCCATTCAGTCGTTCTACTACAATGCGTTTTATCTCAAATCATTTTGTTCAACAAGCAGTCAAGCCACCGCACACGCTTAAAGCATTTTTGTGCTCCCCAAACGAAGATTTTGGAATGCGGAACAAAAGATGAAATGCGGATGTTCGATGCACTTTTAAAGGTAGTGAGTACTCTATTTGGGCCACTAACCATTGAAAAGTGCATCGAACATCCGCATTTCATCTTTTGTTCCACCTTCCAAAATCTTCGTTTGGGGAGCATAATTTTACCCCTCCCAAACGAAGATTTTGGACGGCCGGACGAACTTTTTGTAGACCTTTCAGAATGCGTTTTCGAAGCACTTTTCAATGGTGTGAGTACCTGATTTGGGCTACGAAACGTTGAAAAGTGCTTCGAAAACGCATTCTGAAAGGTCTACAAAAGGTTCGTCCGGCCTTCCAAAATCTTCGTTTGGGGAGCATAAATTTTAACTATTGAGATGTAAGATGCTCATAGTGATAGAATTGATGGCGTGTCGCACGCCCCTTTAACACGACTGGCACGCACGCCCCTTTAACACGACTGGCACGCACGCCCCTTTAACACGACTGGCACGCACGCCCCTTTAACACGACTCGATCGTAACGACGCGACATGCATACTTTACACCTTTGGACATTGAAAACGCCCATTTAAAGCAGCTATATTTAAAAATAGATTCGAATGGTTTCATGAGTGACTAGAAACCAAAACCAAAATATACTCCTCCCAAACGAAGATTTTGGACGTCCGGACGAGTTTTTTGTAGACCTTTCAGAATGCGTTTTCGAAGCACTTTTCAAGGGTGTGAGTACCTCATTTGGGCTACGAAACGTTGAAAAGTGCTTCGAAAACGCATTCTGAAAGGTCTACAAAAGGTTCGTCCGGCCTTCCAAAATCTTCGTTTGGGGAGCATAAAATATTGGCTGATACATTATTACTTAATGGTATAACCATTGTATAGTATACAAGGCTCCGTAACGATAAAATGTATGCTCCCCAAACGAAGATTTTGGAAGGCCGAACAAACATCTCAGAACGCGTTTTCGAAGCACTTTTCAACGTTTTGTCGCCCAAATCCTGTACTCACACCCTTTAAAAGTGCTTCGAAAATGCGTTCTGAAATGTTTGTTCAGCCTTCCAAAATCTTCGTTTGGGAGGGGTAAAATGGCTAAAAAGTCGAAAGGCGAATTCAAAGAGTTTCGGCATCACGACAAGTCGGCTTACACGACGATCAAAATCCCACTCCGGAGTCTTTTACACAACCGTAAAAACGTCCAACCGGTCATAAACCACTCGCACACATCTTTAGCACGACTCGCTCGCACACCCCTTTAACACGACTCGCTCGCACACCCCTTTAACACGACTCGCTCGCACACCCCTTTAACACGACTCGCTCGCACAACTCTTTAACACGACTCGATCGCACACCCCTTTAACACGACTCGATCGCACGTCCCGACAACAAATGCCATGTGTTTCTATCGAAACAATCATCATGCTGTCATCATCTTGTAACCTCGATTGGAAAATCGTCATGCTTGTGACCTCGACTGACACATCGTCATCCTATCACAAATCGGTCATCATTGAGATGTCGACTAACGGCATGACCATGTGGCAGTCGCATGGCGATATGAGGGATGGTCGAACTCGAAAAGATTGCAGGCCCAGCTGAAACCTTTCAGAATACGCTATCTAAGCACTTTTCAAGGGAGCGAGTACTCTATTTTGGCTACGAATCGTTCAAAAGTGCTTAGAAAGCGTATTCTGAATTTTAATCATCCCAAACGAAGATGCTGGAAGGATGAACACAAGATGAAATCCGGATTTCGAAGGAAGCACTTTTCAAGGGCGTGAGTACTCGATTTGGGCTACGAACCATTGGGAAGGTCGACCCAACATTTCTTCCCGGGAAACGTATTCTGAAACGTTGGTTCGGCCTTCCCAAATCTTCGTTTGGGGAGCATAAATTTGCACGGATAAACCTTTCAGCGTGCGTCTTCGTAGCACTTTCAAGGGTATGAGTACATGGAAAATGTACGTCCGATTATGACGGTCCGAAACAAACGCAAGTACTCACCCACGTTTGTTAACGTTTTCGAAAGACCAAGTAACGACGACATGAGCGTCGCAACCACCGACGGACCGATCTGCGCCATTTGCTACGACGTGGGCGACACGCCTCCGATGCATGCAGGCTGTGCGTGTCGTGGGGACCACAACGGGCATCTTCGGCACGTCCACTGCGTTGCGCTCGAGATTACGACGCACCTGCGCCTGCGAGGCGAGACACACGTCGGAAAGGACGAAACCGAACGGGATGCGTGGAGGGAATGTCGCATATGCAAGCAGGCCTTCACCGGCGAATTTGCACTCGCACTCGGACGAGAGCACGTTCGGATGAGCACGGACGACCCCTACGCACACACGTCTGCACGAATCCACTACGCATCCGTCCTGCTCGAGAACAAGCGGTACGCCGAGAGCGAGGTCGTGCTGCGCCAAGTCCGCTCCGAGGCGCTCACGGAGGTCGTTCGACGCAACGTCGAGTCGCATCTGGCGGGTTGCATGTGCCAAACGGGTCGATACTCGGAGGCCGAGCCGATTCAGCGCCGTTTGCTCGATTGGTCGCGAGCGTATCACGGCGACGACGCCCCGAATACTCTGGCAGCGGCCAACAACCTGTCCATGAGCCTGTTCTACCTGCAGCGACACGACGAGTCGATCGCGCTGCTGCGCTTGGTCTACGACTCGGCGGTCCGGACGCACGGCCCGGTGCACGGGCACACGCTGAGCGTCGGCGTCAATCTCGGGAAGTTTTTGCTGCTGTGCCGGCGATTCGCCGACGCCGAACCGATTCTGCGCACGGCCTACGGGCGCGCCAAAACGGTGTTCGGCGGCGGCAGTCAGACCGCGCTGCGCATCTTGCGCGAGTGGAACGCGTCTCTGGCCTGGCAAGGGCGGTCGCACGACGCTGAGGTGAACCTGCGCATCGCATGGGATGGTCTCGCCCAACTGCCGGACGACGCTGCAGCGCACTCCGAGTTGATGGATGCCTACGCGGAGCTCGTGGAGGCGCTGTGCAGTCAGCGGCGCTTCGCCGAGTGCGCGCGGCTGCTCGCATCCATCACGTTCCGCTCCGAGCAACAGCCGGCCATTGCCGAGATGACGGCTCGCATGCACCGCTTGGCATTGGCGTCGCTCAAAGTCGGAGTGGCGGTTACGGTCGGTGGTCTGACGTCGGCGCCGCACTACAACGGCGCGAGCGGGCGCATCGTCCAGCACACACCAACCAACCGCTTTGTTGTTCGGCTCAGAGACCACGATGCGACCATTAGCGTGCGGTTGGAGTGCCTATCATTGGGCTGAGTCGGCGATGGACACCGTCGAACGCGCGACTATTGGGCCAGTTACACACCGCTCCTTGTTCGGGGGCATGACGTTCCATCCCTATAGAGCACAGTCGTCGACCGTTTGTCGACGAAATCTCTATTTCAGAGATTTCGTCAAGATTTAGAAACACAGTTCGTGGTTGGTTAGGTTAGACCTCTTGTTCAAAGTATTCGTTTGGCGAACATTCGGGCCTCGGTTGAAAGTGGTATGAGAGCGTTATGCGCCCAAACGAAGATTTGGGAAGGATTGACAAAAGATGAAATCCAGATTTTCGATATACTTTTCAATGGTTCGTCGCCCAAATCGAGTACTCACGCCCTTGAAAAGGGCTTCCTTCGAAATCCGGATTTCATCTTTTGTCAATCCATCCCAAATGAAGATTTGGGATGGATAAACGTAGATAAGAACAGTCGATAACAACAAAAGCAAGTACAAAGCAAGTATTTGGGAACGTAATGGACCATTAGAGTCGAGTTTGGGGCAATAACATTCCCAAATCCTTGCTCTTATTGTTATCGATTGTTCTTATCGACATTTTCATACGTTTTTTACCCGAGGCCCGAAAGTGCGACGTTTCTGCTCGCCACAATGGCGGAACGTCGAAAATATGCGGATAAGGCCCTTTGTGAGAACGTTTCATACCGCCAGATACTCTCTATCTGGGCTAAAAGTGATGCTGGGCTAAAAGTGATGGTCCAAACTCGTCGTTTGCCATCAAAATAAGGCCCTAGGCTCCCAAACGACGAATTATGGCAGGAAGAACAAGAGATGAAATGCCATCTTGTGCTTTGGGCATACGTCAGCCCTCGCACGTGGCGCACACGCCGCATGGACGGCGACCTGTCGAACGGTTAACAAGTTTGATAATCGATAGATAAATGACCGGACGTGCATTATTTGACGCTTTTAGTAAGAAAGTGGGCAAAGACACGACGCCAAACTCCTTCCCATCCTTACCCGTGTCCATGTTTGCGATTTCGCCGCATCCCGATGACTACCGCGAACTGCGGTGTCTGATTACGGAGCGCGAACTTTCGCCAGGCGAGAATGTGCTCACGTGCTCATCGGAATTCACCGACGCGGGAGTCGACGCGACCCCCAACAATGTAACGCTCACGCTACGCGCCGATGGGACGTTCTCGAACGAGGAACACAAGGTCGCCGTGTGGCTCAGCAAGGCCCGATTCACCGACGTATGCAACTGCGATTTGCAACAAACCTACCGACCGGGGGGCGACAAAGATGTCTCATGCAACGTTGCTCAGACGACCGGTACCAGCGACCCGAGCTTCATATTATCCAAAATCGGCGAGGAGGATATCAAGCTGCTTTCGTCGATCAGGGCGTCGGACGCCGAGCACTTGTACCGGCTATACACGAACGAGGGAAACATGTGTCGGCTCATCGACCACCGTGGGTATGTTACCTGCATCATGGATTCGAACGAGACGGCGAATCGCCATCAGGGGACGTACTTCAAGGTGGTCCCGCGGTAGAGCCATGGAGTGCGTGGTCGCTTGACTCGCTTCAAGACTCGCTTCAAGACTCGCTTCAAGACTCGCTTCAAGACTCGCTTCAAGACTCGCTTCAAGACTCGCTTCAAGACTCGCTTCAAGACTCGCTTCAAGACTCGCTTCAAGACTCGCTTGTATCCGATGCGTGCGGAAAAAAACCGTACACTAAAATGCCGACTTTACACCGACGCAGTCGAATGACGTCGCGGACGATGATGCCACGTGGCAATCGGATGTTCACCGGAGGTGCCGAGATATCCGATGTGATTCAGACATCGAATCAGCACAGGGCGCCGGCGTACAAGGTATCGTTCCAGATCCGCAATGACATCGGCGTCGACGAGTTGTTCGAAGACGTCGGGGTGTATGCCAACGTGTGCGTGCGAGACGGCACGGGCGGTCTTATTTACCAGTCCAAGACAACGGTCGTCGAAGTCGACCAAGGAGCATCCGTGGTGGAGTATTACATCGTTGCGTCGGATATCGAAGAGTACATGTCTGAGCTCGCCGTCTATCTGAATGAGCTCGATTATTACATCGGCGAAACGAATCGAGTCGAGATCGTCGACGGGGGCCACATCCCACCCGACCGACGGCACATTCCGTCGACGAGATTCGGAGGTGCCCATGGTTATTGAAAAATCGCGCAAAAGTTTGCTCGGCACATGGTGAATCGCGTTCAGTCGTCGTTTGGGTGCAATAAATCATAGGTGACCTATCGGTCATCTTGTGATAATATCATGCTATCGTCATCTTGTTATGTTCACCTACTTCGAAATGTAGCGAACAAAAAGTCGCACTTTCAGCCCTCGGAGAGAAAACACGAATAATTGGAATAAGAAGCGTCGTGAAAAGTAGATCGTGAAAAGTAGATAACGCAAAGATAACGTCCTACGCAACTATTTCGGGTAGAAATAACACTAAACTAACGTTCTTGTGCTTAGTTTGGTATCTATTTGTGAATTTAAGAATAGATACCTCGGTCGTTATCTTTGCGTTATCTACTTTTCACGACGCTTCTTATTCCAATTATTCGTGTTTTCTCTCCGAGGGCTGAAAGTGCGACTTTTTGTTCGCTACAATGGGCAGGATTCGCCGAGCGAGGGGCACGAACCGAATGGATGCAAATCGGGGAGGTCGCTTTGTCAAATATTGACTGCAGAGTGATCGCAGACTCGATGGGTACGCAACTAGGAAGCGTAACGATGGTCCTATATACACCCGTGTCGACTGAAGACCCGTTCAATTGCAAGTTTGTGCAATGAAAACTCGTGATGATGCGGCTGGTTATAATGGGAGAGCCCAGTCTCACCAGTAGAATGTCGGACGAGTTATTCTCCGAAACCACCGACATCAACCGAACCATGTCGTTCGAATGCACAGGAACGGCATAGTTACCTTCCGCATCTGTAATCAAGGTCGCATCATCTACTGGCATGTCAGACGAAGACGAAACGACTGGACTAGGCGACTGGTCTGAACGAGCGTCGCCCGCTACAGCGAAAGTTGCGTCTTTTGGTATCACGAATTCATTCCGAGTTGTAATGTGAGCTCTGAGGGCTTTATGAGTAGATGGTGCTACAATCCTGTAATCACCATTTTCAGCGGTCTCGTCCGCTTTTACACGCGTATCATCGAGCCACTTTAGACATATTGTAAAGTCCATGGTCTCGTCTTCGAGACAATCACCCCTAGAAGTACTCATTGTTAATTAATGTCATGTCATTTAACACACTGTGCTACTCAGCAGTCGGCAACTCATTACTAGAGTCATTAGCGTTTTGGACAAACCTGTTTGTCCAAAACGGGGTGACTCCCAGGTGAGTTGCTGACGGCTGGTGCTACTAGAGCGGCCAAGTGACAATCGCACAAATCATGCTTCGGTATCGGTAAGTAGGCTAGACTGATGATGATGTAGGCACGCATTCGCCGTTTTTGGTGCGATGTTTTGTAAAGATCACGATATTGGCTACAAAAACATCGCATGCAGGCGACGAAAACTCGCCCTCTTTCCATGAACATCTATCTATAGAAACACCGTCAAACGAGCGTATGAGCGACACTACGGAACCCGGTGCTATACCCAGAGACACTACTGGACCCTGCCCGTTTTGACAAACCTGCCTTTTCACGATTTTCCCAAAACTGTGAACCACTAATCGTGGTTGAAATATTTGGGAAAATCTATCCATCCCAAACGAAGATTTTGGACGGTCGGACGAACGTTTCAGAATGCTTTTTCGAAGCACTTTTCAAGGGCGTGAGTACTCGATTTGGGCTACAAATCGTTGAAAAGTGCTTCGAAAAAGCATTCTGAAACGTTCGTCCGACCGTCCAAAATCTTCGTTTGGGGAGCATAAAATCGTGAAAAGGCAGGTTTGTGTGTCAAAAACGGGGTGAGTTGCCGACGGCTGCGTGTGGCAATTTTTTTACTTGACAATGACAAACTCCAGATTCTTTCGGAGGATATCGAGGTCGGGGTCGTTTTCAAAGGGCACCTCGAATGACGCGCTCGAATGTATCCCATTCATTAGGTCAATCAACTCGGCGTTCAGGTATTCGACGACCTGATTGAGCAATCGGGCGGCATCGGGATCGATCGGGACATCCGTTCGAATGTCAAACACACGTGGCCGGTTCGCCTCCGCATTCATTTGGGCGACGTTCCTCGTGACGTCTTTGGCGAGCGCACTGGGCAGAATGGCGCTAAACGCGGTCTCTACGTGGTGCACCGTCACGGTCGGTTGCTTCTCCATCCGCTGATACAAGCCCGCGTATTCGACAACGAGCGCGATGAGCAGATGATTGAACCGGTCCAGTTGCTCGACCAGACTGAGACTTGCGCCTTGGTTGTCGATTGGCAGGCTATCTCGGATTTGGATGTACGCGTCCAAAAACGACACGGCGGTCGTCGACGCATGAAACGCCACCCGAGGGCGACGTAGCACTGCCTTTGTGTTCATGAGTCTCATCGCGACATGTACGTCCTTCG